>Ga0126306_10000144_pt1 | contig 25785 bp, 33 predicted proteins | sample Plot27_FD_92592 | JGI IMG/M metagenome (GOLD analysis project Ga0126306, IMG submission 92592) | Serpentine soil microbial communities from UC McLaughlin Reserve, CA, USA - Plot27 | ecosystem: Environmental > Terrestrial > Soil > Grasslands | place: USA: UC McLaughlin Reserve, Lake County... | reverse complement strand
TCGGCAAGAACACGTACGGGTCGCGGTCGCTGGCGGTCGGCGGCGAGGCGATCGCGCGCGCGGCCGAGAAGGTGCAGGACAAGGCCAAGCGGATCGTCGCGCACCAGCTCGAGGCCGCGCCCGAGGACATTGAGATCGCGGACGGCTCGTTCCGCGTGGCGGGCTCGCCCGACAAGGGGATGACGCTCGCGGACGTGGCGACCGAGGCCTACATCCCGCAGGACCTGCCCGAGGGCATGGAGGCCGGGCTCGACGAGATCTCGTTCTACGACCCGTCGAACTTCGTCTGGCCGTTCGGCGCCCACGCGTGCATCGCCGAGGTCGACGTCGAGACGGGCCGCGTGGACATCGTCCGCTACATCTCGGTCGACGACTGCGGTCCGGCGATCAACCCGCTGCTGATCGACGGCCAGATCCACGGCGGCATCGTGCATGCGATCGGCCAGGCGCTCTACGAGCAGGTCGTCTACGACGAGGCCGGCCAGCTCGTGACGGGCACGTTCGTCGACTACGCGCTGCCGAGCGCCGCCGACGTGCCGAGCTTCGAGACCGACCGCACGGAGACGCCGTCGCCGACCAACACGCTCGGGGTCAAGGGCGTCGGCGAGGCCGCGACGATCGCCTGCTCGCCGGCGGTCGTGAGCTCGGTGCTCGACGCACTGGCACCGCTGGGCGTGACGTCGATCGACATGCCGCTCACCCCGATGCGCGTCTGGAACGCGATCCAGCAGGCCCAAGGAGGTGCGTCGTGATCCCGCCCGAGTTCGACTACGTCGCGCCGGAGTCGCTCGAGGCGGCGCAGAGCGCGCTGCGCGAGGGCGGCGAGGACGCCAAGGTGCTGGCGGGCGGACACTCGCTGCTGCCGCTGATGAAGCTGCGGCTGGCGGCGCCGTCGCTGCTCGTCGACCTGCGGCGCGTGCCGGGACTCGCCGGCATCGAGCGCGAGAACGGCGCCTTCCGTATCGGCGCCATGACCCGCCATCACGACGTCGCGTCACACCCGGACCTCGGACTCGCGGCGAGCGCCGCGGCCACGATCGCCGACCAGCAGGTCCGCAACCGCGGCACGCTCGGAGGCTCGCTCGCCCACGGCGATCCCGCCTCCGACATGCCCGCCGTGGTGCTCGCGGCCGAGGGCACGATGGCTATCCGCGGGGAGAGCGGCGAGCGCGAGGTCGCGGCCGGCGACTTCTTCGAGGACTACCTGACCACGGCGGTGCGCGACGGGGAGATCCTGACGAGCATCCGGCTGCCCGCCCTGGACGGCTACGGGCACGGGTACGAGAAGTTCAACCGCCGGCGCGAGGACTGGGCGATGGTCGCCGTCTGCGCGCTTGTCAAGCGCGCGGCCGACGGCTCGTGCGACGACGTGCGCATCGGCCTGACGCACATGGCATCGACGCCGCTCCGGGCGACGGCCGCCGAGGCGGCGCTGCGCGGGCAGCCGCTCGACGCGCAGCGCATCGCCGCGGCCGCCGAGCAGGCGGCCGAGGGGACCGACCCGCCGGGCGACCTCAACGCGACGCCGGACTACAAGCGCCACCTCGCGCGCGTGCTCTGCCGGCGCGCGCTGACCGAGGCGGCCGGCCTGTAGGCGCATGCGGGCCGGCCCGCCTGCGGGCGGGCCGGCCGCCCGCCTACCATCGCGCTCGTGACCTTCGAGGCGACCGACGACGTCAGCCGCGCGCTGGCCGGTGAGGGCTACCTGGCCGACCGCGGCCTGGCGACGGCGGTGTTCCTCGCCGCCACGCTCGAGCAGCCGCTGCTGGTCGAGGGCGAGGCCGGCGTGGGCAAGACCGAGGTGGCGCGCGCGCTGGCGCAGGCGCTGGGCGCGCGGCTGATCCGGCTGCAGTGCCACGAGGGCATCGACCTGCACCACGCGGTCTACGACTGGGACTACCAGCGTCAGCTGCTGGCGATCCGCGCCGCCGAGGCGGGCGCCGACGCGCGCGAGCTGTTCGGGCGCGAGTTCCTGCTGCGGCGCCCGCTGCTCGAGGCGCTCGAGGCCGATGGCGACGTCGTGCTCCTGATCGACGAGGTCGACCGCGCCGACGACGAGTTCGAGGCGTTCCTGCTCGAGTTCCTGGCCGACTTCGCGATCACGATCCCGGAGCTCGGCACGGTGACGGCGGCGCAGCGGCCGCTGGTCGTGCTGACGTCGAACCGCACGCGCGAGCTGCACGACGCGCTCAAGCGCCGCTGCCTGTACCACTGGATCGACTACCCGTCGCGCGAGCGCGAGGCGGAGATCGTGCGCGTCCGGCTGCCGGGCGTGCCCGAGGCGATCGTCGCGCGCGTGTGCACGGCCGTCGAGCGGCTGCGCGCGGAGGAGCTCTACAAGGTGCCCGGCGTGGGGGAGACGATCACGTGGGCGCGGGCGCTTCTGGCGCTCGGGCCCGAGGAGGACCTGGATGCGACGCTGGGAGTCGCGCTGAAGGTGCGCGAGGACGTCGAGCGCGTGCGCGAGAAGGGCGTGCTGGAGGGGGTGCGGCGGTGACGGTCGCCGTCGCGGTCACCGGCCCGCTCCAGGAGCTCGCCGCCGCGCTGCGCCGGCTCGGCGTCCGCGTCGGCCTGGGCGAGCTGCTCGCCGCGCACCGCGCGCTCGCCGCCGTCGACGCTGCGTCGCGCGAGCAGGCGTTCCTCGCCCTGCGCGCCACGCTGTGCTCGTCGCGCGCCGACCACGAGCTGTTCGCCCTCGCGTTCGCCGCCGTGTTCGTCGAGGAGGCGGATCCGGCGCAGGAGGCGCTCGCCGCGCTCGGCGAGGTCCCGCGCGCGGCGCTGCCGCGCGTCGCCGTGCCGGTCCCAGCCGAGGAGCGCAGCTCGCTCGAGCTGCTCGAGCCGGTGCCCGCAGCGTGGAGCGAGCTGGAGCTGCTGCGGGAGAAGGACTTCGCCGCCTACACGGACGCCGAGCGCGCCGCCGCCCGGCGCCTGCTGGCACGCCTCGCCGCGCGCGGGCCGACGCGGCTCAGCCGCCGCACGCGCCCGGTGCGCCGCCGCGGCCACATCCCCGACCTGCGCGCGACCACGCGCGCCTCGCTGGGCAAGGGCGGCGAGCTGCTCGAGCGGCGCTGGCGCGAGCCCACCCGGCGCCCGCGGCGGCTCGTGCTGGTGCTCGACGTGTCGGGCTCGATGGCGCCGTACGCGCGCATGCTGCTCCAGTACGTGCAGGCCAGCGTCGCCGCCCGTGCGCGCGTCGAGGCGTTCGCGTTCGGCACGCAGCTGACGCGGCTGACGCGCGAGCTGGCCGGCCGCGACCCCGACCTGGCGCTGCACCGCGCCGCCGAGCGCGTCACCGACTGGTCCGGCGGCACCCGCATCGGCGCCTCGCTGTCCACGCTCAACCGCGAGCACGGCCGCCGGATCGGGCGCGGCGCATTCGTCGTGATCCTGTCCGACGGCTGGGATCGCGGCGACCCGGACGAGCTCGCGGCCGAGCTCGGCCGCCTGCGCCGCACCGCGCACCGGCTCGTCTGGCTCAACCCGCTCGCGGCCGACGCGCGCTACGAGCCGCTCACGCGCGGCATGCGCGCCGCGATGCCGCATCTGGACCGGTTGCTGCCGGGCAATACCATCGCATCGTTGGAGCAGCTCGCGGACCTGATGGAAGGAGAGACGGCGTGAAGGACGTGATCGAGGAGCTCGACGCCTGGACGGCGCGCGGCGACGCCGTCGCGCTCGCGACGGTCGTCGGCGTCAAGCGCTCGGCCCCGCGGCCGCCCGGAGCGAAGATGGCGATCAACGAGCACGGCGAGATCGCGGGCGCCGTCTCGGGCGGCTGCGTGGAGGGCGCGGTCGTGCAGGAGGCCGAAGAGGTGCTGCACGGCGGCGCGCCGCGGCTGCTGCACTTCGGCATCGCCGACGAGGAGGCGTGGGACGTCGGCCTGCCCTGCGGCGGCGAGATCGACGTCTGGGTGGAGCGGTACGAACCGTGACGGCGGCGCCAGAGCTCGACGCCGAGCGGCGCGGAGGCGCGTCGTGAGCTCGCCTCAGGGCGCGTTCGCCGAACTCGCGCGCAGCGGCAGCCGCGGCGCGCTCGTGACCGTGCTCGCCGGCGGCGAGCCCGGCGCCAAGATGCTCGTCGGGGCCGACCGCGCGACGCATGGATCGCTCGGCTCACCGCGGCTCGAGGCGGCCGCCGTGGAGCTGGCCGAGGAGCTGATGTGGAGCGAGCGGTCCGAGCGGCGCGAGCTCGGCGACGTCACGCTGTTCGTCGACGTGACGTACCCGGCGCCGCGTCTGATCGCCTTCGGCGCGGTCGACATGGCGACCGCGCTGTGCCGGATCGCGCGCGCCACCGGCTGGCGGCCGTACGTCGTCGACCCGCGCGCGCGCTTCGCCCAGCCCGTCCGCTTCCCTGACGCCGAGCAGGTGATCGCCGCCTGGCCCGAGGAGGCGTTCGCGCAGCTCGGCGGCATCGACCGCGCGACCTCGATCGCCGTGCTGACCCACGATCCCAAGCTCGACGACGCCGCGCTGATCCTCGCGCTTCGCTCCGACGCCGGCTACATCGGGGCGATGGGCTCGCGCCGCGCGCAGGCGAGCCGCCGCGAGCGGCTGCTCGCGCAGGGGATCGGCGAGGAGGAGCTGACCCGGATCGCGGCGCCGATCGGGCTCGACCTCGGCGCGCTCACCGCCGAGGAGACCGCGCTGTCGATCATGGCCGAGGTCGTTGCGGCCAAGCACGGCCACTCGGGCGGCCGGCTCGCGCACGCGCGCGGGCGGATCCACGAGGTCGGCGTGTGAGCCCGCGGCCGCTCGACGAGCCAGGCCCGGCGGCGGCGGTCCTTTCCGCCGGCCTCGTCCTCGCCGCCGGCGCCGGGCGCCGCTTCGGTGGGACCAAGCAGCTCGCCGAGCTCGGCGGGCGCCCGCTGATCGAGCACGCGCTATCGGCTCTCGGCGCGCTCGAGCGCGTCGTCGTCGTGCTCGGAGCGCGCGCGGACGAGGTCCGTGCCGGAGCCGACCTCGGCGGGGCGGAGCTTGTCGTCTGCACGCGCTGGGCCGAAGGCATGAGCGCCTCGCTGCGCTGCGGGCTCGACGCGCTGGCCGGCGCCGAGGAGGTCGTGATCGCGCTCGCCGACCAGCCGTTCGTCACGCCGGCCGTCGTGGAGCGTGTCCGGTCCGCTCGCGGGCCGGCCGCGCGCGCCGTCTACGACGGCGCGCCCGGTCATCCGGTCGTGATCCGCCGGCCATTGCTCGACCGGGCGGGCGAGCTGAGCGGCGACGCCGGCTTCCGCGACCTGCTGGACGGCGTCGCGGAGGTCGAGTGCGCCGATCTCGCCGACCCGCGCGACATCGATACTCGAGACGACCTGGAGGTGGTGCGGCGGTGAAGCTGGAGCAGTCGTTCGAGGTGCAGGCGCCGATCGAGCAGGTATGGGCGGCGCTGATCGATCTCGAGAAGGTCGCGCCGTGCCTGCCCGGCGCAGCGATCAGTGGCCATGACGACGACGGCACCTACCACGGAACGTTCCAGGTCAAGCTCGGTCCGACGACCGCGAACTACCGCGGCACGGTCAAGATCGAGTCGACCGACGCCGACGCCCATACCGCGACGCTCGCCGCGCGCGGGAGCGACAAGCGCGGCCAGGGCGGCGCGAGCGCGACGATCGTCAACACGCTGCACGAGATCGAGGGCGGCACGCGCGTCGAGGCGGTGACGGACTTCACGATCACCGGCCGGCTGGCGTCGTTCGGTCGCGGCGGCATGATCAAGGACATCTCCAACCGGCTGATGCGCGACTTCGCGCGCTGCCTGCAGCAGCGGCTGGCCGCCGAGCCGGCGGGCGCGATGACCGCGGACGAGGTGGCCGCGAGCGCCGGGGCGGCCGACGCCGTCGGCAAGACTCCGGCCGAGCTGAGCGGGACCGCATCCGCGCGGCCGGCGCCGGTGCCGGCGCAGAACGGCCCGGCGCAGCAGCCGGCGGCCGCGCCGCCGGTGAAGGGCTTCTCGCTCCTGCTCTCCGTCCTGTGGGAACGTGTCCGGAGGCTGTTCAGCAGGCTGTTCCGGCGACGGAGCTGAGCGCCACAGTGTCCGGGATCTGCATCGCAGGCGCCACCGGCTGGGCCGGCCGAGCCCTCGTCGACGGCGTGCTCGCCGCGGGCGACCTCGAGCTGCGCAGCGCGGTCGCGCGGTCGGCCGCCGGCAAGGACCTCGGCGTGGCGCTGGGACGCGAGCCGCTCGGCGTGCCGGTGCACGCAACGGTCGCCGAGGCGCTCGACGGCATCGAAGTGCTGATCGACTTCACCTCCCACGACGCGGTCAAGGCGCACGCGCTCGCCGCGCTCGAGCGCGGCACCGCGGTCGTGATCGGCACCTCCGGCCTGACCGCGGCCGACTTCGAGCAGATCGACGCGATCGCGCGCCAGCACGGCGTGGGCGTGATCGCCGCCGGCAACTTCTCGCTCACCGCGGCGACGGCACAGGCGGCGGCGCTGCTGGCCGCGCGCCACCTACCTCACTGGGAGGTGATCGACTACGCCACCGACGCGAAGGCCGACGTCCCGAGCGGGACGTCGCGCGAGCTCGCCGAGCGGCTCGCGGCCGTCCGCGCCGCGGCCACGGCGCAGCCGCCCGACGCCGTCGCCGGCCCGCGCGAGGCGCGCGGCGCCAGCATCGAGGGCACGCAGGTGCACTCACTGCGGCTGCCCGGCTTCGTGCTCTCCACCGAGGTGATCTTCGGCCTGCCCGACGAGCGGCTCTCGATCCGTCACGACGCCGGCGCCTCGGCGACGCCGTACGTCGCCGGCACGCTGCTGGCCGCCCGCGCGGTGACCGGGCGCACCGGCCTGACGCGCGGGCTCGACACGCTGCTCCTGACGTAGCCGGCCCTGCCGTCGCCGTACACTCGTTCGCGCCGTGGGTGAGCACGTCACCGATCCCCGCTTCGCCGCGTTCTACGGGCTGCTCGTAGTCGAGTGGCGCATCTCCGAGCGCCTGGACGCGGAGCTGCAGGCCTCCGCCGGGATGTCGCTGAACCGGCTCGAGCTCCTGATGCAGCTGCACTTCAAGGACGGCCGCCGGCGCATGTCCGATCTCGCGGACGCGCTGCTGCTGTCACGCGGCGGCGCGACGCGGCTGGTCGCGCGAGCGGAGGAGGACGGCCTCGTGCGCCGCGAGATCCCGCCCGACGACAGGCGCGCGACCTACGCGGTGCTCACGGAGGAGGGCCAGGCGGCGGCCGAGCGCGGCTACCCGGCGTACCTCGAGATCGTCCAGCGCCTGTTCCACGACTTCGTCGACGACGACGAGACCGAGGTGCTCGTGCGCGTCTGGAACCGCGTGCTCGAGGGCAACGGGATGGCCTGTGGCCCGGTCACGCACGCGGCGGAGGCACTCGTGGCGACGAAGTAGCGATCCGTTGCGATTTGATCTCGCTATCCGAGATCAAGCCGCAACGGAGGATGGCGTCGGCGACGTATTCGCGGCGGCGTGTCACCTGCTCCCACGTGAAGCGGAGTACGCGGTAGCCCGCGAGGGTCAGGATCACGTCGCGCTCGCGGTCGTCGTCGAGCGCGGAGGGGGAGCGGTGCCACGTGTAGGAGTCGGCCTCGACGACGAGCCTTGCATGCGGCCAGTAGAAGTCGCGCACCTTCCCTTCGATGACGCAGTTGCCGATCGGCTGCGGCAGACCGTGCGCGTCGCAGAGCTCGACGAGAAGCTCCTCCAACCGACTCCGCGTGTCGACGGGGTTGTAGCGCGACAGCACCGCTTTCAGGGCTGGAGAGCCCGGGCGTCGGGGGTGGCGCGCGAGCACCCGCTGCAGGTCGGCGAAGTCGAGCACGCGCAGCAGCGCGCGGTCGAGCGCCGCCTCGAGCGGCCGGCCGCGCAGCCCGCCCGCGGCGAGGTCGAGCAGCGTGCGCGCGGGCGTCGTGATCGGCAGCCCGTTCAGCTCTGTGACCTCGTCGGCGGGCAGCGATCGGGTGCGATGCAGCCGGATGCCGGGCCGGCGCGCGCGACCGCCCAGGCCGACGGTGACGTGCACCGCTCTCGTCGACGACCGCCGGAGCTCCCAGGCCGCGGCGGCGCTCGTGTGGCTCAACACGCCATCAGGGCGACAGGCGAGCACGGCGGCCCACCACAGCCCGTCGGTGCCGATCCTTCGGTGCCCCACCGCGTACACGCCGCGATGCTTCGCGTGCAGCCGTCCGGCTTGCACGCGCCGCCCGATCGCCGCCGCGCTGAGCCCGAGCTCGCGCAGCTGGGAGTGCCCGATCACGCCGCCCTGAGGCTCCGCGATCGCCGCGATCGCATGATCCGTGGCGACTTCAGCTCGCATACCGAGATCAAGTCGCAACGCGCCGGCTTCTCGCCCCCCTCAGAGCAGCAGCGCGTCCACGCGCGAGCCCGCCGGCAGCTCGCCGGCGTCGTGCGGGATCGCCACGAAGCCGTCGCTCGCGGCCAGCGCACCGGTCAGATGCGAACCCTGGCCCTCGGTCGGCGTTGCCTCCAGCACGCCGTCGGAGCCGCGGACCAGGCGGGCGGTGAGGAGCGTGGTGCGGCCGTCCGCCGGGCGCGCCGGGACCGCCAGCCGGGCCGGCACGAACGGCGGTGCCGCCCCGGCTTCGCCCTGCAGGCGCCGCAGCGCCGGGCCGACGAAGAGCAGGAAGCATGCGACCGTCGAGAGCGGGTTGCCGGGGAGCCCGAACACGAGCGTCGCGTCGCGGCGGCCGAACCACAGCGGCTTGCCGGGCTTGAGCCGCACGCGCCAGAAGACCTCGTCGACGCCGCGCTCCTGCAGCGCGGGCTTGACGTGGTCGTGCGGGCCGACCGAGACGCCGCCGGAGACGGCGAGCACGTCGCCCGCCAGCGCGGCCTCGACCGCCGCCGCGGTGGCGCCGGGATCGTCGGGGACGACCGGGTGCACGACGACCTCGGCGCCGGCGCGCTCGGCGAGCAGCCGCAGCGTCAGGCGGTTGGACTCGTGGATCCGGCCGGGCTCGGGCGGCGCGCCGAGCTCGAGCAGCTCGGCGCCGGTCGCGAGCACGTGCACGACCGGGCGTCGGCGCACCGCGACCTCGCCGACGCCGGCGGACGCGAGCGCCGTCACGTGGTGCACGCCGAGCTCACGACCGGCCGGCGCGAGCACATCGCCGCGGGCGACGTCCTCGCCGCGATAGCGCACGTGCAGACCGCGCGCGACCGGCCCAGCCGGCGTGACACGGTCGCCGTCGACCCGCGCATCCTCCATGCGCAGTACCGTGTCAGCGCCCTCCGGCAGCGCCGCGCCGGTGGTGATCCCGATCGCGCTGCCGGGGCTAAGCTCGGAGGCCGCCACGTCGCCGGCCGCCAGCTCGCCCGCAAGCACCAGCGCGCGCGGCGGATCGGTGTCGGCCGCCAGAACGGCGTAGCCGTCCATCGCGGAGCGGTCGAACGGCGGCAGGTCGACGGCGCTGCGGGCGTCCTCCGCCGCGATCCGCCCCGCCGCCGCGTCCAGCGGCACCGCCTCGGCCGGGAGCGGCTGCGCACAAGCCGCAGCGACCAGCTCCCACGCCGCGCCGATCTCGAGCAAGCCTGCGCCCGCGCGCGAAGTCGGCTCGGTGGTCACCCGCCGATGCGCGACATCGAGCGCGGCGGCTGGCGGAAGCCCGGCTCGCCGACGTGGTGCTTGAGCTCCTTGCGCCAGACGGCGTCGCGCACGATGCCCTCCAGCTCGTCGTCGCTCGCGCCGGAGCGCAGCGGCGCGCGCAGGTCGGTCTCGTGCAGCGAGAACAGGCAGGTGCGCAGCATCCCCTCGGCCGTCAGCCGGATGCGGTTGCAGTCGCCGCAGAACGGCTCGGTGACGGGGGAGATGAAGCCGATCTCGCCGCGGCCGTCCGCGAACGCGTAGCGGCGCGACGTGCCGTGGCGCTCGCGCCCGAGCGGGACCATGTCGTACTCGGACTCGATGATCGCCAGCACCTCGGCGTTCGGCAGCACCTTGTCCATGTCCCACGCGTGGTCGGCGTCGAGCGGCATGAACTCGATGAAGCGCACCTCGTAGGGCCGCTCGCGCGCGAAGGCGGCGAAGCGCAGCACCTCGTCCTCGGTGAAGCCGCGCAGCGCGACCGCGTTGACCTTGATCGGGCGCAGCTGGGGGTGCTCCTGGGCCGCCTCGAGCCCGGCGAGCACGCGGTGCAGCGAGTCGCGCCGCGTGAGCTGGAAGAAGCGGTCGGCGGCGAGCGCGTCGAGCGAGACGTTGACGCGCCGCAGCCCGGCGGCGACGAGGTCGGCGACCTGCGCCTCGAGCAGGTAGCCGTTCGTGGTGAGCGAGAGGTCGTGCACGTCAGGGATCGCGCTGAGCGCCTCGACCAGCCGCCACAACTGCTTGCGCACGAGCGGCTCCCCGCCCGTCAGCCGTACGTCGCGCACGCCCATCTCGCTCAGGATCCGCACCAGCCGGGCGATCTCCTCGTACGTCAGCAGCGAGTCGCGGTCCAGCCACGGCAGGCCCTCGGCCGGCATGCAGTACTGGCAGCGGAAGTTGCAGCGGTCGGTGACCGAGATCCGCACGTCGCCGATCGGGCGCCCGTGGCCGTCTGCGAGCTGCTCTCTCATGCGCGCTGGAAGTCCGATTTCCCGCCGGTCTTCTCGAGCAGCTCCACCCGCTCGATCACGACGCCGGGCTCGATCCCCTTGACCATGTCGTAGACGGTCAGCGCGGCGACGCTGCACGCGACCATCGCCTCCATCTCGACGCCGGTGCGCTCGGCGCAGCGCGCGACGGCGACGATCGTGACCGTGCCGGCCTCGGGATCGATCTCGATCTCGGGGTCGACGTGCGTCAGCGGCAGCGAGTGTGCGAGCGGGATCAGCTCGTCGGTCCGCTTCGCCGCCTGGATCGCGGCGATGCGCGCGACCGACGCGACGTCGCCCTTGGGGTTGTCGCCGCGCGCGACCCGGCCGGCGGCCTCCCGCGACATGCGGACGACGGCGCGTGCGCGCGCGTAGCGCTCGGTCGCCTGCTTCGCGCTCACGTCGACCATGCGCGCGCTGCCGGCTGCGTCGAGGTGGGTCAGCTCGGCCTCCATCTCTCTACAGCGTATCCGGCCTCGCTCCGCTGGTCCCGATCTGGGGGCCCCGCGCCTAGACTGCGGCCATGGTGGTCTCGGTCCGTCTCTTCGCCGGCCTGCGCGAGCGCGCGGGCGCCGCGCGAGTCGAGGTCGAGCTGGCCGAGCCGGCCACGGTCGCCGACCTGCTGGCGGCGCTGGAGCTGGCGCCGCGCTCCTGCGTGGCCGCGATCAACCGCGAGTACGCCGATCCGGGCGCGCGGATCGCGCCCGGCGACGAGGTCGCGCTCGTGCCGCCGGTGAGCGGCGGCGACGGGACGGTGCGGCGCGTTCGCGTCACCGGCGAGCGGCTCGACGTGGCGGCGCTCTCGGCCGCGGTGCGCGAGCCGCGTGCCGGCGCGGTCGTTCTGTTCGAGGGCGTCACGCGCGACGTGCCGGAGCTCGACTACGAGGCCTACGCGGAGATGGCCGAGGCGAGGCTGGAGGCGATCGCCGCCGAGGAGGCCGAGCGCCACGGCCTCTGCGCCGTCGCGGTCGAGCACCGCACCGGGACCGTGCCGCTCGGCGAGCCGAGCGTGATCGTGGCGGCCAGCGCGCCGCACCGCGCCGAGGCGTTCGACGGCGCGCGCGCGGTGATCGACCGCGTCAAGGCGGAGGCGCCGATCTGGAAGGTCGAGGTCTCAGCGGCGGGGCGCCGGCGCGTGGAGGGAACGCTGCCGCCGGTCTGACGCCCCCCGCCGGTGCGGAGCGCGAGACGCTCGCTGCCTATGCAATGCTTAGGCAGATGACGGACATGACGCTTGGCGACGCCGCGCGGGCGCTCGGCGTCAGCCCCGACACGCTGCGGCGCTGGGACCACGCCGGCAAGCTGCGCACCATCCGCGACGACCGCAATCGACGACGCGTGCCGGCGTCCGAGGTGAAACGCCTCGGCGGCCGGCCGCGGCGCCACGCGGCGGGCGACACGCTGTCCGCACGCAACCGCTTCCCCGGCACCGTCACGTCGGTCGAGGTCGACGGCGTGATGGCGCTCGTCGAGATCGAGGCGGGCCCGTTCCGCATCACCGCGGCGGTGACGCGCGACGCGGTCGAGGAGCTCGGGCTCGCGCCCGGGGTGGCTGCGACCGCCGCCGTCAAGGCGACCTCGGTGATGGTGGAGCGCTCGTGAGGCGCCTGCTCGCACTTGCCGGCCTGCTTGCGCTCGCGGCCTGCGGCGACGACGCGGCCGTTTCGGGCGGCGGCGGCGACAAGCCGCAGCTCGTGGTGTCGGCCGCGTCGTCGATGAAGGAGGCGCTCGCAGCCTGTGCCAGGGACTTCCCCGCTGCGACCGTACGGCTGCAGTTCGGGGGCTCCGACGAGCTCGCCGCGCAGATCCGCCAGGGCGTGCCGGTCGACGTGTTCGCCGCCGCGAACACGAAGCTCCCCGACGCGCTGGCGAGAGAGCGCAGGCTGGAGCAGCCGGTCGTGTTCGCCACCAACCAGCTCGTGCTCGCGGTTCCCGCCGAAGGCGGGCACGTCGACTCGCTCGAGGCGCTCGAGCGGCCGGGCGTCACGCTCGCGCTCGGTGCCGAGGGGGTTCCGGTCGGCGATTACGCGCGCGCGGTCGTGCAGCGCCTGGGTCCCGGCCGCAGCGAGGCCGTGCTCGCGAACGTGCGCTCCAACGAGCCGGACGTCAAGGGGATCGTCGGCAAGCTCACGCAGGGCGCCGTCGACGCCGGCTTCGTCTACGCCTCCGACGTCGAGGCCACGAAGGGCGAGCTGCGCGCGATCGAGCTGCCCGCGAGGCTCGAGCCGACCGCGACCTACGGCGCCGGCGTGGTCGAGGCGGCGAAGCAGCCCGACGCGGCCGAGGCGTTCGTCGACGACCTGGTGGCCGGCGGCTGCCACGAGTCGCTGCTGGCGGCCGGCTTCGGCGAGCCGTGAGCGGCTGGTTCGCCGTCCTGCTCGCCGTCGCGCTCGCGGCGGCGCTGACGTTCCTGACGCTTCCGATCGTCGCGATCTTCGCCCAGCAGCCGCCCGACGACCTGCTCGCCGCGCTGGGGGAGGAGGGGGCGCTCGACGCGCTCTGGCTCTCGCTGCGCGCGACCGCGGCCGCGCTCGCACTGATCCTCGCGGTCGGCACGCCGGCCGCGTACCTGCTGGCGACGCGGCGGTTCCGCGGCCGTGCCGTGCTGATCACGCTGATCGAGCTGCCGCTCGTGCTCCCGCCCGCCGTCGCGGGCATCGCGCTGCTGGCCGCCGTCGGGCCGTCGACGCCGCTCGGCCGCGCGGCGCAGGACGCGGGAGTGCAGCTCTCGCTGGCGACCGCCGGAGTCGTGGTCGCGCTCACGTTCGTCGCGGCGCCGTTCTACCTGCGCCAGGCGATCGCGGCGTTCGAGGCCGTCGACCCCACGCTGCTGGACGCGTCGCGCACGCTCGGCGCCTCGCCCGCGCGCACGTTCGCGCGCGTCGCGATCCCGACCGCGCTGCCCGGGCTGGTGGCGGGCACGGCGCTCGCGCTCGGGCGAGCGCTGGGCGAGTTCGGGGCGACGCTCATGTTCGCCGGCTCGTTTCAGGGCGTCACGCAGACGGTCCCGCTCGCGATCTACGACCGCTTCGCGACGGACTTCACCGCGGCGCTGGCGCTGTCCGCGGTGCTCGTGGCCGTGTCCGCGGCGATCCTGCTGTCGGTCAAGCTCGTGCGCGGGCCCGACGCGGTCGCGCGATGATGGCGGCCGCCGGATCGTCGCGCGGCCTGCGCTTCGAGCTGCGCACGCGCGTCGGCGCGGTCGAGCTCGACGTCGCGCTCGAGGTGGCGCGCGGCGACTGCCTCGCGCTGGCGGGCCCGTCGGGCGCCGGCAAGACGAGCGTGCTGAGGACCGTCGCCGGCCTGCTGACGCCCGTACACGGGCTGGTGGCGGGCGGGGGGGAGGTGTGGCTCGACACGGCGCGCGGAGTCGACGTGCCGGCCGAGCGGCGCCGCTGCGGCTACCTGTTCCAGGAATACGCGCTGTTCGGCCACCTGAGCGCCTGGCGAAACGTCGCGTACGCGCTGCACGAGATCCCGCGTGCGGGGCGCGAATCGCGCGCCCGAGAGCTGCTCGAGCGCTTCGGGCTCGGCGACCGCGCGGAGGCGCGCCCCGCGACGCTGTCGGGCGGCGAGCGCCAGCGCGTGGCGCTCGCCCGGGCGCTCGCGCGCCGGCCGGCGGCGCTGCTGCTCGACGAGCCGCTATCGGCGCTCGACGCGCGCACCCGTGCGGCGGCCGCGCGCGAGCTCGGCGCGGTGATCCGTGAGGCGGCGGTGCCGGTGCTGCTCGTGACGCACGACTTCACCGAGGCGGCGCTGCTGGCCGATCGCGTCGCCGTCATGGACGGGGGTCGCGTGCTCCAGCAGGGAACCGCATCGGCGCTGGCGGCGGCGCCCGCGAGCGCGTTCGTCGCCGACTTCAGCGGTGCGGTCGTGCTGACGGGCGAGGCGCGTCGCGCCGACGCCGGCATCACGGTGATCGCGCTGGACGGCGGCGGGGAGGTGACGGCGCTCGAGGGCGAGGCCGGGGCCGTCGCGGTCAGCGTCTACCCGTGGGAGATCGCGCTCGCGCGGCCCGGCGAGGCCGCGCACGACTCGGCGCGCAACCACCTCGACGTCGACGTGATCTCGGTCACGACGGTCGGGCCGCGCGTGCGCGTCGGCCTGGCCGCGCCGCAGCCGCTGACCGCGGAGCTGTCCGAGGCCTCCGCGCGCGCGCTCGGGCTCACCCCGGGCGGGCGCGCGGTCGCGTCGTTCAAGGCTGCGGCGACGCGTGTGCTGCCGCGCTAGGCATCGCGCTCGCTGTGCTCGACGGCCGCCATCAGCAGGCAGTCGGGACACAGGCACGCGAGGAAGTGCTCGCGCAGGACCGCGAGCCGGCGCGGCGAGACGACGACCTCATCGCACCAGCACCCGTGCGGTGAGTCGGCCCGGCAGGAGAACTCGCCGCCGCAGCTCTCGCACAGCCACAGAGTCATGGCGCGCAATCCTAGTCGCCCGCCTCACGAGCGCCCTGGCATGATGCGCCGCGATGGCTCCCGACGGGCTCGTAAGCGCGCGCGTCGCCGTCGTCGGCCACGTCGAGTGGGTCGACTTCGCGCTCGTTCCGCGGCTGCCGCGGCCGGGCGAGATCCTGCACGCGCGCGCGACATGGGAGGAGGCGGCCGGAGGCGGAGCCGTCGCGGTCGTGCAGATGGTCAAGCTGACCGGCGGCGCGCAGTTCTTCACCGCGCTCGCGCGTGACGAGCTCGGCAGGCGCACGGCCGAGCAGCTCGCGCGCCAGGGCGTGACGGTCCACGCGGGCGCGCGCGAGGGGATCCAGCGCCGCGCCTTCGTGCACCTCGACGACCACGGCGAGCGCACGATCACGGTGCTCGGCGAGCGGCTCGTGCCGCACGGCGACGACCCGCTGCCCTGGGATGCGCTCGACGGCGTCGGCGGCGTCTACTTCACGGGCGGCGACGCCGCGGCGCTGCGCGCCGCGCGCCGCGCGGACGTGATCGTCGCCACGCCGCGCGCGGAGCGCGCGCTGCGCGATGCCGGCGTCGCCGTCGACGTGCTGGTGCACTCCGGCAAGGACGCCGCCGAGGAGCTCGACCCGGACGAGCTCGACCCGCCCCCGAAGACCGTCGTCACGACGCTCGGCGCCAAGGGCGGGCGCTGGGACGGCGAGGCGGGCGGCGGGAAATGGGACCCGCTGCCGCTCCCCGGTCCGCGCGTGGACGAATACGGCGCCGGCGACTCCTTCGCCGCCGGCATCACGACCGGCCTGGCCGCCGGCATGTCGATGCGCGACGCGATCCAGCTCGGCGCCCGCTGCGGCGTGGCGAACCTGACCGGGCGCGGCCCGTACGCGGGCCAGCTCGACCTGCGGCCCCGTTAGGACGCGCTCTGGCTCGCCTGCGAACGCTCCTCGGCCGTCTCCAGCACGCCGAGCAGCTCGCCGACGCGGCAGACCAGCAGCTTCTCCTCCTCGACCTCGACCCAGACGCCCGCGGACGCGGGGAAGACGACGTGGTCGCCCGGCTTGACCGGCATCGAAACGCCAGCCGACTCCCACCAGTCGATCCCGGGTCCGACGGCGAGCACGATCCCGTGCTGAGGCGGCGGCTCGTGCGAGCCCGGCGGGACGACGAGCCCGGACTGGCGGATCCGGTCGGGCTCGAGCTCCTTTATGACAACCCGGTCGAAGAGGGGTCGCAGCTCCTGGCGCATCGGTCGAGAATACGTACCGGCGCGGTCGCGTCCACGGACGTCCCTACCATCGCCGGCCATGACCGCCGCCTCGCGCGCCCGAGCGCGCCGCCGCCCAGCCGTCCGCGAGCAGCCGCTCGAGCCGCGCGCCGGAGAGCTGCTCGTCTGGACAGACGGCGCGTGCTCCGGCAACCCGGGTCCGGGCGGCTGGGCCGCGATCGTCGTCGCGCCCGGCGGCGCGATCGTCGAGCTCTCCGGCGGGGACCGCCACACGACCAACAACCGGATGGAGTACACGGCCGCGCTCGAGGGCCTGCGCTCGCTGCCGGCCGGCAGCCGCGCCTGCATCGTCACCGACTCGCGGCTGATGCTGGACTCGGTGACGAAGTGGATCGCGGGTTGGAAGCGCAAGCGCTGGAAGACCGCCGCCGGCGAGCCGGTCAAGAACCAGGACCTCGTCAGGGCGCTCGACGCGGAGCTGGCTCGCCACGACGAGGTCCGCTGGCACTGGGTGCGCGGTCACGAGACCGGCGCGGCGCACGCGCACAAGGCGCTCAACGACCGCGCCGACCGCCTGGCAGTCGCTGCGGCGCGCGCCGCGTCAGGCGCGGCCGGACGATCTCCCGAGATGACATAATGCACGTTCTCGAGCACTCATGGCTCGTGATCAGTCGCCCCCGTCGCGCAGCACCGCCACAGCCGTGCCGCGTTGACCAGCTTGCCCGTGGCCTGCCCCTGGGTGCACGTCGACGTCGTGGATCGTCAGCTCGGCCGTGCTGGCCGTGAACGTCTCGTCGGTGAACTCGCCGGCCTCCGAGCCGTCGCCCGTGTAGGCGCACTGTGCGCCGAAGCCCTCGATGTCGAACAGGTGCGCGCCCTGACCGATCTCCTCGTCGGGCGTGAAGCCGACCCGGACGGTGGCGCGCGGCAGCTCTGAGTGCCCGGCGAGGTGGGCGACCGCCGCCATCACCTCGGCGATCCAGAGTCGCCTTGACGAAGCCGTTGGCGTCCTGCGCTGCGTCGTCGAGCCCGAGGCCGCGCAGCTCCCGTACGTGCAGCCGCCCCAGCTCGAGCTGCCCGGGCGTGCTCGGCGACTGCTCGTGCGCGCGGTCGGACTGCGTGTCGATGCGGACGTAGCGCAGCAGCCGTTCAAGCACGTCCGGCGCCAGCGCGGCGGCCAGCTCCGACGTGTGCGGCGCGGACGTCGTCGGCGTCATCGGGCACCATGGTGGCAGGCGACGCTCGGCCGTCGGCGAGCGGGCGCCGGCGGGTCTCTCAGTCGTGCAGCAGGAAGCCGGCGGCGTCGAGCACGCGCCGCTCGCGCAGCCGGTCGAGCCGCGAGGCGGCCCTCGCGTCGATCTCCCAGGCCGCCACGGCGGCGGTGTCGCGCAGCCCGCGCAGGCCGTAGCTCTCGGGCTCGTCGATCGCCTGGCGCAACCATGCGAGGTCGTCCGAGATCCGGCGCGGGCGCTCGCGCGCGCCGTCGCCCGACCAGGGGTGCTCGCCCTCGCGCCGCTCGGGCACACCGGCCGGGCGGGCCAGCGCGACCCCGAGCGCCTCCGTCCAATCGGGTCGTGGATTCACGAGCTCGAGTAGCACCATGCGGTTCCTATACCCGCGTCGCCGGATTCCGGTCAGGAGGCCGGCTCGCCCGCCGCATCGCGGTCCCAGCGCGCGAGCATGCGCGGGCTGTCGATGATCACGCGCCGCCGGCGCAGGCTCGCCAGCAGCGACTCCTCCCCTCCGAGCACGACGAGCGTCGCGTGGTCGCGCCGCAGCGCCACCTCGAGCGTGCGCGGCGCGTGCGGCTCCACGCGTGCCTGGATGTGGCCGTCGAGCTCGACCCGCGCGCCGCCGTGCCCCGGATACAGCTCGATCGTGAGCCGGCTCTCGGCGCCGGCCACCAGCGGCGGGCAGCAGCCGCCGTGCGGCGAGAGCGGCGTGAGCACGAGCCCGCTGCCATGGGGCGCGACAAGGGGGCCGCCGGCGGCGAGCGTGTAGGCGCTCGAGCCGAGCGGCGTGGCGACCACCAGCCCGTCGCCCGCGAAGCGGATGAACAGCTCGCCATCGACGCGCACCTCGGCCGAGACCTGGCTCGCGCCGTGTCGGACGACGACGAGGTCGTTGACCGCGGTCAACGTCGCCGCCCCGTCGGAGTCGAGGGCCAGCGCGGGCAGCGTCCGCCGCGTCCAGTCGCCCTCGGCGATCCGGTCGAGCGCTTCCGCCAGGTCACCGGCGGTCACCGCGCTGAGCGCTCCGAGGCTGCCACAGGCGACGCCCATCACGGGGCTGCCGGCCGCCGCGCCGGTGCGCAGTGCAGCGAGCGTGGTGCCGTCGCCGCCGAGCGCGAGGATCACGTCGCAGGTGGCCGGATCGCCGGGATCGGCGACGCTGCGCTCCTGGCCGGAGGCGGGCACCTGGACGACGTCGACGCCATGCGCGCCGCTCCAGCGCCGGACGGTCTCGAGCGCGCCGCTGAGCTCGCGCCGCGGGTGCACGACCAACCCCAGCCGTGCGATGGAAGCGCCGTCCATGGTGCGCGACCTTATCTGTGCCCGCTAGCCTCTGTGGTCCGGCGGATCGCCCACTTGGCCACGGGAGCGTTCGCGCTCCCAGCCGTGGCAACGCGCCGGCCCTCGGGCCGGCGGCCTGTCCAGGCGGTCAGGAGTGTCAAGCCGCCCAGGCAAAGACACTTTCGTCCTGGGATGTAGTAGTTCAGTCGCGATCTATGACCGGGCGTTGGGGCTCCGCGGAATGCGGGGCCCCAGCGCGTTCCGGGCCCGAGCGAGCCGAGGCGGTCAGTCCTCGCGGACGATCAGCAGGCTGCTCGGCGAATGGTGGGACAGCTTGCTCGGGACGCTTCCGAGCATGAAGCGCCGCAGCCCCGTGCTGCCGCGCGCGCCGACGGCGATCAGGTCCGCCTTCTGCTCTGCGGCCACGTCGATGATCGCGTGGGCCGGATCGTCCTCGCGCGCATGCTTCTCGACCTCGAAGCCGGCTTCCGTCAGCCTCCGCTCGCCACGGGCGAGGACGTCGTAGGCCACGCCGCGCAGGTCGGTCGGCTCCTGCCGCGCGGTCATGCCGATCCGCTCGAGTGCCGACGGGGCGGGAAACGCGCACACGAGATGCACGGTGGCGCCGGATCCCTGGGCCAGCTCGATGACCTTCTGCACGGCGGCCTCGGCGCCGGGCGAGCCGTCGGTCCCGACGACGATCGCGTTCATGTGCGGAGCCTATACCGGCTCGTCCGACGCCGTCACGCGGCCACGCCGGCGAGCGCCGCACGTCCGGCCGCGGTCGCCTCGACCTCGAGCCGGCGGGCGATCGCGCGGCGACCACGCTCGAACACGAGGACGTCCTCGTGCAGCTGCCAGCCGGAGTTCACGGCGGTGCCGAGCGCGTCGAGCTCGAACGCGAGCTGCTCGGGATCCGCGTCGGCGCTCAGCTCGCCGCGCTCGATCGCGGCGCGCGAGTAGTCGGCCAGCAGCTCCGCCCAGTGGACCATCTGAGCGGCGACGGCGTCGCGCACCGGCCCGGGGCGGCCGTCCATCTCGATCGTCGCCGCGGCGAAGAAGCAGCCGCCCGCGAACGTGCCGCGCTCCATGTAGTCGAGCCAGCTGTCGAGCATCACCCGCAGCCGCGCGATGCCGGGCTCGGAGCGCTCCTCGGCGGGGCGGATCACGCGGTGCACGAAGATCGCGGCGGCGGCGCGCACGGTCGAGATCTGCAGCTCCTCCTTCGAGCCGAAGTGCGCGAACAGGCCACTCTTGCTCATGTCGAGCTCGGTCGCGAGGCGGCCGATCGTCAGCCCCTCGAGCCCCTCGACGGAGGCCACGTTCACCGCCGTCGTGAGGATCGCACGGCGCGTGCGGTCGCCGCGGACCTTGCGGCCGTCGGGCTCGGTGAATGCAGGCTCTTCAGCGCCGACCAGGGACGTCATCACGAAAAAAAGATAGCACGATCGTTCGTGTTGTGATACAAAGCTAATAGCACGACCGTTCGTCTTACCTCCCCGCTCCCTCTGCGAAAGGGCTCCCATGTCCCCCGCCGACATCGCCGCCGCCCCCGCGTTCCACGCCGGCCTCTACCGCCGCCTCGCCGAATTGGGGCTCGTTCCCCCCGAGCAGGCCGATATCCGCCTCGCCGCGCTCCCGGATTCGCCCGCCCCGCCGGCGGGTGAGGAGGAGCGCAAGGCGGCCTGACCACGGTCGCCGGGCTACGGTGCTGCGACCGGCGCCCGAGCGGAAGGCCGCCTGGCGGCGGTCGTCGGGCTGCAGTGCGAGCGGCCGGCGCGCCGGCGGTCCGCCTCCGATCACGCGACGCGGGCGTTGCCCGCGTCCCTGATGCGGCGCGCGAGCGTGGCCGCGGTTGCCGGACGCAAGTCCCCGAACGCGAGCCGGCGACCGTCGCGCGCTCGCACGCGCAGTGTCGCGACGCGGCGGCGGGGGCGGCGCAGCACATTCTCGGCGGACTCGATCCCGACGTAACGGAGCGTCTGCACGCGGGCGGTGACCGCGTCGTCGAGCAGCCAGAGCAGGCGCCGATCGCTGGCGGCGAGCAGGGACTGCGGGCTGGCCCACGTCGTCGCCGGTGTCACGAGCCAGACGCTCTCGCGCGGCTCGAGCGCCCCCAGCAGCTCGTGGCCGAGCGCGCGCCGGATCGCGGGTGCCAGCCAGGCGCCGCGCGCCGCGCGGTGAGCACGCGCCGGCGCGTGCTCGTGGCGCTGCGTCCACGCCGTGGCGCGCAGCAGGTCGTAGGCGGCATTTATCTCCGCCATCCGCCGCTCCGCGTCGCCACCGCCGCCGCGATCGGGATGCCAGCGCTTGGCGAGCCGGCGGTAGGCCGCGGAGACGTCGCGCGGCGCTGCGCCGGGCGGGAGTCCGAGCACCGCGTGGGGATCCATCGCGCGTATTGTGGCTCCCCCGGCGTGTGGGTGTCATCATCGGGGGCGCCGGTCTCCGTCGCGCCTCAGCGAGGGTGCAACCGCACGACGCCGAGCGACCCTGTTCCCCTAGCCTCCACCTGGCGCGCATCGCGCACGCGAACCCATGAGCGAGCACTCCGAGCATCCGACCGAAGACCCTCCCGCCCCGACCGCCGAGAACGCGAGCGAAGCGGTGACGAGCGGCGAGGCGGCTGGCGGGCAGCAGCCGGCGCCCGCCTCCGAGCCCGACGCCCAGCGGGAGCCGCGCCCGGCGGAGGACGCCGCGCCGGCGGCTGCAGCCGACGCTCCGGCGGGTGAGGGCGGTACGCCGGACGCGAGCGCGCCGGTCGGTGAGTCCTCGACCGAGACTCCGCCGCCGGCGGAGTCGTCGACCGACGCCCCACCCCCGGCTGACTCGTCCGTCGAGGCCACACCGCCGGTCGAAGCGCCGGCGGAGACGGCGCCCCCGGCGGAGTCGCCCGCGGCGACCACGCCGCCGGTCGAAGCGCCGGCCGAGACCGCGCCGCCGGCGGAGTCGTCGGCCGCGAGCACGCCGCCGGTCGAAGCGCCGGCCGAGACCGCGCCGCCGGCGGAGTCGCCCGCCGCGAGCACGCCGCCGGTCGAAGCGCCGGCGGACACCGCGCCGCCGAGCGAGACCGCGGCCCCCGGCACCGCTTCTGACGCGTCCGCGCCGCCGTCGCCTGGCGCGCCTCCGAGTGAGGCCGGCGCCGGCGCTCGCCAGGGGCGCCCCGGCGGACCCCGGCCCGGCAGGAAGCGGCCCGAGCGGCGGCGCCGGCCGAGTCCCGCCCAGCGGCACCGCAACGCGTTCTACGCCAAGCTCTCCGAGCTGCGGCGCCAGGACGAGGCCGAGCAGCAGGGACGGAGCGACGAGCCGACCGCCGAGGACGCCGAGGGTGCTCCGGCCGAGGGCACCCCGCCGCAGGCCGAGGCTCCACCGCCCCCGCCACAGCAGGGCGGCCGCGCCCCGCTTCCCGGCCGCGCGCAGGCGCGCGTTCGCGCCGCGGTCGAGCGCGTCGGTGGCGACGAGGCGGTCCGCGAGGCGCTCGCGCCCAAGCAGCGCCCCGACGGTCAGACGATGAAGTGGTCCGCGGTCTGCTGCGACGCGGCGCAGGGGCTCTCCGCCGGCGACCCGGTCTTCACGGCCTGGGCGCGGCTCGCCGTGACTCCGGTGCGCGAGATCAAGAGCCTCGTCGATCCCCGCGACCGCGAGGGACGCGGCGGGCGTGGCGGCCGCGGCGGCTCCCGCCGCGGCGGTGGAGGAGGCGGCGGCGACCGTGCCTGGCGCGACCGCGACCGCCAGGGCGGCGCCGGCGGTGGCGCCGGCGCGGAGGACATGCGTCAGCACGGGCGCGATGGCTCGTTCAAGTCGCGCATCCGGATCGTCGACATGAGCAAGGGCCGCGACGACGACAGCGCCGACCAGGGCGAGGCCAAGAAGCGCGAGGCGGCGGAGCGACTCGACCGGCTCGGTTACTGAGCGCCGCGCGCCCGTGACCGGCGGCCCGGAGGTGCGCGCGGACGGCGTCGTCTTCCGGCTCGAGGACCGCGGCTTCAGCTCCGTCCGGCTCCAGCAGGAGCTCGAGCGCCCCCGCAGCGGCCCGGCGTTCACGCGTGCCGACGGCGACGGCCACTGGCGGCTCGACTACCGCCGCGCTCAGGTCGACCGCATGGAGTACCGCTTCGAGGCCGACGGCGACTCCTTCTGCGACCCGCGCAACCCGCTGCGCTCCCCCGGGGCGTTCGGCGAGAAGTCCGTCGTCGAGTTCCCCGGCTACCGCGCGCCCGACTGGCTCTCGGCGCCCGACCCCGGCCCCGCTGCACCGATCGCCGAGCGCGTGGCGCTGTGGTCGCCGCCGGACACCGACCCGCGCCGCCCGCTGCCCCTGCTCGTCGCCCACGACGGCCGCGAGTACGAGCGCCTCTCGGGCCTCACGCGGCTCATGAGCCACGCGATCGCGACCGGCCGGCTTCCGCCCTGCCGCATCGCCCTGCTCGAGCCCGACGACCGCGACGAGTCCTACTCCGCCTCCGCCCGCTACGCCCGCACGCTCGCCGCGCTGCTGCCGCGGCTCGCGCCCGCGACGGCGACCGCCGGCGTCGGCGCGAGCCTCGGCGCGCTCGCGCTGCTGCACACGCGCTGGCTGCACCCGGGCGCGTTCGGCGCGCTGATGCTGCAGTCCGGCTCGTTCTTCCGGCTGCGCTGGGACCGCCAGGAGTCGGGCTTCCCGCGCTTCCGCCGCATCTCGCGCTTCGTCGGGCAGGTGCTGCACGCGGGCCGGGCGGCGACGCCGATCCCGATCACGATCACTTGCGGCGCGCCCGAGGAGAACCTCGCCAACAACCGCGCGGTCGCGACCGCGCTGCGCCGCCAGGGCCACGCCGTGACGCTGCACGTCAACCGCGACGCGCACAACTACGTCGGCTGGCGCGACACCCTCGATCCGCACCTCGTGGAGCTGCTCGCGCGCGCCTGGGGATAGAGTCGCAGCCGATGACCCGCACGCACCTGATCGGCCTGCTGCTGGGGACCGAGGAGGACTGGTCCGGCGCCTTCGAGACGATGATCGCGCGCCTCGCTCCCGCGATCGAGCACGGCGGAGAGCGCCACGAGTTCACCACCGAGCGCGTGACGATCGAGCCGTTCGACCTGCGCATGCGGCCGCGCCACGCGCTCGTCATCGACCGCCTCGCGCACTGGTACTACGTGCCGCGCGAGTGGATCAAGAAGGTCGCGCTGATGGACGGCGTGTACCTGATGAACAACCCGTTCACGTTCCAGTCGATGGAGAAGCACTCCGCCTACTGCGCGATGATGCGGCTCGGGCTCAAGGTGCCCGACACCTGGCTCGTTCCCTACAAGCAGCCCCCGGCCGACGAGCGCTTCGCCTACACCGCCGAGCGCTACAACCGTCCGTTCGACCTCGCGGAGATCGCCGGGAAGATCGGCTATCCGCTGTTCATGAAGCCGTTCGACGGGGGCGCCTGGGTCGGGGTGAGCCAGGTCCGCGACGCGCGCGAGCTGAGCGAGCGCTACGACGAGTCCGGCCGGCGGCTGATGCACCTGCAGCGCGCCGTCGACGGCTTCGACGTGTTCGCCCGCTCGCTCTCGATCGGCGCCGAGACGATGGTCATGCACTTCGAGCCCGACCGTCCGCTGCACGACCGCTATCAGGTCGACCACGACTTCCTCGACGCCGCGACCGGCCGCGAGGTCGTCACGATCGGGCGTACCGTCAACGCCTTCTTCCGCTGGGAGTTCAACTCCTGCGAGACGCTCATCAGGGACGGCGGCGTGCACCCGATCGACTACGCGAACGCGTGCCCGGACGTCTCGCTGATCTCGCTGCACTACTACTTCCCCTGGGCGATCAAGGCGCTGCTGCGCTGGACGGTGTACTGCTGCGCGACCGGCCGCACGATGCGCGTCGCGATGGACCCGGAGGAGTGGTTCGCCGTCGGCGACTCCGAGCAGGCCTACGAGGACAAGCTCGAGGCCTACCGCGGGCTGGCCGACGACTACTTCGAGGTCGAGGCCTACGAGCAGTTCTGCGATCGCCACCTCGGCCACGTCGACGAGGCGATGGCGGACTACGTCGACTCGCCCGACTTCGACCGGCTGCTCGTCGACACGGTGACACGCGCGTTCCCGCCGCGCGAGCACGAGCAGTTCGTCGCGCACTACCGCGGCCTGCTCGCGGCCTGGGTCGCCGACCAGCGCTAACCGAGCTCGAGCTGGACGGGCTCGGCCGCGGCAGGCACGACGAGCAGCTCGGCGCCCTCCACGCCGGCCTTGTTGACGGCCGGGTTGGCGGGCGCAGCCATCGTGCGCTCGGCGGCGAGCACGGTCAGCAGGTCGAGCGCCGCCTCCGCGTCGACCTCGGGCGAGAGCCATGCGGCCTCCGCCTCCGCCGAGTCGAGCACGCACGGCATGCGGTCGTGGACGGGCGCGCAGACCGCGTTGGCGGCGGTGGTGAGGACCGTGACCGATGCGAGCCGCTGACCGTCGACGCGCCGCTCGTCCCACAGGCCCGCGAACGCGAACGGCGCGCCGCCGTCGACGATGTAGCGGAACGGCACGCGCTCACCGCGTGGGCGCTCGGGCCGCAGCCACTCGTACCAGCCGTCGGCGACCACGAGGCAGCGGCGGTCAGCGCGCTGCAGCAGCGGCGCGAACAGTCGCTTGGAGAGCAGCGACTCGGCGCGCGCGTTGATCGGCTCGGCCCCCGCGCGCAGCCCGCGCGCCCAGGGCGGTACGAGCCCCCAGCGCAGGTCGCGCGCCGAGCGGCTCGCCTCCGGCCCGCACACGCCGAGCACCTGCTCGGTCGGGCAGACGTTGAAGCGTCCGAGCGTCGCGCGGGGGATCGCCGACTCGGGCACGGCGAAGCGCTGGGCGATGCGCTGCGGTTCGACGAACGTGGCGGTGAAGCGGCCGCACATGCCTTCGATCCTACGTGGAGCGCCGGGGGGTACGGACAGCCGTACCCCCTCTACTCGGGAAGACCGGCTCGGATGCGGCGCCGCGTTCCGGCAAGATCAGATCTCCTCCTCCCCAAGGAGCTCCCGCAGATGCCTGACCCGATCGCCCGGACCTACCTGTCGCTCGGCGCCTTCTACGCCTCCGACCCTGCTCGACGCGGCTCACGCGAGCGCGACG
>Ga0126306_10000143_pt1 | contig 25873 bp, 24 predicted proteins | sample Plot27_FD_92592 | JGI IMG/M metagenome (GOLD analysis project Ga0126306, IMG submission 92592) | Serpentine soil microbial communities from UC McLaughlin Reserve, CA, USA - Plot27 | ecosystem: Environmental > Terrestrial > Soil > Grasslands | place: USA: UC McLaughlin Reserve, Lake County... | reverse complement strand
GACGTATCGGCAGCGCCATTACGCCAAGGCGCAGAACCTGAGCCGCCGGTTGCGCCGCGCCTACGACACCGCACTGGCGAACCATGACCTGCTGTTGATGCCGACCGTGCCACACCGTGCGCCGCGCCTGCCGGGGCCCGACGCGCCGCTCGAGGAGCGGCTCGCGCCGACACTCGAGGCGACGCGCAACACCGCGCCCTTCAACTGCACTGGGCATCCGGCGATGTCGGTTCCCTGTGCCAAGCGCGACGGCCTCCCGATCGGGATGACGCTCGTGGCACGCTGGTATGGCGAACCCACTATCTACCGGGCCGCCCAGGCATTCGAGCAGAGCTTCGACTGGCAGCTCTAGGTCACGCGGCCGCCGGCTCGGCGCAGCCCCGACCAGCCCTCGCGCTGCACCTTGTCGAGCAGGACCGCGGCGATCAGGATCGCGCCCGTGATGATCTGCTGCCAGAAGCTCTCCACGCCGGACACGGACAGCCCGTTCTGGAGCGTCGCCAGGAATAGCACGCCGACTGCGGTGCCGCCCACGCCGCCCACGCCGCCGGCGAAGCTGGTGCCCCCGAGCAGCACGGCGGCGGCCGCGTCGAAGATCAGCGCCTCTCCGACCAGCGGGCTCGCCGCACCGATCCGCGCCACCTGGAGCACGCCGCCGAGCGCGGCGAGCAGGCCGGCCATCGCGTAGACCGCGATGATCGTGCGCGACACCTTGATGCCCGAGAGCCGGGCGGCGTCGGGGCTTCCGCCCACCGCGTAGATGTCGCGCCCGAAGTAGGTGCTGCGCTGCACGTAGAGGGCGACCAGGAAGACCGCAGCCATGATCCAGACAGGGACCGGTACGCCGAGCAGCGCGTCGAACGCGAGCGAGTCGAGCAGGGGGGAGATGACCTGCTCGGTCTTGGTGTCCGACCACAGGTTGAGGGCACCCTGGAACAGGATCAGGGTGCCGAGCGTGACGACCAGGAACGACAGGCCGATCCGGCCGATCAGGAACCCGTTGACGCCGCCTCCGAGGACGAGGCCAAGCGCGAGCGTGAGCAGGATTGCGGGCCCGATCGGCAGGCTTAGATCGTTGAACAGGGAACCGAGCGCGACGCCGGTCAGCGCCAGCATCGAGCCGAGCGAGAGGTCGAACCCGCCGGCGATCATCACGAACGTGAGCCCGATCGAGACGACCCACAGGATCGACGCGCTGGTCAACAGCGCGTCGATGTTCCCGCTGGTGAAGAACCGCTCCTGCGTCAGCGAGAAGAAGACGAACAGGGCGGCGAGCAGAAGCAGCACCGCCATGAAGCGCTGCCCCGAGGCCGCCGTCCAGGCGCGCTGCGCGCTCGCGCCACTGAGCGCCTGGCGAAGGCGGGGCTGGAGCTCGTTCCTCTCCATCACCCGTGCCCCATCCCATAGCGGGCGATCAGGCCTTCGGTCGCCTCCTCGCGCGAAAGGGCAGCGACGATCCTGCCGCGGTACATCACGAGGATCCGGTCGCATAGCAACAGCAGCTCCGGGGTCTCCGACGAGCTGACCACGATTCCCACACCGTCCTCCTTCGCACGGTTCAACAGCCTGTAGATCTCTGCCTTGGCGCCCACGTCCACTCCGCGTGTGGGCTCGTCCATGAGCACGACGCGTGGCTGGGTGCCGAGCCACTTGGCCAGTACCACCTTCTGCTGGTTGCCTCCACTCAGCTGCGAGACCGACGCAAGCTGCGACCCGGCCAGGATCCGGAACTCGCGCATGGAGTCGCCGACGGCGCGCTGCTCGGCCGAGCGCCGGGGATGGCGGACGCGGGCCTGGCGAGCCGTGCGGGCCATCAGCACGTTTTCGCGGACGCTCATGTCGAGCACGAGCCCCAGGTTCTTGCGATCGGCGGGCACGTACGCAAGCCCTCCGCTCATGGCCTCGAGCGGGCGGGCGTGGCGCACGGGCACACCTCCCACCTCGACGGCCCCACGGGCGCGGCCGTGCACGCCGAAGAGCGCCTCCAGCAGCTCGCTGCGCCCGGCGCCCAGCAGCCCCGCCAACCCGACAATCTCGCCACGCCCCACCTCGAGGCTGGCGTCGTGCACCCTTCCCGGCACGGACAGCCCGCGCACACGCAGCACAGGGTCCTTCGCCATGTGGCGACCGCGATCGAGGGTGAGCTCCTCGAGCGCGCGCCCGGTCATCAGCTGGATCATCCGACTCCGGTCGTAGCGCTCCATCGGCTCCGAGCCGACCACCTGGCCATCGCGCAGGATCGTCGCCCGGTCGGCGATCTCGAAGACCTCCCCGATCCGATGCGAGACGAACACCACGGCCACGTCCTGCCGCGCCATCTTCCGGACCACCTTGAACAGCCCCTCGACCTCGTCGTCGGAGAGCGAGCTGGTCGGCTCGTCGAGGATGAGGACGCGGGCGTCGATCGAGATCGCGCGCGCGATCTCCACCAGCTGCTGCTCGTCGGGCCGCAGCCGCCGGACCGGTGCGCCGGGGTCGATCCCGGTGAGCCCGAGCCGGGCGAGCGCCTCACGCGCGCGGGCACGAGTCGCCCGCCAGTCGATCCCGTAGCGGGCGCGCACCTTGCGGTGGCCGAGGAAGATGTTCTCCGTGACCGAGAGGTCGGGCACGAGCGTGGTCTCCTGGGTCACGGTCGCGATGCCCGCGGCGATCGCCTGGGAGGCGTCGCGGAAGCGGAGCTCCCGCCCGTCCAGCCACAGCCTGCCGGAATCGGGGACGAGCTGGCCCGCGACGATCCGCAGCAGCGTCGACTTGCCCGAGCCGTTCTCGCCCACGAGGGCGTGCACCTCGCCGGGCCATAGGTGCATGTCGACGCCCCGCAGCGCCCGCACCCCGCCGTAGCTCTTATGCATCCCGCGGACCTCGAGCGCGGGCTCGCTCACGGGGCAGCCTCTCCGGTGGCGACCAGAGGGGCTACGTCGGTCGCTGACTCGAGCAGCGCAGCGGCCCCGAGCACGAGGTCCTCGCGGAACGGCGGCCCCACCACCTGCACGCCCACCGGCAGGCCGCCCTCGCTGGATATCGGGACGCTTGCCGCCGGCAGCCCCGCGATCGCGACCAGGTGTACGAAGTCGAAGGCGCGGTAGCGCCCGTATTCCTCCTGCGGGAGGTCGGCAGGGGGCATACCGTGGCGCGGCGCCGGGCCGGCGGCCACCGGGCAGACCAGCACGTCGAGTCCGTCGAACAGACGGCGCATCGCCGCGCGCAGGTCGAAGATGTCGCGCTGAACGGCGAACCACCGCTCGGCGCTCAGCGCCCGCTCCGCGGCCGCATCGAGGAACTCCTGAAACTGCCGGTGGTGGCGCCCGCCGGCGGCCGCCACGTCGGCCCGCGCCTGGGCGCCCCCGTCCGCGACCACCGCCGTCATGAACAGCTCGGTGGGGTCGGGGTCCCAGGGAGGCACGACCGGGCCGACCGACGCGCCCGCGTCTGCGAGCGAGCGCACCGCCGCGGTCACGGCGGCCTCGGTGCCGGCCGTGACCGCCACCCTCGGCGAGTCCACGAACCAGCCGACTCGCAGCGCAGCGGGGTCGGGCCGCTCGCTGGCGAGCGCCGCCGGCACCGCATAGGGATCGATCCGGTCCGGGCCCGCGATGAGGGGCAGCACGAGAGCGAGGTCACGTGCGAATCGAGCGATCGGCCCAGCGCAGTAGAGGTCCGCGTAGCCGCTCGCGCGCGTGGCCGGCCAGTTACCCGTCATCGGTACGCGGCCGACCGTGGGGCGCAGCCCGAAGACGCCGCAGTAGTGCGCCGGCACCCGGATCGAGCCGCCGCCGTCCGTGCCCAGGCCGAGCGGCGTCGCGTCGGCCGCGGCGAGCGCCGCCTCGCCTCCGCTCGAGCCTCCCGGCGTGCGCTCGGGATCGAGCGGGTGGAGCGTCCGCCCCTGGACCAGGTTGTCCGTCTCGTAGGAGGAGCTGTACTCGGGCAGGTTGGTCTTTGCCAGCACGATCGCACCGACGTCGCGCAGCCGCCGCACCACGGTCGCGTCGCGCTCGGGTACATGGCCGGCGCGCGCCAGGGAGCCGCCCGTGGCGGGCAGCCCCGCCACCTCGAGCGAGTCCTTCACGGTCACCGGCAGCCCCAGGAGCGGCAGACGCTCGCCGCGCGCGCGAGCGGTGTCGGCGGCGTCGGCGGCCCTCAGCGCAGCCTCCGGGTCGAACGCGACCAGCGCGTTCAGCCGCGCATTCGCCTCTCCCACGCGCTCGATGTAGTGCTGCGTCAGCTCGCGGGCGGACAGCTCGCCGGCCTCCAGGCGGGCGAGCCACTCGACGGCCGAGGGCTGCCGCGCCCGGCCGGCGCCGGGCGCATCAGCCCGCGAGCTCGGCATGGAAGCTCTTCGCCGCGCTCGCGATCCACACCTCGTTGTCCCAGTCCGAATAGCGCGAGCGCATCTCCTCGTCGACGGTCGCCTCGATCGTCTCGAGCGGGCGGCCTTGCGCATTCAGCTCCTCCACGCGCTGACGCACCGCGAGCAGGTAGGTGCGCAGCTCGTCGACCAGCCCGAGGTCGCCGGGCGCGCCATGTCCGGGGACCACCACCGCCGGGTCGAGCGCGTCGATGCGGTCGAGCAACGCGAGCCAGCGGCCGCCGACGGCGTCGTCGTCGGGGAAGATCGGGAGGAAGCGGTTCTCGACCAGATCGCCCGGGAACAGGATGCGTTGCTCGGGCAGGAAGACGAGCTGGTCCCCGCGCGTGTGCGCGGGTCCGTAGTAGAGCAGCTGGACCGCCACCCCTCCGAGGTCGAGGCGTGCCTCCACGCCCATGTAGGTCACCTCGGGGGCGACCAGTTCGACGCCGTCCAGCAGCTCCGCCAGAGCCGGCCCGAAGCCGCTGAACATCTCGACGTACTCGGCGCCCTTGTCCGCCAGCTCCTCTGCCTGGGAGCTGTTGGCGACGTAGGTCGCGTGGGCCTTGAACGCCTGTGCGCCGAACGCGTGCTCGGGGTGGAAGTGGGTTGTCGTCAGGAACAGCTTGCGATCGCCCGCGATGCGCTGCGCCTCGCTCAGTATCCGCTCGCCGTTCTCCGCGCCCATCGCGGTGTCGATCACGAGCACCGCGTCGTCACCGGCGACGATGCCGACGTTCGGCACGAACTCGATGCGCCGGTCGGGAATGACGTGGACTCGATCGTGAATCTGCTCCGTGGCCTCCGCGGCCACCAACGGCTTGTCCGTCATCGGCTCAGTCCTCCTCGTCGCTGGCGGGTCCAAGCTCATCACGAAGCAGCTCGACCGCGGTGGACGCGCGCGGGTAGCCCGCGTACACGGCGAGCAGCGTGACCAGCGCCTCGAGCTCGTCGCGTGTGGCGCCCTGATCGATCGCCCAACGCAGATGCCCGCGCAGCCTCGCCTCGGCACCGCCCTGGGTGACGAGAGACGCCACCACGATCAGGCTGCGATCGCGTGGCGAGAGGCAGTCGTCGACCCAGGCGCCGCCGGCCGCGCTGATCGCCTCGCGTGCCATGCGCTCGCCGAGCATCCCGCTCATGTGATCGAGCACCTCGGACTCGGGTATCCGGAACTGCCCGGCGTAGGCGGCCAGTCCACGCGACCAGCGCTCGCCGGCCACTTCCGCCGCGGGGTCGCGCCGTCCTCGACTAGCCGCCGTACTCCTCCTCGAGCTGGTCGTCCCAGGGCTTGACCTGGCCGACGTTCTCCTCGGTCACGAGCTCCGGCTTTCCGGCTTTGACCGTCTTGGGCACGTCCGTGCCCTGGTTGATGTCGTAGAGCCCCCAGGCGAACGCCTTGCCCATGCTCGGCGGGTCGAGCTTCACGGAGTAGCTGAGGCGGCCCGCCTCGATGGCCTCGAGGGCGTCGCTGCCACCGTTCTGGCCGCCGAAGACGAGGTCCGGCGTCCCCTGGGCGCGGGCCGCGGAGGCGGCGCCGATCGCGGAGGGATCGTTGTAGCCGATCACGCCCTTGATGTCCGGGAACTTGCCCAGCAGCTGCGTCATCGCCTTCTCGCCGCCGGCGATGTCGTCGGTGGGATTGGAGGCGTTGCCCAGCACGTTGAGGCCGAACTTCGAGGCCCAGGCCTTCGCGCGTTCGATGCTGAACACGATCGAGGGGACCTTGACCGCGAAGTCGATCGTCGCCACGTCCGCGCCGTCACCGACCTTGCCGGCCAGCTCACGGGCGCCGAGGTAGGCCGCCTCGTCGCGCCGCTGCCAGACCTGGCTGTCGAAGCCGCCGATGTCGGTGGTGCTCTCGAAGTTGAGATCGATTGTGACCAGTGGGATCCGTGCCGCCTTGGCCCGCTTGACGGCGGGGGCGAGTGCGCCGGGGTCGAGTGCGAACACTGCGATCCCGTCGAGCTTCTGGGCGATCAGCTGGTTGAACTGGTTCACCTGGGTGTTGACGTCGCCCTTGGCGTCGAGCTCCACGAACTCGCCGCCGAGGCGCTCGGTCTCGAGCTTCATGGCGCGCCCGAGCGTGTTCAGGAACTCGTTCGCCTTGAGCGGGTTGAGGAAGCCGAGTCGCAGGTCCTCGGGCTTCGGCTCCGGATAGCCCTCGGGCACGTCGAGCTCGAGGCTGCCGGTGAAGGCGACATCGGAGGTCTTGGCGGCTCCGCCGCCGTTCGAGCCGCCGCCCGAGTCGCCGTCGTCGTCATCGCCGCAGGCGCCGAGCGTTGCCGCCATGGCGACCAGCGCGACGAGTACGCACAGCACTGCTCCCAACCGCCTCATGCAGACCTCTCTTCAGCGGGGACATGAAAGCCGCCTGATACTTGATCAATTATGTAGGGCTGGCGGAGACTCCGCAACCGTCTGATCAAATATGCGATCCATGCGCATCTGGTACCAGAGCTTCATCGACCCCGACCTGCACGCGGCCTACTTCGCGCGGTTGCGGGCCCACCTCGGGGAGGTTGCTCCCACCGGGACCGAGTACGTGGTCGGCGGAGTCCGGCCGCCGGACCTCGCGCTCCACCGGATAACGGAGTTCCGCTGCGCGGCGCAGGCCATCGACAACGCGATCCGGGCCGAGGAGCGCGGCTTCGACGCCGTCTTGATCGGCCATTTCCAGGACTCGGGGCTCTGGGAGGCGCGCTCCGCGGCCGGCGTGCCGGTGATCGGGATGGGTGAGGCCTCGATGCTGTACTCGCTCCAGCTGGGCCGCAGCTTCGGGCTGGTCACGATCGACGAGGTCTTCGAGCCCATTCACCGCGAGCAGGCCGAGCGCTACGGTCTCGCCGACCGTCTGGCGGGCGTGAGCTCCATGTCCACGCCAGTAACCGACCTGGTGGCGGCCTTCGATTCGGACGCCGCCTACGCGCGCGTGCGGGAGACCTTCGAGCGCGCCTGCACGCCGCTCCTGGCGGCGCGCGCGGAGGTGATCATCCCCGCCGGCGGCCTGTTCGGCCTCCTGAGCGCCCGCGAGCGCGACCTCCGGATCGGCGAGGCCGTGGTGCTGAACCCGATCGCGGTGTCATGCAAGATGGCCGAGGCGGCGGCCAGCCTGCGCCGCGCCAGCGGCCTGGGCACGAGCCGCGTGAGCACCTTCAGCAGCCCACCGCCCCGGGCGATCGAGGAGTTTCGGGTCTTCGCGCAGGTGGACGACTGAGGCCGGCCGCTCAGCGGCCCAAGTAGGCCCGCTTCAGGTCCTCGCTCTCGAGCAGCTCCGCGGCGCTGTCGGAGAGCACGATCGACCCGGTCTGGAGCACGTAGCCGCGGTCGGCGATGCGCAGCGCCATGTTGGCGTTCTGCTCGACCACCAGCACGGCGACGCCGCTCTCGTTCACGCGCCGGATGATCTCGAAGTTCTGGCGCACCAGCGTGGGGGCGAGGCCCATCGAGGGCTCATCCATCAGCAGGAGGCGCGGCTCGGACATCAGCGCCCGCCCCATCGCGACCATCTGCTGCTCGCCGCCGGAGAGCGTGCCGGCCAGCTGGGTGCGCCGCTCGAGCAGGCGCGGGAAGAGCTCGAACACCCGCTCGCGCGCCTCGTCGGTGCCGCCGTCGTGCAGGTAGGCGCCCAGTTCGAGGTTCTCCTCAACGGTGAGCGGCGCGAACAGGCGCCGGTTCTCCGGCACGATCGCCATCCCGAGCGCGATCCGGCGGCTTGTGGAACGCTCGGTCACGTCCTCGCCGAGGAACTCCACGCGGCCGCTGCGCGGGCGCACCAGCCCGAGCACCGTCTTCAGCGTCGTGGACTTCCCCGAGGCGTTGCCGCCGAGCAGGCAGACGAGCTCGCCCTCGCCGACCTCGAGCGAGACGTTCTCGAGGATGCGCATCTCGCCGTAGTAGGTGGTCACCTCGTCGAGGCGCAGGACGGTCACGCCGGCTCCTCCACACGCCCGAGGTAGGCCTCGACCACGGACGGGTTGCGCGCGACCGTGTCGAACGAGCCCTCGGCGACCTTGACGCCGTGGTCGAGCGCGACGACGCGGTCCGAGATGCCCTCGACGACGTGCATGTCGTGCTCGATCACCAGAATCGTCAGGCCGCGCTCGTCGCGCAGCCGAGCCACCAGCTCAGTGATCTCCGCCGTCTCGCGCGGGTTCATGCCGGCCGCCGGCTCGTCCAGCAGCAGCACGCGCGGGCGGGTGGCCATCGCACGTGCGATCTCCAGCCGCCGGCGGTTGGCGTAGGAGAGGCTGTAGGCGGGCTGGAGGCGGCGATACCCGGCCAGCCGCTCGCCGAAGAAACCGAGCACGTCGTCGGCGATCTCGCGCACCTCGCGCTCCTCGCGACGCATGCGCGGCGTGCGCAGCACCGACTGCCACATCCGCGCGCGCGTGCCGCCGTAGGTCGCGGCCGTCACGTTCTCCTGCACCGTCATGTTGATGAACAGGCGCAGGCTCTGGAACGTACGCGCGATGCCAGCCGTGGCCACGCGGTGCGGGGCCATCCCCACCAGTTCGCGGCCGTCGAGGCGGATGGAGCCCTCGTCGGGCCGGTAGACCCCGGTGATCAGGTTGAAGACGGTCGTCTTGCCGGCGCCGTTGGGCCCGATCAGGCTCACCACCTCGCCCTCCTCGACCACCAAATCGAGCTTCGATGTCACCAGCAGCCCGCCGAAGGCCTTGTAGACGCCAGAGAGCTCGAGCAGCGGCGCCACCGTCACATCACCTCGATCCGCTTGGCGCCGAACAAGCCCGCCGGGCGCAGGCTCATCACGACGATGAGGATCGCGCCGACCATCAGGAGACGCGTGACGCTCGGGTCGAGCAGCAGCCGGTTCTCCCATACGAAGGAGCCGAGGTACAGCAGCAGCGGCAGTACCAGCAGGCGTGTGCGCCTGCTCGCCTGCGTCAGCCAGAGCACGACGCCGATCAGCGCCACGAAGGCCCAGTTGCCGGCTGCCTTCGGGTCGGCGGGTAGCGCCATCCAGTTGTCGATCGCCCCCGACAGCGCCCAGTCCGCGCGTGGCGCGCCCGCCACCGCCTCCGGCCAGACCGCCGCCAGCAGCGCGTGCAGCGCGAGGCCAAGCGCCGCGGTCGCCGCGAGCACCGCCGCGAGCACGCGCCATGGGCGCACCGTCACCACGAGCGCCAGCAGCACGCCGCCGTAGAAGATCCAGCTCGCGTCGCTGGGCTGGCGCAGCAGCTCGAACGAGATCCCCACCACGGCCGCGCCCGCGAGCATGCCCTTGATGCTGCCCGCCCCGCCCAGGATCACAGCGGCGTAGATGAGGATCAGGAACGGCGTCTCGAAGTTGCGTGGGAAGACGCCGATCTGCAGGGCCGCGAAGATGGTGCCGGCGAGCCCGGCCACTGCCGCGCCGCAGACGAACGCGAGCAGCTTCAGGCGCTTGACCGGCATCGTCATCAGGCTGGCCGCCAGCGGATCCTCGCGGATCGCCCGCCAGGCGCGACCGGTGCGCGAGTTGTCGACCAAGTAGAGCGCCGCGATCAACACCACCAGCACACCGAGGGTGAGGTAGAAGTAGTCGGTGGGCGTCAGGAACTCGAACCCGAGCAGGACGATCGGGTCGACCCCGGGGATTCCGTTCGGGCCGCCGGTGATGTCGATCGGCGAGTCCGACCCCGGCAGGGTTACGCGGTCGAGGTTCACGACCACCTCGACGAAGATCTGGCCGAAGAAGAGCGTCACGATCGCGAGGTAGTCGCCGATCAGGCGCCGGGACGGCAGGCCCAGCAGGAGTCCCAGCAGCGCGCTGGCCACGACCACGATCAGGATCGCGAGCCAGCTCGACAGGTGCACGTCGATCTGGTCGGAGGCGAGCAGCGCGTAGGAGTACGCGCCGAAGCCGTAGAAGGCGATGTAGCCGAGGTCGAGCAGCCCGGCCCAGCCGACGACGATGTTGAGCCCCAGCGCGAGCATGCCGAGCAGCAGCGTGTTCACGCCCACGCGGATGACGAAGTCGGAGTCGGTGATGAATGGCACCGACGCCACCAGCGCCGCGAACAGCACCAGCCGCGCGACCGGTGGCAGCGCGTCCCAGGCAGCCTCGGCACGGCCGAGCGGACCGCCGCGCCGCTCGCGCCGCTCCTCGGCGCGCGCCACCCACTCGTCGACGCCGACCTGCGACATCAGACCTTCTCCAGCGCTGGCGTGCCGAGCAGGCCGCTGGGGCGCACCAGCATCACGAGGATCAGCAGCCCGAAGACGATCAGGTTCTGGAACGTCGAGGAGATGTAGCCGGCGCTGAAGGCCTCCGCGAGTCCGATCAGCAGGCCACCGAGCATGGCCCCCGGGATGTTGCCGATGCCCCCGATGACCGCCGCGGTGAACGCCTTCAGGCCGGCGGTGAAGCCCATGAGGTGCCAGACGCGGTCGAACACGAGCCCGACCATCACGCCTGCCACGCCGGCCAGGATCGAGCCGATGAAGAACGCGGCGACGATCGTGCGGTTCACGTCAACGCCCATCATCTCCGCGGCCTCGCGATCGTAGGCCACCGCTCGCATCGCCTTGCCGAGCTTGGTGCGCCCGACGAACAGCATCAGCGCCACCATCAGGAGCGCCGCGGAGACGATCACCAGGATCCGCACCAGCGAGATGTCAAGCGGCCCGACGTGGATGCCGGTTGAGGGCGAGATCATCGCAGAGGTGTCCATGCTCCGCACGTCGGCGCCGAACAGCAGCAGCGCGGTGCTCTGCAGGAAGAACGACATGCCGAGCGCCGTGATCAGCGGGGCTATGCGCGGCGCGTCCCGCAGCGGGCGGTAGGCGAAGCGCTCGATCGCCACGCCCAGCAAGCCGGCGCTGAGCGCCCCGGCCAGGAACATCAGCACCAGCACGAGCGCCACCGGCACGGCCGGCGAGGCCGGCCCTCCGAGCCCGATGAGCACGAAGTAGCCGGCGAACGCCCCCATCATGTAGACCTCGCCGTGGGCGAAGTTCAACAGCTTCAGGATGCCGTAAACGATCGAGTAGCCGAGCGCCAGGAGCGCGTAGACGCTCCCGAGGGTCAGCCCGTTTACGAGCTGCTGGACGAAGAAATCCACCTACTGGACGAGCTTGAAAGCGCCTTTCTTGACCTGGAAGATAAAGAACTTCGCGTTCTTGAGGTCCCCGTTCTCGTCGAACGTGACCGGCTGTCCGAGCAGGGAGTCCGGGATGTTGACCTTCCGGATCTGCTCGTTGACGGCCTCACGACTCGGGTCGCCCCCTTCGCACGCCTTCAGGATCGCGTTCGCCACCACCTCCACGGCCGCGTAGGTGGGAGGCCCGAACGTCCCGAAGTCGCCGTACTTCTTTTGGTAGGCGTCGGCGATCGGCTTGCTCTCCGGGATGCTCGTGATGTCCGGCGCGAAGGCCGACACGTACGAGCCCTCGATCGAGAAGTCGTCAGGGGAGAAGAGCCCGTCGGAGCCGAAGATCACGGCGTCCTTGCCCTGCTCCTGCATCTGCTTGCCGAGCTGCTGCGCGTTCGCGGCCAGCTGCCAGGGCAGGAAGACGACGTCGGTGTCGTCGGAGATGCCCGACACGATCGCCGAGAAGTCGGTCGCCTTCTGGTTGACCGACTCGCGCTTGACGGCCACGTTCGCCTTCCCGAGCTCCTCCTCGAGCGTGTCGGCGATGCCCGTGGAGTACGAGGTCTGGTCGTCCACGACCACGACCTTCTTCGCGCCCAACTCGTCTGCGATGTACTTGGCATCGGTGGGTCCCTGAACGCTGTCCTTCGGCACGACGCGGGAGAAGGTCGGGTACTTGCCGTCGGTCAGCTCGGTCGCCGTCGCCGACTGCGAGACGAAGCCGAGGCCGGCGCGGTCGAACAGCGGTCCGACGGCGTCGATCTCCTGGCTACCCGCAGGCCCGACGACCGCGCGAATCGCGTCGTTGGAGACGAACTGCTGGGCGACGGTTGACGCCTGTCCCGGGTCGAGCTGCGTGTCGCCCTCGACCATCTTCAGCTTGGTGCCGTTGTCCTTGTTGAACTCATCGAGGCCGAACTTGCCCCAGTCGCGCTGCTCCTCGCCAAGCTCCGCGGCGTCGCCGGTGATCGGCGCCATCAGGCCGACCGTGGCGGTGCAGTCCGCGGCGGCGTTCTCGCCGCCGCCGCCCCCGCCACCTCCTCCGCCATCGTCGTCGTCGTCACCGCAGCCGGCCGCGGCGACCGCGGCGAGCGCCAAGGTGAGCATGATCACGAGCAACCGAAGGCCAGTCATGGTGGCCTACTTCCCCCCTCTTGGTCTGGACGACAGACCGTCAGCCTAACCGGCGATTTGATCAAAAGTCAAAGCCAAGCGGTCGCGCCTTAATCCGAGGGCAACAGGAAGGCGGGCACCCGTCGAGGCAGAGCGCGGCCGCTCTCGCGCTCCCAGGCGTGCTCGAGGATCGAGAGGTGCTGGTCCATCGTGACCTCGATCGCCTCGAGGTCTCGACCCATCAGGGCCGCCAGCGTGCGCTCATGGATCTCGATCGCGCGCTCCGCCTCGCCGGGCTCGATCGCGAAGCGCTTGGCGACCTCGAGGCGCTGGAAGAGAGTCTGCATCAGTGCCACGACGGTGGCGTTGTGCGTGGCCCGCGCCAGCGCCAGGTGAAAGGGCGCATCGAGGTCGCGCACGCGCTGCGGGTCGTCGGCCAGGCCGCGCTGCGTGTCGATGATCTCCTCCAGCGCGGCGAAGTCGTCCTCGGTCGCGAGCAGGCCCGCCAGCTGGGCGACTCGCGGCTCGAACACACGGCGGGCCTCCAGAACGCCCGAGATCTCGCCGATCGGCACCCTCGCCGGCCCGTGCAGCAGCTCCGGCGGGATCAGGTCCGAGCGCACATGGATGCCGCTCATCGAGCCCCTGCCGGAGATCACGTCGAGCACCCCGGCGTCCACGAGGGTGCGCACCGCCTTGCGCACCGTCTCGCGGCTCACGCGCAGCTGCTGTGCAAGCGACCGCTCCGATGGCAGGCGGTCCCCGTAGCGCAGGCGGCCGAGCCGGATCGGCTCCACGATACGTTCGACGACCTGGGGAACCGTGCCGCGCGCCTCGAGAGGTTGAAACGAGAAGCTCACGCCGGCCTATCTTCGCCGCGCCGACGGCGGAGGCGCCCCGGCGGCATGGCTTGTCCTGCAGACCATGTTGGTCTAGCATCGCACGCCGTGCCCGACCAGGCGTACGTATGTGCCGCAGGCGAGCTCGAGCCGCGCATGGCCGAGGGGGACACTGCCGCGGTGCGCGTCGCATTCGATGCCAGCACGGGGTCCGATGCACTCGAGCAGCGGCTGCTGCGCTGCGCGCCGGGGCGCTCGAGAGCCCGCGGGCCCGGCGAGCTCGAGGAGGCGCTGTTCGTCCTCGAGGGTGGCGGCACGCTCGTACTGGATGGGGTCGAACACCCGCTCGAGCCGGAGACCGCCGTACGCGTGTCCCCCGGTCAGCGCTACGAGCTGGACAACCCCGGACCTGGCGATCTGGCGCTCGTCTCGGTACTCGTGCCTCCGGCGACGGATGCGACGGCCGAGGCGCCCGCGGTCGTGCGCCTGGCCGATCAGGAGGCGCGCGAGGCCACCAGCGATCGCGCCTTCCGGATACTGCTCGACCCGGAGCGCGGCCTGACCGGCGGCACTCAGTTCGTCGGCGTGATCCCGACCAAGCGCGCGCCCGAGCACTATCACCATTACGACGAGGTGATCTACGTGCTCGAGGGCGAGGGCGTGCTGCACGTCGGCACCGAGCACACGCCGATCGGTCCCTCGTCATGCATCCACCTGAGGCCGCGGTTGCGGCACTGCCTGGAGAACACCGGTCCGGACGACATGCGCGTGGTCGCGCTGTTTCGCCCCGCCGGCGATCCATCCGAGGCGTACCTTCCCGACGGGGAGCGCGCCAGCGTCGAGAGGAGCGCATAGGGATGAAGCTGAAGCGGCGTTCGCGAGCCGCCTGGGAGGGGCGCGTCGACGAGGGGGCGGGAACGATCGCCCTCGGCAGCGGTGCCTTCGAGGGCGAGTACTCGCTGCGCGGGCGGACCGAGGAGGGGCAGCGGACCACGAACCCCGAGGAGCTCATCGGCGCGGCGCTGGCGGGCTGCTACACGATGTCGCTCGCCAACCTGCTGACCGAGCAGGAGCGTCCTGCGACGCGGCTCGACACGACCGCGACGGTCTACCTCGAGGAGGGGAAGGACGGCTTCGGGATCCCGCGCATCGACCTCGAGACGACCGGCGAGGTGTCCGGCGTCGAGGCGGAGGAGTTCCAGCAGCTCGCCGAGCAGGCCAAGCGAGGCTGCCCGGTCTCGAAGGTGCTGGCCGCGGCCGAGATCAGCGTCCACGCCACGCTCGGCGAGCGCTGATGGATCCGGTCACCGCACCCGCCGCGAACTTCGACGTCGAGGCCGTACGCAGCCGCTTCTCCTCGCTCGGGCGCGGCTTCCACTTCTTCGACGCCCCCGGCGGCACCCAGGTCCCCGACGAGGTGGGCCACGCGATGGCGCAGGCGCTGCGCGACGCCAGCGGCAACCTCGGGGCGCCGTACGAGACCGGCCACCGCGTCGAGCAGATCCTCGGAGACGCCAAGGCCTCCGGCGCCCGCATGCTGGGCTGCGACCCGGCGGAGATCGTCTTCGGCGCGAACATGACGACGCTCAACTTCGCTTTCGCGCACACGATGGCGCGCGACCTCCGCCCAGGCGACGAGATCGTGGTAACGCGCCTCGATCACGACGCGGGCGTGGCGCCCTGGGTGGAGCTGGCTGCCGACCGCGAGCTCGTCGTCCACCACGTCGACGTTCACGAGGACCTCACGCTCGACTACGCCGACCTGGAGCGGCTGCTCGGCGAGCGAACCAAGGTGGTCGCGTTCGCCTGGGCCTCGAACGCGGTCGGCTCGATCACGGACGCGCAGCGCGTCTGCGCCCTCGCCCACGAGGCGGGTGCGCTGGCCTGGATCGACGCCGTGCACTACGCCGCGCACGAGCGGATCGACGTGGAGGCCGTGGGCGCCGACCTGCTGCTCTGCTCCGCCTACAAGTGGTGTGGGCCGCACCTCGGCATGGCCTACGTGCGTCCCGCGGCGGTCGAGAGCTGGCGGCCGTTCAAGGCGCGCCCCTCCGCGAGTACGCCGCTGGGCCGGCGCTTCGAGACCGGGACCCCGCCCTATGAGATGCTCGCCGGCCTGAGCGCCACCGTCGACTACATCGACTCGATCGGCGGCCTCGACGCGATCATCCCGTTCGAGCGTGCGCTCGGCGAGCGCTTCCTCGGGGGGCTGCCCGAGGCGGTCACCGTCTACGGCCTGCAGACGATGCAGGGTCGGGTGCCGACCTACCTCGTGAACGTAGAGGGCGTGCCGGCGCGCGAGGTGGCCCACCGGCTCGCCGAGCGCGGGTACGGCGTCTGGCACCACGACAACTGGTACTCGCTCGGCCTCCACCCGCGGCTGGCCTATGACGGCGAGGCGGTGCGGATCGGCATGGTCCACTACAACACGCCCGACGAGGTCGACGGCCTCGTGGCCGAGCTCGCGGCGCTCGTGCCGTAGCGCCACTCGTGACGACACGCCTCGAGATCGAGCGGCGGCCCCTCGGGGCGTCCGGGATCGACGCACCGCGGATCATGCTCGGCTGCGGCAACTTCGGCGGCGTGGGCTCGTCACCGGCGTTCTTCGGTCGCGGGCAGTCCGAGCCCGAGGCGTTCGCGATCATGGACGCCGCCTGGGAGCTAGGGATCACCCATTTCGACACCGCCGACGCCTACGGCGGCGGCCGCAGCGAGGCGGCGATCGGCCGGTGGTCACGCGTTCGCGGCGTGCGCCCGCAGATCACGACGAAGACGTACAACCCGATGGACGCCGGCGAGGACAGCGGACTGTCGCGCGCTCGCATCGAGCGCCAGCTCGCCTCCAGCCTGGATCGCCTCGGCACCGACAGGGTCGAGCTCTACCTCGCGCACGAGTTCGATCCCGACACGCCGCTCGAGGAGACGCTCGGCGCCTTCGACGAGCTCGTGGCGAGCGGGGGAATCGGCGCCTACGGTGTCAGCAACTTCGACGAGCGCCAGCTCGAGCAGGCCGCCGAGCGCGGCTCGATCGCCTGCGTGCAGAACTCGTTCTCGCTGCTCGAGCGCGGCGACGAGCGCGAGCTGCTGCCGCTGTGCGAGCGGCGCGACATCGGCTACGTCGCGTTCGGGCCGCTCGCCGGAGGCTGGCTCACGGGCAAGTACCGCCGCGACGCGCCGTTTCCCGACGGCTCGCGCATGACGCAGCGCCCGGAGCCCTACGAGAGGTTCCTGCGTGACGCCGTGTTCGACGCGCTCGAAGCGCTGGAGCGGATGGCCGCCGAACGCGGCATCTCCATGGCGGGGCTCGCGCTCGCATGGCTGCTTGCCGAGCCGCGTCTGAGCGCGGCGGTCGTCGGACCAGCTCGGCCGGAGCACCTCGAACCGGTTCGCGAGGCGCTCGCGCAGCCGCTCGAGGCGTCCGAGCGCGACGAGCTCTCGAGGCTGTTCGGCTGATGGCGCGCGTGCTCGTGCTCGGGCACGCCGAGGTGGCCGAGGCGCTGCCGCTGCGCGACTGCATCGACGTGATGGCCGAGGTGCTGGCCGCGCACGCCGAAGGCGAGCTGCATCAGCCGCTGCGCTCGGTGTCCAGGCCGCCGTCATCGGAGGGCTTCCTCGGTCTGATGCCGGCCCATCGCGCCGGCGAGCAACCGCTGTTCGCGCTCAAGGCGGTCTGCGTCTTCCCGGGCAACCCGGCACGCGGCCTCGACGCCCACCAGGGGACGGTGACCCTCTTCGACGGGACGACCGGCGAGCCGACGGCGATCCTCGACGCGTCGGCCATCACGGCGATCAGGACCGCCGCGGTCTCGGCCGTGGCCACCCGGCTGCTGGCGGTCGAGGATGCCAGTCGGCTGGCCATCCTGGGCGCCGGCGTGCAGGCCGCGGCGCACCTCGAGGCGATGCTGGCCGTACGGGACCTCGAGCAGGTAGGCAGTACGGGACCTCGAGCAGGTAGGCATCTACTCGCGCACGCGCGAGCGGGCGGAACGGTTGGCGCGGGCGGCGCCCGGCGAGGTGCCCGTCCGGGTAGCCGATAGCGCCGAGGCCGCCGTGCGCGAAGCCCAGGTCGTCGTCACCGCCACGAGCTCGCACGAGCCGGTGCTGCGGCGCGAGTGGCTGGCCGAGGGCGCACACCTGAACGCGGTCGGCGCCAGCGCCCCGATGTTCCGCGAGCTCGACAGCGCCACGCTGGCCGCCTGCTCGCTGTTCGCCGACAGTCGCGAGTCACTCGAGAACGAGGCCGGCGACTACCAACTCGCCGTGAGCGAGGGCGCGATCTCCGGGCCCGAGCACATCCGCGCCGAGCTTGGCGAGGTGGTCGCCGGCATACGCCCTGGGCGCACGGACGCGGCGCAGCTCACCGTCTTCCGTTCGCTCGGCCTCGCCATCGAGGACCTGGCGGCGGCCGAGTACGCCGTCGAGAACGCGCGCCGTCGTGGCGCGGGAGTGGAGGTGGAGCTGTGATTCCGCTCGATGCGATCGAGTCGGCTCGCGAGCGGATCGCGGGCGCGGCGGTCCGGACGCCGCTGGTGCGCCTGCACGTGGACGCGCCCGCGGAGATCTGGTTGAAGCTCGAGAACCTGCAGCCGATCGGGTCGTTCAAGATCCGCGGCGCCGCCAACGCGGTGCGCACGGCCGAGCCGGCGCAGCTCGAGGCGGGGCTGGTGACCGCGAGCGCGGGCAACATGGCGCAGGGCGTCGCCTGGATCGCGCGCGAGCTCGGCCTTCCGGCGACGATCGTCGTGCCCGAGCACGCGCCGCAGACCAAGCTGGCGGCGGTCGAGCGCCTCGGCGGGACGGTGAGGCGCGTGCCATATGCCGACTGGTGGCGGGTGATCGAGGAGTCGCGCGTGCCCGGCGTCGAGGGCCTGTTCATCCACCCGGTCGAGGACGAGGCTGTGATGGCCGGCAACGGCACCATCGCGCTCGAGATCCTCGACGACCTCCCCGACCCCGACGCCGTGCTCGTCCCGTTCGGCGGGGGCGGCCTGGTCACGGGCATCGCCAGCGCGCTCAGGGCGCTGCGCCCCGAGACGAGCGTTTACCCCGTCGAGCCCGAGACCGGCGCCGCCCTGGGCGCGGCGCTTGCCGCGGGTGGGCCGACGGAGATCGACTACCGCCCCTCATTCGTCGACGGTTCGGGGAGTCGCAGCGTGCTGCCGGGCATGTTCCCGCGCGTGCGCGACCTGATCGACGGAGCCTTCACCGCCTCGATCGAGGAGACCGCCGCGGCCGTGCGCCTGCTCGCCGAGCGCACGCGCATCATCGCGGAGGGGGCCGGCGCCCTTGCGCCCGCGGCCGCGCTCGCAGGCCACGCGGGCGAGGGTCGCGTCGTCTGCGTCGTCTCCGGCGGCAACATCGACGTCTCCGTGCTCGCGCCGATCCTCATGGGCACGACCCCCTGAGCGCGAGGCGCTCTACGCCTCGCTCGACCGCACGAAGTTGATGAGGTCGGCCATCGTGAAGTCACCGCGGGTGCCGAGCTTGGGCTTCCAGCTCGGCTCCTCGCTCAGGTACGAGTTCGGGTCGCCCGCGAGGAGGCCGACGAGGACCTCCGCGACGATCCGGCCGCCCACCGGTCCGAGGTGCGCGCCGGGCTCGGGCGGAGCGTCGCGCCCGCCCGCCTTGGCGGCCTCGCAGAGGAGGTAGTACCAGAGGGGTGTCGCCTCGATGAGCTTGTCGCGCACGCCCGGTTCGAGCCCGTCCAGCCTCAGGTCCTCCGGGGAGAGCTTCGGTCGCTCCATCGCGTGCGCCACGGCCTGGCCGGATGGCAGCCCGAGCCGATTCCCGCGCTGGAGGTTTCGCCGCGGAAGCTGCCCCTCGTGATCGGGCAGATCGAAGAGCGGCTGGGCGATGCTGGGGTCTATCCGAAAGCTGCGCTGCAGACCGCGTACGTCGTCGCCGAGCAGGAAGAAGCGCTCCCAGTCGATCACGAGTTCCCGCGGCAGCCACGTATGCCCTGCGAGGTCGGGAAAGATCGGCTTCGCGGGCTTACCCGATCCGCTTCTTGGAAGTCGCTTGAGGCCGTAGGAGTCGCGAACCATGCTGTGACCGAAGCGGTAGGCCGCGCCGGAGAACTCCACCGGGATGAACGGCTCCGTCTCCCACTTGAAGTACTCGAGACGCACCGCCGGACCCGCCCTTCCCCTCCGCCGCGGGAGCACGTCCTGCGCCATGCTCTGTCCCACGACCTTCGGCAGGAACTCGCGGACGACGATCCACTGGTAGTGCCAGCGCACGATTTGCTGAGCCTCGCGGAAAGGGTCCTCGACCTTCGAGGAAAGCCGATCGACGACGGCGTTGTGAAACTTGATGAAGAGCAGGTGGAGTTGCGCGACGATGACGTGCTCGTCGTTGCGCGGGTCGCCGATGAGAGCTCGCCCGTGGTGGTTGCGCGGTAGGTCGTCCACCCCTTTGGCCGCACCGCGGCCCACCAGCAGCCTCGTGCCCGGCTGCTCCGATTCGCTCCAGTCATAGAGGTAGGGCTGCACCTTGGGACCAGAGCCATAGACGCTGTCCAGGTCGAAGCGGGGGGTGCGAAAGTTGACCACCGCGTGTGGGTCGATGTCCTGGTCGAGGCTCGACACCGGGTCGAAGGTGATGTCGTGGTCGATGAACTGCCCGAGATACGTGAACCCCGCCGGGACTGCGAAGTTCTCCTCCTCGCCCGCGGGTGGTCGGCGCATGCGCTTGACGAGGGCATCGACGGCCTCCTCGCTGACGTCACACGCCTCCAGGCGCGGGAACATCCAACCGAACCGACCGTACGGCGGCGCACGGCCTGGGGCGACGTCCAGGCCGCGGGGTACGGCCGCGCCGTGGCCGGCGATCTCGTGTTCGGCTTTCCTGGCCCGCTCGCGGTGCGCTTCCCGTGCGGGCATGCCGCTAGGCGATCGGCATCTTCTGAGCCCAGCTGATCACCGTGGCATTCTCCCTGTGTGTCTCGACTCCGACAACGGTCGCCTCGCCGGCGTGGAAGTCCGAGGCCTTCCCTTCCTCGTCCTTCACGTTGAAGACGGCGGACCAGGTGCTGCTCACCTTGTTGACGGGGCTGTGGTCAACCCGCTCGCCCTGTGTCAACACCACCCGGATGCCGACGATGTCTGCGATCTCCTCGGCCGCAGGACCGCTCTCGGGATCCGTGGCCGACTTGCCGTTCACGATCACCTGATCTCCCTCGAGTCGAGCGCTCGTGAAGTTGGGCTTGAGCATCATTCGCCTCCTGATCGATCGGTGAGCAACGACCGCGCCCGCGCTGCGGCTGCGGCGTTGCCCTTGAGCTCGTACAACGCGAGACCGGCTCGGCTCGCCTGCTCTGCCTCCTCCGGGCGGTCACAGGTCCTCAGCACTTCGGCGAGGTCGAGCATCGCATCGCCTCGGTGCGAGAGCAAGTCCGTGGGCTCTACGAGCGCGACCGCTGCGCGCGCGAGGCCTTCGGCGTCCACGCAGAGCCCATCGTGGGCCAGGACCTTGGCCTGCACGCCGCGCCAGATGGTCTGCGTGACCGTGTCCTCCGCCGCCGCACAGTCCCGGGTCGTCCGGCACAGCTCCCCCGCCTCGGCCAGGCGCCCCTGGGCGTAGACGGCCTGCGCCAGAAGGGCGGTCGTCGTAGCGAGCGCACTGCGCCCGCTCATCGACGAGAGCGTCTCGACGTCCGCGCGCAGCGGCGTCTCGGCGAGCGCGGGCTGCCCCGCGAGCAGCCTGACCAAGGCCTCCAGATGGGAGACCCCGGAGCCGAGGCCGCCGAGCTCCTGGAGGATATCGCCCGCCTGATCGAGCAACCGCTCGGCGGTCTCGAACTCGCCGTTCATGGCGTGCAGCAACGCCAGGGGGTTCATCGTCGATGCCATGGCCACCGGGCTGGCGCGCACGAGCTCGCCGAGCTCCTCGCACCGGTGGATCGCTTCGGCGACCGGCGTCGGCCCGACCGCCGCCGCAATCGCGCGCCAGCCGACGATCTCGAAGCCCGGGCGCTCAGCCCCCGCGCGGACCGCGCACTCGGCAGCTGCGCGCCAGGCGTCGTCGGCGCTGGCCACGCGGCCCGCGTTCCACGCAAGCAGGCCACGTAGAAGCCAGGCGCGGCACTGTCCGTAGTCGTCGCCTTCGCGCTCGAGCTGGGGCAAGACGGCATCGGCCATACCTCGCGCCACCTCGGTGCCGGCGCTCGGCTCCGCGTCCAGGCGCACCAGCTCGCGCTCGACCCGCGCACGTGCCTTGATGCGCGGCTCGGGCGCCTCTGCGATGGCCTCGTCGAGCACCCGCACGGCGTCGGTCATGCGCCCCGCTTCGAATAGCGCGGCGCCAAGCGCCGGCAGCAGCTCGCCGCGTGCGTGAGCATCGAACTCCAGCAGCGATGCCACACGCTCGAGCAGACGCGCTCCGGCCGAAGGATCGCCGCGCATGAGCGCAGCTTCCGCGGCGGCCGCCAGCCGGGCCGCCGCGCTCCGGGCAAGAGCGTGCTCGCGCTCGCCGAGGGGCCCGAGGTCGGCGCGGTGGCGAAAGGCCTCGCCGAGGTGGTAGCCGACTGTCTCGTCCTCCGCGCCCGGCCGTGCCTCGATCCAGCGAGCGACCTGCTCGTGCAGCTCGGCACGCCGCAGCTTCGGCAGGCCGCGGTACGCAGCCTCTCGGATGAGCACGTGCGCGAAGCGAAATGCGTCCTCGCCCGGCAGTTCGGACCGCTCGGCGCGGATCAGCTGCTTCTGCACGAGCGACACCAGGTGCGTCGCGGTCGCCGCTCGGTCGGGCTCGGGCAGGAGCTCACCGACCGCCCCCGCGTAGAAGCTGCGGCCCTGCACCGAAGCATGTTCCAGCAGCGCGCGCTCGCCAGACGCGAGGCGGTCGATGCGCGCGGCAAGCACCGCCTGAATGCTCGACGGCAGGGCTGCCTGGCCGTTCTCCGCTCCCACAGCCACGAGGTGCTCGAGAAAGAGCGGGTTGCCCTCGGCCGTCTCCACGATCCGTGCCGCCGTGCTTGATCCGAGCTCGCCGGCCCCGGCGTTCTCGACGAGCTGACGCGCCTCGGCGTCCGAGAGCGCGTCCAGCACCACCACCGTTCTGTTCGGCTGGGGCGCCACCCAGCCGGGGCGACTCTCCAACAGCTCGGCCCGCGCAAGGCAGACGAGCAGGATCGCGTGCCCGCTCGAGAACGCGACGAGGTACTCGAGCAGGTCGAGCAGAGTGGACTCCGCCCAATGGACATCCTCGACGACCACCACGAGCGCACGGTCCGCCGCCACTCGCTCGAACATCCTGCGGACCGCCCAGAAGGTCTCCTCCGCCTGGGCCGCTCCCTCGGACAGACCGGCTGCGGCCAGCACCATCTGCACGGTCGGCTCGTCCCCGTCAAGCAACTCGTGGATCCGCTGGCGCGGGTTGTCTCCGCCGAGCTGACCCACGATCTCGGCCAACGGACGGTAGGTCACCCCCTCGCCGTAGGAAGGGCAGCGTCCGACCACCACGGTGGCGTCGTCCTCGATGTCCGCCATCAGCTCCTGGGTGAGACGCGACTTGCCGATCCCTGCCGGTCCGACGACGGTGACGGCCCTGCAGCTCCGCTCTTCTCGGGCCCGGGCGAAGGCCATTCGGAGCTCGTCCAGCTCGTGCTCGCGTCCGACGAAGCTGCCGGTGGCCGAACGCACGATCGCGGAACCGTCGGGATCGAGCTCCAGCAGCCGCCAGGCCTGCACCTTCGCCGCCCGCCCTTTCAGAGCGAGCGGCCCCAAGCGCTCCGCCAGCACAGCGCCCCGAACCAGCCGATAGACGTTGTCGCCCAGCAGGATCTCGCCCTCCGGCGCCGTCCCTTCGAGGCGGGCCGCGACGTTGAAGGCGTCGCCGGCCGCGAACGGCGCGCGCCGTGCGGCGCCGCCGAGGAAGACCTCACCCGACTCGACGCCGAACTTGATCGTGATCCCGACGCCGCGCTCGCGCTGCAGCTGGGCGCTCAGCGCGGCGCCCGCCTCGCGCAGCTCGACGGCGGTCCGCACCGCCCGCAGGGCGTCGTCCTCGTGGACCTCGGCCAGGCCGAAGACACCCACGACCGCGTCGCCGATGAACCCCTCCACCGTGCCCCCGTGCCGCTCGATCACCTGGCTGCACACCTCCGTGTAGCGGTCCAGGAGGGCGTGCATCGATTCTGGGTCGAGTCGCTCGCCGAGGCTCGTTGAGCCCACGAGGTCGGCGAAGACGATGCTCACCAGCCTGCGAGCGGAGCGTGAGGGGTCGGCCGCGGCCGACCGCTCGGGTGCTGCACCGGGAGCGGGCTCCGGCGGGGGCTCGACCGCCTCCAGCACCGGCAGCGCGAGCGCCGGATCCTGGGCGAGTATCGCCCGCTCGAGGTCGCGCAGCCGCTCACCCGGCTCGATGCCCAGCTCCTCGACGAGTTTCTTGCGCGCGTCCTGATAGGCCTGGAGGGCCTCCGCCTGTCGATCGGAGCGGTAGAGCGCGAGCATCAGTTGCGCGCGCAGGTGCTCGTGGTACGGGTGCTCGGCGATGAGCGCCTCGAGCTGTCCCACCACCTCGACGTGAGCCCCCAGGGCCAGCTTCGCCTCGATCAGCAGGTGGAGCGCAGCCACGCGCAGGTCGGCAAGCCGCGCGACCTCGCGATGAGCGAATGGTTCGTAGGCAAGATCGGCAAGCGGCTCACCACGCCACAGGGAGAGCGCCTCCTCGAGTGTCGAGGCAGCCCGCTCGGGGTGCTGTGCGGCGAGCTCGCTCCGCGCCTCGGCGAGCAGGCGCTCGAATCGGGTGGCGTCGAGGCACTCGGGATCGAGCTCCAGCCGGTAGCCGTGCTCGCGAGTGACGACCGGGTCGCCCCCGGGGATGGCGGTCCCACCGGCGAGCGACTTCCGCAGCCGTGAGATGTGGACCTGGACCGTCTTGGCGGCAGTGGCGGGCGGCTGCTCGCCCCACAGCTCCTCGATCAGGCGGTCGGTGCTTAGCGTCTCGTTGGCGTGGAGCAGCAGCACCGCGAGCAGCGCGCGCTGCTTGCTGCCGCCGAGCGCAACCTCGCGGCCCTCGTCGAGGACCTCGAGCGATCCGAGGATTCGGAAGTCCATGAGGGGCAGGGGACGCGAGCCGGTTAGCCCCAACGTACAGCAGCCACCGGCCCCCGCCAAGCGCGCGCTGTTGCCGCGCTGTTGCCGTTGCGTCGCCACTCTGAAACCGGCCCCCTGCACGATCGGCAGCGATGTCGATCTCCACCACCAAACAGGAGGCAGTGATGAGCCAGACCGTCCCCACCCAGCACCCGGCAGTCGTCCTTCGTTCCCAGTACCGGCAGCTGAAGTCGCTGCTCGCGATCGCGCTCGTGGCGCTCGTGTCCCTCAGCGTCACGGTCGTGATGCTGGCCCGCGACGACGAGGGCACCCAGACCGGCAGCGGCGTCAGCTACGTCAACCCGATCGAGCCGGTCAACTACGGCGATGTGAGCTCGGCCCCGTCGGTGGCCAAGCCCGACGAGAGCAAGGTCGCCGCGGCGATCAGCGCCCGCCAGCTGAGCCAGGACACCGGCCGTCCGGACGAGAGCAGGATCGCCGCTGCCATCGGCGGGCACGAAGGGACCCAGCAGGACACGGGCCGGCCCGACGAGAGCAAGATCGCCGCCGCCATCGGCGCGCGTGGCGAGTCGGGGCCGTCCGGGAAGACGATCTCCGTCAACCCGTCCACCGGCTACGCATTCACGCACTGAGCAGCCGCGGGGGTCGTTGTGCTCCTATGGGGAACGCCCCGGCGCAATGCCGGGGCGTTCAGTTCGGTGATCGGGATGTGGAGGTCCTACCGCTGGTGCTCCCAACCGGTGCCGTAGGCGGCGGCGAGCTGCTCGGGTGTTAGGGAGCTGGTCGCTAGCGCACGGTCACCACCCGTGCCATGCCGAGTGCGGAGTGGGGCCGGCCGCGTGAGGCCGAGTCGCCGTAGAAGCAGACGAACAGGTCGCGCCCCGCGCGCGGGAAGCGGTACTCCACCCCCGGGGTTTCACGATCCAGCGGAGCGGCGCCCCGCGGGGCGCCGCTCCTGAGCGAGCCAAGGAGCCATCCGGCTCGCGGCTTAGCTCGAAGCCACCGAGGCCCGAGCCTTTCGGATCGTGCGCGTGCGCCTACTGAGGAGGAGCACCCCTCCGAGCCCGACCAGCACGAGGCCAAGCGCGCCGCCGGCCACGATCCGGACGTCGGTCCAGTCAGTGCCAGTCGACGTTGCGGTCTCATCCGGTGTCGGTGCCGGGGCCGACGGCACACGACCCGCGTCGCGGGCGTCCGGCGAGCGGAGGTCCTGGTAGTTGCGCGCCTCAGCGGCGAGGGCGGCGTCGCGCGCATCGGGTGAACGGAGATCCTGGTAGGCGCGCGCCTCGGCCGCGAGCCCGGCGTCGCGAGCATCGGGTGAGCGCAGATCCTGGTTTGTCGCTGCCCCGGTGACGGGGACGATCGCCAGCGCGGTCACCACGGCGGTGAGAGCGACGGACCAGCGAAGCGGTGACATGCGAGTCT
>Ga0126306_10000142_pt1 | contig 25895 bp, 28 predicted proteins | sample Plot27_FD_92592 | JGI IMG/M metagenome (GOLD analysis project Ga0126306, IMG submission 92592) | Serpentine soil microbial communities from UC McLaughlin Reserve, CA, USA - Plot27 | ecosystem: Environmental > Terrestrial > Soil > Grasslands | place: USA: UC McLaughlin Reserve, Lake County... | reverse complement strand
CGTCGTTGCCGTCGAAGAACCCGCGCAGGTGGATCTCGTAGAAGACGGCCGTCTTGAACCAGAGCGGGTTCGACTCGAACCAGTGACCCGGCTGCGCGCGGTCCGCGGCCTCCTCGGCCTTGGAGAGCGGCTTCTCCTCCACCTTGGCCACCTCCGCAGCCGCTGACTTCTTCGTCTCGCTCGTGCTAGCCAAGCCGGATCACGTGCGACTGGCCGGGCTCGAGGCGGACGTAGTTGCGGCCCGTCTGCCAGGAGAAGTCCTCGTCGGTCAGCAGCTCGCGGGCCCGCACCGACGGCGCGAGGCCGAGGGACGCCGGCAGGATCGCCACGCCCTCGCGCGTCTCGAATGGATCGAGGTTGACCACCACGGCGATCGCGTTGTCGCCCGTGACCTTCGCATAGGCGATCATGTGCTCGCTCTCGGTCTCGAGGAAGGTCAGGTTGTCCACGCGCTGCAGGGCCGGATTCGCGCGCCGGATCGTGTTCAGACGCTTGATCAGCGGCGCCAGCGGTGCGCCGGCCAGCGTGCGCTCCTTGGCCTCGTACTTCTCCGAGTCGAGGTACTCCTCGCTGCCCTCGCGCACCGGCACGTTCTCGAAGCGCTCGAAGCCGGAGTAGATGCCGTATGACGGCGACAGCGTCGCCGCGAGCACGAGCCGCGCCGCGAAGGCCGCCGGACCGCCGCGCTGAAGGTACTCGTGCAGGATGTCGGGCGTGTTGGCGAAGAAGTTCGGCCGGTACCACGGCGACCAGCTGACGACGTCGCGCATGAACTCGATCAGCTCGCCCTTCGTGTTCTTCCACGTGAAGTACGTGTAGGACTGGCTGAAGCCGACCTTCCCGAGCGTCTGCATAATCACCGGCCGCGTGAACGCCTCGGCGAGGAAGACGACCTCCGGGTCACGCTCGTGGATCCGGCCGATCAGCCACCCCCAGAACGGCACCGGCTTCGTGTGCGGGTTGTCGACGCGGAAGACCTTGACGCCGTGGTCGACCCAGTAGGCGACGACGTCGTGGAGCGCGTTCCAGAGCCCCTGCCAGTCCTCGCTGTCGAAGTTCACGTTGTAGATGTCCTGGTACTTCTTGGGCGGGTTCTCGGCGTACTTGAGCGTCCCGTCAGGCCGGCGGTTGAACCACTCGGGGTGCTCCTTCAACCACGGGTGGTCGGGCGAGCACTGGATCGCGAAGTCGAGGCAGACCTCGACCCCGTGCTCGTTCGCCGTAGCGACCAGGCGGTCGAAGTCCTCGATCGTGCCGAGATCCGTGTGGATCGCGTCGTGGCCGCCGGCCTCGCCGCCGATCGCCCACGGGCTTCCCGGGTCGCCCTTCCTGGCCTTGAGCATGTTGTTCTTGCCCTTGCGGTTGGTCTCTCCGATCGGGTGGATCGGCGGCAGGTAGACGACCTCGAAGCCGAGCTCGGCGAGCTCCGGGATCGCCTTCTCGACGCCGGCGAAGCCGCCCCACGAGCGGGGGAAGAGCTCGTACCACGAGCCGAAGCGCGCGCGCGCGCGGTCGACCGCGAGCTCCAGCGGCTTCGCGAGTGACGTGACCTCGGCGCGTTCCTCGGCCTCGTCCGCGAGCGCCTCCTTCACGCTCAGGCTGTCGACGCCGTAGAGCAGGGCGCCCTCGGCGAGCTCGCTCGTGAGGTCGCTCTGGCCCCTTTCGACCTTGCGCCCGATCTCCCAGCGCCAGGAGGCGCGCCGGTCGACCCAGGCCTCGACCGTGAACTCCCAGCGGCCGACGGAATCGACTTCCAGGTGGCCCATCCAGCGGTCGTTGCCGAAGTCGCCCATCTGCGCCTCGCGCCACTTGCGCGTCCCTTTCGCCCGGTACCGAAGCGCTGCGCCGAGCACCTCGTGCCCGTCGCGGAAGATCGTCGCCCAGACGGGGACGCTGTCGCCGACGACCGCCTTGGTCGGGTAGCGGCCGCAGTCGGCCTGCGGCCACACGTCCTGGATCTGGATGCGTGGCGGCGGTTTCGTCGGCATGGCCTTTGGCATGGTCGCTTCGTGCAGCTACAGCGGTCGGCCGGAATCTTGCTTCACCCGACGTCGCTTCCGAGCGGTTCCCTCGCGGACGCCCGCGAGTTCGTCGACTGGCTGGCCGAGGCGGGCCAGTCGTGGTGGCAGGTATTGCCGCTCGGCCCGCCCGACGAAACCGGCTCCCCGTACGCGGCGCGGTCCGCGTTCGCCGCATGGCCCGGCCTGCTCGCCGAGCGCGACGCGGCCGTGTCCGAAGACGAGATCGAGTCCTTCGTGGCACGCCATCCGTTCTGGCCAGGCGACTGGGCCTCCTTTGGCGGCTCTCTTGCCGGCCAGGTGCGCTTCGAGCGCGAGTGGACCGCGGTTCGTGCGTACGCGCGCGAGCGGGGCATCCGCGTGATCGGCGACCTGCCGATCTACGTCGCGCCGGGGAGCGCCGACCACGTCGCCCACCCGGAGCTCTTCCAGGACGGCGTCGTCGCAGGGGTGCCGCCGGACGCGTTCAGCGCGAACGGCCAGCTCTGGGGCAACCCGCTCTACAGCTGGCCCGCCCTGCGCGCGACCGGATTCCGCTGGTGGATCGAGCGCTTTCGCCGTACGTTCGAGCTCGTCGACCTCGTCCGACTCGATCACTTCCGCGGCCTGGTCGCGTACTGGTCGGTCAGGGCCGGCCGGAAGACCGCACGCGCGGGCCGCTGGCGCCGCGCGCCCGGCCGGGAGCTGCTCGGGGCGGTCCGCGCCGATTTCGGCTCGCTGCCGGTCGTCGCCGAGGATCTGGGCGTGATCACCCCGCCCGTCGAGCGGCTCCGCGACGAGTTCGAGCTGCCCGGGATGGCGGTCCTCCAGTTCGCGTTCGACGGCAACCCGCGCAACCCGTACCTCCCGCTGAACCACCGCGAGCGGCAGCTCGTCTACACCGGCACCCACGACAACGACACGGCGGTCGGCTGGTACCGCTCCCGCCCCCTCGCGGGGCTCGATCCGGCCGAGCCGCACTGGTCGCTGATCCGGATGGCCTACGAGTCGCGGGCGGCGGTCGCGATCGTCCCGGCCCAGGACGTCCTCGGGCTGGGCAGCGAGGCCCGTATGAACACCCCCGGCCGCGGCGAGGGGAACTGGTCCTGGCGTCTCGAGGCCGGCGAGCTCACGAGCAAGCACGCGCGCCGCCTACGGGCGCTGGTCGGACAAGCGGCACGTAGCTTGTGACGCCACATGTGGTGGCGCAACGCCGTCTTCTACGAGATCTACGTCCGCAGCTTCGCCGACAGCGACGGTGACGGCCTGGGCGACCTCGCCGGCATCCGCTCGCGGCTCGGCTATCTGCGCGACCTCGGCGTCGACGCGATCTGGCTGACGCCGTTCTACCCGTCACCGGACGCCGACCACGGCTACGACGTCGTCGACCACACGGGCGTCGACCCGCGATTCGGGACGCTCGCCGACTTCGACGCGCTGCTCGCAGACGCCCACGGGCTCGGCCTCCGGGTGCTCGTGGACGTCGTCCCGAACCACACGTCGGAGCAGCACGCGTGGTTTCGGAACGCGCTCTCCGACCCGAAACACCCCGATCGTCGGCGCTACCTGTTCCGGCCGGGCCGCGACGGCGGCCCGCCGAACGGGTGGACGTCCGCCTTCGGCGGCTCGGCGTGGCAGCTCGACCGGCGGAGCGGCGAGTACTACCTCCACCTCTTCGCTCCCGAGCAGCCCGACCTCGACTGGCACAACCAGACGGTGCAGCGCGACTTCGAGGAGGTGCTGCGTTTCTGGCTCGACCGCGGCGTCGACGGCTTCCGGATCGACGTCGCACAGGGCCTGTTCAAGGACCGGTCGTTCACCGAGATGGAGGAGCCGGACCCGCCTACGTGGCACGCCGACTGGGTGACCGCCGTCAATCAGCCCGACCTGCACCCGCTCTACCGCCGCTGGCGCCGGCTCGCGGCCGGCTACGAGGGCGACCGCATCTTCGTCGGCGAGATCGTGCTCGAAAACCAGGAACGGGTCGCCGAGTACGTTCGGCCCGACGAGCTCCAGTTGGCGTTCAATCTCGCGCTGCTCTGGGACGAATGGGACGCCGCGGCGATGCGGGCGACGATCGACCGCACGCACACCGCGATGACGGCCGTCGGCGCGGTTCCGACCTGGGTGCTCGAGAACCACGACGTCCCGCGCGCAGCGACCCGCTACGGAGGAGGCGCCGAAGGACGCCGTCGCGCGCGAGCGGCGGCCCTCCTGCTGCTTGCACTGCCGGGCACCGTCTTCCTCTACCAGGGTCAGGAGCTCGGTCTCGAGGAGGTGGAGCTGTCCGACGAGCTGCGCCAGGACCCGCTGTTCTTCCGCAGCGGCGGTGCTCGCAAGGGCCGCGACGGCTGCCGCGTACCGATCCCCTGGACGACCACCGGGCCCGGCTTCGGCTTCACGCCTGCAGAGCCGTGGCTGCCGATGCCCGAGCAGTTCGAGCCTCGGAGCGTGGGCGCGCAGAACGAGGATCCGGCGTCGACGCTCGAGCTCCACCGGTTCGCGCTCGCCCACCGGCCCACGGGCGCCTTCGAGTGGCTCGACGGCCCAAGCGGGACCCTCGTCTTCCGCCGCGGCGACGTGGTCTGCCTCCTCAACGTCGACGCGCCCGCGCTCGAGCTCCCGAGCGGCGATCTCCTCGTAGCGAGCGAGAGCGTGGCCGACGGGGTCCCGCCCGCCACGGCCGCCTGGGTTCGAACCCGCTAACCGGCGCAGGCCCGCCCGACGAGGGCGTCGATGTCGACGGTCGACCAGTCGGTCGTGTCGACCTCGACGAGCTCTCCGTCGAGCTCGAGCGCGCGCCACCGGCCGGCGTCGATCGACTCGATCACGTCGTCCAGGCGCTCCTCGTCGATGTGGCCGGGATGGCGGTCGCCACGCGAGGTGAAGCGGTCGATCAGGACGTGGCGCGAGGCCGTGCACACGATCTGGAGCGCACGGAACGGCCGGCGGAGCTGGATGGCCGCGAGCTGGGCGGACGCCTCGTTGTGGTCGAAGTTCGCCTCGAGCACGCACGAGCGGCCCGCGGCCAGCTCTTGGTCGAGCGTGAGGTAGAGGACCGCGTAGGTCGCGATCCCGAGCTTCCGCGACCAGTCGGGGTCGCCCGTGCCGAGGGCGTCGAAGAGTGCCTCCTTGACCGGGTCCTTCGCGATCAGCGGCGCAGGCAGGGCTTCCGCGAGGTAGCGCGCGATCGAGCTCTTCCCGCTCGCGGGCGGGCCCGTCACGACGACGACGAGGGGCGGATCGGTCGCCATGGCCCTAGCGTACGATCGGCGCGTGGCGGACGGACGGTTGGTCTCGGTCGGCGACACTACTCGTACGGCGCGTTCGTGGCGCTGCAGAACGCGGTCGACTTCCCCGGCGCGGCCGAGCGGACGATCGTCTCCAGCGGGCTATTGTCGGCGAGCTTCCTCGGCAACGTCCAAACGGCCCTCGCGGAGTTCGAGCCTGTCGAGCTGCGCGACCGCGTCACGGCCTCCTGGGAACGCGAGAAGCGGGTCCGAACGCCCGAGGAGGTCGGCGCGCTCCTGCACGACCAGCTCCCGTTCCACTTCCGCGATCCGCGGGACCCGGCCATCGCCGAGTTCGAGCGCCGCACGGCAGAGCCGGTGCTCGTGCTCGTCGGCCGCTACGACCGGACGTGCCAGCTGGCCGGAGCCGACGCGATTGCGGCCGGGATTCCGAATGCCGAGCTCGTCGTCTTCGAGCGCAGCGGCCACATGACCTACGTCGAGGAAAACGAGCGCTACGTCGACGTCGTGCGCCACTTCCTCACGGATGATTAGCCGGCAACCCGCCGGGAATCGTCGCGGCATGACCGACTACGACGAGAGCGCTGCAGACCGGCAACGACCGCTCCTTGGCGACGCCGACGACGACCCGCCCGGTGTCGTCGAAGAGCCCGACGAGGATCTGCAGGACGAGCAGGACCCGGAGCAAAACGAGCCGTAGCACTAAGTTCTCGTGGCGCGCCGCGCACGGTGCCGTCGCACCCGGGCACGGTTGCCGCAGCCACCCGAGTCGCACCAGCGGCGCGTCCGCGAGCGCGTGCGATCGGGGAACGCACGGCCGGCCGACGACCACCTCCGGGTAGCCTCGGGCGCAGGTACCGTCCGGGGATGGACGGGCACGCCGAGGTCCAACGACAGCACTACAACGTCACCCTCGGCGTCCTCGTGACCGCCGGGATCGCCTTCGCGCTCCAGCAGACGCTCGTCATCCCCGCCCTCCCGGCCCTGCGCGAGGACCTGGATACGACGACGGGCTGGGCCACTTGGCTCCTGACGGCGTTCCTGCTCAGCGCTTCGGTGCTCACGCCGCTGCTCGGCAAGCTCGGCGACCAGTACGGCAAGGAACGGCTCCTCGTCATCAGCCTGAGCATCTTCCTGCTCGGCTCGATCGGCGGCATCTTCGCGTGGAACATCGGCTCGCTCATCGCCTGCCGCGTGATCCAGGGCGCGGGTGGCGCGGTCTTCCCGCTCAGCTTCGCGATCATCAACGACGAGTTCCCGTCGGAGCGCAGGGGAACGGCGATCGGGATCGTCTCGTCGGTGTTCGCGATCGGCGGCTCGATCGGGCTCGTCCTCTCCGGAGTGATCGTCGACTACGCATCGTGGCGCTGGCTCTTCATCATCGGCGCGATCGGCGTAGCCGTCGCGATCGTGCTCGTGCACTTCTTCGTCCCGGAGTCGCCGGTGAAAACGCCGTCGCGGCTCGACATTCCTGGCGCGGTGCTGCTCTCCGGCGCCCTGATCTCACTGCTCGTGGCGCTCACCGAGGGCGAGAGCTGGGGCTGGACGGCCGCGCCGACGCTGCTGCTGTTCGCGGCGGCCGCGATCCTCGGAGCCGTCTGGGCGCTCGTCGAGCTGCGGGTGCCCGAGCCGATGGTGGACATGCGAATGTTCACGTATCGGCCGGTTCTCTTCACGAACGTGATCGCGCTCGTCAGCGGCTTCGCGATGCTCGGCTCCTTCGTGCTGATCCCGAACTTCGTCCAGGCGCCCGGCGACCTTCCAGCCGACCTCGCGCGGCTCGTCGACTACGGCTTCGGCGTGAGCGCGACGACGACGGGGCTCTACCTGCTCCCGGGCGCGCTGATGGGGCTCGTGGGCGGGCCGCTCGCCGGCCGCCTGGGCGCCCGCTTCGGCTGGAAGCTGCCGCTCTTCGTCGGCATGGCGACTGCCGGCCTGGGCATCGCCGCGTTCGCGCTCTGGCACGACCACCCGTGGCAGATCGTCCTCGGCAACGTCGCGCTCGGGTTCGGGATCGTGCTCGCCTTCGCCGCGATGGCGACGATCATCGTCTCATCGGTGCGGCCGACCGAGACCGGCGTCGCGACCGGCATGAACACCGTCATGCGCACGATCGGCGGCGTGATCGGCGGCCAGGTGGGTGCGGCGATCCTGACGACGAAGACGATTCCCGGGACGCCCGTCCCGGCCGAGTCCGCGTTCGTGACCGCGTTCTGGCTCAGCGCTATCGCTGCACTCGGGGCGGCGGTGCTCGCCGTTTTCGTAACGCCGCGCCGGGCACGTCAGCCGCGCCAGATTGCGGTCGAGGTGACCGACTAGGCCATGGCACTCAAGGTTCTCGCGCCGCTCTTCGGCGTCGTGGCCCTCGCCGCGGCCTGCCAGGGCGACGACGAGCCCGCTTCGACGGAGACCGCGACCGTGACAGTCGCTCGCGCCGGCACACCGCGAGGCGGGACCTCGGACTTCGACCGGATTCCGCAGATCGTCGACGAGGTGCGTCCGAGCGTCGTCTCCGTCGTCACCGACGGCGGGCAGGGGAGCGGGGTCGTCTACGACGCGGGCGGCTGGATCATCACGAACCACCACGTAATCGCCGGCGCGCAGGACGTCGACGTCGTCTTCGCCGACGGCACCACGGCGGATGCGACGGTGAAGGCCAGCACCGACCGCTTCGACATCGCCGTGCTCGACGTCGAGCAAGAGGACCTCCCGGAGGCGGAGTTCGCGCGCTCCCTCCCGGTGGTCGGCACTTTGGCGCTCGCGATGGGGAACCCGGTCGGCTTCGAGAACTCGGTCACCCAGGGGATCGTCTCGGGCCTGCACCGCGACATTCCGGCGGGCGGTTCGACTCCCGCGCTCGTCGACCTGATTCAGACGGATGCGGCGATCTCGCCCGGGAACTCGGGCGGAGCGCTGGTCGACGACGAGGGGAAGATCATCGGCATCAACGTCGCCTACCTGCCGCCGCAGCAGGGCGCGGTCGCACTCGGCTTCGCGATCCCTGCACCCGTCGCGACCGAGGTCGCCCAGCAGCTGATCGATACCGGCAAGGTCGCGGTTCCCTACCTCGGCATCGAGCCGGCGCAGGTGACGCCGGAGCTGGCGTCGGCATTCGACCTCGACACGCGGGCGGGCGTCCTCGTCGCCTCGGTCGTCGAGGCCGGCCCGGCCGCCGAGGCGGGCGTCAGGAAGGGCGACGTCATCGTGGAGCTCGACGACCGCAACATCCAGCTGGTCGAGGATCTCTTCGCCGAGCTCCGCGACCACGACCCCGGCGACGAGGTCACCCTGACGGCCGTGCGCGGCGACGACCGGCAGCGGATCGACGTGACGCTCGGCGAAGCCGGCTCCTAGACTCCCGCCGGATGCCGCGGGCCGATGCGGTTCCCGCTCTTCTCGCCGCCGCGGTGATCGTGGTCCTCGGCTTCGACGAGGGCGGGTATGCGCCCGGAAGCTGGGTCTGGGCGGCGGCCTTGCTGGTGGTCGTCGCCGTCACGCTCGTTCGTGGCCGGTCCGGGCGCCCCGGCGCGCTCGACCTCGTCTTCCTCGGTGGTCTCGCGGGTCTCTTCCTCTGGACGCTGCTCTCGACATGGTGGTCGCTCGACCCGACCGGCTCGATCCTCGAGGCGCAGCGCGTCCTGCTCTACCTCGCGACGGCGGCCGCGCTCGTCCTCGTCGCGGAGCGGGGCTCGCGCGAGGCGATGCTGCTCGGAGGGCTCGCCGGGATCGCCGCCGTTTGCCTCGCCGGGATCGCGGATGTGCTCGTCGGAGGCGACCCAGTCGGCGCCTTCACGGACGACCCCGGCTCGACGAACCGGCTCGCGGAGCCCGTCGGCTACGCGAACGCGCTCGCGGTCATCGCCGCGATGGGCGCTCTCGTCTCCCTCGGTCTCGCGCTGGCCGCGACCGGCGCCGTGCGCATCGCCTACCTGGCAGCGATCCCCGTGTTCGTCGTCACGCTCTATCTCACGTACTCGCGGGGCGGCTGGCTCGCGCTCGCCGTCGGCCTCGTCGCGATGCTCGCCGTCCGGCTGCCGGCGCTCGACCGCCGAATCGCGATCCCGCTCGCGGCCGGCGTCGTGCTCGCGGCGTCCGTCGCGGTGATCGCCGTCGCCCGCGGCTTCGACTCGTCGACGACGACGCCGGCCTCGGGAGCGAGCCGCCTGACGACGGTGTCCGGCAGCAACCGAGCGGAGTACTGGGGCGTTGCGTGGCGCGACGTCGAGAACCATCCGGTCGTGGGATCCGGTGCGGGGAGCTGGGGCCGCTTCTGGGTGCGCGAGCGCCCCGTGCCGCAGCCCGCACGAGACGCGCACAGCCTTTTCCTCGAGACGCTCGCCGAGCTTGGGCCGCTCGGGCTCGCGCTTCTCGTCGCTGCGTTCGCCGCTCCGTTCGCCGCGGCGGGCCGAACCCGCGGCGACGCACTGACCGCGGCAGCGCTCGGCCCGTTCGCCGCCTACACGGCTCACGCGGCGCAGGACTGGGACTGGGAGCTGCCGGCGGCAACGGTTCCGGCAATCGTGTCCGCCGTGGCTCTGCTCGTCGGCGCCCGCAGCCCCTCCAGGCAGCCGCTCGGCGTCGGACTCGCAGGCGCCGTCGTGGCGGGCGTTCTGGCCGTGGTCACGCTCGCCGCCTACGCGGGCAACCGCGCGCTCGAGGTCGCCGAGACCGGCTCCGACGCCTCGGCGCGGCGGGCGGCGCGCCTGCAGCCGTGGTCGGCTCAGCCGTGGCGCGTGCTCGGCGAGGCGCAGCTCGCCGCGGGCGAGGCGGAGAGGGCACGCGAGACGTTTCTCGACGCCCTCGACCGCGACGACGGCGACTGGGAGCTCTGGCTCGACGTCGCGCTGGCGTCCGAGGGAGACGAGCGCGACCGGGCCCTGGCGCGCGCGCAGGACCTGAATCCACTCGAGCCGGCGATCGGCGAGCTGCGAGCGGGGAGCTGACCCGGGAGGCCGATGCCTCCCGGGTCGCTCAGCGTCTCACTACTTCCGCTTCTTCTTCGGCTTCTTGCAGGCGCCGATCTTGTCGCCGTGACGCACGTGGCGCTTGAGCTTCACGAGGCCCTTGACCCGGACGGTCGCCTTTGCCTTCTTGCCCTTCGCCTTGTGGCACACCGCGAAGCGGGCGTTTGCGCACGAACCGCGCTTGTCGCCGTGCCGGAGGTGCGCCCTCACCGCGCTCCGGGCGACCCGGATCGTCCGGTAGGGGTTCTTCCGGGACTTCGTGCGGTGGCAGATCGTGACCTTGCCTCCGTACTGCTCGGTGGCGGCGGGCGTCGCCGACGGCGAGACGGCGGTGCCGACCGACGCGAGCGCGGCGAACACCAGCGCGATCACGCCGGCGGCGAGGGCCGCGCGGAACGGGAGTCGCGCAATCATTGCTCTCATCGGTTGTCGAGACCTCCTCGGTCGCCCTTCTATCAGGGGCGCGAGGGTTCTAGCCCCGGCCGCGCGCTCCGAAACTTCCGCCGACTACGTGATCTTGCCGCGGGCGTCGACGCGCCAGCGGTCGACGACCTCGCCGGCCTGCACGGCGACGAGCTCGTTGTAGAGATTGACCGCCGGGCACGCGTGGTTCGGCACAACGCTCACTGTCTGTCCGAGCTCGAGCGAGTCGCCCTCGCCGAGCCGCACGTACGCGTGCTCCTCGTCGAGCTTCACGATCGCCGACGACGGCGCCTCGACGACGTGTCCGAAGCCGCCGTCCGGCCCGAGGTCTGCGGCGAGCGCCTTCGTGCCCGCGTCGAGCACGGCGCGATCCGGCCCGGGACGGCTGACGACGGTCGCCCGCACGGTCAGGGCGACCTCGTCGAGGCTTCCGGCGCCCGCGGCGATCGTGTTCACGTCGCCGAAGGCATAGACACCGGCACGGTACTCCGTCACGAGCGGCCGCAGCTCCTCCGCCTGCCACATCGTCGGGGTCCCGCCCACCGAGACCATCGGCACGTCGGCCTCGGCCAGCTCGACCGCCTCCTCGAGGAACGAACGCGATTCCGGGGACACCGGGAAGGTCAGGAAGCCGTCGAACCGGAGGCGGTCGGTCCGGGACACCTCCGCGGCGAGCTTCGCCGCCCGGGCGGGCTCGGTCACCCCGGTGCGCCCCAGGCCCGTGTCGCAGTCGACGAGCACTCCGAGCTCCTCACCGGCCGCGCGCGCGGCGTCAGCAAGCCCCGGCAGCAGCGCGGGATCGTCGAAGGTGACGCGGATCCTCGCCCGGCGCACGAGCCCTGCCAGGCGCTCCAGCTTCCGTTCGCCCACGAGGTTGAAGGCGATCAGGACGTCGTCGAACCCGGCGTCGACCATGGTTTCCGCCTCGCCGAGCTTCTGGCAGGTGAGCCCGACCGCGCCCAGCTCGAGCTGCCGGCGTGCGATCTCGACCGACTTGTGCGTCTTGATGTGAGGCCGGTTCGCCAGCCCGAGGCGGTCGCACTCGTCCTGCCAGCGGCGCAGGTTCCGGTCGAGGCGATCGACGTCGACCACGGCGGCCGGGGTGTCGATCGCGAGCTCGCTCAGGAGGTGAGCCTCTCCCCCGTCTCGGCGTCGAAGAGGTGCGCCTCGTCGGGAAGCGGCCGCAGCGAGACGCGGTCGCCCCGGTCGGGCACGGCGCGAGCGTGGACGCGCGCAACCAACCTGACGGTCTGGCCGTCGAGGTCGGCGCTGCAGAAGAGGTAGGCGTCGGCGCCGAGCTCTTCGACCACGTCCACCCGCGCCGGGACGCCGTCGGCGGCGAGCTCCAACGACTCGGGTCGCAGGCCGAGCACGATCGGCCGCCCCGAGCCGGCGTCGACCGGAACGCGGAAGGAAACGCCGCCGAACGAGAGCGAGCCGTTCGCACCGCTGGGCGCCGGGCACAGGTTCATCGCCGGCGAGCCGATGAAGCCCGCGACGAAGACGTTGGCCGGCCTCGCGTAGAGCTCCTTGGGCGTGTCACATTGCTGCAGCTTTCCGTCCTTCAGCACCGCGACCCGGTGGCCGAGCGTCATCGCCTCGGACTGGTCGTGCGTCACGTAGACCGTCGTGATGCCGGTGTCGGACTGCAGCGCGGCGATGTCGGCGCGCATCTGGATCCGCAGCTTCGCGTCGAGGTTCGAGAGCGGCTCGTCCATCAGGAACACACTCGGCTTGCGAATGATCGCCCTGCCCATCGCAACCCGCTGGCGCTGGCCACCGGAGAGCTGCGCGGGCTTCCGCTCGAGGTACTCGCTCAGCCCGAGCCGTTCGGCGACCACCTCGACCCGGCGCATCCGCTCCTTCTTGCCGACCTTGGCCATCCGAAGCGGGAAGGCGATGTTGGCCGCGACCGTGAGGTACGGATAGAGCGCGTAGTTCTGGAAGACCATGGCGACGTCGCGCTTCTTCGGCGTCACGTAGGTGACGTCGCGCTCGCCGATGTAGATCGCGCCGTCGTCGACTTCCTCGAGCCCCGCCAGCATGCGCAGCGCCGTCGTCTTGCCAGATCCCGACGGGCCGACGAGCACCATGAACTCGCCGTCCCCGATCGTGAGGTCGAGGGCGTCGACGGCCGGCATGTTCGTCCCGGGATAGGTCCGCGTCGCCCCCTCGAACCTGACCTCAGCCATCGTCGAACCTCCGTCCCAGCTGCTCGACGGCACCGCCGAGCTCCTGCCGTAGTCGTTCGTGAGCGTCGGGCTTCGCGTGCAGCACGTCCAGTCCGAGCAGCGCGGCTCCGACGATCGCCGGCGAACGTGTGGAGCGGACGGTGATCGACGGCCCGGTGTCCGCCAGCGCGCTCTCGATGTCGGAGAGGAGCCCGTCCGCGGCCGTCTGGAGCAGCCCGCCTCCGAGCAGGACCTCGACCGGCTCGTGTTCCAGCCCCAGGCGCGTGAGCGCGACGCGCGCCATCGCAGCGACCTCGGAGACGAGCCGGCGCACGATCGCGCGAGCCACGTCGTCGGTCTGAGCCTGCGCGAGGACCATCGGCGCCAACTCGATCACGCGCCGCTGGCCGATGCGGCCGGCGTGGATCGCTTCTGCGAGCTCGATCGGCGTGTCGAGCCCGAAGTGTGCCGGCACCACGCGCTCGAGGCTCGTCTTCGGCCCGCGCCCGTCCTCGCTGCGGGCGGCGGCCGACACGGCCTCGAGGCCGACGTCGTAGCCGCCGCCCCAGTCGCCCGTGATCGCGCCGAGGGAGGGGAAGCGCGCGTGGCGACCGTCGGGTGCCACCCCGACGCAGTTGATCCCGGCGCCGCAGACGACCGCGACTCCCCACCCCTGCTCGGTGCCGGCGCGGAGAACGGCGAAGGTGTCGTTGCGGACGGTGATGCGCCGCGCCCACGGGCGGGCCCGGACCGCGGCCTCGACCTGCTCTTCCTCCACCGGGAAGTCGACGCCGGCCATCGTCAGCTCCGCGACGTCGGCGACGGCGCCGTTCGCCGAGCGCACGCCTGCCTGCGACATCGCGTCGTCGAGGAGGGACGAGAGGACGTCGAGGCACCCGTCGAGCCCGAGGTGGTGCGGCGAGCTCTGCGGCCCGCGGACGAGGGAGAGGAGCGCGCCGTCGGCGCCGACCAGCGCCAGGTCGGTCTTCGAGTTGCCGCCGTCGACGGCGAGGACCACCTCGCTCACGTGGCCACCTCCGCCGCGAGCAGTCGCTCGACGAGCTCGTCGACCAGCCCGATCTGGCCGATCAGCGGGTGCGCAAGGAGCGCCTTGCGGGCGACCGCGGGGTCGCGCGTCAGCGCCGCCGCCACCGCGAGACGTTCGTAGGCGGCGACGTGCTGCACGAGCCCGAGCAGCTCCGGCGGGAGCGGAATCTGGGGCATCGGATGCGTCCCGTGCCCGTCGACCCGGGCAGGCACCTCGACCACGTCGTCGTCGGCCAGGCCCTCCAGCGTCCCGTCGTTGCGAATGTCCACCACATGCACGAGGCCGTCGCCGCTGGCGAGCGAGGAGACGAGCCCTGTGGCGGCCTCGCTGTAGTACGCCCCGCCTCGCCGCTCGAGCAGCGGCGGCTTCTCGTCGAGAGTGGGGTCGCGGTACAGGCCGAGCAGCTCACGTTCGATGTCGGCCACCGTCTGGGCACGGGGGACGGCGTCGCCCGCGAGCTGCTCCGCGAGTATCGCGTCGTGGCTGTAGAAATAGCGCAGGTAGTACGACGGCACCACCCCCAGCTCCTCCAGGAGCCGTGGCGGGAAGCCGAGCTGCTCGGCGAACGACTCGCCGTGCTCGGCGAGCAGGTCGGGCAGGACGTCGGAGCCGTCGACCCAGACGCGCCGCACCCAGGTGAGGTGGTTGAGGCCGACCTGGTCGACGACGACCCGCTCGGGCTCGACTCCCAGCAGCCGGGCCGAGTCGCGCTGGAAGTTGATCGCGACGTTGCAGAGCCCGACGGCGCGGTGGCCGGCGTCGAGGAGGGCGCGCGTCACGATCCCCACCGGGTTCGTGAAGTCGACGATCCACGCTCCGTCCGCGGCCCGTTCCCGGACGCGCTCGGCGATCTCCAGCACGACGGGCACGGTCCGCAGCGCCTTCCCGAACCCGCCCGCGCCGGTCGTCTCCTGCCCGATGCAGCCGCAGGCCAGCGGCAGCGTCTCGTCCGAGAGTCGCGCCTCCTGGCCGCCGACGCGAATCTGGATCAGGATGAAGTCGGCACCGTCGACCGCGCGGTCGAGGTCCTCCGTGACGGTGAGCCGGCCGTCGAATCCCTGACGGTCCAGCATCCGCGCCGCCATTCCGCCCACGACCTCGCGCCGCTCCGGGTCGATGTCGTGCAGCACCAGCTCGCGAACGTCGATCCGCTCCCGCTCGCGGGAGAGCCCCGACACGAGCTCGGGGGTGTAGGTCGACCCGCCGCCGACGACCGCGACCTTCATCCCTTCACCCCCGTCAGCGTGACGCCCTGGACGAACGCCTTCTGGGCGAGGAAGAACAGGATGATCACGGGCAGCATCACGAGCAGCGTCGCCGCCATCACGAGGTTCCACTGCACCTGGTGGAGCGAGCGGAACTGGGAGAGCCCGATCGACGCGACCCAGTTGTCCGGGTTGTCCGAGAGGTACAGGAGCGGCAGGAAGAAGTCGTTCCAGGTGTAGAGGATCGAGAAGAGCGCGACAGCCGCGATCGCCGGCTTGGCGAGGCGCAGGACCACGGTGACGAGGATCCGGAACTCGCCGCAGCCGTCCACGCGCGCGGCGTCGATGTACTCCTGCGGGATCGTGAGGAAGAACTGGCGCAGGAGGAAGATCGCGAACGCATCGCCGAACCAGTTCGGGACGATCAGCGGCCAGAGGGAGCCGACGAGGTCGAGCTTCGCCCACATCACGTAGAGCGGGACGACCGTGACCTGCGGCGGCAGCATCAGCGCGACCAGCACGATCAGGAAGACCGCATCCCGCCCCCGCCAGCGCAGGCGCGAGAAGGCATAGGCGACGGGGATGCTCGAGACGAGCAGGCCGAGCGTGCCGAGGCTCGCGTAGAGGAACGAGTTGAACGCCCATCTCCACAGCGGCGCGGTCTCGAAGACGTCGACGAAGTTGCCCCACGCGAACGGCTCAGGCCACAGGCGCGGCGAGAGAGCCTGCTTCGTCGTCATCAGCGACGTGAGCACGATGAAGACGACGGGCACCAGGAACAGCGCGGCAGCGGCGATCAGGAGGCTGTGATCCGCGACCGCCACCAGGAACCGGCGGCGGCGCACGGCGGGCGGCGGCTTGCGGCGAACGCCGGGCGCCGCGGCGGTGGCGCTCACCGTGCCGCCCCCTGGTAGTGCACCCAGCGGCGGGACTGGCCGACGATCAGCAGCGTCAGCAGGAAGGCGACGCCGAGCATCAGCATCGCCATCGCGGACGCGTAACCCATCTGGAAGAAGCGGAAGCCGTTGTAGTAAAGGAGGATCGGGTAGAACATCGTCGAGCCCTCGGGATAGCCCAGCTCGAGCGTGCTCACGGATCCCGCCTGTGATGCCTGGCCGGCGGCGACGGCGGCTGCGACGTATGCCTGCGTGAAGTACTGCATGGCCGCGATCACGCCGATCACGACCGAGAAGAGGATCACGGGGCTGATCGTGGGCAGCGTCACCCAGCGCATGCGCCGGAAGGGACCAGCGCCGTCGAGCTCGGCCGATTCGGCCAGGTGACGCGGGACGTCGAGAATCGCAGCGAGGAAGATCACCATCGTGTTGCCGATCCCCCAGATCCCGAGCAGCGTCAGCGACGGTTTCGACCACCCCGGGTCGTTGAACCAGAGCGGCCCCTCGATTCCCAGCTTGTCGAGGATCGTGTTCACCGGTCCGGTCGCCGGGTTGAGGATGTAGACGAAGCCGAGCGTGGCGGCCACGGGCGGCACGAGCGCCGGCAGGTAGAAGACCGTGCGGAAGAAGCCGACGCCGGTCTTCGCCCGGGCGAGCATCGTCGCCACGCCGAATGCGAACAGCACCTGGAGGGGGACGAGCACGGCGACGAGCCAGAGCGTGTTCTTCACGGCCGTCCAGATCTCCGGGTCGTCTTTGAACAGGTAGCGGTAGTTGCCGAGGCCGACCCACTGCGGCGAGCTGAGGAGGTCGTAGGTGGTGAACGAGAGGTAGGCGCTCATCACGAGCGGGTAACCGAAGAAGACGGAGAAGCCCACGATCCAGGGGCTGAGGAAGAGCAGGACGACGCCTCGCCTGCGCCAGGTCGCCCGCCGCTTCGCCCGCCGGCGGGCCGACGCTGCGGCCGGGGCGGCCGAAACCGCCCCGGCTGCAGACTCCGAGATCACGGAGGGCCGCCTCCGGCGCGCTTCATCTTCGCGTCGATCTGCTCGTCGACCTTGTTGAGGCCGCCGGCGAGGTCGCTGACCTTCCCCGACTGCCATTTCGCCAGGAAGGACTGGAAGGTGTCGAGGTGCGCCGCGCCGAGCGGCGTGATCGGGATCGTGGCCGACTTCGGGTGCGTGAAGATCTTCGTGAACACCGCGAAGTTCTTGTCCGGCTTCAGCTCCTTCGACCGGGCCGACGTGCGGGTCGACGGGACGTTCCGGATCCCGTTCGAGAACGTCGCGAGTGCATGGTCGTTCGTCGTCAGGTACTTGACGAGCTTCCAGGCCTCGTCACGGTTCTTGCCGCGCTCGGGGATGCCGATGATCGTGCCGTTGATGTAGCCGGAGCCGTACGTGCCCGCGCCCATGACCGGCATCGGAGCCGTGGCGTACTGGAGCTCGGGGTGCTCGGCAGCGATGAACGCGACCCGCCACTCGCCGTCCATCATCATCGCCAGCTTCCCGCGCTCGAACGCGTGCGAGGCGGAGAACTCGTCACCGGCCCCCGCCTGCCATTTCACGAGCTTGCCGTGGCCGTACCAATCGATCAAGCCCTTCTGCCACTTCAACAGCTTCTGCCAGTTGGCGTCCTTGCCGAGCGCCGACTTGCCGGAGCCGTCGAAGTACTTCGCGCCGACGAGCGGCTGATAGGCGCCCGCGGTGTTCTGGTAAAAGCCGAAAGTCGGCACGTACCCGACGACGTCGAGCGAGCCGTTCGCCTTCCGCTTCGTCAGCTTCTTCGCGTACTGAGCGAGCTGGGCGAACGTCTTCGGCGGGCCCTTGAGGCCGGCGGCCGCCAGCAGCTTCTTGTTGTAATAGAAGCCGTACACGTCGGCCAGGAGCGGTAGGGCGCAGCGATAGCCCTTGTACTCGGTGTACTGGCGCGTCGACGCCGGGAACTGGTTGAGGTCGACGTTGTCCTTGTCGAGGTATGGCTTCAGGTCGGCCCACGCGCCGCGCTTGCAGAAAACGCCGACGTTCTGCGACGTGAACGAGCTGATCACGTCGGCGGTCTGGCCGGCGCGGAGCGACGCGACGATCTTGTCGTCGTTGATCGACCCGACGACCTTGATGTCGACATCGGAGTTCTTCTTGTCGTACTCCGCAACGACCTTCTTGAACTCCTTGAGCTCGCGGGCGCTCCACCCGACCCAGACGGTCAGGGTGGTCGCCGAAGCCTTGGTCCCGCCGGCCGGCGCCTTCGCGCTCGGTTTCGAGCTGGATGCGACGCCGGCGAGCACGAGGGCCAGAACGGCGGCTGCAGAGAGGACGACTGCCGTCGTCACACGTCTCATGGAATCCCTCCTGAGGGAAATGGTCCGGGAGTCCGTCCCGGCGGGTTAGTTAACTTTCCGAACGATGACACTACGCCTGTCGCGAGTTGCAAGTCAAGTCGTAGGCGATTCGGCCCTTTTGCGTTAGTATTCTTGACGAGATGGCGCCTCCACGAGCAACTCCGCCGCTGCTCAAGAACCTCAACGAGCGCACCGTCCTCGAGGCGATCCGCGACGGCGCCCCGGTCTCCAGGGCCGAGATCTCGCGCCGCGTCGGGATCTCGAAGCCAACCGTCTCGCAGGCGCTGCAGTCGCTGCTCGACGCGGGGCTCGTGCGGGAGGCGGCGGAAGACCCGGGCGGGCCCCGGTACGGCGCCCTCTTCTTCGAGCCGGTGCCCGAGGCGGCGCTCGTGCTCGGCCTCGACCTCGGCGCCCGCTTCCTCCGCGGTGCTATCTGCGATCTGGACGGCGAGGTTCGGGCGCGCCAGGACGTGGAGCTGGTCGGCGCGGACGCGGACGCGGTCCTCGAAGCGTTCGGCGCGCTGCGCGATTCGCTCGCCGACTCGACCGGGCTGTCGGCCTCGCTGATCGACACCGCGATCGTCGGCGTGCCCGCGGTCGTCGAGACGGCGACCGGCGTCGTGGGCCTGACCAGCGTCGAGGGCCTCGACGGCATGCACTTCGCCGACGCGGCCGCGGAGCGGCTCGGGGTCCCGGTGATCGTCGACAACGACACGAACCTCGCTGCCGTGGGCGAGCAGTGGCTCGGCGTGGCGCGCGGGCTCTCCGACTTCGTCTTCCTGTCCGTCGGGACCGGGCTGGGGGCGGGGCTCGTCCTGGGCGGGGAGGTCCACCGCGGCCACAACGGCGCGGCGGGGGAGGTCGACCTCGTCTCTGCGGGATCCGCCAACGGCGACATCGATCCTTGTGCCGGTGCGCTCTCGGACGTGGCCCGCGCGCTGGCGGCGTCGTTCGACGGCGCGACGGCGGTCGCGGCTCCGTTCGACCCGCGGGACGTCTTCGGCGCGGCCCGGGCCGGCGACGCGCTGGCGCGGCGGATCGTCGACGAGGAGGCGCGCCGGATCGCCCTCCACGTCGTTCCGATCGCCGCGGTCGCCGACGTGGCCCTCGTCGTCCTGGGCGGCGGGCTCGGAACCAACGGTGACCTGCTCCTGGAGCCGGTGCGGAAGCGGCTTACGGAGTGGCTCCCCTATCCCCCACGTGTCGAGGTGTCGTCGCTGGGCGAGGCCGCGGTGCTGACAGGCGCGCTGGCGGTAGGCCGGCGAGCCGCCCTCGACAACGTCTTCCAGAACAGAGCGCCGCTCGCCTCGGCCTGACGGACGCGTCCCGGTGAGCCAGGTCCGGGGTCTGACCCCGGACACGGCTGCCACGGACGTGTCGCGTTCGGCGCAGTCACCGTCGCGCGGCTTGCTGACCGGTGGTGGCATCCGTTTCGGACACGGCCAGGGTCTGACCCCGGACACGGCTAGGGAACCTCGTCCCAATCGGCCGGGAGGGTCGGCAGCGGCCAGGCCGGGTCCGGCTCCCACGCCTCCCAGCCGGTCGGAAACGGCCACTCGGCGATGACCGCCTCGCCCTCGGCGCGAAAGGCCGCGGCCTCCTCGGGCGTGTAGAAGCCCACGTCGATCGCGACGTCGAGCTCGTCCACGTCCTTCCACCGCCACGAGCCGTCCCGGGTCGACCCACAGGTCGAGAGTGTGATCCTCGGTGTCGAACCCGAACCTCCACGGGCGCCAGGGATCCTCGAGGTTGACGTACCAGCCCGTGAAGTCCCCCTCGGACCGGAACAGCCAGATCGCATGAGCACGTCCCGGCCGGCCGACGATCAGGACGCCGTCGCCCCACCACGTCGAGTCGAGCGGCTCCCAGGCTGTCGTGAAGCGCTCCTCCGGCGACATCTCGCGAACCCCTCGGTTGCCGATACCCGGCCATTTCGACGCGGTTTCGCCGGCGATCCAGAGCACCGGCCCCGCTCCGGATACCACTCGGGCCGGCAGAGCGCCGGTCGGCCGCCCCCGGTGGTTGTAATAGCGCAGCACGACGGTGTCGCCCGGCTGCCAGCCGCCCACGCTAGAGCCGATCCCTGATGTCCGCGAGGCCCGGGTAGGTCTCCCAGTCGCCGCCGCCTCGCAGGGCTCCCGCGGCGACGACGTTCCCTGCGTTCGCGCAACGTGTCGGCGGCCAGCGTTGGAGGAGGCCGTACGCGAACCCGGCCGCGAAGCCGTCGCCTGCGCCGACCTCGTCCACGACCTCTTCCAGGCGCGGAGGCGTCACCTCAACGAGGCCGTCGTCCCCGCTGACGAGCGCCCCGCGCTCGCCGACCCGGATCGTGACCTGCGTGCCGATCGCTTCGGCCAGCGCCGCGGGCGAGTCGGTTCCGAAGAGCAGGTTGCCCTCCTCGAGGCCGCACAGCACCCAGTCCGCGTGCGGAAGCGCGGCGGCAGCGTCCGCGGGGCGGTTCCACAGCGCGGGCCGGTAGTTCGGGTCGACAACGACCGTGATCGAACGCTCCCGGGCGCGCCGGGCGAGATCGTGCACGAGCTTCCGAGGGCCCGGGCCGAGCGCGGTGGTAATGCCCGTCAGGTGGACGAGGTCGACGCCGTCGAGCCCCTCGTCGGCAACGTCGTCCGGAGCGAGCGCGGAAGCAGCCGAGCCGGCGCGGTAGTAGAGCATCGTCGTGGCGCCCTCCGCGCGCTGCTTGAAGTAGCAGCCCGTCGACCGCTCGGCATCACGCGCCGCCCGTACGTCGACGCCCTCGCGCGTCAGCGTCTGCTCGACGAGGTCGCCGAAACCGTCCGCCCCGAGGCGCGAGAACCACGTCACGCGGACACCGAGGCGCGTGAGAGCGACCGCGAAGTTGGACTCGGCACCCCCAATGCGAAGTCTGTACGTCGAACCGTCGTCGAGCGGATCAAGTAGCGCCATCGTCTCGCCGACGGTCAGGACGCGCATCAGCCGAGCGGAGCCCGAACGGCGACGGGATAGCCGTCGATCCGCTCGGCCACGAGGCGCTTTAGACCGGAGACGCCTCCCGCCTCTGCGCGCACGGCGAGCAGCTCCCGTTCGACCTCGCGCGCGCCGTCCCGGAGCGCCACGACGAGCTCCGGCCGCACGTTCGCGACCGCCGAGATGAGGCCGGTCGCGCCGCGCTCGAGCGCCTCGGCGGCGAGCCCGTCGGAACCCATGTAAACGCGAAACCCGGCCTGGCCGCGGGCGACGTCGAGGTACTGCTCGTGCCGCTCGAGCGACTTCGTCGAGTCCTTCACTCCGGCGACACCCGCCTGGGCCAAGCGGTCGAGCAAGGCTGCCGAGACGTCGTTGACCGTGCGTGCGGGAATCACATACGCGAGCAACGGCGACACCGCCTCGACCACCGCGGAGAAGTGGCGCAGGATCTGCTCCTCAGCGAGCTCGTAGTAGTAGGGCACGACGACCGAGAGCTGGTCGGCGCCCGCGTCGAGGGCTCGCTCCGCAAGCGCCACCGTCGCAGCGGTTGAGGGCCGGCCCACGTGAGCCAGCACGCGCGTCTCCCCCGCCACCGCCGAGACCAAGCGCACGACCTCGTCGTCGCCGAGCAACGGCCCCTCGCCGGTCGTGCCGGCGACCAGCACGCCGTCCACACCGGCCGCCACGAGCGACCGGCAGTGAGTTCGGAGCGCCGCCTCGTCCACACCCCCGTCGTCCGCGAGCGGCGTCAGCAGCGCAGCGAAGACCTCCGCGGGCTCAGCTCCCAACGTAGAGGACGGCGTCGACCTCGATCGCGAACCCGGGCAGATCGGACTGGATCGTCGTGCGCACCGGCGACGGTTCCGGGATGAACTCCGCAAAGACCTCGTTCATGACGGCAAAGTCGCCCATGTCCCGCAGATAGACGCCCACACGCACGGCGTCCGCGAGCGACGCGCCCGCCGCCCGAGCCTCCGCCTCCAGGTTCCGAAACGCCTGCCGAGCCTGCTCCTCGAACCCCTCGGGCTGCTCGCCGGTCTGGGGATCCTGCGGGACCTGGCCGGCGAGGTAGACCGTGTCGCCCGCCCGCACCGCATGCGAATACCGCCCACCGGGCTTCGGCGCGTCGTCGGTGAAGAACGCCTGTTTCATGGAGCCGATCCTCTCACGGTTGTATCGTCGCAGGCGATGCCGCCGATCTCGAGAGGCTTCCGCGGCAAGCGCCGCGACGCGCCCGCCGACCGCGTGCCCCCGGGCCAGTACGTGACGCCGGACTTCCCCGTGCTCTCGGCCGGGCCGACGCCGCACAGGCCGCTCGAAGAGTGGGACTTCACCATCATCGGCGAGGTCGACGAGCTGCACCGCTGGAGCTGGGACGAGTTTCAGACGTTGCCGACCGACACCGTTACCGTCGACATCCACTGCGTCACCCGGTGGTCGAAGCTAGACACGACATGGAAGGGCGTGTCCCTCGACACGCTCCTCGAGGGCATCGAGACGGAGGCCGAGTACGCGACCGCCTTCTGCGACGGCGGCTACACGACGAACCTGCCGCTAGAGGACCTCACCGACGGCAAGGCCTGGGTCGCGTACATCTACGACGGCGAGCCGCTCGACCCCGAGCACGGCGGCCCGGCGCGGCTGCTCGTGCCGCACCTGTACTTCTGGAAGAGCGCCAAGTGGGTGCGCGGACTCCGCCTCACCGCGACCGACGAGCCCGGCTTCTGGGAGTCGAACGGCTACCACCTGTACGGAGATCCTTGGCGGGAGCAGCGGTACTGGGGCGACTAGGTTGGAAGTCCGCGACGATCGCGGACGTCCGGCCTGAGACACCGCGAGTCAAGACGATCGTCCTCGACGTCCCCGGCTGGCCGGGTCACCGTGCAGGACAGCACGTCGATATCCGGCTGACCGCGGAGGACGGCTACCAGGCCGAACGCAGCTACTCGGTCGCCGCGCCGGCGAACGACCAGCGGGTGGAGCTCACCGTCGAGGAAATCGATGACGGGGAGGTCTCGCCCTACCTGACCGCCGAGGCGCGCGCGGGCGACGAGCTCGAGATCCGCGGCCCCGTAGGCGGTTACTTCGTCTGGGACTCCGACTACCCGGGTCCCGTCCTCCTCGTCGGCGGCGGTTCAGGCGTCGTGCCGCTGATGGCGATGATCCGCCAGCGCGGCGCAGTCCCGACCACGCTCGTCTACTCCGCGCGGACGCTCGAGGACGTGATCTATCGCGGGGAGCTCGAGCGCCTCGCCCGCGGCGGCCTCGACGTCGTGCTCACGCTCACTCGCGCGCAGCCCGAGGGCTGGGCCGGCCACTCGCGCCGCGTCGACGCCGAGCTGCTCGCCGAGGTGGCGCCGCCGCCCGAGCAGCGGCCGCTGGCCTTCGTCTGCGGCCCGACGCCGTTCGTCGAGGCAGTGGCCCTTGCGCTGGTCGACCTGGGCCACGATCCTGGGCTCGTGAAGACGGAGCGGTTCGGCCCCACGGGAACATGACGGTGAGCGACCTCGTACTCGACGGAAACGCCGCGGCCGGGATCCTGCACGCGGTCTACGGCGCCGAGATGACGATCGCCGTCGGCACCTGTGACGGCTGCGGCACCGCGGGGCCGGTCGGCGCCGTCCGCCTCTATCGGTCGGCCGGCCTCGTCCTCCGCTGCCCGCACTGCGACGCCGTCCTAATGAAGATCGTGACGGCGGGCGAGCGCGTCTGGGTCGACTCCCGCGGCCTGCGCTCGCTCGAGCTCACGGCCGGATGATCCAGGACCAGCTGCTCCTCCTCGACGGGCTACGGGCCGGAGACGAAGCCGCCTTCGCGACCCTCGTTCGCCTCCACGGCCCCGCGATGCTCCGCGTCGCGCAGCTCTACGTCCGCAGCCGAGCCGTCGCTGAGGAGGTCGTGCAGGACGCCTGGATCGGCGTCCTCGACGGCGTCGGACGGTTCGAAGGCCGCTCGTCGCTCAAGACCTGGATCTTCCGGATCCTCGCGAACAAGGCGAAGACCCGCGCCGCGCGAGAGGCGCGCACGATTCCCTTCTCCACGCTCGACCCCGGGGAGCCCGCCGTCGATCCGGACCGCTTCCGCGGCCCCGAGGACCGGTATCCCGGGCACTGGGCGAGCCCGCCGTCGAGCCTGCCCGAGGAGCGGCTGCTGGAGTCGGAGACCCTGTCGCTCGTCGAACGCGAAATCGACAAGCTGCCGCCGGCACAGGCGCTCGTCGTCACGATGCGCGACGTCGAGGGCTTCGATTCGGAAGAGGTGTGTAACGCCCTGGACATCAGCGAGACCAATCAACGTGTGCTCCTCCACCGGGCCAGATCCAAGCTGCGCAATGCGCTCGAGGACTACATGAATGCAGCCTGAAGCCGGGCTCAGCTGCGCCGAGGTCGTCGAGCTCGTCACCGACTACCTCGAGGGACGGCTCCCGCCCGAGGAGCGGCGGCGCTTCGACGAGCACGTCTCCGGCTGCGACGGCTGCGTCGCGTACCTCGAGCAGATGCGCGCGACGATTGCGACGGCCGGCCGGCTACGCGAGACCGAGCTCCCACCCGAGCTGGAGGAGCGGGTCCTCCTGAGCTTCCGGGACTGGCGCTCGCCCGGGTAGGCGAGCGCCAGCACCCTCCACGGTCAGCTCGCAGCCAGCCCGGCAGCCGTGGCCGGCAACTCGGCCCACGAGCCGAGTGGCTCGAGCTCGCCGCCGGCCTGGACCGCCCAGCCGAAGACGCGGCGGGAGTCGGTATCGACCGCGTAGAGGAAACGGCCGTCGGCGCTCAGACTCTCGTCGCGAAGGCCGGTCTGGCCGTCGACCGCGACGCCGGCGGCCGCATCTTCGAGCGCGATACTGCCGTCGTTTCCGATCGCGTAGCGGGAGACGGCCCCGTCGGCGAAGTTCGTCGTGAACGCATACCGCCCATCGTTCGTCACGACGGCCCAGCAGATTTCGCTGCGACCGTTGCCGATCGAGCGGGACACCGGTGTTGCCGACGCGGCGCTCAGCCGGTACGAGGACGCGGCGGCCTTCCCCGTCTGCGCCCCGAACGCCTCGGTCACCACGAGCGTGTCGCCGGCGAACGCGAAGCCGTACGGCGTGGGACCCGAGGACGGCGAGATCTGCGCCTCGCCGAGCCGACCCGAATCGCCGACCGGGAACTGCACAATCGCGTTCGTGCCGCGATCCGTTACCACCAGCGTCGAGCCGTCCGGGCTGAAGCCGACCTGCGCGGGATCCGAGCCCTCGGCAAGCGAACGCCGCTCGATCGCCTCGCGATTGTCGAGGCGGAAGCCGGCCAGCGACGCGTCTGCCGTGTTGAGCACGTAGACGATCCCCTCGTGCTCGGCGATGCTCTTCGGCGCAGGCCCGGTCGCGACGGTGTCGACGAGCGAGAGACCGCCGTCCTCGACGGCGAAGATGCTGACGTCGCCGCTCCCGGCGTTGGTTACGAGCAGGTGCAAGCCGTCGCGAGTGAGTGCGACAGAGCCCTGCGAGGTCAGGTGCGGGGTCCCGTCTCCTGCGCCGCCGGTCGCGTACGAGCCGAGCTCCGAGAGCGAGCCGTCGTCGCCACGGCGCAACGCGATCACGCGGTTGGCGTCGGCCTCGTTCGTCTGGACGAAGACTGCTGGGTGCTGCGAGTGCTGCATCGCTCCTCCGATCGT
>Ga0126306_10000141_pt1 | contig 25924 bp, 16 predicted proteins | sample Plot27_FD_92592 | JGI IMG/M metagenome (GOLD analysis project Ga0126306, IMG submission 92592) | Serpentine soil microbial communities from UC McLaughlin Reserve, CA, USA - Plot27 | ecosystem: Environmental > Terrestrial > Soil > Grasslands | place: USA: UC McLaughlin Reserve, Lake County... | reverse complement strand
CCAAAGAGGCCCGGGCACTGGGGCGGATACCTCGTCCGCCCAACGGCGATCGAGTTTTGGCAGGGGCGCGACAGCCGCATGCACGACCGCTTTCGCTACAGCCGGGAGGACGGCTCCTGGCTGATCGAGCGACTAGCGCCGTAGCTCGCGGATCAGGGCCCCGGAGGACGAAACCGCTGCACGACCATGCGCCCGTCGTCCCTGGCAATCGAGACGTAGTTGTCTGGGGGCGTTCCCAGAGTCTGTAGGCCCTGCGCGTAGGCCACCAGGTTCACGTACTTGGTGCCGCTGATCCCCGAGGGAACGACCCACGCGGTCGAGTCGTGGATCGGCAGGCTTCCCATGAAGGGATTTACTTCGGTGAAGTTTTCCGCTTGCAGGTTCGTGCCGGTGGTGGCGGTCGGGCTGTCGGCGAGCACGAAGGTCGTGTGGAGTCCCGCCCGGTGGTAGGCGCTGTCGAATTCCGTCTCTGCGAGGGCCTCGATCAGCTGTCCCGGCGCGAGATTCCGGAGCTGAAGCGAGTAGACGGTGACCGGGAGACCGGTCAGCACGTCGACCGTGCTCGCCCTTTCGGAGTTGTCGCCGCTGTTGTAGATGTCGGCGACCACCTTGGCTTTCGGCTGGACCCGGTAGCGCATCACGTGCATGAAGCTCTGGCCCTGCGCGAGCTGTACGCGGATCCCATTCCCGTAGAGCTCACAGGCGGAGTTACCGAGGGTCCACACCCTCAGGACGACGTACATGGGATTGGTGTAGTCCCGGCCCAACTTGAAGGTGGCCGAGCTTGGGACCACCCCCTGCTCCAGGGTCTTGATCGGCCGGTTCCCACGACCGGTGAAGTTCTGCCCTCCCTCGGTGCCGATCGCAACTGCCCCGCTCAGCGAATTGGGGCTGGGTGACAGAAAGAGGCGGCTCGCCACCATCACGTTGCACGAGGTGTTGCTTCGGACCAAGTTCCTCGCGTCGACCTGAAGTTCCGAATGGGCGGTGAGGATGTCTCCCTGCTTCAGGGAACCGACCGGCCTCGCCAGCGCGACCGTGAACTGGGGGGATTGGCCGCTGGTGGTGATCGGCGCGTCCGAGGGGGAGGCCTCGGGCAGGCTCTGGCCGTCGAAGGACTGGACTGAGAACGGAAGCGCGCCGGTGGAGGCGGAACTCGGCTGAGCATCCCGCAGGGCGCTCAGGTGCCCACGGTCGTAGTAGACGTCAAGGCCACAGTCCCGCCGTTGCTGTGGCGACGGCAGGCTGGAGCGGGGGAAGGTCCAGCACTCGGTCAGGCTCTCGGGGCTGTGCGCCCACATCACCAGGTTCAGATACCGGCCGCTGTAGTTCTGGGAGGCATTGAACGTGCCGGACTTCTCGAGTGTCCAGTGGTGGACCTGTGGGGTCACGTAGGTCGCCTGCGACTCGCCGACTTCGATCCCGGTGGTTGCGGTGGGGGAGCTCGCGATGATCAGGCTCGCCTCCACGCCGACGTCGTGGTAGACGTTGTTGCCGTTGGCGTCCTTGGTCACCAGGTCGTTAGTGACCTCGACCTCAGCGAGTGCCTTGATCGTCTCGCCCGTCCTGATCGATCCGAGCGGGACCGAGCGGACGGTGAATCGCTGACTCTGGAGCCACAGGAGGGTCGCCGGCTGCGGCTGGCCGTTGACGGTGTCCGTCGCGTTCGAGTACATCGAGGCCGACTTAGCGAAGCCGAGGTATTCGCCCGTCTCTGCAAGTGCCGCGCCGGGGAAGGCGAGCGCCGCCAGCACGGCCACCAGGGCCGCCGGCTTCCTCCTCGGATGACCCTGCGAAGGATTGAGCAGAGGCAGGATCCAATCGTCTCACCATCGGTTCGAGCGAGCAATGGGGCGAACTACGGACGCTCACGCCAGACAAATGCGGGACTGCTGGCGTTCACCCCTTCCGTTCCGCCGCTTCGTGCAGGATTAGGCGTAGGCTCGCGCGCGTGGCTGGTGCACAAGGAAAGACGGTCGTCTTCTTCCCGGAGGGGGCGTTCGGGCCGACCAACAACTGCGTTGGCATCGTGGAGGTCCTCCGGCGCCGCGGTCACAGGGTGATCTTCGTGATCGAGAAGTCCTTCGTCGGGACCCTGGAGGAGAAAGGGTTCGAGGAGCGACTGATGCGGCTCGCCCCGCGGCCCGAGGTGGAGGAGGAGCCGGGGCAGTTCTGGAAGGACTTCATCCGTGAGACGGCGCCCGTCTTCCGCAAGTCGACCTTCGACCAGCTGGGGGAGTTCATCGCGCCGACCTGGCAGGCGCTGCTCGACGGGGCACGCTGCGTCGACGAGCGCCTCGTCGAGATCTTCGACGAGGTGCAGCCTGACGCGATCGTCGAGGACAACGTCTGCGCCTTCCCGGCCATCCCCGCGAGCGGCAGGCCGTGGGTCCGGATCGTCTCGTGCAACCCGCTCGAGCTCAAGGACCCGGAGCTGCCGCCCCCTTTCTCGGAGCTGCCGATCGGCGACCGCTCGGCCTGGGAGGACTACCGCGCGGGTACGGGCGCGTCATCGCTGAGATGCAGGCCGACTTCAGCCAGTTCTGCAGCGGATCGACGAGACCGACTTCGGCGCCCGGCTGCCGGCCTACTCGCTCGGCGACGGCGATCAGCCCTCGGCGATCGACCGGCTGCTCGCCGACTCCGACCTCAATCAGAGGCTGGACCGGGTTTCGAATCGACTCCGGGCGAGCCCCGGCAATGAGCGCGGCGCCGAGCTGATCGAGCGGGTCGCGGTCTCGGCCGAACCCGTCAGCAGCAGCTAACCTCAGCCGCGGACCGTGCTAGGCGGGGAATTAGCGGTGCCCTGTAATCCGCAACCCGCTCAAGCGGAGCTGAATTCCCTTACGAGGGACTGGCCCCTGGGGCCAGTGCCGCCGCAGGCGGCGTTGACGGCCAGGTCCTGCGCAATGTCGGCCTGTGAACCAGGTCAGGTCCGGAAGGAAGCAGCCTTAAGCGGTAGCCGACATGTGATGCAGGCAAGCCTGGCCCGAGCCAAAAGCAGCGGACACGCCCGGGAGCCTCGTCTCGAGGACGGGTGCACGGTCCTTATTTGCCGGTGCGTGACGCCGCGACCCTCTCGGTTGTTAGCCGTTCGGGCGACGTCGCCTCCTGCCAGGTCCGCTTGGACACCCGCCGCAGCTCATCGAGGGTGTGCTCGAGGCGATGCAGGTCGGCGGGATCGACGCCCTCGGTCCAGAGCGCGCGCGCGACCGCGTCGCGCTCCGCGACCGGCGACTCGGAGAACAGGTACTCGGCGATGCGCTGGTCCTGCTCCGTGGGTGGCGTCGCGCCGACGTTGCGAAGCAATTGGACCAGGCGAAGCTCGGTCTCGCCGACCTGGGTACCGAGGCGATCCGCGACCCTCGCCGCGGACGATCGCTGCACCGCCACCATCTCCAGGGCGCGCGCCGCATCGGGGGCCAATGACCGCACTCGAGCCTCGATCTCCGGGGACCGCGATCGCTTGGGGAGCAGCTGGCGTATCACCCGCGCTAGGGCCCGGCGATCCTCGTCCGAGATGATCCCAAGCCGGAGGAGGGCGATCGGGTAGATGGCCAGCGCCACCAGCTCGACCGCGGGCCGCCACGATCCAGCCAGCGGTCCCAGGGCGCGGGCAATGGCGATGCAGCCACCCCCTATCGCGAATCCGGCGGCGATCCGACCCCAATCGATCTCAAGCGGGTGGGGCCCATGTTGTGAGGCGTAGGTCATTATCGAGGCCCCGGTCAGGAACCCCGTGATCACTGAAAGACCGGCCCCATAGGCGCCGAGCCAGGGGACGAACAAAAGGGCCGATGCCAGGAAGACGACCGCCGAGGTGATCGCGGCCCCGACGTAGAAGACGTACTTCCGCGGGAGCTCACAGAGACGGTAGACGGCGACCAGCAGACCGTAGGAGAGAAAGGCCGCCCCCATCAGAGGAATCAGAGGCGCGGCCGCGGAGTAGGCCGGCGGAGCGATCCGGACCAGCGTGTCGGCGGCGACCGTCATCAGCAGGACCAGAAGGGTCCCGGCGAGCACGAAGTAGGTCAGCAGCCTGCCGCCCAGCATCTCCCTGCTCCGTTCGGCGACCGCTGCTTCGAAGGTGGCGGATCTGCGCAGCGGCGACCAGGCCATCCAGAGCGCGGCCGTGAAGTAATCCAGGAAGGCCCCCAGCCTGTTGGCCAGGCGGTAGAGGCCAACCTGGTCATTGGAGGCGAACCAGGAGAGGGTGTAGACGTCGACGTTCTGTGCGATCCAGATCGAAATCACGATCGGCACGAGGATCCGGCCTCGTCGCACGATCATGCGAGCGTCGAAGGCGCTGAAGGCCAGCTCGAAGCTCCGGCGGGTCACCACCAGACCGACCAGGACCGCGAGCACGCCCCCGATCGCAGTGCCGAGGATCGCTCCCTCGACGCCGCCCCCGGTCGCGACCAGGGGGATGACGCAGCCGACCACCAGGATCGGCCTGACCGCGTGGAGCTGTACGAACCTGCGCGGCTCTCGCTCCATCCGCAGGATGTTCGAGGCCATCCGCCAGATCGCCCCGGATGCGCCCGCTACCGCGGCGATCACGATCAGGTCCGCGTTCCCGCTGTGGCCCAGGATGTGATCTGCGAACCAGGGTGCGAAGGCGACGATCACCGCGGTGCCAGCCACCGCCAGGAGGCTGGTCCCTATCAGGCCGGTCCCCAAAGCCCGCCGCTTGGTCCCCACCGCGGCCGCGTCGGCTTCGTCGTCGACCTCCTCCTCGCCGGCCGAGCCAAAGACATACGAGAAGGTCCCCTGGAGGGTGCCAACGTTGTAGATGACGGTGAGAAAGGCCGCGAAGGTCAGCAGCAGCGCCAGCTCCCCGAATTCGGCCGGACTGAGGAACCGAGTCACCACGATGATGCTGATCAGGGCGAGGAAGAAGGTGATGACCGCGCCCATCAGGTAGGTGCTCGCATCGCGACTGAGCCGCAGACCGAATGCCTCCTGCATACCCGGCTCGCCCATGCCCGGCTCGCCTGTGGGCGCGGGGCGCGCTTCTCTGTCCTCGACCTCGGTCAACTGGGGCGTCGTGCGGTCAGATGCTGGTAGCGGGCGAAGGGCTTCACAAACGCTGGCCACCTGCTGGCCGGGGAAGCCACGTGGGCCACACTGACGAAGCCGGCCCGCCGCAGCTCCCTGGTTGCCTCGAGTGGAGAGGCCAGGCGGACGTCCGAGCGCGGCCGCCTCAAGAGCCCCGCCAGTCGCGCCGCCTGGCCGGGCGGCAGCAGCTGGATCAACGGGGCTCCGGTGAATTGATCCAGCGGGTTCCAGCGGTTCGGATTCCTGATCACCAGCGAGCCGCCCGGCTTCAGCACCCGGCGGGTCTCGGTGAGCGCCGCCCGGCGGTCGTCCCGGGAAACGACGTAGCAGAGGCTGTTGTTCTGGACGGCCAGATCGAAGACCTCGTCGTCCAGATCCAGATCCTCCATCCAGCCCTGCCTGAATTCTGCGGGAAGGCCGTGGGCGGCGGCCACCGAGCTGCCCACCTGCAGGCGCGACTCGGCGGGATCGACGCCCGTCACCACCGCCCCGTGCGCGGCGAAGAAAACTGAGAGCGCACCGAAGCCGCAGCCCAGATCGACCAGCCGCAGCCCCTCGATCGAGCCGCGCCCGGTGCTCTGGCGGATGATCTCTATCAGGGGCGCCGCCCGGCGCTCGACGAACCCGGAGTTCGTCTCCAGCGTATTGATGCCGGCCGCGCCGTCGAGGCTTTCGCCCTGCTCGGCATAGAACTCGATTACGCTGCGCCGAAGCGAGTCGGCGATCGGAGCGAAGTCCCTGTCTCTCATAGCGTCGGCCGATCCGATCCAGTTCGAATCGGCTTGTTCCGGGTCGTGTTTGAGTCCGGCAACACCGCGGGCAGCAGGACCCTCAGCATTCGATCCAGCCACAGGCTGGGTCCCGACGCCCAGTTGTTGGGATGCGTGACGCACAGTATGGGCGTGATCCGCGAGGCGAAGAGTTCTGCCGGGTCGATGCCTTCCCCCCAGCCGCCCTCGACCGAGCTGCGGTCGGTCAGCCAGTAGCCCAGGTTTCGCCCAAGCATTGCCTCGTTTCCATCGAACTCGATTCCATATTCCTCCCATTTCCGCGGGTCTCGCAGCAGCTCACCATTGTGCACCGCCGGAATTCGGCTGTCACCGTGCGGGACCACGCTTCTGATCGGTCCGAAGAGCCTGGTGAAGGCGCCGATCTCCGCTCGCAGGTCACGCCGGCTCTCAGCCAGCAGAGAGTCGTCGACTCCGTCGAACGCTTTCCGATCGAGTGCATTGCGGCTGAGGGTCTCGTAGTGCAGCCCCACGTCGAAGCCGCGACGCTTGATCGCCGCAACCACCAGCGGGTGGGCCGTTCGCCAGCGGAAATACCAGGAGGAACGGACCCCGAGGTCCTCCTCGATCGCCGCCATCGCGAGGGCGGAGCGGGGATGCTGATCGACGTCATGCCGCAGGATGAGGGTGGGGCCCGCCCTGTCTCGCTGGCTCTCCCGGACCCATTCCTCGAGCGCGACGACGCGGTAGCCGTGCTCGCGCGCCATCTGGAGGAATCGCCGGTACTCGTCCCAGCGCCCCCCCGAGAGGGTTCGCGCGAGGCGGGGCTTGATGCGGAAGGGCGAGGCTGCCATGGCGCTCACGCGGGCGGGCGCGTACGTGCCCGGGCTGTCGCCTGGATGTAGGTATCGGCCAGCAGCTGGGACTCGCCCTCCCAGCGCAGCCGCTCGGCTGCCGTGCGGACCGCCAGCCGGAACTCGTGGTTGCGCCTCGGTTCCAGCATCTCGCCCAGCTTCGCGGCAATATCGCTCACCTCGTCCGGCTGAGCGAGAAGGCCGATCTGATGCTCCACGATCAGGCGGCCGATTGACGGCAGGTCGCTCCCCAGCACCGGGATCCCGGCGGCGACGTACTCGAACAGCTTGTTGGGAAGGCTCATCCGATAGGAGAGACAGACCGGCTCGATCAACACCAGTCCGACACTGGCCTCGCGGATGGCATCGAGGAGCCGCCCGGGCGGGACGGCCCCGGCCATCTCGACGCGGTCGGCGACCCCCTCGCGCCGCGCGAGCTCGCCAAGCTCCGCTCGGTAGTGGTCATGGGAGGGCCCAACCAGTCGCAGCCGGGCCCCCGGAACTCGCGCCACAGCCCGGATCGACACCTCGAGCCCCCGACCGCTGGTCAACGCTCCCACGTAGACGACAAACGGCTCGCCCGTGGCGGGTGAGGCATCCGCCGGGTGCGCCGTGAGGTCGCCGGCGGCTGAGGCATCCGGGGGGGCATCGGCTGGAATGTTGCGGATCACCTGCGGCGGCGGTATCCGGTAGCGGCGGGCCATGATCTCGGCGTAGCCCGGGCTTGCCGTGATCGTCCGGTGTGCGCAGCGGACGAACAGGAACTCGCAGGCGAGCAGCCACCAGCGTGGCTCCGGCCGCAGGTTCCTGTCGGGCCAGAGCTCGTGACAGTCGTAGACGACGGTGGCGCCGAACATCAGGCGGGCAGCCACGCCCACCCACATCGTGTTGTAGTCGTTGCAGTGGATCAGGTCGGGTCGCAGGTCGCGAACGGCGGCCACTGCACGGCGGTAGTAATCGATCGTCCGAAACCAGCGATGCACGCGGATGGCTAGCGAGGTCGCCCCGCCCGCGTCGGCGTCCCGGGAGGGCGATCCGGCGGAGCCGGGGGCGGCGGTGCTAGGGGAGCGGGACTTACCGAGCCACATCTTCACCCAGGAAAGAGGTGAGGTCGGCGACAGCCTCGTGACCGGGATCCCCTGGACCGTCGCCTGGCGCTCACGGACCTGCTCGGAGACCACCCCGAGGATCCGCGGCCGGTACCCGAGGTCCCGCAGGATTTGAGCCTCCCGGAGCTCCCTGGAGTTGTGGGTCGCGGGGCTGCGAACGATGATCAGCGCGGTTCGGCCACCCGCAACCCGCTCCTCGCCTCTCTTCTCGGTTCCCCTCGGCATCGGCACCTCTGTCCGACCGTCGAGGGCCGGTGACCCTCAAACCCGCAACGGCTGCCCACAAGATAGGTGCTGGCCTCGATCCCCCATGAACTACCCTTGCCGCCCACCCGTGAGAGGGTTTGCGTGATGAGGTCGAGCAGGGCTTCCAGGTCGATCATCAGTCGACGCCTGAGGCTGACCTCGTGTCCGATCTGCGGGGATCCAATCGAGACGGTGGTCGACGGGGAGAACTGCCCGGGCTGCAATCAGCGCGCGCGGACGCGAAGCCTGGGCCCGGTAATGGAGGAGGTCGTCTGGCCGGCGATCGACCAGTCCCTCGCCCAGCGGGCTCCGATCCTTGCCTTCGCTTCCACCGACAGCGAGCGCACACTGATCGACCACGGAATCGCGATCAAGTCAGTCTCGCTGTACGGGGGCTACGGCCCGGAGCACCAGGAGGGCGTGGATGTGCGAGACCTCCAGGAGTTCGAGAGCGCCTCGTTCTGCGGGGCTTACTCGATCCTGCTGTTCGATTACTTCGTGGAGCACGAACAAGCCCTTGGCGAGCTGGCTCGCGTGATCGCGCCGGGCGGGATGTTCTTCACGCACATCGGCCCCCACCGGATCGAGGAGGGAGCGGACCCGCCGCGCTCGCACCAGGAGATCGAGGCTCGGGCCGACTATTTCGCCTACTTGCCCGACAACCATGGAATGCTGGACATCAGAGTCGGGCGGGAGTGGTTGGTCCTGGCCATCGGACGAGCCGGTTTCGACCCCACGCACGTCTATGTCGAGGATGTTCCCACCGGCAAGGTCAACGAGTGGTTCGTCGGTCGGCGGGAGGCCGGCACAGCGACCACGTCGCGCACAGCGGCCTCACGCGGGTTGCGACGTCTCGGCCACGCCGCGACCTCGCTGCCGCTGCGCCTGCGGCGGTCGCGATACCGGCCGGACCCGAGGCATGAACCGCCCGAGGCGCGGGCGGCGATCGGGCGCCCCGCGGACGAAGTCGTCCACTCGGTCCCCGTCGACCCCGCCTTCGGCTTCTCACGTGTGCTGGTCCGTCTGACTCTTCCGAGCGGCGCCAGGACGGAACGCTTCGGAGAGCACGTCTGGGATGAGGTGAATCAGGAGAGCACCCCTACGGTCATCACCACATACTCGGACCGCGTCTCCATCTCCCAGGACAACGGCTTCCACTGGCGCCAGATCTCGCTGCCGGCGGCCGCGGGGCTGAGCCTCAAGAACTGCTTCACCAGTTCGCGGGGGACCCACCTGCTGCATGCCCTCCCCGAAAACGGCCGAGGGCATGTGCTCCTCCGCTTCAACGCCGACTGGACGCTGCTCGACCGTCAAGAGCTCGCGCAATCAACCTGGCATGCACGCGGGGCGATCGGCGAGCGGAACGGCGTGATCATGTTCGCGGAGTACCCCGACAATGCGAGCAAATACACGCTGCAAGCCGCTGGTGAGCTCGGGCCCGAGGACGAGCCGCCGCTGAGCAGCCGCGTCTACCGCTCCACCGACGACGGTAAGACCTGGAGCGTCGCCTTCGAGAAGGACTGGCATGAGATCAGGCACTTTCACACCCTGGTCCCCGATCCCTATGAGACGGGCGTGTGGTGGCTGAGCTCAGGAGACCGAGCTGCCGAATCGCGCGTTTGGCGCTCCCCGGACGACGGCGTCAACTGGATCGAGGCCACGCACCCGGAGCTGCAGGTCGATCTGGGAGCCCACAGGCACCTGGCCCAAGCGTGCTTCCGCTACACGGATCTCCATATCACCAGGGAGCAGCTCTTCTGGGGAGCCGATGATTGGCTCGGTGGAGCATCCGGCGACCTCGAGGACCTGCTCGGCCGCCGAACCGGTGCGCGCTTCTTCGTCAGCCCCAAGGGCGAGCGGCTCGACCCGAGACCGGTCGGCTGGGCCGGGAACCCGGTCCGTTCGATCACCGACCTGGGCGATGCACTGATCGCGACCACGGAGGGTAAACGGGTGACGCGAATCGGCAATCCGCAGGTGTTCCTGATCAGCAAATCGGACTTCGAGCTCTCGACTGAGCTCTTCCGCCCTGCCGTCTTCCGCGACGGCGGCTCCGGATTCACCTACTCCCGGGCCAGCAGGGCGGCACGTGACGGGATCTTCTATTCGCATCGCAGCGAGAAGGACGTCTTCGACAGCCCGGGCAGCATCCTCCGCTGGGAGGTGGAGTTCCTCTAGCCGGCGAGCCGCTCGGCGGCGATCGACTCCTGCAGCGCCCGTTGCCGTTCCAGGTAGCCCAGCTGCGTCGAATCGTGCGGGGCTCGCCCTTTCCTCATCCGCCCCGGACGCTCCTTCTCGAGCACCAGGGTGGCGAAGTCGGTCTCGAGGTCGAGGGCCGGATAGCGGCCGAGCACGTCCTCGAAGCGCAGGTAGAAGCCGACGTCGATCGGCACCACCCTTCGCTTCAGTTCGACGATTTCGAGGCCGACCTCCTGCACCGTCTGCACGTAGCCGCCGATCGTCATGCGATTCACCCAGGCGAACGGGACGTTGCCGCGCCCATGAACCTTTCGGTAATAGGCCCTGCAGACCGCGTCGTCGAACAACAGATGCGGCCAGGGAAAGGGAACCTCGTTGTAGCGGTGAGAGGCGGAGGGGCCGCGATACAGGTTGAAGTAGAGCCAGGCACGCCCTCCGGGTGCCAGCACACGGTGGACCGCGGCCAGCATCTCGATCGGACGTGTGACGTGCTCGAGCACCGCGCCCGAGATCACGCAGTCGACGCTCTCGGCGTCCACCACGTCCTCGACCGACATATCCGCCTCGATCAGGGTGACTCGGGGGTCAGTGTGCTCCGACCAGGTGTCGTAGCGTCTGGGGTCCACTCCGATCGCCTGCCGAGCTCCGGCGAGCTCCGGCAGGAGGGCCGGCAGCCAGCCGTGTCCACAACCGAGGTCGAGAACGACCTTGTCGTTGAAGTCCAGCGCGAGCTGCTTCTGAATGTTCTGGATTCGCGCTTCGGCCTTCTCCCGCTGGCTCTTCTGGTCGCGCTTGATCGGCTTGTCGCGCAACGGCCGCTCGCTGTAGTCAGCCACCAGCTGCTCGAACAGCTCCAGATCGAAGCTGCTCCGGTCATCTACCGCGGACGCGGGTGGCTCCCTGCTCCCAACTGCCGGCTTGGCGCCCATCGGGGGCAGAAAGGGTACAGGCGTCCGTTAACCTCGCCGCGAATGGGCCTTTTCCGTCGTTCCGGGACCTCGACTGTCGGGGAGTTCGAGGTCGAGGCCTTCCGCGCCGGCCGCCTGCAGCGGCCACTGAGCCAGTACGAGGCACTGCTCTCCAGCGATCGGTGGGCCGACCGGTTTGTGGACGAGGTCGAGCGGACCCTGACCGAGGGCTGGAAGCGCGGCGGGCTCCCACGCGTCCGTGTCGAGCCTCCGGTCGCCTGGGGTGAGCTCTGCGCGTCGAACCGCAGCTGGCAGTTTCACCTGCAGGCATGGGAGCCGATGTCCCTGGTCCTGTCGGCTTACCAGCATCTGGGAGAACAGCGCTACATCGACTACTGCCTGCGGCTCGCCCTCGACTGGATCGCCCAGTATCCGGACACGAGCGTCGACGGCGACTTCGCCTGGTACGACATGGCGATCGGCCTGCGGGCTTACCGCCTCGGCTACCTGCTGGATGTGGTCAGCCGGGATGCCGAGGTCGATGACGAGTCCATCGCCGCGCTCGTGCGGGCCGCGGTGGTGCATTCGGAGGCCCTCGCCCCGGAGGAGGGCTTCAGGGCGCACAACAACCATGGCCTCTACCAGGCGGCAGGGCAGGTCGCGCTGGCGCGCCGCTTCCCGGAGCTGCCCACGATGGGCGACGCGCTCGAGCAGGGGCAGGAGCGGCTGGGGCGCATGATCCGCGCCCAGTTCGCGGAGGACGGCGTCCACCGCGAGCACTCGCCCGGCTACCACTACCTGCTGCTCGACACGCTCGAGCGACTGCTCGCCTGCGATCTGATCGAGGACCCGGAGGTCAGGGAGCTCGCGGTCCGCGCCGAGGAAGTGCTGGCCTGGTTAGCGATGCCGAACCGTCGCATCCCGATGATCGGCGACACCTCGGTGAGAATCCTCCACCACGAGCCATTCGCCACCTCCGCGAACGACGCGCTCCGGTTCGTCGCGACCGGTGGCGAGTCCGGCTCACCTCCGCCGAACCGGCTTCAGGCCTATCCGGTGTCCGGTTATGTCGTCATGCGCGACCGCTGGCCGCAGGGACCAGACGACTTCGCCGACTGCTCTTATCTGATGCAGATCGCCGCTTTCCACTCATACGCCCACAAGCACGCGGATGACTTCTCCTTCGTCTGGTTCGATCGGGGGATGGAGCTGGTCGCCGATTCCGGGCGTTATGGCTACCTCGGTCAGACCGAGCCCAACTCCGAGCTCGCGCGCCAGGGATTCATGTACTCCGATCCCAACCGGGTCTACGTGGAGACGACCCGAGCCCACAACACGGTCGAGATCGACGGACTCAGCCACCCGCGCCGCAACGTGGAGCCCTACGGCTCGGCCCTGATCGGCTGGGGCGAACAGGGGGAGCTGATCTGGAGTGAGTGCTGCGCTCGATTTCATGAGTCGGTCGAGCATCGCCGCCTGCTCGTCCTCCGACCCGGGCGCTGGCTGGTTGTGGTCGATGCGCTCCGGGACGTCGAGGGCGACTCCCATGAGTACAGCCAGCGCTTTCACTTCGCGCCGGAGCTGACCGGCGCCGAGCACGGACCGCGGGTCGAGTTCGAGCTTCCCAAGAGATCCGATCGACTCCACTTGCTGCCCCTGCTCGAGGCCGAGCGCGCTCCGCTGGTGGTGGGCCAGCGCGAGCCGGAGCTGCTGGGGTTCGTCTCGCGGGGAGCCTACGAGATGCTTCCCGCCGCCACCACTGCGTATCTGGCGCGCGGACCCGAGGTGAGTTTCGCGACGCTCTTGCTGCTGCGCGCCGAGCCGCCGGCAGCCGACACCGGAGGCAACCGAGTGGGCCGGGACGGGCGCAGCGGCGAGCTGAGGTGGCGAGCCGGGACGGTACGCCACGAGCTCAGCTTCGAGCGACGCAACGACGACGCCGGCCTGCGCTACGTGGAGGTCGAGGACTGAGGGTCTCGATCATCTTCAGCCCGACCGAGGAGGCGCGGTGCAGGGCGAGTCACATCGCGGCGAGCTTGGAGGGGGCGGGGCACATGGTCACCTTGCGGTCGCTGGCGCGAGCTCCGACCACCCTCTACCGGCTGATTCGCGATTCACCCGAGGTCGTTCATGCGTGCGGGCCGGGCTCGTGGCGCGCCGCGGGTCTGGCGGCGCGCCTGACCGGCGCCGCGGTCGTCCTCGACGTCCCGTCCGGCGCGGGAGGCGTCGCCCGCCCGCACCGCCGGCTGGCCCGCGCCGGGCCGCTCCGCGCCCGCGGCGGGGCGGTCCTGGTGGAAGATGAGCGCCAGGCGCACGAGGTGAGATCCGCCCTCGGGCTTCCCTACCTGCCCCCAATCGTCCGGCTCGCTGAGCCAAGGGCCGACGGTGCGAGCGTTCTAGCGGCCGTCTACCAGCGGCTCCCTCACCTGTCTCCCACTCTTCGCTCGAAGGAGCGCGATGGGCTGCTCGCGAGGATCACGTCGCCGTTCCCCGCCCTTGGCGAAGTCGCTCGACTCAGCGACCTTCGCCATCCTCTTGCGCTGGCGGCTTATCTGCGGGGGCGGTTGCTTCGCGCCGCGGGCCGCGACCGGGAGGCGGTCCTCGCCCTGAGCCGCGCCCGCCGGCGGGACCCCGGGAACGAGAAGTATGGGCTCTACCTGGCCCGAGCGATGCGCGAAGCGGGCTCGGAGGGTGATGCAGGGCGGGCGGTGACAGAGCTAGTGGACCAGCTCGGAGACGCGCACCCCCGCGTGCTGGGCGAGGCAGGGCTGGAGTTCGCCCGGCTGGGCAGGCTGGTCGATGCGCGTCAGGCGGCGGATTCTTTGCGCGGGACTGCGGAGCGGGGCGGCGAGACGGGTCCCGAGGCGCTCTCCCAGGCGGCGCTCGTCCGCCTGGCTTGCGGGGACCTCGGGGCCGGCCGGCAGCTCGCCATCGCCGCCGCGGAAGTAGCGCCGAGGGGCAGCCCGGCCCAGCGGGCTGCCGCGATGGCGCTGGAGCGCGCCGGCGAGCCTTCGCGGGCGATCGAGCTTGCAGAGAAGTCGGGCGCCGGGGCTCAGGCGAACAGGTTGCGCGGCCTGCTTCGTCAGCTCGGCAAAGGCTGGGTGCCCTCCCTGCCGGCAATCCGGCGCTCGGACGGGGCGGCTGGACGAGCCGTGCTCTACCTGCTCGAGGTCTCGATGCCTCAGGTGCCGTCGGGCTACGCCTACCGGTCCCGCGACGTCCTCGGGGCCCTGACGACGGCGGGCCTCGAGCCGGTTGCGGCGACCAGGCTCGGGTTTCCGGCGAGCCGCGGGATCGCGGACTACTCCCCGGTGGAGTGCGTCTCGGGGGTCGTCCACCACCGTTTCAACTTCCCCGGCCTTCGCCATTACAGCGGCATCCCTCTCGACCGCCTGGCCGCGGCGAATGCCGAGAGCCTGCTCGGGCTGGTCGAGAGAATCCGCCCCGGGTTGATCCTGGCGGGCACCCCGAGCCTCAACGGATCGGTGGGACGGGCGCTGGGCTCCGCGGCAGAGATTCCCTTCGTCTACGACGTCAGGGGCTTCCCGGAGATGACCTGGGCGGCACGTCCGGGCGGGACCGAGAGCGAGCTCTACGGTCTGCGACGTGAGGCCGAAACCGGTTGCGCCGCCGCGGCCGATGCGGTGATCACCATCAGCGAGACGATGAAGGCGGAGCTCATCAGGCGAGGAATCGACTCCGGCAAGGTGGCCGTCGTGCCGCACGTCGTCGACACGGATCGATACTCGCCCAGGCCGCGCGACGAGGCGCTGGCGCGTTCCTACGGCCTCGATCGGGGCTTCGTGGTCGGCTCGGTCACGTCGCTCACCGACTATGAGGGAATCGACGTTCTGCTGCGGGCGGCGGCGCTGGCGCGTCGCGACGAAGAGGTCAGGGCGCTGATCGTCGGAGACGGTCCCGCAAGAGCCGCCCTCCAGGAACTGGCGGCCGAACTAGGGATCGAGGACGCCGTCGTGTTCACCGGACGCGTCGCCCAGGAGCGGGTGATCGAGCACTATGCCCTCCTTGACGCCTTCGCCCTCCCCCGCCGCGACCTCGAGGTGTGTCGCACGGTGACGCCGCTGAAGCCATTCGAGGCGATGGCGATGGGCGTCCCCGTGATCGCCAGCGATCTGCCCGCCCTCGCGGAGCCCTTGAAGAGTTCCGGTGGGGGCGTGCTGGTCCCCGCGGGATCCGAGCAGGCACTGGCCACGGCGGTTCTCCAGCTCGCAGGCGACGACGCGGCGCGGGAGCGCCTGGGCTCGAACGCCCGAGCCCATGTGGTCGCCCATCATGGTCCAGCCGTTGCAGCCGACGCGATTCGGACGGCCCTGCTCCCCCTGCTGGGCTAGTCTGCCGATGGGGAAGAGGGCTGAACCGTGAGTGACGATCGCGGCAATGAGACTCCGAGAGCAGGGGCGGCGGCCGAGGCTGGCGATGACCGGGCCTTCGCGCTCGCCCACCGTCTCGCCTCGATGGAAGCCCGCGAGCGCGACCTGAACGAGTTGATCATCGGCTACCGCGAGCAGCTCGCGCGGCTGGGCGCGGAACGCGAGGCGTCAGAGGAGCGGCTGGCCGAGCAGAAGGAGCGGGTGGAGGAGCTGAAGTGGCGGATCCGGGACGCCGAGGCTGCGATCTCGGATCGCGATCTCCGCGCCCAGGAGCTGGAGGAGAAGCTCGAGCGGCAGGACTCATTGGATGCCGAGCTGGCCGAGCAGCGCGAGCGGGTGGCAACCCTCGAGCAACAGCTGAAGAGCCGCGGTACGCAGGCCCGCAAGCAGCGGGAGGAATACGACCGTTTGCGGCGTCGGGTGGAGGCCCTTCAGTCGAGTCGGTCATACAGGCTGATGCATGTTCTGTGGCGAATCAGCGCAGCCGTGCGTCACCCGTTCCGGCGATCCCGCAGGCAGGAGCTGGGGCCGGCGGCGCGGTCTCAGCCGTCGGCCGCCGCGAAGCCGGCCGAGCCCGGCGAATCCACCGAGCAGCGATCGGCGCGGGAGGGCGACGGGGAGGTACGAGTCAAGCCCGAGCGGCCGAAATCGCAACCGACCGACCCCAGCGACATGCGGGTGGCGGCCGTGCTCGACGAGATGTCAGCGAACTGCTTCGGCCCTGAGTGCGACCTGCTCACATTCGATTCCGAGTACTGGGAGGAAGGCCTGGAGGAGCATGAGCCGCACCTGCTGCTGGTGGAGTCGGCCTGGCGCGGAAACGGCGAGTCGTGGCGGTACCAGGTGGGGACCTATCCGCGCGCGGATCTTCGCGGGCTGCCGAAGCTGAGAGCGCTCGTCGACTGGTGCAGGCAGCGGGACATCCCGACCGCGTTCTGGGGCAAGGAGGACCCGATTCACTTCGACCGTTTCAAGGAGGCCGCCGCGCTGTTTGACTACGTCTTCACCACGGACGGCAACTGCATCCCACGCTACGAGGAGCTTCAACGGGAGGGAAGCGGTCCGGTCAGCGCCCTGCAGTTCGCGGCCCAGCCACGTCTCCACAACCCGATCTCGATCGACGAGAAGCGCCGCGATTCTCCCTGTTTCGCCGGCACCTACTACAGGAACCGGCACGTCGACCGGCGGCAGAGCCTTGAGATGCTGCTCGACGCGGCGCGGCCGTTTGGGCTCGTCATCTATGACCGCACCTTTGACTGGGACAACGATTCGTTCGGCTTCCCCGAGCGCTTCCTGCCTCACGTCAAGGGAGCGCTCCCCTATTCCGAGGTGGTGCACGAATACAAGAGCCACAAGGTGTTCCTCAACGTCAACTCCGTGGTGGACTCACCGACCATGTTCTCGCGCAGGGTCTTCGAGCTGCTCGCCTGCGACGCGGCTGTCGTCACTACCGAGAGCGAGGGCGTCGAGAGGACCTTCGGCGATCTGGTCCCCGTGGTGACGACGCCTGAGGAGGCGACCCAGGCGCTCACCCGCCTGATCCACGACGACGACTATCGGCGGGGTATCGTCGTGCCGGCCAGGCGCCTGGTGATGACAGAGCACACCTATAGGCAGCGCCTGGCGCAGATCGCTCAGACGATGGGATATTCCGTCTCGCCCGATCTCGGTGACGGCATCGCGGCGCTCGCCCTGATCGACGACGCGGAGCAGGCGCGCAAGGTCAGCGACCTGGTGGCCGCGATCTCCTCGCAGAGATCGGCACCGGGAGAGTTCCTGATTGGCCTGGGGTTGGAGACATCCGTGGCCGGCGACCTCCGCGAGCTCTCCGATGCCCGCAGCGACGTCCGTGTTCAGGTGGTGCAGCAGGATCAGGCCGGAGAGCGAATGAAACGGTTCCGAGAGCTCGCCTCGCTGGCCTCCTCTCCCTGGGTGGGCATCGTCGACCCTGCGCACCATTACGGCGAGTACCACTTCATGGACCTGCTCGTCTGCACCCGGTTCGCCGCCGCCGATGTGATCGGGAGCGCCGCCTTCGACCTGCTCTCCGATGCGGACTCCGGCCAGGGAGACCTGGAGCTCCGGTACGTCGACTCCGTGCACCCTCATTCGGCGATTGCCAGCCGCAAGCTCGTCGTCAACCGAGGCTGGCCGGACCGCATGCCGGGTGCAGATGAGACCTTCCGCAACTGGTCGCGCCAGGGCATTCGCTGTTTCTCGGGAAGCGCGACGAACTTCCGGGCAAACCCCGAGCTGGGGCTGCCGCCCCGGGCCGCTCCCCGGGCGGTCGAGCCCGCTCACGCGGGTTAGGACGATGGACCCGCGGCCTCATGCGGGCGATTCTCACCCTGAGGTGAAAATCCGTCGCACGGTCCACGTCGCGCTCTACGGCGAGGTCAACATGAACCTGATCGACGGCTCCTCGGTATGGGTGCAGTCGGTTGCGCAAATGCTTACCACCCTGTCCTGGGTGAGAGTCACCTTGCTGCTGCGAACGGCCGAACAGCGAGACGTGCTGACGGCCCCCCTCCGCGAAAACCCCCGGATCGAGCTGGTCGAGGCCGAGTCTCTCGGTCACCGAGGCCCTCTCGGCCCCGCCGAGGCGCTGGAGTGCCTGCAGTCCCTCGACGCCGAGCAGGGGTTCGACCTGGTGCTGCTGCGCGGCAGGGGGGTCAGCGAGCAGGTCTGTGGAGCCGACTCCTTCGCGGGCCGGCTCTGGGTCTATTACCTGCCCCCACATGACTACGAGCCGGGGGGTGAGGTCGAGCACCTGCGGCTGATCGCGCCCTCCAGTGAGCGCATCCTCTGCCAGACCGAAACGATCAAGGCGATGGCCGCGGCCGCTGCAGGTGAGCACCGGGACAAGCTGATGCTGCTGCCCCCGATGATCCCGCCGACGGCGGCACCCCCCGAACGCGCAGGTCTCGGATCCCTGATGCTGCTCTACGCCGGCAAGTTCGCCCCCGAGTACTACTTCCTGGAGATGGTGGAGACCTTTCGCCGTCTGCGGCGAAGCCACCCCGAGGCGGAGCTGCACGTGGTGGGGGACAAGGTCCACAACCCACCCGAAGATCCCGCCTTCAAGCCCGCGGCCGAGGCCGCCCTCAACGAGACCGAGAATCTCGTCTGGCATGGGGGAGTTTCGCGGGAGAGGGCCTTCGAGCTGATGCGCGAAGCCGACGTTGCCCTCTCGATCCGTCACCCGATGATGGACAAGGAGCTCGCGACGAAGCTGCTCGAGTACGGCGCGGCACGCTGCGCGGTGATCCTCAATCGCACGCCGGTCTATGACCAGCTGTTGGGTCCCGACTATCCACTCTTCGCAACCGACCCCGGTGAGGTCCTGGAGGCGCTTGCTCGGCTCGCCGAAGACCCTTCTCTTCGCGCCTCGGCGGCCGAGCGCTGTCTGCGGGTCAGCCGGGATTACAGCTCCGATCGCGTTGCTGCTCGCCTCGAGCCGGAGCTGCGTGACCTGGTCGGGACGTACCCTCGATCCTCGAGGATCGACCCCAGGCTTCACCTGGTGATCGCGGGGCACGATCTCAGGTTTCTGGGCTCGATTCCGGCTCACGCGGAGGCAAGCGGGGCCCGGGTGCGTCGAGACGTGTGGCAGGGGCACGATCAACACACCGAAGCGGTCAGCGGCCAGCTGGGTAGGTGGGCCGACACCGTCTTCTGCGAATGGTGCCTGGGCAACGCGGTCTGGTACAGCAGGAACCTCGGCGCGAAGCCACGGCTGGTGGTCCGCTATCACAGGCAGGAGCGCGAGACTGACTTCCCGCCCTCCGTGGACATCGATCGTGTGCACCGGATCGTCTTCGTCGGTCGTCACCTGCTGGACGAGGCGGCCGGGCGCTTCGGATGGCCCGAGGAGAAGCTGATGGTCGTCCCCAACGCGATCGACGTGGAGGCGCTGCGGCGACCCAAGTTCGCCTGGAGTTCCTTCAACCTGGCCCTGGTGGGCTACGGGCCGGCGCGAAAGCGGCTCGACCGCGCGCTCGATCTGATCGAGCGACTACGGGGCGAGGACGGCAGATTCCGCCTGCTGCTCAAGGGCCGACCCCCCTGGGAATACGAATGGCTGTGGATGCGCGCGGACGAGCGAAGCTACTTCGAGGAGCAGTTCCGCAGAGTTCGAAGCTCGCCGCTCCTGCGCAAGGGAGTGACGTTCGAGCCCTACCGGGAGGGCATCGGGGGTTTCCTCCGGAAGGCCGGGTTCATCCTCTCGACCAGCGAGCATGAAGGCCACCAGGTCGCGGTTGCCGAGGGGATGGCCTCCGGCTGTGTTCCCATCATTCTGGAGCGCCCCGGCGCCGTGGAGCAGTACACCGATCGCTGGGTCCATAGAACGTCTCAGGCTGCGGCGGCCGCCACCCTGAAGCTGGCCGAGGGCGACCTCTTGGCCGCCGAACAGGGCCGGGCCAGAGAGTTCGCCCGGCGCTGGAGCCTCGCGAAGATCATGCCGATCTGGGACGAGCTCCTCTCTCTACCGTCGCCGCGACCGGAAGGGGTCGAGCGCCCGGCGACGCCCGAGCTGATCGGCTAGATCGGAAGCTTCCTAGCCTTCTTCCGGCACCTCTTCCGCGCCTTCTTCGAGCTCTTTTTCTTGCACTTCTTGAGCGCCGCGGCCCGTTTGCCGGTTGCGGCGGCAGGGCCGGCCGGTGCGGTCGAGGGGCCGCCGCCCGGGGGAGGGGGAGTGGTCCCCGGGAACGGCTCGAACGAGAACGCCTCATTCGCCGAGGAGAACGTGGTCAGGCTCGCCGGTCCGCCGCCGACGACGTAGATCACGTCGCCGATCGTGCCGGCCGCTGCGCCGTGCCGGGGCGTCGGCGTGGAGTGCAGTCCGCGCCAGCTGTCCGTATCCGGGTCGTACTCCTGGTTGGCGGCGAAGGTGCCGGGCGAGCTCGGGTTGACCTCGCCGCCCATCACCTGGGCGCGGCCGTTGAGGGTCCCCACGATCACCGACTGGCGGCCGGTGGGCATCGGGGCCCGCGGGGTCCAGGTGTCCGTGCCCGGGTCATACATCTCGACCGTGTCCAGGGTCCGGTCGACATAGCTCCCGTCCGAGTTGCGGGTGCCGCCTCCGAACACGTAGAGCTTTCCGTCGAGAACGGCCGAGCCGGCGTTGTCGCGGCGGGTGCCCATCGCCGCCGCGCTGCTCCAGGCGCCCACGCCGCCAGCGGCAGAGGGATCGAAGACCTCGACGGAATCCAGCGATGCGCCGTCCGTGCCGAGCCCGCCTGCCACGTAGATCCTTCCGCCGATCGCCTTTGCCATCGCTCCGCCGCGAGCGGTCGCCATCTGCGGCAGGCTGGCCCAGCCGTTGGTGGCGGGGTCGAAGACCGCAGCGTTGTTCAGGGCGCCCGAGAACGAATGGGTCGACCCGCCGAAGACGTAGAGCTTTCCGCCGTCCACCGTCACCGCTGGGTTCTCCACCGCCGGGCCGGGCAGAGGGGGCCCTGAGGTCCAGGAGTCGGTGGCCGGGTCGTAGATCCACAGCGTCGATAGATGACCGGCATCGGCCTCGCCGGCCACCAGGTAGAGCTTGCCGCCCAGAGCGGCTCCACCGGCGTCGAGCAGTTCCGTCGGGAGGGGCGCGCGGTCCGCCCAGCAGCCGATGTTGACCGGCGACAGCGCCGTCACCTGGCCAGCGCCGAACTCGCCGACGAAGATCGTCCCGTCCTGATCCTGGGCGAGCGGGACGGGGTCGTTGAAGCCGCCAAGGAGGCTCTCTGAGCGGGTGACGGCGGTACCGTCGTCTCGCAGCTCGACCCGGGTGATGTCGTCGCCGATCCCGTAGTTGGCGATCAGCAGGTCGCCCTTCAGCGAGCCGCAGAAGGTGTTGGAGCCGTATTCGACGATCCCGTCCGGCGAACGGTGATCCCCGAGGTCGTAGAGGGGTGGATGGTAGTTCGGCAGTGGCGGGACGCCTTGGAACCGCCCGTCATAGAAGACGCACTCGTCACGAGATGGGTTGGGGTGCCCGTAGTACCCGCCCTCGACCAGTCGGTTGAGTGGATCGTGGAGGGGGTCCACCCCATCGCCGGGAGGGCTGGCGTCCCACCTGGCGGGGTCCGCGAAGCCGAGGCACGGCGGGGTCGGAGAGGGAGGGAAGGTCGAGTCGGTCCCTACGGAATTGTCGGCCCCATAGATAGATCCGTTGGTGTGGAAGACGAAGTCGTAGGTGTTGCGCATCCCGGTTGCATAGGTCTGTACGTCGCAAGGGGCGGGTCCGAAGATGTCGCTCGGGTTGTCGCATGACCCGTCAAATCCTGGACTGCGCACATCGGCGACAAGGAGAGCCGTTGACAGAGGCTGCTCCTGCATCTCGCCGAACTCAGAGCCGGGGATCTGGTTCGGCCCCCCGGCCCCGGTGTTGCCTCCCTGTGCGATGTAGAGCCTGCCGTCGGGGCCGAAATGCAGGGCGTTGGTCCCATGATTCGCCACTGCTCGCGGAAGCCCGGTGATCACGTCCTCTCGCGTTGCGAAGCCGGGGCCGGACAGACGCGAGACGATGCCCGAATTGGGCTCTCCGTTGTCGATCGAGGGGCTCGAGTGCGACACCCAGAGGATGACGTTGCCCGGGGTCGATTCGGGATCGACGGTCAAGCCCAGGGTGAAGCGGTCGCCCAAGGTGGTGATCTCCTGGTCGTCGACCACCTGCTTGTCGTCGTTCAGGGTGAGCGCATGGATGGTGCCGAATAGCTCCGAGACATAGAGGCGCCCGTCGGGCCCCATCGCCATCGAGGTTGGAAAGTCGATGGGGAAGGAGCCGGACTTGAAGGCGATGCCGTCCCTGAGGAGGTCACCCGGCGGCGGACCCACGTCGGCTTCCTTGGTCACCGAGAAACGGTCGAAGCGATAGACGAGCGGGGTGGTCCCACCCCGATGGCTGGCGAGGATGCCGGCGAAGGTGTCGGTCCCGATGTTCGGGTCGATTCGCGCGGCGTCTAACGAGAAGAACTCACCCGGCGCCTGATCCTGCTCAAACGAGACCGGAGCGCCGGCATCGACCTGGTAGGTGGCCGCCACGCGCTGGGTCGTCGGGTCGGCGACGAGGCTGAGCGACAGGTTGTGGCCGTCAAGGTCGATGAAGGGGCTGCTCTGATTGTCGACGGACTCGCCGTTCACCTCCATCAGGAACTGGATCCGCGTGCCAGTCGGGGTATCGATCGCCACCAGCTTCAGGTAGTTGTCCTCGTCGTTCCCGAACCAGAGCCCCGCTTGCTCGTTGTGGTTGCTGGCGGTAGGCATCGAGTCCAAGGTAGTCTCGATCCTCGTCACCTGGCTGGGAGCGTCGATCCCCACACCGAGCGCGTTGTCCTGGGAGTTCGAGGTCTTGAAGGCGAGGCCGGCGGTGGTGGTCACGTTCAACACCCCGGCGGCTTGGTCGACTTGCAGGTTGGCGGGGATGTACCCGGTGCCGTTGGTCGGCGGATCGACGTAGGTGAATCCCGTGCCGACGCCGTTGGTGTCCTGGATCTTGCCCTGATCGGAGCTGAAGTCGAGCGTGTAGGGAAGATCGATCCGGATCTCCGAGCAGGCCAGGGGAGCGCAGGCTTGAGCTCGAGCGGCCCAAGCCCCGAAGAAGGTCATGATCAATGCCGCCGCAACGGCTCCCCTGCCGAGAGTCCGAGACATCGCCCAGAGGCTAGACCTCCCTCGGACGGGAGACAATACCTGCTTCTTGCCACTGGGTTCGGACGTATGATCAGGCCCCGGTGCCACGTGTGCAGTCATCTGATGGCAACCCCCCCCAGGCGGTCGCGGACCTGCGCGTCGCGACCGTGGCCAGTACCCCCCATTTCGAGTGCATCAGCGCCTCGTGCACGGCGCTCGACGTGCTGGACCAGGATTGGAGCTCCGAGGCGGGACTGCCTCACCTGCTGCTGATCGAGTCATCGGGCCTCCGGACGCACTCCGGCGGCGGGGGTCCGCTCGCTGACGCGAAGGTCGAACGCGCGGCGGAGCTGATCGCTTGGGCTGAGCGAAATGGCGTCTCGACGGCACTTTGGGAGACGGCCCTTCGGCGCCGGATCAAGACCCCCATTCTCTTGATGCGCATGGTGGAGCATCTCTTCGTGGCCGATCCCGAGGCGGGAGAGCCGCTGACCGAGCAGCTCAAGGGCCGGCGGCCGATGCAGCTTCCGCTCGCGGCGCAGAGGGTGCCTGATGCGGTGCCCGGGTTCGGCGACCGCTCGCACCAGATCGCCTTTCTCGGACGATGGCCGGAGGGTTTCTCAGGGCGGTTGCGGGACGAGCTGGAGGCGATCCTCGATGTCGCATCGGATCGGGGCCTCGTCATCTTCCAGTCCGAGCGCGCCAAGACCAATGACGCTCTCCCAGAGCGCTTTTCGTCCTTCGTCAGGCCGGTCTCTTCCGCAGCGGAGGCGGTCGAGGCATTCGCGGACAGCCGTATGGTGGTCGGCTTCGATCCTGCGAACATCGGGCGCCTTGTTGTTCCCCAGCTCACCTTGGAGGCGCTGGCCGCGGGAAGCGCGGTGATCGCCCCCAATCACGCGGGAATCCGGCGGATGTTCCGCTACTCCGCCCTGGTCACGAAGGATCACGAAGAGGCCAAGGAGGGGATCGAGCGGATCCTTGGGTCCGAGGAGGAGTGGAACGAGGAGTCGGATGTGGCGCGAAAGGCGATTCTCCACGCTCACACGTACTCTCACCGCCTGGCGACGATTGCGTCGGCAGCACGCTTCCGGGTCGTTCCCGCAGCGGACCCGAAGTCCGCGGTCGCCTGACGCCAGACACGCAGCCGCGGGCTCTTAGGGCGAGGCGGCGCTGAGCTCCGCCACGTTCACCCCGAAGACCTTCCCCACCTCGGCGGGATCGATCTCGAAGTCCGTCGGCCGGATCGCCGAATCACGGTTACCGGCCCCGATCGCCGTGCCGGATCGCTCCTCGGCGCGCCCGTGAATCACCTGAAGCCAGGCGGGGATCGAGAGATCGAAGTGCGCGGGGCTGAAGAGGTGAAGCCGGTGGTGGTTCCGATAGACGTTCTTGAATCTCTTGCCGGGGGTGAGCTTCTCGAACAGGGATGCAAAGGGGCTGTACATCCAGAAGACCTCGTAGAGGCGCCCCTCGCGCTCGTCGTACCGATAGCCGAGAGGAAAGTCGAGCACCCAGCTTCGGGGCGAGGACTGCGCGAAGGCGCCCGCATAGTGCTGAACGACGGAGATCGTCTCGGCGTGGAGGGAGTCGTCCCCGTCCAGCCGGGTCGTGATCAGCAACTCGGTGTCGGCCTTGATCAGTGGGCTGAGGGCGTCGGAGATGTTCACGTCGCGCTCCTTGGAGGTGTAGACGACGCGAAGTTGAGGCACCAGGGAGCGGCTCTCTTCAACCGCCTTGACGAAACCTGCGTCCGTGGTCTCATCGCAGAGGATGATCCACTCATAGTCGTCGCCGGTCTGCTCGGCCATCGAGGGCGCGCAGTAGGTGCGAAACAGACGGAGCCGCTCGTCGAGCCATTGCGGCGTGAACCGGTCATAGAACAGCTTGATGGTCAGGCGGGTTATGACCAGGTGCTGACTCTTCATTTCTCCCACAGATCGAGCCCAAATGTGCGGCCGACCCCCCCGGGGTCCACTTCGATGTCGGTGTCCTCACTGACCACGGACCGGCGGTTGCCCCCTGTCAGTGCGACGCCGGCCAACGCTTCCGGGTTCGTGCTCTGCGCTCGGCCGTGGATGACCTGCAGCCACGCCGGCAGCGACTCCTCGAGATGGGTGGCGACCTCCAGGTGAATCCTCGGATGCTGGGCGAAGTACACGTTCCGCAGTTTCGACTTATCCCCGTCGAGCTTCTCGAACAATGTGATGAAGGGGCTGTCCATCCAGTACGAGCTGAACATCCTTCCACTCGGCTCGTCGTATCGGTAGCCCCGGGGAAAGCGGAGCAAGAGGCCATTGAGAGGTGATCGTGTGAACGGCTCGATGTATTCCTGCATCGCCCGCAGGGCCCCAGCATGCAGGGCATCGTCGTTATCCAGACGCGTCGTGATCAGCAGGTCCGTGTCGTCGTCGAGTACTGACGCGACGGCGTGGCGTGACCAGATTCCCCGGTCCCTGGAGGTGATGGCGACTTGGAGCGCCGGGACGGACTTGGAGATCGCCCGAATGCTGTCGACGTAATCGGAGTCGGTCGTTTCATCGCAGAGGATCAGCCAGGTGAAGTCAACATCCTGTTGGGCAATCGAGGGGACACAGTAGGTGCGAAAGACGCGCATCCTCTCCTCGAGCCAATCCGGCGAGAACTCCTCGTACGCCCACCCCTTGAGCGTGTAGCGGGTGACTATGAGGTGCTGGAACTTCATCGGTCCGGACGAGCGGCCAAGTCAGGGCTCCAGTCGAGCCCGGAGTGCAGTGAGGGTGGCCGGACCGATGCCTTCCACCTGGCCCAGATCGTCGATCGTCGGAGGCT
>Ga0126306_10000139_pt1 | contig 25994 bp, 31 predicted proteins | sample Plot27_FD_92592 | JGI IMG/M metagenome (GOLD analysis project Ga0126306, IMG submission 92592) | Serpentine soil microbial communities from UC McLaughlin Reserve, CA, USA - Plot27 | ecosystem: Environmental > Terrestrial > Soil > Grasslands | place: USA: UC McLaughlin Reserve, Lake County... | reverse complement strand
CTCGTCCTCGCCTATCTGGGCCTCGGTTGCGCTGCCCTCAGAGACCGGCACCCGCTCTACGGAGACCTCCTCGCGGCGGGTGGGGACCTCTATCTGCTCGCGGTCGGTCCTCACGCGCTTGCGCATCCTCGCCCCAGGTCACACGTGACGGTTACCCTGATCAGGCTGTTGTTCTCCGTAACATTGCGGAGATCCTTGTCTACCGGTTGCTCTCGATGAACTCTATGCGGTACCCGTCGGGGTCGCGGACGAAGAAGATCCTGGTTCCGCTGCTCATGGCGTGGGGCTTGCTCTCGAAGTCCACGCCGCCGGCTTCCTCGAGCTTCTGGGCCAAGGCGTCGAGGTCTTCCACGGCGAAGGCGACGTGGCTGTAGCCCTCACCCAGGGAGTAGGGCTCTTCGCGGTCGTGGTTCAGCGTCAGCTCGAGACGGGGCTCGGGGTCGCCGGGGACCGCCAGGAAGGCGTTGGTCGCGTCGGCGCCTATGGGAACCTTACGAGCGAGCTCGAGGCCGAGCTTGTTGGTGTAAAAGTCAATGCTCCTGTCGAGGTCCAAGACCCGGTAGCAGGTGTGGACGTATTGCACTGGACGCTCCTCCTTGTAGCTGGACAGCCCGTCGGCACTTCGGCCGGTCAGCTCCTCGGGCTCGGTTGGAACCATACCCGTGAGCCCTGCCCTCCTTGGTTATTCTCTCAGACGGGTTGCCCTTTCACCATTCACGGCCGGCCTGACTGGCTGACAAGCCGCCCGCAAGACGGCGTGCTGATAAGCTTCCTTCATGGAGAGGGTCACAGCGAGATTACCTGAGAGCCCGGCCCGCAGGGCGGTGAGGATCGCGCGGGTCGGGGCACGCTACGGCTTCGGCTTCGCGTTCGGGAACCGGTTCGTTCCCCGCCGAAGGGATGGTCCGGGGAGGGTGGGTACGAGGCTGCGCCTGTCTTTCGAGGAGCTCGGACCGACCTTCGCCGAGCTGGGGCGTTTCCTCTCTACGCGGCGGGACCTCTTGCCGCCGGACGTGGTCGCCGAGCTGGGGCGGACGGCGGCGGTAGCGAAGCCGCTCCCCCCCGCGGAGACCCGGGCGCTCGTCGAGCGGGAGCTGGGCAACACGCTCGAGCGCCTGTTCCTTGAATTCGAGCAAGCGCCAACCAGGGTAAACGCTTTCACCCAGGCGCACCAGGCGGTGCTGCCGGGGGATCGGCCGGCCCTGGTGGTGGTGGCCCGTACGGGGGTACGCCGCGACCTGCTGGCGATGCGCCCCGTGGCTGACCTCGCGCGTCGCAGGCTCTCGGGCCGGCTGCCGCTCGACCCGACCGCGACCGTAGCGGAGTTCGCGACGCACGCGGCGCACCGCAGGGACATGTTCTTCGCGGCCCAGGCCGCCCGCCGCCTGCGGGAGATGGAAGGCCTCCGGCTGCGGGTGCCGGACGTCTACCGGGGCTACTCCTCGGGCCGCTGCGTCACGTTCGAGGCACCGGTCGACGCCGTGCCGCTAGAGCCCGAACGATACGGGGAAGTCTCGGAGGCGCTCGTGCGGCTCGCCCTGGCCGAGGGCGTCTTCCTCGCCGACCTCGCTCCGGAGCGCTTTGCCACCGATGACCCTCTCGGGGAGGTCTGGCTCGCCGACCCAACGGAGGCGTTCACCTTCGACCCCGAGAGGCTGAGGGGCGTCGCCGAGGTCCTCGTGGCGGTGCGCCGCGGGGACGTGGACGGGGTCGTACGCGCACTGCCGCTCGCGGGGAGCTCCGTCCCCCGCGACGACTCGGGGCTGCGGCGCGAGCTGCGCGAGACCTTGGGCTCCCTGGGCGGCCCGCTGTGGCGCGAGCACTCGCTGCGAGAGGTCCGCGACGGGGGGTTCGAGGCCGTCCGCAGGGGCAGCGCGCGGCTGCACGTCGAGGTCGCCCAGATGGCGCGTTCGCTGGTGGAGGCGGAGGAGTTGGCCGGCCGGCCGGAGATAGTCGCGGCAGCTGAGGCGGCGGAGACGTTGATCTCGCACCACAGAGCCCCGGCCTACGTCGCCGCCCGCGCGGCCCGCCGGCTCGCCCAGCCGGACACCTTCGCAGACTACCCGCGCCAGCTCCACGCGCTCCTCAACGAGCTCAAGGACGGTGAGATCGAGGTGCGCTTCCGGCACGCGGGGCTGGACGAGCTGATCTCCAAGGTAGACATACTCGCCAACCGCCTCGTCTTCGGCCTCCTTATAGCGGCCCTGATCCTCGGCTCCTCGATGCTCGGCATCTTCGTCGAGGGCGGGGCCCAACTCCTGGGCTTGAGCGTTTTCGGCCTGATCGGGTTCGTCTTCGCGGCCATTCTCGGCCTCCTGCTGCTCTTCGCCATCATACGCTCGGGACGGTTATAGCTGGTCAGCCGGGACGCGGATGGTGGGAAAACGGTTCGTTTGAGAGAATGCCCGGAGAGGGCAAACGGCTCACAAGCATGGTTTGGGCAGAAACAGATTAGCTAACCGGCTAAAGGAAGAAGGAGTGCAACGTGGAAGAACAGACGCGAAGCGAGATCCTCAAGACGATCCCCTACGGCTTCTACATCACCGGCGTCGTGGGCTCGAGCGGCGAGGTGAACGGCTTTACTACCTGCTGGGTCTCGCAGGTCTCCTTCGAACCCCAGCAGGTCATCGTCGCGGTGCGCAAGGACCAGCACACCCACGACCTCGTCGAGGACTCCGGCGTCTTCTCGCTGAACTTCCTCGACACCGAGCAAGAGGACCTTGCCCGCAGGTTCACCGAACCGCTGCAGCACGAGGACGGCCGGGTGGGCGGCTCGTCCTACACCTCCGGGCAGACCGGTGCGCCGCTCTTTGAGGAGGCCTTCGCCCACCTGGAGTGCCAGGTGGCCGGCAAGATGGAGGCCGGGGACCACACCGTCTACCTCGGCGACGTCGTCGCTGCCCACCTCAAACGGCCCGCCGACATACTCACTGACCTTGACACCCCGATGGAGTACGGAGGCTAACCTCCCCTCACACCCGGGACCGGCCAGCGGAGACGCCAGTGTTCGTCCCTGCGATCTCTCGTCGGCTCGCCCTCCCGCAAGGACACTGGCTCCGGCCGAGCGAACCGTCCCGGCTCACCCACTGCGACTCTCGTGCTGATGTACGTCGGCGGCGTGGCGACTACCCAGGCGATCTTCCGAGCACTCACCGGCCAAGAGCAGCAAACCCGGTCAGCCGGCTTTTTTTCCGACCCCCAGCATCTCCCGGACGCGGCGACCGTTGCGGTGGCCGCGGTAGTAGGCCAGCCGATCCAGATACTCCGTCCACGCGGCGAGGTTGGCGTTGGCTATGAAAACCTCAGGCGTCCCGAAGCGCCCGTCCTCCCAGCCGCTCTGGTAAGCCAGATCTTCCCGACGAATCTCTGCCGTTCCGACGGATTCTTCTCGGATCATCGTCAGCCCTCCCGGGTGTTGCATTCCGCCACCCGTATATAAGCACAAAGATTTCGCGAATGGAAGGCTTTTCTTAACGAAATTGAACAAAAGTTACAAGAGCGCCATATCTGGGGTGTATGGCAGCGGCGAGCCGGACCCGTGGTGTGTTGGCGCGGGCTCTAGGCGGGATCTCGGGGGCGAAAGAGGCCGAAAGAAGACGTGTAGCCGTGCAGGAAAGTGGAGCCGCCGACCGGACCGAACTCCCCATTGCAGAAAAATCCGCCCACTGGCACCTCGCCGAGGTGCTCCCTGAAGACGCCCGTGTCGAAGTTGGGGCGACCGTAAAGACCCTCTCCGCGTCCGAGGCAAGAGAAGAGTAGGGCACCCGAGAGGGCATTCTCGAACGAGGTTTTCTCGTAGCTTTTCAGCATGGCATGGAGGTCTTCGGCGGAGGTCTCGGCGTCGCGGAGGTGAAAGCGGACGCGCATCCCCTCTTGCAAGTGCTCCCCGACGGCCACGGCGCCGCGGCTCGGGTCAGCGCCGATGAGGTTCCGGATCAGGAAGTCCCCCACCTGCGGCTCCTCGCGGAACTCATCCATCAGCACCCCGACGAAGAGCGCCGTGCTCGCGAGGTGCCGGTCGCGCATGTCGAGGGTGGCGAAGAGCTCTTGCAGGACCTCGAACGCAGGTCTGTCGTCGAGCTCGTAGAGGAGGTTCCCCTCGCAGCGCGTGACCCGCATCAGTTCTCCTATGGGCCGGCAGCCCTGGGCGACTACAGTGTCGACCACGACGTCGCCGCTCAGGGCCACCCCGACCGTGCCCTCGGTGAAGACCTCTCCGTCGAGGCACAGGGCGTTGAGCCCGGGCGAGGTCGCGCCGCTAGCGAGGCCCCCGATCTTGGAGGAGGTCGGGAAGGCGTAGTCGAGCCCGGCGAGTAGGGCCTCGGGGCGGCCGGAGAAGGGGTCGGCGAGAAGCACGAAGTGCGGCTCGTCGTGCGCGCGCACCCCAACGAGGTGTTCCCAGGCGTCCGGCGGCCCGTCGAGGTCCGGTAGGGGACCACCAAGGTGGAACGGCGTGAGGCGAACGCCTGGGAGCCGGGCGGCTACCATCGTCACGGCCGGCGAGCGCTCGACCTCTTGCCCGCCCCCGATCACGCCTCCGCCCGAGCAACCGAGGAACGTTCCCGGCTCGAGGTACTGGCTCACCAGCCCGTAAAGCCGCGGGTAGTAATCGGCGAAGTGCGGGGTCACGAACGCCAGCACCAGGGAGATCGGCCCGGGGCCGAGCCGCCTGGAGAGACCCTCGGCGCACTCGAGGACCGCGTCCTCGAAAGAGGTCTTGCGCGATATGGTCGTCGCCCACTTCATCAGCCCAGTCCTAGTCGTCTTAGTTTATACCGGCCAGTCGTCCGGCGTCGTCTTCGCCGGGAGATACGCGCGCAGCCGTGCGCGGCGGTGGAGCAGGTGCGCGAAGAGCGCTGTTCCGAGCAGCGCGGGGAAGAGAAGCCCCGAGAAGACGGAGACCCCGGCCCAGAACGCCAGCGCCACGACGGCACTGTCGAGCAGCCCCGGCAACGGCGCGCCGCGCCACCGGCCGGCGGCGAGGAGCAGGGCGACCGCGAGGGCGCCGGAGAAGAGCCATCCGGCGTAGTTGCTCAGGGGCACGCCGTAGTAGGCGCCACCCCCAGGCCACACCCAGAAGCCCAAAGAAGCGGCCCCGGGGTCGAGGACGCCGTCAACCAGGGTGAGGAGCAAGGCGGAGCGGATGATCCAGAGCGCGCGACGCGGGAGGCCGGGGCTCCACGAGGCTGCGACGGCTCCGATCACGAGCGGCGCGTAGGAGAGGGGCAGCAGGTACGGGACGAGCCCAAAGAGCTTAGCGCCCAGAGCGTCGCCGTAGTAGAAAGGCCCGTAAGGGAACCCCGTGACGATCCCCATCGTCTCTATCGCGTAGCCGAAGGCCGTCAGCGCGAGCAACGAGATGGCAGCCCCGCGCGCCCCGAGGTACCTCAGGAAAGCCACGAAGGAAGGCAAGGCTATAAGGAAGGTGGAGACGTAGGAGCCCACCCCGGCACCCGGCGCGTCGGGGAAGCGGATCGCGAAGTACGCGGCCGCGAAAAAGAGGGCCGAGGCGACGATCAGGGGCCGGGGCGTGGCGCGGAGAGCCTGCGTAAACACCCGTGCATGGTATCGCAGCGCGCGTGTGGGCCGCTGGTATATTGGGATCGTGATCTCGCGTCTCTTGCACATCTCGCGGCCGGTACTCTGGATCAACACCGTCGGTCCCGCCTCGGTTGGGGTGTGGCTCTCGGGCGACCTCTGGAGGTGGGAGGCTCTACCGATACTGCTCTGGCTGACGCTCCCTTTTAACCTCCTGATCTACGGCGTAAACGACCTCTTCGACCAGGAGACCGACGCGAAGAACCCGCGCAAGGGCACCCTCGAAGGGGCACGCATAACATCCGAGGAGGCGCGTCCCATAGCCTGCGGCGTGCTCCTCACGAACCTGCCGTTCCTGGTCTACTCCGTCTTTTTCTTCCCCCTCGGGGCGATCCTGTGGATGCTCCTCTACGCCCTGCTCTTCGTCGGCTACTCGGTCCCGCCCGTGCGCTTCAAGGCCCGCCCCTACCTAGACTCTATGAGCAACGCGGCCTACGCCTTCCCGCTGGTCTTCACGCCGCTGGCGCTCTCGGCGCCCATCGTGTGGCCCGCGGCCGTAGGGCTCATGGCGTGGAGCGCCGCCAAGCACACCTTCGACGCCGTCCAGGACGTAAGCGAGGATCGGAAGGTCGGCATTGAGACCACGGCGGTCCGGCTCGGGCCGAAGGGCGTCGTCCTCTGGAGCGGCTCTCTCTGGGTGCTCGCCACCGCGTGCTTCGCGCTCGTCAACGTTCCCGTGGCGCTCGTGAACGCCGCGATAGCTGGCTCCCTGCTGTACGCTCTCCTCAGGAACCCGACGCCAGAGACGGGGCACAGGCTCTACAAGTTCTCCATCGCCTTCCCCTACGTGGCCGGGACAGTCGCCGGAGTGCAGCTCGTCGCGGCGCTCTCGTTGGGAGCCTACCCGTGAAGCGCTTAGTTGTGGTCGGCGGCGGCATCGGCGGGCTCGCGGCCGCGGCCCTGCTCGGGCGCGCCGGGCATCGGGTCACGCTGCTTGAGGCGAACGGCTGGCTCGGCGGCAAGAGCCGGCGCATACGGCTCGATGGCCAGCAGATAGACACCGGCCCCGCCATCGTCACCTTCCCCGGGGTGTGGGAGCGGTTCTTGAGGCGCTGGGACCAACTCGGCGGTGACGGAGCAGGGGTTGCGTTTGATCCCAGATCCTCAGTTGCAACTCCTGCTCCGCAAGGCGAAGCCTCGGACGTCGCGGGTCTCTGGCTGAAGCGGTTACCGGAGGTGGGCACCTACTACTACGGGGACACGGTCTGTTCGCTCCCCGTGCCCGAGGGACACCCGTGGCACGCGGCGTGGAAGCGGTTTGCCGGGCTGCACGGGCAGCTCGGGCCGGAGATCACGGGCCTCTTGACGACGGACTGGTACGAGGCCGAGCTCCGCCCGGCGCTGCTGCGGCTCCTCCGCCTCTACGGAACCAAACCGACCACCAGGAGCTACCTGGACAGCCTCCGATGGCTGCCGGAGGGGTTGAGGGAGATCATCGCCATTCACACCCTCAACGCGGGCGTGGGGCCGGCCCGGACCCCCGCGCTCTACGCGAGCATGCCGGCGGTCATGGCGACGGACGGGGTGTGGGTACCCGAGGGCGGGGTCTACGAGATCGTCCGGGCGCTCGAGAACCTCGCCCGCTCCGCCGGAGTCGAGCTTAGAACCGGAGAGCCGGTGCACGGGATCGAGCCTGGGAGGGTACTCACCGCAAAGGGGACGTACGTGGCCGACGCGGTGGTGAGCGGGCTCGACGCCGGCAGGTTGGAGGGGCTACTCGACCCCGGGGCAAAGCTGCCTTCGAAGCTGCTCTCCTGCTCGGGGGTTACGGTGTACGCGGCGCTGCGGGAGGAGCTCCCAGCGGGGCTTGCGACGCACGGCGTGGTGCTGCCCTCAGACCCCGCCGCGCTGTACGCGAGCCTCGAGACCGGGGAGGAACCCGAAGAGACGATGGCCTTCGTGGACTACTACCGACCCGGCGAGCCGTACCAGAACGGGCGGCACGTGCTGGCGCTGGGGCTCACCGTCCCAGCTAACGGCTGGGAGTACGGGCTGGACGACGCGTTCGTCGCGCGGGAGATTGCGCGGGTGTCGCGCAATCTCGAGCTCCCCAAACCGGCCACGGAGTACTTCGGCGCGTACGAGGTCCTGCACCCCCGGTACTTCGGGGCCTGGGGGAGCGCTGGCGGGGCGCTCTACGGGGCGGTCAAACCGTTCTGGAGGAGCGGGCCGTTGCACCGCCCGCGGTACTCTGACCGCAAGAGACCCTGGCTGTGGCGGGTCGGGGCGTCGGTACACCCGGGCGGCGGGATACCGGCGGTGCTCGGCGGGGCCATGATCTCGACGAGCAGGCTGCTCGGGTTTCTGGCTAAATGACGGGCTAGACGGCGACCGCCACGATGGGAAAAGGACGAGCGTAGTCGTGAACCTCGGAGATCAGCGCGAGCTTTTCGAGATACCGGAAGAGGTCGCCTACCTCAACTGCGCCTACATGTCTCCCCAGCTCCGTTCGGCGCGGGTGGTCGGCGAGCGGGCGGTGGCGCGCAAGTCACGGCCCTGGGAGATAACGTCCTCCGACTTCTTCGAGGACGCGGAGCAGTCCCGCGCGCTGTTCGCGCGGCTCGTCGGCGGGGAGCCAGACGGCGTAGCCCTCGTTCCCTCCGTCAGCTACGGCATCGGCGTCGCCGCGGCGAACGTCCCGGTGCGGGAGGGCGAACGGATCCTGATCCTGGAGGACCAGTTCCCCTCAAACGTCTACCCGTGGCGCGAGCTCGCGAAGCGCACCGGAGCACGGCTGGTGAGCGTCCCCCGTCCCGACGACTACGACTGGACCTCGGTCGTGCTCGACCTTCTGGACGAGGGCACCGCAGTCGTGGCCGTGCCGAACTGCCACTGGACGGACGGGTCCCTGCTCGACCTCGGGCGCGTCGGCGAGAGCGCCCGGAGGGTTGGGGCCGCGCTCGTGGTGGACGGCATCCAGTCACTCGGCGCGCACCCTTTCGACGTGCGGGAGGTGCGGCCGGACTTCCTGGTCGCCTCCGCGTACAAGTGGCTGCTCGGGCCTTACGGGATCGGCTTCGTGTACGCCGAAAAACGGTGGAGGGAGGGTACTCCCATAGAACACAACTGGATCAACCGCCGCGGCAGCGAGGATTTCTCGCGGCTCGTGGGCTACCAGGACGCCTTCCAGCCCGGCGCCCGACGCTACGACGTCGGCGAGCGGAGCAACTTCGCCCTGCTACCCATGGCGAACGAGGCCCTGCGCCGGATCCTCGACTGGGGCGTCGATAACGTCTCCGAGACCATCGGAGAGCTGACGGGCCTCATCGAGATGGAGGCGAAGGACCGTGGCATAGAGGCGATCCCGGCGGAGAGGCGGGCGCGCCACATGGTCGGGCTCAAGCTCGGCTCTGCCGTTGCCGGAGACCTCGCCGCACGGCTCGCGGGAGAGAACGTCTTCGTGAGCGTGCGCGGCGAGAGCGTGCGCGTCTCGCCGCACCTGTACAACACCGAGAGGGACGTAGAGCGCCTCTTCGCCGCGCTCGCCGCGCCGTAGGATGTCCTACGCCGGGCGGTACTCACGCCTCAGGATCGAGTAGAGCTTCATGTCCCTGTAGGCGCCTTTGATGAACTCAGATTCTCTCAGAGTCCCCTCGTAGGTCATCCCGGCCTTCTCCATGACCCGCGCGGAGGCAGCGTTCTCGGCTATGCAGCGCGCCTGCACGCGGTTAAGGCCCATGCGCCCGAAGCCGAAGCGTATGACCGCCCTCACCGCCTCGGGCATGAGCCCTCTCCCCCAGTGCTCGCGGGAGAGTACGTAGCCGAGCTCGGCGCGGACGTGCTCCGGGGCGTAGCCCGCGTCCATCCCGCAGGTGCCGACGAAAGCGCCGCTGTCTTTCAGGACGACGCCCCAGCCGCCGAAGTCTCCCCTCTCGTAGCCCTCCAGTGCCTGGCGCAGGAAGCTCTCGGAGTCCTCCACCGAGCGGTGGGTCTCGAAGAGTACGTAGCGCGTAACCTCGGGGTCGGAGGCGTAGACGAACATGGCCTCGGCATCGTCGAGGCGCATCTTGCGCAGCAGCAGGCGCTCCGTCTCGAGCTCCGGGAGATCCCGGAAAATCCCACCGTCACGCCCCGCCACGTCTATCCTTCGGCGCTTACCCGCTCGATGCTGGACCACGGCAGGAACTCGTAGCCGTGCGGGTCCCCGCTCGGGTCCCGCACCTCGAGGAGCAGACCGCTCCCGTGCCGGTCGCAGACGTAGCCCGCCAGGTCGTTGCCGGTCCTGGCCAAGACCGAGACGAAGCTGCCCCGGCCCAGGAACCCCGGGATCTGCGGCGCCTCTTCCCGCATCCCTCCGTTGCCCTCCGCGATCCCGCCTTCCACCGCGCCACCTCCCAGGTCTCGCCTTCGGCGCCGTAGGTTACAGCAAGTACCCCCCGTTTCGCTTGATGCGAGAAGGCGGTCCGGTGAGGCTAGTCGGGCAGAGGTGGCAAGAGGTTCGGGACCTCCCGCCAGTTTGAGAAGCCGTGAACGTCCGGCCTCTTCGCGACGAACTCGCGATTCCAGGGATGTATTTTCGCCGCCGCCCACAACCCGGCGTCCGCGACCCGCCCCAGGGTATCGGGAAGGTCGTCCACGAGGCCGAAGGCGCCGATCTCCCGCAGGACGGGCACCTTGTCCCCGGTTGTGACCGTGAGCCCGACGTCCGGGCCGAAGTGTCCCCTAAGCCAGGGCTCGAGGTGAGGGATCGTGGCCGCGGGGTCGTGATTGCGGGTCACGAAGTGGATATTTATGTTCTGTTCCTCCCGAAGGCGACGCAGGACCTCCGGGGCACCCGGGTAGGGCTCGCGGGCGCGGATCGCCTCGGGAGATAGGACGCACGCGAAGATCTCCATCGTCGCCTTCTCGCCGTAGGCGTCGAGGACGTGTGTCCAGGTGGTCACGGATTCGAGATCGAGCGTCTCGCCGGTGACTTCGAGCACGGCCTCACGTACCCTGGCGCCCGTGTCCCAGATGGTCGAGTCCACGTCCAACCCGAGGGTTGGTCTCACCGGATCAACTCCTCTATGGGGATCGCATCGGTGAGGCCGGACTCCGGGTCCACCACGGCGTAGCCCGCCCCGGCCTGCTGGGCGACGAGGGCGTGCCGCCTCAAGCCGTCCCGGTCCTCTATGCTCCCGAGCCGGTCGGGCAAACTCAGGTGGGATGCCTTCTCCCTGAAAGCACGGGCCTTTTCAGGGGAGCTGAAGAGCGTGGCCACCAGCACCTCCTCGCCGGTAGTCTCAACCGTGATCAGGGGCGCCTCCCCACTCTCGTCGCTCACCACGTAGAGCGGGAAGGGGATCTCCCCTGCCTCCTCGGCGGCGCGCTGCGCCACGTCCTCGGCGTGAAAGAGTCCCGTTCCCCTCTCGGAGACCACGAGCACGTAGTCCTGCCCCGAGGCCGCGTAGACTTCTACCGCCCCCCAGTCCGCGAGCTCCCACGGCTCCAGCCCGGCGAGCGCCCCCACCCCCATCTCCCCCGCCTCGAGAGAGAACTCCTGCGCCAGCGCCCGGCTGGAGAACAGGGCTCCGACCCTCGACGGCTCCCCGCCCACCTCGGTCTGCGCGAAGGGGTCTTCGCCGCCTTCCCCGGCCAGCTTGAAGAGCGGCGGTCGGGGCAGCTCATCGAGGCCCAGTTGCCGCCCGCGTCCGCTCACGCCTCGTACCTCGCGATCTCCTCGTACTGCCGGAGCTGCGCGCTGGCCGAGGTCCTTCTCGCGACCGCGTCGCGCAGGCGGCAGAGCAGCGGGCTCTCAAGCTGGACGAGTCTGCCGACGAGCCGGGATCTCCTCACGATGCCGGCGGTCCTGCGGACCCGCTGTCCCTCGTAGAGCCGCAGGGAAGCGGGGACCTCGCCCCCGCCGTCGAGACACCTCGCCAACACCAACGCGTCCTCTATGGCCTGGCAGGCGCCCTGGCCGAGGTTGGGCGTCATCGGGTGGGCCGCGTCGCCCAGCAGCGTCACCCTCCCCACGCCCCAGTCCCTCAGCGGCTCGCGGTCGTAGATGTCGTTGCGCAGTATCTTCGAGTCGGCGGTCGCCTCGACCGCAGCCCTCGCCGGCTGGTACCAGCTGGCGAGGAGGAGATACAGTACCTCGCGCCTGCGCCCGACCGCGCTTTCCGCCTCTCCCTCCGGCGCGTTCTTGGTCGCGAACCAGTAGAAGCGGCCCCGGCCGAGGCCCACCAGCCCGAACTCCGAGCCCCTGCCCCACAGGTTGAGTCCAACCCCCTCCGGGAGGCCTCCCTCGCCGGCGTCGGCGACCCCCCGCCAGGCCGTGTACCCGGCGTACCGGGGCGGACGTAGGCCGAAAAGCTGCGCCCTGACGGAAGAGTGGATCCCGTCCGCGCCCACGAGGAGGTCGCCCCGCTCCTGATGTCCATCGGCGAAGCGCGCAACCACCTCCCGGCCGTTCTGGGAGAAGCCGACGAGCTCCCTTCCCAGCCGCACCGTCCCCTCCGGGAGGGCGGCCAAGAGAGCGCCCTGCAGATCTGCCCTGTGGACGGCGAGGTTCGCCTCACCGAACCTCGACCTCAGGGCGTCCGCCGGTATCTCCAAGATCACCTCGCCACCCCACGAGCGGAGCTCGCCGCCGATCTCGCCCGCGTCCGAGGACCTGACCTCGTCATAGACGCCCAGCCTCTTGAGCGGCCGCGTCGCGTTGGCCCACAACGTGATGCCCGCCCCGATCTCCTCTAACTCGGGCGCCCGCTCGAACACCGCGACCTCCGCGCCAGCGCGCCGGAGCGCGACGGCCGCCGTAAGCCCCCCGATCCCCCCACCGGCGATGATGGCTTTCGTCACTAGAGACCCCCCACACCAAACATCCTATCGGGCGAGCCGACGTCGCGGTAAACCGTTTGTTCGTTGCTAAGGGCGCATCGGCGGTAGCAGCGAGCTAGAGCAGTGACTTGGGCCTCACGAGCTGCTTCGCCACGGAGACCAGCTCCTCGGCAGCGAAGGGCTTGCGCAGGACACGAACCGAGCCGTGTGTGCGCTCGGCGAGCAGCCGCGCGGCGGGGTCCTTTTTGGCGGCGGTGAGGACCACCGGGATCTTCGAGGTCTTGGGCATCGCCTTCAGGCAGTGGCACGCCTCCACGCCCCCCACCTGGGGCATCGAGACATCCATGACGATGAGGTCCACCTTGCGGCCGAGGGCCTCCTGGATGGCCCGCTGCCCGTCCGTCGCCCGCACCACCTTGAACCCTGCGCCCGCGAGCGCCTCCGTGGCGGTATCCAGCGCAACGGGGTCGTGGTCGGCGAGCATTATGGTGTGCCTTCCTCGTTCCACGGCGACATATTCTACACCCAAAACGATCCCTCGGAGCGTATCCGACGCCGCGGGCGTATTGGGGTAAACTCGGGGGGTATAAGTACCGGAGAAGAACGTCGGGCACGAGAGGTGAGCGTGACGGAGCAGAAGTACTTCCGCAAAGGCTTCAAGATGCGGGACGACGTGCAGCACCTCCTCGATCGGGACTACCGCTCGGAGGTGGTGGACCGCGTCCGCGAGAACGGCAACGTCCTCGAAGCCGACGGCCTCACCCTCAGGCTCGCCGACGAGTTCGGGTTCTGCTACGGGGTGGACCGGGCGGTGGATTACGCCTTCCAGACCAGAGAGAAGTTCCCTGAGAAGCGCATCCACATAACGGGGGACATGATCCACAACGCCTCCATGAACGATAGGCTGCGCGAGATGGGGGTAGAGTTCCTCTCCAAGGGCTTCGACGGCCGCCCCGACGAGAAGTTCGACCTTCTGGGTCCCGAGGACGTGGTAATACTGCCCGCCTTCGGCGCCCCCGTGGATTGGGTGCGCAAGCTAAGGGAGAAAGAGTGCATCGTGGTGGACACGACCTGCGGGTCGGTCCTCTCGGTGTGGAAGCGCGTCATGCGCTACGCCCGAAGTGGCTACACAAGCATAATCCACGGCAAGTACTACCACGAGGAGACGAAGGCTAGCGCCTCGCAGACCACCACAGAGGGCGGCAACCGGAAGTACCTGATCGTGCGCAACCTCGAGGAGACCGGCCACGTCGTGGACTTTATCCTGGGCCGGATTAGCGCAGACGAACTCAGGGAGAAGCTCGCCCACGGCATGTGCCCGGGTTTCGATCCGGAACAGGACCTCCAGCGCGTGGGCGTCGCCAACCAGACCACGATGCTCATGAGCGAGACGATGGCGGTCGGCGAGGAGCTCAGGAAGGCAATGGTCGAGCGTTACGGCGAAGAGAAACTGGAGGAGCACTTCGAGCTTTTCGATACCATCTGCTCCGCGACCCAGGATAGGCAGGACGCGCTCTTCGAACTCCTCGAGCACCCGCTGGAGGTAGCGGTGATCATCGGCGGCTACAACTCCTCGAACACGAACAATCTCGCGATCATCGCCGCCGAGAGGGTCCCGAGGAGCTACCACATAGCGAGCGGCGACTGCATAAGCGGCGACGCCATCCGCCACAAGCCGGCCGGCACGCCGCTCGACACCAGGGAGGAAGTCGAGGAGCGATACTGGCTTCCCGCCGGACCGGTCCGCGTCGGTCTCACAGCCGGGGCCTCCACCCCGAACTCTCAGATAGGCCTCGCCATAGGACGCATCCTCGAGGCACGCGGGCTCCCGCCGGTGGCCGCGCTCTCGTAGAAAGGGCTAGCCCCCGTCTCGGGCCAAGACGCGGATGTCGGGGAGGTTGCGGTAGGCGCCGGCGTAGTCTATGCCGTAGCCTATGACGAACTCGTCGGGGACCTCAAAGCCGAGGTACTTGACGCTCAGATCCACCTGCCTCCTCGAGGGCTTGGTTAGCAGCGCGCAGATCTCCAGGGAGACGGGCCTACGCTGGAGCAGCGTGCGCCTCAGGTACGACAGTGTGAGCCCGGTGTCCACGATGTCCTCAACGATGAGGACGTGGCGCCCGGTGATGTCCTCCTCCAGGTCCTTCAGGATGCGCACCACCCCGCTGCTCTGGGTGCCCGTCCCGTAGGAGCTTATGTCCATGAAGTCTATCTCACACGGCAGCTGCAGGTGCCGCATGAGGTCGCTCAGAAAGACCACCGCGCCGCGCAGGATGCCAACCAGGAGCAGCTTCTCTCCCCGGTAGTCTTGCGTGATGCGCTCCCCGAGCTCGCGCACCTTCTCCTGGATATCGTCCGAAGGCACGAGCACTGGCCCCATCACGTCCATCATCTCGGCGACCACCTCCTCTTACCGGCTCCCACCCTCTCCCGACGAGGCCGCAAAGCCCCGCACCAGCTTAGAGCAAACCGGCGCCGGGTACCGGTTCTAGCGTCGAACCCTACCTCAACTCCCGCGGTAGGTGCTGTAGGACCAAGGCGAGACGAGGAGCGGCACGTGGTAGTGGGACGTCGGATCGGCGATACCAAAACGGATGGGCACGCGCCCGAGAAAGGGCGGGTCGGGGATCCCTCCGCCCGCGAAGTACTCGCCGACCGCGAACACGAGCTCGTAGACGCCGCCGGCCAGTTCGTCGTCGCCGAGCAGCGGCGCGTCGGTGCGGCCGTCGGCGTTGGTGCGCACCTCCTTCAGGAGGCTGCGCCCTTCGCCCGAGGGGTGGAGGCGGAAAAGCTCCACCCGGAGGCTGGCGGCGGGCCGTCCGCGGGCGGTGTCGAGGACGTGGGTGGTCAGGGGCATGAGCTCAATGCTCCCTCTCGACAGTGCCCTCAATCAGGCCGTAGGGTTCGTTCGTAGCCCAGAATATCTCGCCCTCGTTCTCCATCCCGAAGCGGGAGAGGTCGTAGGGAATGTGGTGCTTGTTGGGGAAGGAGAGCCGGATCTTCTCTACCTCGGGGTACGCCTCGAGCACGGCCTCGCCTATGCGGTAGAGCGTGTTCTGCACCGAGGGGCTGTAATGGTCCGTGAAGGTGGCGAAAATCTGGTCCTGTACGCCGCCCCAGAGGCGGTCGAAGTCCAGGCCCACGCCGCCGTAGGACCAGTCCGCGGTGACAATGGTGGCCAGGATGCGGTCGTTCGTGTCGGGTAGGGTGGTGAACCTATCCCTGAAGAAACCTTCCCAACCCGACGCGGTCGTCTTCATCACCAGTACGTTGTCGAGACCGGCCCCCACGCGCCGCTCGCCGCCCTCGCCCCCCACGACCCTCGCCTTGCGCTCGCCGGAGCCGCGGACGAAGGAATGCTCGTGGCCTCGGCCGTCCACCTCTATCCGATCCCACGGAAACTGGGTAATGTTCACCCGCGCGCGCTTTACGGTCGGGCCGGCCTCGAGGAAGTGGTCTACCAGCGCCAGACCGAACTCCTCGACACTTCCGGTGAGGTGGTCCTTCGCCAGCGCGTAGACCGTGTTGCGCATGGTGTCGGTCGCCAGGAGCTTGGAGTTATCACCGCTCACGTGGGCGGCCTCGAAGTCGCCTTCCAGCGCGACAGCGACGTCCAGGTCCCACAGCTCGTGGCGCTCGGTGTCGCGCCTTACCTTTACGATCCGGACCCCGGCCTTGCCGTAGTTGTTCTGGACCAGGACCATCCTGCCCGTCCTCGTACCGCCGCCGGCCGCTTCGGTCATCTTCTACCTCCCGTCGAGTCGCCGCCGTACTGCGGCGTCTTCGCGCTCGTCATTCGCCCTGGCGGGCGTTGTAGAGCGTGCCCCCGGGCTCGGCGTACTCTTTGAGCACCGCCGCGGCCTCGTCGCAGCATACGTCGCGCGCCGCCTTGTGCCGCCAGAGCTCGATCGCGAGCCGCATGCAATACTCTTCCGTGGGGTATTGGCGGTGGGGGGCCGAGACAGGTTCCTCGACCCAACCGGGCAGGCCCAGCACCACTCGAGAATGATTCACTGCTTCTCCCCTTTGTGAGGTTCCGCTTCGACGAGGTCTTGCAGCCTCAAGCTGGCGATCTTGGCGATCTCATCGAGCGCGGTCTCGACCTCCTCGGGTTGCGGGCGTCCAAGCCGCGCCGCGGCGTCGGCGAGTATCGTCTCCTTGGTGTGCTCCCTGACGCACACGATATAAGGGAAGCCGAACCTTTTCCTGTAGGCGGTGTTCAGCCGGTGGAAGTCCTCATACTCCTCCGGCGTCAGCCCGTCCAGGCCAGCCGAGGCCTGCTCGCGTGCCGACTCCACCGTCATCTCGCCCGCGACCACAGCCTTCCCCGCCAGGTCGGGGTGGGCCCAGATGAGCGCCAGTTGTCGTTCTCGAGGGGCTGCGTACATCGCCTTCACGAAAGCTTCGTGTAACTCCGCGAAGCTACCGAAAGGGCGCTCGCGCCAGGCTCCTTCGGCCACCCAGGGCGAGCGCTCGTAGAGAGATCCGAACCTCGCCACGAACTCCCCCCGGTCGAGCTTGTTCACCTCTTTTATGGTGATCTTCTCGGGCAAGATCACTTCCAAGTGGGATGCCAGGCTGCGCCTGCTCGGCCGGGCCTCTCGTGTCTCCCCGCCGGCAGGAACTTGTCTACTGGCTGGGCGGGCCTCCCCATCCCCGCACGCGTCTCGGACATCTTCCCTACCTCCCTGCCGGGCTCAGCCTCCGAACCTCTCGGCCTCCCCTTCTGCCTCCACCCTCACCTCAACCGCGTGCGCCCCGGCGTCGAGTGCCGCCTCTATTACCTTCAGGGAGGCCTCCAGCACCTCCCTACGCCCGCCGGCGAGCGCCATGATATCGGGTCCCGCCTCGCGCGCCAGGCCCGATTCGCCCGCGACCCTTGTGGCGGCCTCGACCTGCTCGCGCGGCGGGCTCTCGGCCTCCGAGGTCGGGACGACGGTGAGCTCCGCGGTGAGTTCAGCCCTTTCGTATGCGGGCACTAGTGCTCCTCCCTCTCGTCGAGGCGTCCGATGCCGGAGTACCCGCGGCTGCCCGGCTGCGGGGGCTCGCTCGGCGGCTTCTCGGCGATGCCCACGATCTGCTCCGGCTTCACGGGCACCCGTGCGAGCTCCCGACCGGTGGCGTCACGCAGGGCGGCGACTATGGCGGGGGTCGAGGCTATGGTCGGGGGCTCGCCGACGCCCTTGAGGCCGTAGGGGGCCTCGGGGTCGGCGAGCTCCAGGATCTCCGCCCTCACGGAAGGCATGTCGAGGATCGTGGGGATCAGGTAGTCGGTGAAGGAGGCATTCTGGATCTTACCCTCCTTTATCTGGATCTCCTCGAGCAAGGCGAGCCCGAGCCCCTGCGCTATGCCACCCTCGATCTGGCCCTCCAGCGCCTGATGGTTCATGGCCTTCCCAACGTCCTGCGCCGTCGCAATCTCCACGACCCGCACGAGCCCGAGCTCGGTGTCCACCTCGACCACGGCTCGGTGCGCTGCGAAGGCGAACTGCAGATGGGCGTTCCCCTGCCCCCTTTCGTCCAGCGGCTCGGTCGGCTTGTGGTGGAACTCGACCGTCTCCTCGATAAGCTCTCCTCCGAGCAGCTCGGCGAGCGACACGAGCGGCTCCCCACCCGAGACGACGACGCCGCCCACTATCGCGAGGTCCTCCTCCCCGAACTCCTCTCGCGCCCTCTCGAAGACGCGCTCGCGCACGGCCTCGCAGGCCTGCTTGACCGCTGCGCCGGTCACGTAGGTCTGGCGCGAGGCCGAGGTGGAGCCGGCCGAGCCCACCTTCGTGTCTGCCTGTAGCACGGCGACCCTCTCTACGCCTAGCTCGGTGCGGGCGATCTGGGCCTCTACCGTGATGAGCCCCTGCCCCACCTCCGCCGCCGCGGTGTGGACCTGCACCAGCGGCTCGCCATCCTCGACCGAGAGGGTTACCCGCGCCGTCGAGTAGTCGTCGAAACCCGCCGAGAAGCCGATATTCTTGTAGCCGACGGCGTAGCCGACGCCCCGCCTCACGCCCTCGCCGTGCGTCACGTTGGAGACGCCGCCAGGGAGCCGTCGCAGGTCGCGACCCACCACCTCTTCCTCTTCCGGCAGGGGCATGTCCCTGACGCGCTCCAAGATCTCCCTCACCGGCGCCGGGGGCGGCACCTCCTGGCCGAACGGGAACTTGATCCCAGGTCTCATGGCGTTCTTGATGCGGAGCTCTAAGGGGTCCATATCGAGCTCTTTCGCTAGCTTATCCATCTGCGCCTCGTGGGCGAAGCAGACCTGGACCGCGCCGAAGCCGCGCATCGCGCCGCAGGGCGGGTTGTTGGTGTAGAGCATGTCGCTCTCTATCTCCGCGTTGGGCACGTCGTAGGGCCCGCAGGCGAAGGTCCCCGCGTTGGTGCAGACGGCGTTGGAGCTGGAGGCGTAGGCGCCGCCGTCGAAGACGAGGCGAGCCTTGATGTAGAGAATCTCGCCGTCGCTCGTGGCGCCGTGCTCATAGCGCATCTTGCAGGGGTGCCTGTGGACGTGCCCGTAGAACGACTCCTCGCGGTTGTACATCATCTTCACCGGACGGCCGGACTCCAGCGCGAGCATGCAGGCGTGGATCTGCATCGAGAGGTCCTACCGCCCGCCGAACGCACCCCCCACCCCGGAGAGGGTTAGCCGGACATCTTCCGGCGCGAGCCCCAGGGACTCGGCGACCTGATCCCGGTCGATGTGGAGCCACTGGGTCGAGATGTAGAGATCCACCCCGCCCCTCCCGTCGGGCACGGCGAGCCCGGATTCGGGGCCAAGAAAAGCCTGGTCCTGCATTCCGACCTCGTACTCCCCGCTCACGATCACGTCGGCAGACTTCTCGGCGGACGCCACGTCTCCGTGTAGGATCCTGATGCGCTTGAGTACGTTCCCAGAGAGATGGAGCTGCGGCGCGGCCTCGTTCATCGCCTCCTCGGGGTCGGTTAGAGGGTTGAGGACCTCGTACTCCACTGAGATTTTTTCGAGCGCGCGCCTTGCGGTCTCGGGATGGTCGGCGGCCACGACCGCTACCGGCTCGCCCTGGTAGCGGATCTTCTCCCACGCCAGCACTGGCTGGTCGGGGACTTCCATCCCGTAGACCTTGCGGCCGGGGACATCCTCGTGGGTCAGTACGGCGTGAACCCCCGGCACCTCCTCGGCTTTAGAGGTGTCTATGGACCAGATGTGCGCGTGCGGGTGCGGGCTCCTCAACGTGGCCCCCCACAGCATGCCGTCCATCCACAGGTCCGAGGAATACTCGAACTCGCCCCTGACCTTCGGGACGCCGTCGGCACGCTCTGTGTGCTCGCCCACCTTGCCGGGCGTCGTGACCGGCGCCCCGGTCCGCTCGCGGGCGGGGGCCGTGGGCGCCGTCTGCTCTATCGTCATAGAAGAACCTCCGCTCTCTCGGCAAGCCGCCGGCTCGTGATGGCTATCTCCCTCGAGACCCCGGCCTCGTCCGCCGTCCTCAGTTCACTCTCTTGCACGACGCACTCGCCGCCCACCAGCAGTAGCTCGACGCGCGGCGCGGGGCCAAAGACGAGCGCCGCGACGGGGTCGGAGATGCCGGCGTGGGCGAGGTTGTCCACGCGCCACAGGGCTATGTCGGCGAGCTTCCCAACTTCCAGCGAGCCGATCTCGGTCTCCCGCCCCAGACAACGGGCACCATGAGTTGTAGCGAGCTCCAGCGCCTCCCTCGCGGTGAGCGCCGCCGGCCCTCCCGCCAGCCGGGCGAGTTGCAGGGCTTCGCGCATCTCCGTCCCGAGCTCGCCGGCCTCGTTCGAGGCCGCGCCGTCCGCTCCGAGGCCCACGGGAGAGCCCGCGCGCACGAGCCGTGCTACGGGCGCGATGCCCGCCCCGAGCCTAGCGTTCGAACTCGGGCAGTGGGCGACGCCGGTCCCGGTCTCGCCGAAGCGCCGCACCTCCTCCTCGCTCAGGTGCACGCAGTGGGCGAGCCAGACGTCGTCGCCGAGCCAGCCGAGGTCCTCCAGGTACCCGACGGGCCTGACCCCGAACCGTTCCAGGCAGAATTCCTCCTCCTCCTCGGTCTCGGCGAGGTGGGTGTGCAGCTTCACGTCCTTCCTGCGCGCTAGCTCCGCGGTCTCGGCCATAAGCTCGCGCGTCACCGAGAAGGGGGAGCAGGGGGCGAGTGCGATCCGGAGCATCGAGCCGGGCGAGGGGTCGTGGAAGCGGTCTATGGCCTCCTCGCTCGCGGTCAGGATCTCGTCCCGGTCTTCGACGATCTCGTCGGGGGGCAGCCCCCCGCGCGAACGTCCGAGGTCCATCGAGCCCCGGCAGGGGTGGAACCGGAGCCCCACATTCCTCGCGGCCTCGATCTCGACCTTAAGCAGGTCCCCGGTGTGGCGGGGGAAGACGTAGTGGTGGTCGGTCGTGGTGGTGCAGCCGGAGAGGGCGAGGGCGGCGAGCCCGGCGCGGGCGGCGGCGCGCTCGGTCTCCTCGTCTATGAGCGCCCACACCGGGTAGAGCTCCACGAGCCACTCGAATAGGGATGCCTGCTGGGCCAGGCCGCGGGTCGCCCACTGATAGAGGTGGTGGTGGCAGTTCACGAGCCCCGGCGTGGCCAGGCAACCGCTCCCGTCGATGCGCATCACTCCCTCGCCAAGGTACTCCTCGGGCGCGGGACCGGCGCCGACGGCGACGATGCGCCCGCTCTCGACGGCGAGGTGGCCGGAGGCGTGTTCGCCGCGGCCGGGGTCTACGGTCGCGACGGCGCAGTTCTCGATAACGAGGCGCGAGACACCCACGCTCAGCCCATCCTCTCCGCCGCGAGGTGGACGGCGTCGAGGATCTTCTCGTAGCCGGTGCACCGGCAGAGGTTGCCCGCGAGCGCCTCCCTTATCTCCGCGTCGGTGGGGTTCGGGTTTCGGCCAAGCAGATCGTGGGTCGCGACGATGAGGCCCGGGGTGCAGAACCCACACTGCACCCCTCCGGCCTCGACGAAGGCCGCCTGCACCGGGTGCAGATCCTCGCCGCTCGCGATTCCCTCGACCGTGATGAGCGCGCGGTCCTCGGCCTGGCCCGCGAGCACCAGGCACGAGCAGACGAGCACGCCGTCGAGGTAGACCGAGCACGAGCCGCACTCGCCCTGCTCGCAGGCGTTCTTCGAGCCCGGGAAGCCGAGACGTTCGCGCAGCACATACAAGAGGCTCTCGCCCTCCCAGACGCCGTCCGCCTCCCTCACCTCACCGTTGACGTTGAGCCTGATCCGCACTACATAGCCCCCCGGTACTCGTCCCAGGCCCACTGAAGCGTGCGGCGCGCGAGCACGCCCACCGCGTGGGTCCGGTATGCGGCGCTGCCGCGGACGTCGCTTATCGGGCTGGCCGCTTCTCCAACCAGCTCGCCGAATCGCCGGAGCGCCGAATCGCCGATCTCCTCCCCGGAATCCCACTCGAGCACGCCCTCGATGAACTCCTCTGCCTCACGGGCGCGCACAGGCGTCGGCGCCGCCGAGCCCAGGCAGGTCCCGACCTTACGCTGCTCGAGGTGGAGGGCCAGGCCGAAGGCGCAAACGGCGATCACCATCGCGTTGCGCGTCCCGATTTTGGAGTATTGCTGCGGGCCTTCAGCCCTCGGGATGCGGAAGGCCGCTATGAGCTCGTCCGGCCCCATAGCGTTCCTCTTGGGGCCGGTGATGAACTCGGCGACGGGGACGCGGCGGGTTCCCCCGGTAGAAGCGAGCTCCACCTCGGCGTCCGAGGCGTAGAGCGGGGGAAGGGCGTCGCCGGCCGGGGAGGCGGTGCCGAGGTTGCCGCCGACGGTGCCCCGGTTCCGGATTTGGGGCGAGCCCACCGTCCGCGACGCTATCGCAAGCCCGGGCAGCTCGTCCCCGAGCTCGACGATTATCCTCGTGTACGTGACCCCGGCGCCAACGCGCAGGCGCCCGTACTCTTCTTGCCATTCCCCCAGCTCCGGGACCCGCGTGAGGTCCAAAACAACACCGGGCCGCTGCCGGTCGAAGTTCAGGTCCACCATGACGTCCGTCCCGCCGAAGATGGGCACGGCGTCAGGATGCGCCGCTTTGACCTCCAGCGCCTCACGCCAGGAGTCTGGGCTATAGAACTCCACCTATCTGTCCCTCCGTTCCAGCTCCCGCCGCGCCGTGGTTTCCGACGTGGGCTCGCGAGCAAAGACCATGGCCTCAATTATCGCCTACTTCGGCAGCTTCTCGCCGGGGCTCTTAGTCCCCTTCGATCAGGTCGACGAACCCGAAGCCTCTCTCGTTAACCCCCACTAGCCCCTTGTCCGAGACGTGCAGCTCCGGCAGCACCACGAGGGCCAGCAACGAGAGCGTCATGAAGGCGTAGTTGAGGCGACAGCCGGCTCTGAGTAAGGCCTCGCCAATAGCCTTCGAGCGCTCCGCAACCTCTTCGTAGGGCTCGGGGGACATGAGCCCAGCTACGGGCAAAGTGAGCAGCGTGAGCCCCTCCCCGGTGGCGACGGCCACGCCGCCCCCCTCGTCCGCGACGGCGCGGGCCGCGCGCGCCATCATCTCCTCCGAGTTGCCCATGACCATAAGGTTGTGGCTGTCGTGGGCTACGGTGGTGGCGAGGGCGGCCGGCCCGTCGAAGCCGAGTCCGACCACGAAGCCCGTCAGGTGCTCGCCGGTTTTGCCGTGGCGCTCTATGACGCAGATTTTGGCTACGTCCTGCCCGGGGTCGAGGCGAACGAGCCCGTTTTCCACCGGCAGCTCGGCCCACTCCTCCTTGGTCTCCACATGGTTCTCGACGACCCGGATGGTCCGCGCCCGCACCCTCCCATTCTCGGACGGCGCGCGGACGTCGAAGGTCTCCTCGGAGATCTCATACCGGAGCTTCACGGTGCTCAAAGCGTAGTCAGGGTACTCGAAGGCGGGCAGATCGGCCGTCATACGCCCTTCTTCGGCCACGACCTCGCCGGCCGCGATCGTCAGGGAGACGTTCACGTCGGAGAGGTTCCCGTCGAGTAGGATGATGTCGGCGTAGCGCGCTGGGGTGACGCTCCCGACGTCCCGCCACACCCCGAACCGCTCGGCGGCGTTGAGCGTCGCCATCTGGAAGGCGGTTACGGGCCTGACGCCCTGTTGGATGGCGTGTCGCACGACGAAGTTCAAGTGCCCCTCCTCGACGAGGGACTCAGGGCTCCGGTCGTCGGTCACGAGCACGATGTGGCGGGGATCGAGGCCGAGCTCGGTGTGGGCCCTTATGGTAGCCTCCACGTCGTGCCAGGCGGAGCCGCGCCGCAGCTTGGCGTACATACCCTGCCGCAGGCGCCACGCGGTGTCTTTGGGCGTGGTGCCCTCGTGGCAGCCGGTTATCCCGCTCGCAGCGTAGGCGGCGAGACGCCAGTCGTCGGGAGGCCAGGCGAAGTGGCCGTCGGCGATCTTGCCGGCACGTAAAGCTGCGGAGATCTCACCTTGCATCTTCTCATCGCCGAAAACCACGCCGGGGAAGTTCATGACCTCGCCTAAAGCGATCACGTCCTCACCCCAACGGAGCGCCTCGGCCACCTCCTCGGGCCCGATGACCGCCCCCGGCGTCTCGAGCGCCGTCGAGGTGGAGGGGACGCAGGAGGCGGCCTGCATGTAGGCGGCAAGGGGCGTAGTGCGCGCCTCCGCGACCATCAGCCTCAAGCCCCGCAGGCCGAGCACGTTGGTTATCTCGTGCGCGTCGAAGAACCCTCCGGTGGTTCCGAGCGGCAGGACGGCCCTCGCGAACTGGGTTACCGTGATCTGGCTACTCTCAATGTGGCAGTGCCCGTCGAGAAAGCCCGGCGCTATGTATCTTCCTTCCGCCTCGACGACCCGGGTCTCGTCCCCAACGGTGTGGCTCGCGTCGGACCCGACGTAGGCGATGCGCGAGCCCTGCACGGCTACGCTCATATTCGGCAGGATCTCGCCTGAGGTCACGCTTACCAGCGTCCCGCCGCGGACGACCAGCGTGGCGGGGATCTCCCCCCTCGCCGTCGCCGCCAGCTCCCGGGTCACCTCGTGCAGAGGTGTCCTCTCGAAGTCCGGCATCCCTCTCCCTTCTCCCCGCGCGAGCCTCTATGTGGGCGAGTAACCGAGCCCGCGGCTTCCGATCGGCGGACGACCGGAAGCCATAGGGGCAACAGCAGTTGTGACGATGCGCGTAGTGATCCGGCGGACCACCCGCGTCGTCTTCCTTTCCCTACCTAATCGCGCGAAGACCGCGCGATCCTCGGCCGGAGTCTAAGGCGTCCCCGACTTTTGTGTCAAGTGGGGATCATATGCCGATCTCGACAACCTTGCGGGCTATGCCCGTGAACTCCTGACCCTCCACGGTGTTCGAGGCCAACTCGCGCATCGAGCCGTCGTCGAAGACAAGCTGGACCACATCTTCCCCCGACGTCCTGCCCTTCAAGTAATTCCGCGCGGCCACAGCGCCCCCGGCCAGGGCCCCGAGCAGTAGCAATCGCCCGAGCAGCTTCCTCACCGCTAGCTCCCCCCTTCCAGGGCCTTCTCGACCTCGCCGCGAGCGTTGCGCATGTCGTAGAGCACGAGGCCCACCCGGGCGTCGGGACCCGTCGTGGCGACCAGGGTGCCGCCCCCTTCCAGCCGAACCAGGAGGACATGCCCGCCCTCGGCCTTCACCCTGATCTGCGAGGCGTGATTCTTGCCGTTCTCTCGCGCCACCCTCTCGGCTAGGTTCGCCAGCGCCGCCACCATGGCCGCAACCCGCTCCCGGTCCACCCCCTCACCGTGCGAGGAGGAGAGAAGATTTCCATCTTTCGAGAGGACACCGCAAGACTCCATGTCGCCCGAGAGCGCCTGCAGGTCCGCCAACACGCGGTTAAGTTCTTCCGCCGAACCGGCGCCACCCCGTTCCGTCATACGCATCCCTCCCGTACCCCCTGTGCCGCCGGAGCGGCATTATATCCGATGGGGCCGCCGGACCCTGGTCAATCTTAACAGCACCACACCCGAGTGGTATATTCACGGCCCTACGGGCGATTAGCTCAGCGGGAGAGCGCTGCCTTCACACGGCAGAGGTCGCTGGTTCGAACCCAGCATCGCCCACTCGAGTTCTCAGACAGCCTCTCGAGGCACTTGGGTGAATAAGGCCGTAGGCACCGGCCGGGAAAGGCACCAGATGTTGTGCTCCTCAGTCGAATAAGTGCTAGATGTTGTGCTCAACAAGGTTATTCGCATAGCTTACGGGGGTACAAGAAGCCGTCGGAAAAAGAGGGGAGACGCATATAGAAAATGAGCGAGCAAGCACAAAAGGTAAGGAACAGAGCTATCCCGGAGTGGGCCGAGGGACTCTACTATAACAAGGGGCTCTTCTCAGAAGCGCTTCTCTACCACGATGACGAGGCTCTCTACTTCGAGGTCAGGGGCAAGGATGACGGCATAGTGCGCTTCTCCTTCGAGATGCTAGAGACCCTGAAGACGGTAATAGACGAGGAAGAAAACCAAGAACACCGAGACTCGCAGGAGTAGCAAGAGAACCTAACCTCAGAGAGTGCGGAAACCTGCGAACTTCGGAGAAAACCTCTTCCACAAGCTCCTGTACATAAAGCGACCGTTATGGCCGCCGCCGTCCTACGGCTGCCCCCCGTGCCCCGCCCAATGCTCCGCCAATAAACGGGAAGAGTAACGCGAGTACCCCCGAGACCG
>Ga0126306_10000138_pt1 | contig 26040 bp, 20 predicted proteins | sample Plot27_FD_92592 | JGI IMG/M metagenome (GOLD analysis project Ga0126306, IMG submission 92592) | Serpentine soil microbial communities from UC McLaughlin Reserve, CA, USA - Plot27 | ecosystem: Environmental > Terrestrial > Soil > Grasslands | place: USA: UC McLaughlin Reserve, Lake County... | reverse complement strand
GCCGGCCACGGAGACGAAGACGTCGGCGGATCCGAGCGAGAAGCCGCCGTGGCGGGCCAGGACGGCCAGCACCAGCGCCAGCCGGTTGCGGTCCACGCCGTTCGCCATGCGCCGGGGCGGCACCAGCTCGCTCGGCGCCACCAGCGCCTGAACCTCCACGAGCAGCGGACGCGAGCCCTCCATCGCGCAGAGCACGACCGAGCCCGGTGCGCGAGTGGCCTCCGTGACGAAGCGGGCGGAGGCGTCCTCCACCTCGACGAGGCCCTCCTCGTGCATCTCGAACACGCCGACCTCGTTGGTCGAGCCGAAGCGGTTCTTCAGCGCCCGCAGCGTGCGGTAGGTGCGCTCGCGCTCGCCCTCGAACGAGAGCACGCAGTCCACGAGGTGCTCGAGCACGCGCGGGCCGGCGAGCGAGCCCTCCTTGGTCACATGACCCACGAGCAGCGTCGCGATCCCGCGCGACTTGGCCACGCGCATCAGCCGTCCCGCCACCTCACGGACCTGCGACACCGACCCGGGCGCTCCCGTGAGCGCCGGGTCGTAGAGCACCTGCACGGAGTCCACGACGCACACGTCAGGGCGCTCCACCTCCAGCGTTGCGAGCACGGCCTCGAGGTCGGTGTCCGCCACGATCGGCACCTCGAGCGCATGCGGTCCGAGCCGCTCGGCACGCAGCTTCACCTGGGCGGCCGACTCCTCGCCCGAGATGTAGAGCACCTTCCGCCCCGCGGCTGCGAGGTTCGCGAGGGCAGCCGTCGTGAGCGTGGACTTGCCGATGCCCGGCGCACCCCCGATCAGCACGAGCGAACCGGGCACGACGCCGCCGCCGAGCACGCGGTCGAACTCGCCGATGCCGGTGCAGAGGCGCTTCACCTTGGGTGCCTGGACCTGCCCGAGCGAAAGCGGCGTGAGTGCCCGGCCCGCGGAGCGGGCCGGGGCGCCGCGGCCCGCCGGCGCCGAGGCACGCTTCTCCTCGGTCATCGAGTTCCACTCGCCGCAGCCGGGGCACTTGCCGTGCCACTTTGGGCTCTCGTGCCCGCAGGAGGAGCAGGCGAAGACTGTGGCGGAGCGGGCCATCCGACGAGGCTAAGCCCGCGGGTGGACGACTTCGTCCCCCGGGTCGCGCAGGCGCGTGCCCCATCCGTCCGGTCGGCGCGGTTCGATCACCTGTTCGTGTCAAAGCTCGACCATCCCCTCGCGCCCGCCGAGTTCGTGGCGCTCGACACCGAGACCAACGGGTACGGCGGCGACCTCTGCGAGATGACCGAGCTCGGCGCGGTTCTGGTGGGCGGCGGGGAGCTGCACGAGACCTTCGACTCGCTCGTCCAGGTCGAGCGCCCGCTCTCCCGCGGGATCCAGCGCTTCACCGGAATCACGCAGGGGATGGTCGACGGCGCCCCGCCGCCGGAGGAGGTGCTGGCCGAGCTCGCCGACCTGTTGGAGGGCCGGGTCCTGATCGCCCACAACGCGCGCTTCGACGTGCGCGTCCTGCGCCAGGCCTTCGAGCGCGCCGGGCTGGACTGGCCGAGCCCGCCGGCGCTCTGCACCGTGCAGCTGGCGCGCCGCTTCGCGCCCCTGGCCAGAAAGCGGGCGCTCGCCCCGCTCGCCGGCTCGCTCGGGATCGAGGTCGACGAGGTGCACCGCGCGCTGCCCGACGCCCTCACGTGCGCGCGCGTGTTCTGCGCGCTGTTCCCGAAGCTGTGCGCAAATGCCGTGACCGTCGGCGACGCCCTCGACCTGCTGCGCTCGCGCCGCCGCGCTCGCAAGACCGAGCCCGGCGAGGCCATCCCGCGCGATCAGCGGCCCGACCTCTCCACGCTGCCCGACGACCCGGGCGTGTACGTGTTCCGGGACGAGCGCGGGCGGCCGCTGTACGTGGGCAAATCGGTGTCGCTGCGCTCGCGCGCGCGGGCGCACTTCTGTGCCCCGGCGGGATGGACCGAGCGCGCCGAGATCGTGGACTACCGGCCGACCAACTCCGAGCTCGGCGCGCTCGTGCTCGAGAACAGGCTGATCAAGGAGTGGAAGCCCACCGGCAACGTGAAGCTGAAGCGGACCGACCGCTACTGCTACCTGCGCTGTCGTCTCGACATCCCCTATCCCGTGCTGGAGGTGGCGAACGAGCCGGCGCCCGGGCACGCCGTGAACGTCGGGCCGCTCGGTAGCCGCGCTCTCGCGAGCGAGCTCGCCGACCAACTCACGTCGCTCTACCGGCTGCGCCACTGCGGGCGCAAGCTGAAGGTGCGCGAACACCCGTCGGCGTACGGGCAGATGGGCCGCTGCGTGTCCCCATGCCTCGGGGACCTCGACCCGAACGCCTACCGCCGCCAGCTCGACGCGGCGCTTGCGCACTTCGACGCGCCCGGCGCCGGCGAGCGGCTGATCGAGGAGATCGACGAGCGCATGCGCGAGGCCGCCGACGCGGAGCGATTCGAGCGCGCCGCGGCGCTGCTGCGCCGGCGCGACCGCCTAGCGTGGGTGCTCGAGCGGCTCGACGGCGTGCTGCGCGCCACGCACACTGCGCCGCGGCTGGTGCTCGCCCAGCACCCGGTCAAGGAGCGCTTCGACGCCTTTTGGATCGTTCAGGGCCGGCTCGTGGACTGGGGTCCGCTGCCCGGAGCGTCAGAGCTCGTCGACCGAACCGAGGCCGCGCTTGCTCGCCCGCCCGGCCGCGCGCCCATCCCCGCCGACGAGATCGACGAGGTCCGCATCGTGGCCGGCTGGATCGCCGAGCACGAGCCGGCGACGATCACCCTCGACCCGGAGCCGTCGCCTGAGGCGCTGCTGCGCTTCTCAGGTTCTCCAGTGAGCTCTCCAGCCATGAGTGCATGAAGCGCCGGCCGGTCACGGCGCCGATCACCTTCATGCCGATGCTGTTCGGCTCGATCGTGAACTGTCCCTCGACGAATGTCCCGCCCTGCGCGCGGGTGAGGACGAAGCGCGTGGTCACGCCCGTGCCTTCGCAGAAGATCGAGACCTCGCGGCAGTCCTCGAAGCGATCGACCACCAGGTCGTGTGGCGCCGCGCCGAACGGTCCCTTCATCACTCCGCGGTAGCGACAGCCCTCCTTCAGGTCGGCGCACTCGACCTCGAGCACCTCCGGCCACCATTCGGGATGGCGGTTCGGATCGCCCACCAGTTCCCAGACGTTCTCGACCGGCGCGTCGATGAAGGTCTGCTGGGTGCTCGAGCGCTGCACGCTAGCCAGTCTCCCGCACCGCGCGCTCGGCCGCTTCAAAGCCGATCTTCGAGTGCGTCTTGTCGCAGAAGGGCTTGGTGGTCGAGGCGCCGCAGCGGCACAGCACGATCCCGTCGCCCTCAGGCAGCTCGTACTCGTGGCCGTCGGCGTCGATGACCCTGACCGGCCCGGTCACCTTGTAGGGGCCGTTGTTGCGGACCTTGATGACGACTGGCTTCATGCTCCTATTGTGGCTTGCGATGCAACGCGTCGCCCGAATCGACCATCCGGAGGTGCACGAGATCGTGCCCTCGCACCACTGCGTGGTGCGCTTCAGGCAGCGCCGGCCGGTGCGGGAACGCGGGACAGAGGCGGTTGCCGAGGCTCTGGTCGCCGCGCTCGAGGACGCCGACGTGAGCCGCTGGCCGCCCGGCTGGGCGGTGAGTGACCGCCACACCGACCTGTGGGCGGTGAACGGCTCGCTCGCGTTCCCGCTCGAGCGCTCTGACAGGCACGGCCGATATGTCGCGACGACCTGTTTATCCCAATAGCCCCAAGGGCTGCGCCCTTGTGCAAATAGGTACACTCGACGGTGTGAGTGCGGTGGCCGGTGTCGTGCTGGCCGGGGGCCGCTCCACTCGCATGGGCCGGCCCAAGGCAAGCCTCGAATGGCACGGCTCCACGCTGCTCCATCGCGTGACCGGGATCGTCTGCCGAGCGGTCGACGGGCCGGTCGTGGTCGTGGGCGCGCCCGGCCAGGAGCTTCCGGCCCTCCCACCCGGTGTGCGCGTGGTGGAGGACGCCGCCGAGGGACGCGGGCCGCTTCAGGGCCTCGCCGCCGGGCTCGCGGCCGTGTCGGATGAGGCGGAGGTGGCATACGTGTCCTCCACCGACGTGCCGCTCCTGCACCCCGCCTTCATCGGGGCGGTGCTCGCGGCCGCGACGCGGGAGGATGTGGACGTGGCGCTTCCCCTGGTTCACGGCTACCGACACCCGCTCGCGGCGGCGTACAGGACGTCGCTGCTGCCGGCGGTCGAGGAGCTGATCGCCGAGGACCGCATGCGCCCTGCATTCCTCTTCGAGCAGAGCCGCGTCCGCGAGCTCAGCGAGGAGGATCTCCTGCGCGATCGGGAGCTCACCGAGGCCGATCCCGAGCTGCTGTCGGTGCTCAACGTGAACGAGCCCGACGACTACGAGCGGGCGCGGGCGCGCGCGGCGCCGAGCATTACCGTGCGCCGTTTCGGGACGCTCGCCTCCGGCCTCGGCCACGAGCCGCTGGCTGTCCGGGCCGCGACCCTCGAGGCGGCGGCCACGGCGGCCGGTCTCGCCCTCGACCGCCACGTCGTGGCCGCCCTGAACGGCGACCAGATCAGCCGCGACCCCGAGCTGCCACTCGCCGCGGGCGACGCCGTGGCATTCCTGTCCGCGGACGCGGGGGGCTGACGGCGATGGCCGTGCCGGAGGGCGCACGCCTGGTCCGAATCGAGCTCGAGGGAGAGCTGTCCGCTGCCGAGGGAACCCTGCTTGTCCGAGGCGACGATCGTCCCTTCGCGCTGGCCGGCGACTGGGCCGGCGGCGGGGCGCTCGTGGGATCGGAGCCGCTCGTGGTGGCGGAGGCCGACGAGGACCCCTTCGAGCTGCTCGACCGGCAGCCGCTGGTGGCGGGCGCGGAGGAGCAGTCGAGCGCCGAGGCCGTCGGCGGTGGCTGGTTCGGCTACCTCGGCTACAACCTCGGCGCGCGCCTCGAGCGCGTGCCGCCGCCACCGCCTCGGCACGTGAAGCTGCCCGACTTCGCACTCGCCTTCTACGACCACCTCCTGCGCCTCGACGCCGGCGGCCAGTGGTGGTTCGAGGCGCTCTGGACCGACGGGCGCGACGCGGAGCTTCGCGCCCGTCTCGAACTGCTGCGCGCGCGGCTCGCGGAGGGAGTCCGGGAGCGGCCGGTGTGGGTCGGCACGTTCCAGCCGGCGCCGCCGGGCGGGGCGGGCCACATGACGGCGATCGACGAGTGCCGCGAGCGCATCGCCGCCGGGGAGATCTTCCAGGCGAACCTGTGCCTCCGGCTCGAGGCCGAGTGGAAGGGCGATCCGCTCGACCTGTTCGCGCGCAGCGCAGGCACGCTCGAGCCGCGTCACGCGGGGCTCGTGACCGGTCCCTGGGGCGCGGTGTGCAGCCTCTCGCCCGAGCTGTTCCTGCGCCGCCGCGGCCGCGAGGTGATGAGCGAGCCGATCAAGGGAACCGCGCCGCGCGTGCGCGCCGCCGGCCGCGAGGGCACGCGCGCCGAGGACAACCGAGCCGCCCTCGCCGCATCCGGCAAGGACCGCGCCGAGAACGTGATGATCGTCGACCTGATGCGAAACGACCTGGGGCGCGTGTGCGAGTACGGGTCGATCCGCGTGCCCTCGCTCACCGAACCGCGGCCCGCGCCGGGCGTGTGGCACCTGGTCTCGACCGTGACCGGCACGCTGCGTCCCGACGCCGGCGACGCCGACCTGCTGCGGGCCGGCTTCCCGCCCGGATCGGTCACGGGCGCGCCGAAGATCCAGGCCATGCGTGTGATCGCCGAGCTCGAGGCGGGCGGCCGCGAGGCGTACACCGGGGCGGTGGGTTACGCGAGCCCGGTGGCGGGGCTTGAGCTGAACGTGGCGATCCGGACGCTGGAGCTGCGCGGCGAGCGCATCTGGATGGGCGCGGGCGGCGGGATCGTGGCCGACTCGGTGGCCGAGCGCGAGCTCGAGGAGTGCTTCGTGAAGGCGCGCCCGGTGATCGCCGCTGCGGGCGCGCGGCTGGTGGAGGAGCCGCGCGTGAGCCGAGTGGCGCCGGTGCCCGCACTGGCCGGCGGGGCCGACCGGCCGGACCCCACCCTGGGCGTATTCGAGACGCTGCTGGTGCGCGGCGGCGCGCCCGTGGACGCCCGCGCACACCTGGCCCGGCTCGAGCGAAGCGTGAGCGCGCTCTACGACCAGGAGCTGCCCGCTGACCTGACCGCGCGCGTGGTGGCGTCCGCGGCCGCACAACCGCTCGCGCGACTGCGAGTGGTCGCGGCGCCCGACGCCCGCGTCGAGATCGAGGCCGAGCCGCTCGCGGCCGAGCCCGGCGCGGACGCTGTCACGCTCGCGCCGGCCGTGCTCCCCGGCGGGCTCGGCGCCCACAAGTGGCGCGATCGCCGCCTGCTCGACGAGCTCGCGCAGCGGCTCGACGCCGTGCCGCTGCTGCTCGACCTCGACGGCGACGTGCTCGAGGCCGCCTACGCCAACCTGTTCATCGTGGAGGGCACGCACCTGATCACACCGCCGCTCGACGGCCGGCAGCTGCCCGGCACCGTCCGCGCCCGCGTACTGGCACTGCATCCCGCGCGCGAGGAGCGGCTCTCGCTCGAGCGCGTGGCCGCCGCCGACGAGCTGCTGCTCGCGTCGTCCGTCCGCGGCATCCACCCGGCGCGGCTCTCCGACGGACCCGAGCCGCACTTCCAGCTCGGGGCCCGCCTGCGGGCGGCCCTGCGCGAGGACAGCCTGGGGGCGGTGGCGCGATGACGCGCGCGGACGGAGCGCCCGGTGGCTACTTCGGCCGCGCGCTCGTGGTCGACGTTGGCAGCGGCGGCGCCGAGCTGCTCGAACTGCCCGAGCCCGTTCTGCGCGGCTGCATCGGCGGGGCCGGGCTCGGCGCCTGGCTGATGCACCGGCTCGCGCCGCCCGAGGTCGATCCGCTTGGCCCGGACGCGCCGCTCGCGTTCGTCTTCTCGCCACTGGTGGGCACGCCACTCACCACGAGCGCGAAGTTCGCGGTGGTCTCGAAGTCGCCGCTCACGGGGCTGCTCAACGACGCGCTCGCCTCGAGCCACTTCGCGATCCAGGGCAAGCTCACCGGTAACGACGCGATCGTGGTGCGCGGGGCGTGCGAGGAGCCGTCGGTCCTGCTGGTGGACGGCGACGGCGCGCGCATGGAGCCGGCGGGCGACCTCTGGGGCCTGCCCGCCGCCGCGGCCGAGGAGCGGCTGCGCGAGCGGCTCGGACCCGCCTGGCGCGTCGCGGCGATCGGCCCGGCGGGGGAGCGCCTCGTACGCTTCGCGACCGTGTCGCACGATGGCCGGCACGCCGGCCGCGGCGGTCTCGGGGCCGTGATGGGGGCGAAGAAGCTCAAGGCCGTGGCGGTGCGCGGCGCGGGTGTGAAGCCCCCGCTCGCCGACCCGCCGGCGGTGCTCGCCGCGGCGAAGGCTCTGCGTGAGCGTTCCTTCGGCCCGGCCACCGCGAAATATCGCGAGCTCGGCACACTCGCCAACCTCCTCTCGTTCAACGCGATCTCCACGCTGCCGACGCGCAACTTCAGCGCCGCCTCCTTCGACGAGGCGCCGCGGCTGGCCGCGGAGGAGCTGCACGAGCTGCGCCACGTGGCACGCGACAGCTGCGCCTCGTGCACGATCGGCTGCGAGCACATCTACGCGACTCCGGACGGCGGCAGCACCCGCGTGGAGTACGAGAACGTGTTCGCGCTGGGCCCGCTCTGCGGAGTGTCCGACCCCGACGCCGTGCTCGCCGCCAGCGCGCTCTGCGACGACCTCGGCATCGACACGATCTCCGCCGGCGGCACGCTCGCCTGGGCGATGGAATGCGCCGAGCGTGGGCTGATCGACGCACCCTGGCTGCGCTTCGGCGACGGCGAGGCGCTGATGCGCGGGCTGCAGGAGATCGGCGGCCGAACGGGCCTCGGGGACCTGCTGGCCGAGGGCTCCCGGAGCGCCGCCCGCGAGCTGGGCGGCGGCTCCGAGGCCTTCGCCCCGCACGTGAAGGGCCTGGAGCTGCCGGGCTACGAGCCGCGCACTCTGCACGCGATGGCGCTCGGCCTGGCCGTGAACGCCCGCGGCGCCGACCACAACCGCTCCGGCGCTTACGAGGCCGACCTCTCCGGCGAGCTCGACCGCCTCGCCGGCGGCGACCTCCACGTGGCCGCCGCCATCGAGACCGAGGACCGCGCGGCGATCATGGACTCGCTGATCCTCTGCAAGTTCCTCCGCGGCGTGTTCGAGGACCCGTTCCCGGACTGGGCAGCTCTGCTCGCGCCCGTGACCGGTTGGGACGTGACCGGCGACGAGCTGCGCGGCACCGCGCGCCGCATCGTGGTGGCCAAGCGAACCTTCAACCTGCGCGAGGGCTGGACGAGCAGCGACGACCGCCTCCCGGAGCGCTTCCTGAGCGAGCCGCTCGAGCTCGACTCCGGCCGCCAGGCCACGCTCACCCCGGAGCGCCTCGACTCGATGATCGCGGCCTATTACGCCGGTCGCGGGCTGGATCCAGAGGGCGTCCCCGTACCCGCCACCCGGGCCGCGCTCGGCTTGGACCTATTTGTGCAAGCGCGCTGACCCGCGCTAGGCTGCGAACGTGGCGATCACCGCTCCCCCGGCCACTCGCACCGTCACTCTGAGCATCGACGGGCAGCAGGTCACGGTCCCCGAGGGGACCACGATCTGGGACGCCGCGAAGAGCATCGACATCGACATTCCCGTGCTCTGCCACGACGAGCGCTACGACCCCGTCGGCGTGTGCCGGGTGTGCGCGGTGGATGTGGGCGCGCGCGTGTACGCGGCGGCGTGCGTGCGCCCGTGCGAGGACGGCATGGAGGTGAAGACGGCCACGCCCGAGGTCGAGCAGCGGCGCGCCACGCTCACCCAGCTGCTGATGGCGGACCAGCCGCCGACCGACGAGGACCCGAAGGAGACCACGACCGCCGACAACGAGCTGCTCGCGCTCGCCCGCCGCTACGGCATCCAGCGTGAGGACGGCATCCCCCTTGGCAGCGGCCGTGGCGAGGACCTCTCGAACCCGGTGATCGCCGTGAACCACGACGCGTGCATCCTGTGCGACCGCTGCGTCCGCGCCTGCGACGACATCCAGGGGAACGACGTGATCGGCCGCTCCGGCAAGGGCTACTCGACTCTGATCGCGTTCGACCTGAACGACCCGATGGGCGAGTCGTCCTGCGTGACCTGCGGCGAGTGCGTGGCGGCCTGCCCGACCGGCGCGCTGGTCAACAAGCCGATCGCGGGCGTCCCGATCAAGGCGCGCACGGAGCTCGACCAGGTCGACACGGTCTGCCCGTACTGCGGCGTCGGCTGCGCGCTCACCTATCACGTGGACCGCGAGCGCAACGCGATCTCGTTCGCCGAGGGGCGCGAGCAGCCCGGCTCGCAGCGGCGCCTGTGCGTGAAGGGCCGCTACGGCTGGGACTACGCGAGCTCGCCGCAGCGGCTCACCACGCCGCTGATCCGGCGCGAAGAGTCCTACCCCAAGGGCCCGCTGTCGAGCGACGTGCGCGGCGAGGGGCGGGGGCGCCGCAAGAAGCCCGGCGGGCTCGTGGACTACGACGAGGTGCTGCCGCACTTCCGCGAGGCGAGCTGGGACGAGGCGCTCGACTTGGTCGCGTCGAAGCTGAAGACCATCCACGCCGACGGCGGACCGGGCGCGATCGCCGGCTTCGGGTCGGCCAAGTGCTCGAACGAGGAGGCGTACCTCTTCCAGAAGCTGATCCGCGCGGGCTTCGGCACGAACAACGTGGACCACTGCACGCGCCTCTGCCACGCGTCAAGCGTTGCGGCGTTGTTCGAGGGGGTCGGGTCGGGCGCGGTGTCCACCACCTACGGCGACATCATCAACGCGGACGTTGCGATCCTCGCCGGAACGAACACGACCGCGAACCACCCGGTCGCCTCGAGCTTCTTCAAGCAGGCGCGGCGGCGCGGCACGACGCTGGTGGTGGTGGACCCGCGGCGAGAGCGGATAGCGGATTACGCCGACATCTACTGCCAGCTCAAGCCCGGCACCGACGTCGCCTTCTACAATGGAATCCTGCACGAGTTGATCGCGAACGACTGGGTCGATCGCGAGTTCATCGCGCAGCGGGTCACGAACTACGGGGAGCTCGCCAAGACCGTCCGTCAATACACGCCCGAGCGCGCCGCACAGATCTGCGGCGTGGACGCCGACACGATCCGTGAGGTGGCGCGGGTCTGGGGCGAGGCGGCCGCGGGCGTCATCTACTGGGGCATGGGGATCTCCCAGCACACCACCGGCACCGACAACGCGCGCTGCCTGATCGCCATGTGCTCGATCACCGGGAACGTCGGCCGGCAGGGCACCGGGCTGCATCCGCTGCGCGGCCAGAACAACGTGCAGGGCGCCTCGGATGCCGGGCTGATCCCGATGTTCTATCCCGACTACCAGCTCGTCACGCTCGACGACGCGCGCGAGAAGTTCGCGGACGCCTGGGGCGGCCACGAGCTCGACCCCGAGCGCGGGTTGACCGTGACCGAGATCATCGCCTCGGCGCTCCAGGGCGGCGTGCGCGGCATGTACATGATGGGCGAGAACCCGTTCCTGTCGGACCCGAACGTGAACAAGGTCCGCAAGGCGCTCAGCGCGCTCGAGTTCCTCGTGGTGCAGGACATCTTCCTGACCGAGACCGCCGAGTTCGCGGACGTCGTGCTCCCGGCCAGCTCCTACATGGAGAAGGACGGGACCTACACGAACACCGACCGCCGCGTGCAGATCGGGCGCAAGGCCCTGGAGCCGCCGGGCGAGGCGCGCGAGGACTGGAAGATTGTGTGCGACGTCGCGACGCGGATCGGCCTGCCGATGGACTACGGCTCGCCGAGCGACGTGTTCGACGAGCTGGCGTCGCTGATGCCGAACTACGACGGCCTCTCGTACGACAACCTCGGCGAGACCGGCAAGCTCTACCCGAATCCCGATCCCGAGCACTCGGACGGGACGGTCGTGCTGTTCGACGAGCGCTTCGGCACCGACGACGGAAAGGCCCATCTGGTGCCCGCCGAGTGGCTGCCCGCGAAGGAGCTGCCCGACGACGAGTTTCCGTTCATCCTCAACACCGGTCGCCTGCTGGAGCATTGGCACACGGGCTCGATGACGCGGCGCTCGTACGCGCTCGACGCGATCCAGCCCGAGGCGCACGTGTACCTGAACCCGGACGACGCGGCCGAGATGGGCGTCGGCGACGGCGACTTCGTGCGCGTGACGAGCCGGCGGGGCTCGATCGAGCTGAGCGCGCGCGTGTCGCACCGCGACACGCCCGGAACCTGCTTCGTGCCCTTCCACTTCCGCGAGGCCGCCGCGAACGTGCTGACGATCGACGAGATCGACCCGCACGGGAAGATCCCGGAGTTCAAGTTCTGCGCGGTGCGAGTGGAGCCGGTGTGATCGGGCAGCGTCAGCCCGGCAGCGAGGCACGGGCAGGCCGTTTTCCGGGCCCCAGCCTGATTCCCGATCTACACGCAATTCAGCGCGAGCACGGCTGGCTGCCACGCGAGGAGCTCGTGACGCTGTCCCGCGAACGCCGCCGCCCGCTCTACGAGATCGAGGGGCTGATCTCGTTCTACCCGCACTTCCGCACGGAGCCGCCGGCCGCGGCCGAGGTCGCCTGCTGCCACGACCTGTCGTGCTGGCTGCATGGCTCGGACGAGCGCATCGAGGAGCTGCGGGCCGATCCCAGCATCGAGTTCCGCGAGGTCTCGTGCATCGGCCGCTGCGACCAGGCGCCCGCCGCCACGAGCGACGAGATCGAGGTCCGGCGCAGCGAGGTGCAGCGCCCGAACGACCCGTACGGCGTGGACGCCCGCGACTACCGCGTGCTGCGCGCGGCGCTCGCCGGCGAGCGCGACATGGGCGAGCTGATCGAGGAGCTCAAGGAATCGGGGCTGCGCGGCATGGGCGGCGCGGGCTTCCCGACCGGCACGAAGTGGGAGCTCGTCGCGAAGCAGGAGGCCACGCCGAAGTACGCGATCTGCAACGCGGACGAGTCGGAGCCCGGCACCTTCAAGGACCGCCAGATCCTGGCCGAGCAGCCGCACCTGGTGCTCGAGGGTCTTGTGCTGGGGATGCTCGCCTGCGGCTCCTCCGAGGGCTGGGTGTTCGTCCGGCACGAGTACGAGCCGGAGGAGGAGGTGCTGCGTGAGGAGCTGGAGCGCCTGCGCGGCCTGGGCCTGCTCGACGAGGCGGGCCTCAGCGTGGACATCTTCACCTCGCCCGGCGGCTACATCCTCGGCGAGGAGTCGGCGCTGATCGAGTGCATGGAGGGCCATCGGGGCGAGCCGCGCAACAAGCCTCCGTTCCCGGGCGTGGCCGGGCTGTGGAGCAAGCCGACGCTCATGAACTCCGTCGAAACGTTCGCCCACGTGCCGGTGATCGCCGAGCGCGGCGCCGAGTGGTGGAAGTCGCAGGGCGTGAACGGTGGGACCGGGTTGAAGTTCTTCGCGGTCTCTGGTCATATCGAGAAGCCGGACGTGTACTGCGTGCCCATGGGCACCACCACGCGGAAGCTGATCGAGCTCGCCGGCGGCGTGAGCGAGGGCCGGGAGCTGCTGGCGTTCCAACCCGGCGGCGCGTCGTCGAACTTCCTCGGCCCGGACGGCGTCGACGTGCCGCTCGACTTCGACCCGCTCGCCAAGGCGGGCTCGATGCTCGGCTCGGGCGCGCTCGTGGTCATGGCCGAGGGCACCGACCTCCTCGCCGCCGCGACGAACGTGCTGCGCTTCTTCCGCAACGAGTCGTGCGGGAAGTGCGTGCCGTGCCGGGTGGGATCCACGAAGGCGCACGCGATCCTCGCCGACCTGGTCGAGTCCGGCCGTGGACCGGAGGACGTGGACGAGCGCATCATCGAGCTCGAGGCCACGATGCGCCTCACCTCGATCTGCGGACTTGGACAGGTGGCGCTCGGACCGGCCATCAGCGTGCTCGGGCTGAAACGAGGCGGAACCGAGGCGCGCCCACAGCCGCGCCCAGCGCGCCCGCCCGACCAGACCACGGGCCAGACGGACGGCGCACCGGACCACGACTCGTGACATGACCGCTCGCGAGCACCGCGAGTTCTTCACCGTGCGCAGCGTCTCGGAGGCACTGAGCGGTTTCCGTCCCGCGCGCCGCACCGACGTGGAACCGGTCGCGCTCGACGACGCGCTCGGCCGGGTCCCGGCCGAGGCGCTCAGCGCGCCACATGCGCTGCCGGGCTTCGCGCGCGCGACCGTCGACGGCTTCGCGGTGCGCGCAGCGGACACCTACGGCGCGTCGGAGGGACTGCCGAGCTATCTCGACATCGCGGGCGAGGTGCGCATGGGCGAGCCGCCCGAGGTCGAGGTGCGACCCGGCACCGCGGTCGCGATAGCGACCGGAGCGCCGCTGCCCCCGGGCGCCGACGCCGTCGTGAAGGTCGAGCACACCCAGGCGGCCACCCCCGAGCTGCTCGAGATCCTGCGCCCCACGACGCCCGGAGAGGGAATGGTGCGCGCGGACGAGGACGCCGCCCCGGACGCGCAGCTCGTCCCGGCCGGCCGCCCGCTGCGCGCCCAGGATCTCGGAATGCTGGCGGCCGCCGGCCTGGTGGAGATCGCGGTGTACGCGCGCCCGCGCGTCACGATCGTGTCGACGGGCGACGAGCTGGTGCCAGCGGCCCCGCCCACGGCTCCCGCCGGCCCGGCCGCCGCGCCTCCCGCCGACCCGTGCGCCGCGCCTCCCGCCGGCCCGGCCGCCGCGCCTCCCGCCGGCCCGGCCCCCGCCCCGCCCCCCGTCGGCAAGGTGCGCGACTCCTCGGCGCCCGCCCTCGCTGCCCTCGTCCGCGAGGCCGGCGGTGAGCCGCACCTCGCGGGCATCGTTCGTGACGACCGCGAGGCGCTTGCGCAAACTTTGCGCGCGGCGTTACCGGCGAGTGACGTGCTTGTCGTTTCGGCGGGGTCTTCGGTCGGCGCACGCGATGAGACCGCGGCCGCGATCGCCTCGCTCGGCGAGCCCGGGATCTGGTGTCACGGGCTCTCACTGAAGCCCGGCAAGCCCACTCTGCTCGCCGACTGCGGCGGGGTTCCGGTGATCGGCCTGCCCGGCAATCCGCGCTCGGCGCTTGTGGTCTTCCGCCTGATCGGCATGCCGATCGTGCGACAGGTCGGCGGCTGCACCGACCCCCCACCTGAGCCGATCAGGCGCGCCCGCCTCGAGCGCGACCTGCCCTCCGCGGCCGGGCGGCTCGACATCGTTCAGGTGCGGCTGCAGGACGACGAGGCGGTGCCGCTGTTCGGCAGCTCGTCGCTCCTGTCGATCCTCACAGCCGCGGACGGCTACGTGATCGTGCCCGAGGCCGCCACGGGGTTGGCGGCGGGCAGCGAGGTCGAGGTCACGCTGTACCGGTAAGGGCGGCGCCCGGCGCCCCCGCCCGCGACAATGTGCGCGATGGCCCGCGCCACCCCGTACATCCACGATCGACCCGCCGCCGAGGCGTTCGCCGCCTGGGAGGAGGCTTGCACTGCCGCCGGCTGCCCCGAGCGCCTCGAGGCCATGCGACTGCCGCTGGACGAGGCGGTCGGTCGTGTCACGGCCGAGCCCGTATGGGCGCGGTCCTCCTCCCCACCCTTCGACGCCGCGGCGATGGACGGCATCGCGGTCCATGCCTCCGACACCGTCGGCGCCAGCGAGACGACCCCGGTCCGGCTCGACGACGGCGCCTTCGAGGTGGTCGACACGGGCGACCCGATCGCGGGTGACTTCGATGCCGTCGTCATGCGCGAGGAGGTCCACGAGGTCGACGGCGGAGTCGAGCTGCGCGCCGCGGCCGCGCCGTACCAGCACGTCCGCTCGATCGGGGAGGACGTGAGCGCGGCCGAGCTGCTGCTTCCGGCCGGCCATCGGCTGCGGCCCGTGGACGTCGCGGCGGCGGGCGCCGCGGGGGCAACCGAGCTCGTGGTGCGCCGCCGGCCGGTCGTGACGGTGATCCCGACCGGGGACGAGATCCGGCCCGTGGGATCCGAGCTCTGCACCGGCCAGCTGCCCGACACCAACTCCGTGATGCTCGCCGCCCAGGCCGAGGCGGCCGGATGCGAGGCGCACCGCTTCGAGGTGGCCCCCGACGTTCCGGCCGAGATCGCCGCAGCCGTCCGCGCCGCCGCCGCGAGATCCGACCTCGTGGTCGTGATCGCCGGCTCGAGCGCGGGACGCGACGACCACACCGCCGCGGTCGTGGCGGAGGTCGGCACGCTGGCCGTGCACGGAGTGGCGGTGCGCCCGGGACACCCGGTGGTACTCGGAGTGGTCGAGGGCAGCCCCGAGCCCCGGGCCACCGCGGACGCGGGCGGCCAGGCCACCCCGGTGCCGGTGCCCGCTGCGGCCGGCGACCGTCGCGCAACCCCGATACTCGGCGCGCCCGGCTACCCCGTCTCCGCCTCGCTCACCTTCGACATCTTCGCCGCTCCCCTGCTGGCTCGGCTGGAGGGTGCTCCGCCGCCCGAGTCGCCCGTCGCGCCGGCGCGGCTCGCCCGCAAGCTGGCCTCCACAATGGGAATGGACGACTGGGTCCGCGTGCGGCTCGGCCGAGTCGGCGGGCGGCTCGTGGCCACGCCGCTTCCGCGCGGGGCCGGCGTGCTGACCTCGCTCGTTCGCGCGGACGGGCTGCTCGTGGTTCCCGCCGAGCTCGAGGGACACCACGCCGGCGAGGAGGTGCCGGTCCGCCTGCTCCGGGGCGTCGGCGAGATAGAGCGGACGATCGTGGCCACCGGATCGCACGACCTGGTGCTCGACCTCGCCGCCTCCACGCTGCGCGAGCGTGATCCGCGTCTGACGCTCGCGTCGTCGAACGTGGGCTCGCTCGGCGGGCTGACCGCGCTTCGGGATGGCCTCTGCCATGTGGCGGGCTCGCATTTGCTTGACCCGGAGACAGGCGAGTACACGCTGCCGTACCTCCCCCGCCTCCTTCCCGGCCGCGACGTCTCGATCGTCCGCCTCGTTCATCGGGAGCAGGGTTTGATCGTCGCGGCCGGGAATCCGACCGGAACGACGAGCATTGAGGATGTTGCCGAGCGCGGGTTGCGGTATGTGAATCGGCAGCGGGGGGCCGGCACGCGGGTGCTTCTGGATCACGAGCTCGCGCTGCGTGGCATCTCGCCGGAGGCGATCGTCGGCTATGAGCGCGAGGAGCACACCCATTTGGCGGTCGCCGCAGCCGTCGCGGCGGGCCGGGCGGATTGCGGGCTCGGCGTGCTCGCGGCGGCGCGGGCGTTCGGCCTCGACTTCGTGCCGGTGGCGAAGGAGCCTTACGACCTCGTCTTCGAGCCCGATTCGATCCTCGACCCGCTCTGGTCACTGCTCGAATCCGAAGATTTCAAGCACGCGGTCACCGACCTGGGCGGCTACGACACCGCGGAAATGGGCCGCCAGATCCGCTGAGCGGCGACTCTATCCGCGTTTTGCATACATGCAATGCATAACGCGACAAGAGTGGCCGGCGGGGGCAGTCAGCGCGGGCGCGGCGTGGGGTCAGCGCGGGATTGGCGCGTGCGGCGATGGCGGTGGGCGGCCCGTAGCGGTTGCCCGTGCCCTCACCGCCCGCAGCTCTGCGGCGCGGGCGCGCTCGAAGACCGGGCCGCTGCCCACGTTGATCTCCACGAGCCGGAACGCCGCCGACGCGGCGGCCTCCGCGAGCACCACACCCGTCAGGGCATCGCCGCGGACCGACGGCGAGGAGGACGCCGCAACCTCCATCCCGAGCTCCGCCACCTCGGCGGCGGCCTCGGCGATGTGCGTGGGCGGTTCGCTGGCGGCGGCCAGCGCGAGCTCGCGCTCGTGCTCGTCGCGCGCCTCCAGCACGGGCGCGTAGGAAGTCATCTCGTCGTCGGCCAACCTCAGTGCCCGCGCGCGAAGCCCGCCCGCCTGCTCGACCGCCCGGTCCGAAGCGGCCAGTCGCGCGGCCATCTCCACAAGCGCCGCCGCGAGCCCCGCCGCCACGGCCGCCGAGCTGCCTCCTCCGGGCGCCGGCGTCCCAGCCGCAACGTCGGCGAGGAACGCCTCCAATGGCTCTTTGCTCAGAGCGGCCACGCGCGGGTACCGTAGCGCCGTGGTCACCGACGAGCAGGTGGAGAGCTTTAGGCGCGACGGCTTCCTGATCATCGAGGAGGGCCTCGTCTCCGTGGCCGCGGTCGAGCTCCTCCGCGAGCGCTTCGCGGCGCTGTTCGACGGTGACTACGCCACGGGCATCGCGCCCGACGAGGTGAACTGGAAGAAGGACCGCGACCGCGACGACGTGACTCGCCAGCTCTGCAATGGCTGGCGCTCCGACGACCTGATCGCAGCCCAGGTGCTGAGCGAGACCACCGGTCGCATCGCCGCCCGCCTCGGCGGCTACCGCGGCACGCGCATGCTCCAGGACAACTGCCTCTGGAAGCCGCCCGGCACGAAGTCGCTCGGCATGCACCAGGACGGCTCCTACGCCGGCTACCTGAGCCCGCCGGAGATGATCACCTGCTGGGTCGCGCTCGACGAGACCTTCGCCCAGGGCGGCACGATCGAGTACGTGCGCGGCTCGCACCTGTGGCCGAAGGCGCCGCCCGACCGCGGCAGCTTCCACGCACCCGAGAACTGGCTGGCGCCGCTCGACGGAGCCACACCCGAAGGCGTCGACCCTGAGCGCGTGCCTGTCGTGGTGAAGCCCGGCGGCTGCGCCTTCCACCACTCGCTCACCTTCCACGGCTCCGGCGCCAACGAGTCAGAGGTCGAGCGGCGAGCGCTTGTGTCCCACCTCGTCCCGGTCGAGACACGCTTCCACCCGGAGAACACCGACCTCATCTACTCCCGCTACCGCCGCCGAAACGACCTGTCGATGGACGAGTCGTTCTTCCCCGTGCTCTGGGATGAGGACGGCGCCCGCAGCGCCTGGCTTGGGGAACTCCCCAGCCTGCCTTGACATGTGACCATTTGGTCACCTATTATCTTCGGCGATGGACGAGGTTTTCAAGGCACTCGCAGACCCGACGCGCCGCAGCCTGCTCGACGAGCTGTTCAGAGAAGACGGGCAGACGCTGAGCGCACTCGAGGGGCGCCTTCCTATGACGCGCTACGGCGTGATGAAGCACCTGAGGGTGCTCGAACAGGCTCACCTCGTGACCACAAAGAAGCGCGGGCGCGAGAAGCTTCACTTCTTGAACCCCGTCCCGATCCGGCTCGTCCACGACAGGTGGGTGAGCAAGTACGCGGAGCCGTGGGCAGCGACGCTCACAGGGCTCAAGCATCGACTGGAGGACACCTGATGGAGAAGGTATTCGAGATCTACATCAAGACAACCCCGGAGCGCCTATGGGAGGCGATCACCGACAGCGAGATGAGGGCGAAGTACACGTTCGGGGTGGGGATCCGCTCGGACTGGAAGGCGGGATCTGGCTACGAATCCGTACACGCGGGCGCCGGCATCCGCATCTCCGAGGGAGAGAATCTCGAGGTCGATCCGCCGCGCCGGCTCGTCCAGAGCTTCACTGCCCTGTGGAGCGACGAGGTGCAGAGCGAGGGCAGCTCGCGAGTCACTTGGGACATCGAGCCTGTGGGCGACTCGTGCCGGCTGACCGTTACCCACGACGAGCTGCGCGAGGGTGCCAACAACGAGATCTACGGCGGCTGGCCGATGATCCTCTCCGGCTTGAAGACTCTGCTGGAGACCGGAGAGCTCCTGACCACGCCCGGCTCGCTGCGGTACTCGGAGGCCAGAGCATGAGCGTCGACACATCGATCGTGACCGGCGTGGACTTCGTCTGCGTGCCCACCCAGGACATCGCCGCGGCGATGGACTTCTACGAGAACGTGCTCGGCCTGGAGCCCTCGAAGCGATGGCAGCGCGGCGACGAGGAGGCGATGGGTGCCGAGTTCGAGCCGGGCACGGTGACAATCGCCCTGCTCAACACCGGCAAGCTCGGCATCGAGTTCCAGGCGAACACCGCGCCGATCGCGTTGCAGGTCGACGACGTGGGAGCGGCACGGACGGAGCTCGAGTCGCGCGGCGTGACGTTCGTCGCGGACGACATCGACAGCGGCGTCTGCCACATGGCCTACTTCAAGGATCCCGACGGCAACGCGCTCATGCTGCACCACCGCTACGCGCCGAAGGGCGAGGGGCCGAAGGGCGACGGCTAGTCCGAGAGCTCCAGGCGCTTCTGGGTCTCGCCGCCCGCGGAGTCGAGCAGCACTCGCTGCGCGTCTCCGCGGGCGGCGATGCGGGCGGACACCTCTTAGAAGATTCGGATAGCCTCCCTAGCCGGTGGGAGGGAGCCCACCGGCTAGCTCGGAGGAGGGGTTTGCGATGACGTTCAGGCTCACCGCCCTGGTCGGGTCGGTTTCGGCCTCGCTCGTGCTGCTCGGTGCACCGGCGGCATGGGGTCAGGGGCGCGACGGCCTCCAGATGTACACCGTGCAGGGGCCGGCGGCGGAGGTCGCCGAGGCCACCCAAGGCGTCGAGCTTGCCGGGGTGAAGCAGACGGCATCGGGGACGAAGGCCGAGGCGGTGCTCACGCTCAGCCAGGTCTCGAAGCTCAGGGCCTCCGGCGTGAGCGTGAAGCTCACTCGCAACAAGAAGGGCCAGACGGTGGCCGAGCAGGCTGCGGCCATGGCGGTGAACGGCTTCGACGTCTGGCGCTCCTGGGACGAGCAGGGCGGCATCCGTGACGAGCTGTACCGCCTGGCTCGGCAGAACCCCCAGCTGCTCAAGCTCGAGGTGCTCGGACACACCCACCAGGGCCGCGAGCTGATCGCACTGAAGCTCACGCAGGGCGCGCGGGAGGTGCCCGATGGGTCCCGGCCCGCCGTGCTCTACTCCTCCAACCAGCACGCGCGCGAGTGGATCAGCGTCGAGGTGAACCGTCGCACGCTGCTCCACTTCATCAACAGGTGGCGCGCGAACGACACCGCCACGAAGAATCTCCTCAAGAGCACCGAGCTGTGGTTCGTGATCTCCGCGAACCCGGACGGCTACCAGTACACCTTCGACGCCGAGCGCCTGTGGCGCAAGAACCTGCGCGACAACAACGGCGACGACCAGATCACCGTCGGCGACGGCGTGGATCCGAACCGAAATTTCGACGAGCACTGGGGCTACGACAACGAGGGCTCCTCGCCGGACGAGGCGGACGAGACCTATCGCGGGCCGGCTCCGGCATCCGAGCCTGAGACACAGTTCATGCAGGGCCTGATCGACCGCATCGAGCCGAAGTTCCAGTCGAACCTGCACTCGTTCGGCGAGTGGCTCCTCTATCCGCAGGGGTGGCAGATCGGGACGCTCGACGCGGACAACCCGCTCTACGTGGCGCTCGGGGGCACCGACGCCAACTCGGCCATCCCAGGCTTCAACCCCGGCCAGTCGGCCGACACCCTTTACGTCACCAACGGTGAGACGACGGACTACGCCGATACCAATGGCGGCACCGTCGCGTACACGCCCGAGCTCGGAGAGGGTGAAGAGGGCGCGGGATTCGTGTTCCCCGACAACGAGGCGCTGATCCAGGCGGAGTTCGAGCGGCTGCTGCCCTTCCACCTCGGCCTGGCCAGGTCCGCGGCGCATCCCGCGAACCCGTCCTCGCCGGTCGGCATAGAGGTCGAGCCGTTCTACCTGGACCAGGACGACATCGATCCGCAGAACGGGCAGCAGTCGCTGTTCGACTTCAAGTTCGCCGTCTCCTACGGCGACCCGCAGGAGGTGCGGGTGCTCGCCAAGCGGAGCCTCGGAAACGTCACGCTGAACTACCAGGTCGACGATGGCGCCGTCCAGACCGCGCCGACCAGCCAGTGGAACGGCGGGGAGCGCTACGGGCCCGGCAACGGCGTCTACTACCACGTGATGAGCGGTCAGGTGACCGGGACCGACACAGGCGACAGCGTGAAGGTCTGGTTCACCGGAGGCGGGCAGACGAGCGACTCGTTCACCTACACGGTCGAGTCGAACACCGACCGCCCGGTGCTGATCATGTCGGCCGAGGACTACTCCGGCGCCTCTCCGGCAAAGCCGGGCGTGACTGCGCCGCAGTACCTCTCGTACTACGAGGACGCCCTGACGGCGGAGGGCATCGCGTACGACATCTACGACGTCGACGCCCAGGGCCGCACCGCGCCGGACAACCTCGGCGTGCTCAGCCACTACGACGCGGTCGTCTGGTACACGGGCGACGACGTGGTCACGCGCGAGCCGGGCTGGGGCCCGGGGAACGCGTCGCGCCTCGCTATGCAGGAGCTGCTGGAGGTGCGCGACTTCGTCGACCAGGGCGGGCGCGTGCTCTACACGGGCAAGGCCGCCGGGCAGCAGTACACGCCGGCGCTCGGCACCCAGCGCTACGACCCGTTCGAGAACCGGCAGTGCAGCGCCGACCCGGCCGTTCTGGCCGGCTGCCTGGCCCTGCTCGGCTCTGGCAACTCGCAGGGCGACCCGATCGAGTACATGTTCGGCGCGGCCATCACGACGGCCGGCGGCGGGAGCGACCCCGAAACCGGCGATCCGTTCGACGTGTCCGGAATCGACGATCCGTTCAGCGGGCTGACCTGGAGCTTCAACGGCGCCGACAGCGCGCAGAACCAGAACACGAACTCGTCGTTCATCGCGACAGGGGACTTCCTCAAGGTCACCGACCCTGCCGACAGCTTCCCGCAGTTCGAGAGCTGGCCAGCGGCCGAGTACCAGAGCGGTCTGGCGGGTCCGTTCGACCCGCACACCGGGACGTCGTTCATGTGGTCGGACCGGGCGGACGAGGCGTACAAGCGCCTGAGCCGGACGATCACGGTGCCGGGCGGGGGCGCGACCATGTCGTTCTGGACCAGCTTCAACCTCGAGCAGGACTTCGACTACCTCATCATCGAGGCCCACACCGTCGGACAGGACGACTGGACGACGCTGCCCGACGTGAACGGTCACACCACGGCCGACTTGAGCAACGACCAGTCGTGCACGGGTGGCTGGAGCAACCTGAACGACGCGGCCAACGTGCTGCACCCGTTCCTGACGCACTACCAGACGTTCAATGCGGCGGACGGCACGTGCAGCTCGACCGGGTCGAGTGGCGTATGGAACGCCGCCAACGGCAGCTCGAGCGGCTGGCAGCAGTTCGAGGTCGACCTGGGGGCCTTCGCGAACTCACAGGTCGAGATCTCGATCACTTCCGTGAGCGACTGGGGCCTACAGCAGTTCCCGGGCGTGTTCATCGACGACATCGAGGTCTCTACCGGCGAGGGCACCACCTCGTTCGAGGAAGACGCCGATCAGTTGGACGGCTGGACGGTCCCCGGCGCCCCGCAGGACGACGAGGGCATCGAGGGTCCAAACCGCAACGACTGGTTCCCCCGCGGCGGTCTCGGCATCAAGGAGGGTGCGGTCATCGCGACCCCGCGCACGGTCTATATGGGACACGGCTTCGAGGGCATCACCGATGGCGAAACCCGCAACGAGATCATGAGCCGGGCGATCGACCACCTGCTGCCCTAGCAACGCTCCTTGACACCAAGCCGGCGGCGGAGGTCACTCCGCCGCTTGGCCGGGCAGGAGCGCGGCGCACGCGGCCTGGAGGTCGGCCGCGCCCTCCACGCTCAGGACGCGGCGCCCGGCGCTGCCGCGAGCGGGGCCGCCTCCGGCACCGCCTCGACCGGGTCCCGGGCCTCGATCTGCTCGAGCTTGGCCAGCAGGTTCTCAGCCATCCGGATCGACGCGGCGTCGATCAGTCGGCCGTCGAGCGAGACCGCGCCCTTGCCCTCGGCGGCGGCCTCCTTCATGGCCTCGACGATGCGGCGCGTACGCTCCACGAGCCGCGGAGCCGGCGTGTAGACCTCGTTCGCGAGCGGCACCTGCGACGGGTGGATCGCCCACTTGCCCTCGTAGCCGAGCACCGCCGAGCGGCGGGCGGCCGCGATGTAGCCCTCGGGGTCCGTGAAGTCGCCGTACGGGCCGTCGATCGGTCGTAGGCCGTAGGCCCGGCAGGTGACCGCTATGCGCGCGAGCGGGTAGTGCCACTGGTCGCCCCAGTGGCGGTCGCGGGCCTCCGAGCCGTTCGGGTCGGTGAGCACGGAGTAGTTCTCGTCGACGCCGCCGATCGAGGCGGTGTGGCTCTGGATCGACGCGGCGTAGTCGGCGACCCCGAAGATCATCGCCTCCATCCGCTCCGGGCAGGCCTGGGCCACCTCGTCCACGTTCACCATCCCGATCGCGGTCTCGATCAGCACGGCGAGGCCAATTCTGCGCTCGAGGCCCATCGCCTCCTCGATCTGGGTGAGCAGGGTGGCCACCAGGTGCACATCGCCCGCGCCGCTCACCTTGGGGATCACGATCGCGTCCACGTGCTCGCCGGCCTGCTCGACCACGTCGACGATGTCGCGGTAGCACCAGTGGGTGTCGAGTCCGTTGATGCGCACGGACACCGAGGAGCGCGACCAGTCCTGCTCGCGCAGCGCGTCAACGAGGTTGATGCGCGCCTGCTCCTTGTCGTCCGGCGCGACCGCGTCCTCGAGATCGAGCATCACCACGTCGGCCCCGAGCGACGGCGCCTTCTCGAGCATGCGTACGTTGCTGCCCGGGACTGCGAGCTCGCTGCGATGGAGACGGGTCTTCGTGGGGGTCATGACCGAAGTGAAGCGGCGGACGCTGTCCGCGGCAAGCTCGATTAGAGGAATTTGTCTATGTGTTACGCAAAACTCTTAGCTTGCACTCATGGCTTCGTTGCGGCACCCTGACGGGATGGACGACGCTCTCCCCCAGCTTCGCCCGCCCGAGCGGCTGCTCTGCGGCCCCGGTCCCACGAACGTGGACCCAGCGGTGCTCGAAGCCATGACCCGGCCGATGCTCGGCCACCTCGACCCGACCATGCACGAGATCCTGCTCGACGTCGTCGAGCTGCTCCGGCGGGTGTACCGAATGCCCCACGGCCTGGTGCTTCCGCTCCACTGCACCGGCACCGCCGGCATGGAGGCGGGAATCGCCAACCTGCTCGAGCCGGGCGACACGGTCATCGTGGCCCAGTGCGGCTTCTTCGGACGGCGGATCGCTGAGATCGCGCGGCGCCATGGGGCACGGGTCGTCACGGTCCGGGCCGACTGGGGTGAGTGCGTTTCGAACGACGCACTGATGGAGGCGCTCGATCACGAGCGCCACGCCCGGATGGTTGCCGTTGTGCACGCCGAGACCTCCACCGGCGTGGAGCATCCGCTCGCCGAGCTCGGCGCGGCGCTCCGCGATCGCGACACGCTGCTCATGGCGGACTGCGTCACCTCGATGGCCGGCGTGCCGCTCGAGGTGGGCGCCTGGGGCGTGGACTTCGCCTACTCGTGCACGCAGAAATGCCTCGCGGCGCCGCCAGGGATGTCGCCCGTTGCGGTGTCGGAGCGGGCCATGGAGCGGCTGCGCTCTCGACGCACCCCCGTGCCGTTCACGTTCGACCTGCTGCTGCTGGAGCGCTACTGGGTGGAGCGGCCGGCCGCTTACCACCACACGGCGCCGATCCTCGGCATCTACGCGCTGCATGAGGCGCTCTGCGGGGTGTTGCGCGAGGGGCTCGAGGAGCGCTGGGCGCGGCATACCGAGGCGGCGGCGCATCTGCAGGGCGCCTTGGAGGAGCGTGGCTTGGAGCTGCTCGCCGATCCGGAGCACCGGCTGGCGCCTCTCACCGCGGTGCGCGTGCCTGAGGGGGTTGACGGCAAGGCCGTGCAGGGCCGCCTGCTGCGCGAGCACGGGATCGAGATAGGAGGCGGGCTCGGACCGGATGCGCCTGCAATGTGGCGGATCGGGTTGATGGGACGGAATGCGTCGCTCGAGACGGCGGATCGGGTGCTTGGGGCCCTGGATGCAGTGCTCGCGGACTCGCCAGCTCCCGTCGTGGCCGGCGCTGCGTAGCGCTTACTGCCGCATTGAGGGGTCCACGTCTTCAGGTGGTGGGGAATCGTTGCGGATTCCGCAACGATTCCCCACCACCTGGCCTTTAGCTGCCCAGTGCCAGGCGGGCTGCCGGCGAGGTGCAGAAGGCCATGAAGGCCTCCACGTCCTCGCTCACCGGGCCGACCGCGGAGCGGACCACGTGCCAGCGGCGCTCGGGGAGGCCGCCGCGGGGGCTGATCGTGTCGAGCAGGCCCAGCTCCAGCTCGAGCTGCACCGCCACGCGTGACTGAAGGGCTATTCCGAGGCCGGCGCGAGCCGCCTGCTTGATCGCTCCGTTCGAGCCGAGTGTGAGCACGTTCGGCTCGATGCCGCGCGAGGCGAGGAACTCCTCGCACAGCGTGCGCGTGCCCGAGCCCGGCTCGCGGAGCAGCCACGGACGCGAGGCGAGTTCCTCCATTGCAACCCAGCGACGCCGGGCGAGCGGGTCGCCCGAGCTGGTGACCAGAACGAACTCGTTGTCTGCGAAGTCCATCCCCGCGAGCCGCTCGTCGTCGGGGATGCGGCCGGTCACCGCCACGTCCACGGTGTGGTCGAGCACGCGCTGGAAGACCAGCTCGCGGTTGCCCACGTCGAGGCTGATCTCCAGGTCAGGCCGGCGCTCGCGGAAGGCCTGGATCAGCTGCGGCACCAGGTACTCGCCCGCAGTCGTGACCGCGCTGATCATCAGCGTGTGCGGCCGCGCGTCCTCCGCCTCGCGTGCCACCCGCGCGCCCTGCTGGAGCAGCCCGAGCACGTCGCTCGCGTAGGGCGCGTAGGCGGCCCCCGCAGCGGTCGGGCGCACGGTGCGCCCCGCGCGCTCCGTGAGCCGCACCCCCAACTCTCGCTCGAGCGCCGAAACGGCGGCGGAGACCGACGGCTGCGTGACAACCAGCTCCTCCGCCGCAGCAGTAACCGACCCGCGCCGCACAACGGCAAGGAAGGCGACCAGCTGAGTAAGCGTCACGGCCATACCCAACGCAGAACGTATAGATTCGCGTCTAAGCGTGCAACGCTGAATCCGCACCCGTGGGGAAGCGCGGGTCCGCGCGCGGAGGCGAGCCGCCGATGGCCAGCGCCGCCCGGGCGGTGACCACGTGGTACAGGATCAGGAGCTGGACGAGCGCCAGCGAGTCGGAGCGATGCAGGTCGGTGCCGACGGTGAACTCGCCGAGCCGCCTGAT
>Ga0126306_10000137_pt1 | contig 26046 bp, 33 predicted proteins | sample Plot27_FD_92592 | JGI IMG/M metagenome (GOLD analysis project Ga0126306, IMG submission 92592) | Serpentine soil microbial communities from UC McLaughlin Reserve, CA, USA - Plot27 | ecosystem: Environmental > Terrestrial > Soil > Grasslands | place: USA: UC McLaughlin Reserve, Lake County... | reverse complement strand
CGCGCGGAGCACGCGCAGCACACGCGGACGCGTCGCTCGTCGCTAGAAGACGAACGCGATCAGCAGCACAATTAGGATGATCAGCAGGATCGTTCCAATGCCGATGTACATGGGGTCCCTCCCCTCGTAGTCGGATCGACGACGACCTTCTTCCCCGCTTTGGGGCTTCTCACTCGTAGATTTGCGCCTGCGCCGTAAGCTGCGCGCGTGCGCAGCCGCCTTCGAGAGCTCGGTTACGCAGTCGGCCGCTTCCCGACCGGGGAGCTGAACGCGCTCGTGGACGTGCCCGGCGTCCTCGTGGGCCACAGGACGCTGGTGGAGGGAGATCGGCTGCGCACGGGGGTCACGGCGATCCTGCCTCACGGCGGCAACCTCTATGAGGACAAGGTGCTCGGCGGCTGCCACGTGGTGAACGGATACGGCAAGGCCGCGGGGCTCACGCAGCTGGTGGAGCTCGGCACCGTCGAGAGCCCGCTGCTGCTCACGAACACGCTCTCGGTCGGGCCGGTGTGGGAGGGAGGGCTGCGTCATCTGCTGGACCTGAACCCCGGCGCGGCCCGCGATCGCGACACCGTGAACGTGATCGTCGGCGAATGCTTCGACGGCTGGCTCTCCGACGCTCGCGCTCTCGCGGTGCGCGCGGAGCACGCGCTCGAGGCGATCGACGTGGCCGCGCCCGACGAGGTTGGCGAGGGAGCGGTCGGCGCGGGCACCGGCACCACATGCTTCGGGTTCAAGGCCGGCGTGGGAACGACATCCCGAGTGATCGACGGGCACACGCTCGGCTGCCTCGTGGTGTCCAACTACGGGGCGAGGCGCGACCTGCACCTGCTGGTGGGGGAGGGCGTCGAGCTGCCCGACGCGGGCGCGGAGCCTCCGGCCCAGGGCGGCTCGATCATGATCGTCATCGGCACCGACGCTGCGCTCTCGGAGCGGCAGCTGCGCCGGCTGGCGGCCCGCGGCGCGTTCGGGCTCGGCCGCGCGGGCAGCTTCGCCTCCAACTCGAGCGGGGAGTACGTGATCGCGTTCTCGACGGCGCAGACCGTGTCGCACCGGGTGGATCGCGACCGAGACGAGCTCAGCTTCCTGCGCGACGACTCCGTGGCCGTCCGCAACCTCTTCGAGGCCGCAGGCGACGTCGTTGAGGAGTCAGTTCTGAACTCGCTCTGCTCGGCGGATGCGATGGAGGGGCGCGACGGCAACCGCGCCGAGGCGTTCCCGTACGAGCTGCTGGAGCGGATCGGGCTGCCGGAAACCTCCTCCAGAAGCGGCGAAGGGCCCCCGTAAGGACCCCTCGCCTGACCCACGGACGGCACATCCTTGCGCCGCCACGACTCGCGACCGAGTTACGACTGGGTGGGTTCCTCGTTGTTCTCCCGGGCCTTGGTCGAGACGCACTTGCCGAAGGCGTTCGGGCGATCCCCGTACGTGGCCGTGAACTCGGCCGAATGGTTGTCACGCAGGTCGTCGCATTCCTTCGCCGCGTTCTTCCACTCGGTCGCGTCCTGCTGGTCCTGCTCGTCGGCCGCGGCCTCCTTCTCCTTGGCCTTGGAGGACACGCACTTGCCGTACGCGTTCTTCCGCTCGCCATACTGCGCAACGAATTCGGCCGAGTGGTTGTCGCGCAGGTCCTTGCACTCCTTCGCGGCGTTCTTGTGAGCGCTCTGCTCCTCCTGCGCCTCCTCGACGGCTGTCTTGCGGGCGCACGCGGCGAGGCTGCGGAACTGCGTTCGGAACGCCTCATGGGTGGCGCTCGAGTTGCCGCGCAGCGTCTTACACTCTGCCTTTGCAGCGCGCTTGTCTCCCTGATCTGGATGCGGCTGTGCCAGGGCTCCCGCCGGCAGAACGAGGGCCAGGGCCAGTCCAATGGATACGGTGATCTTCTTCATGTGGGCTGAAACGCAGGTCGAGCGGGAAGGTTCTGGAGTAATGCAAGAACCTTCTGGCGCCGATTGCGTTCACATGGGTGATGCACTCACCGCACGCATGCCTGCCCGCACGTTGGGCTCCAAGCGGCTGCTGGCCCTTGCCGGCGACGAACGGCTGGTGCAGCAGATCCGCCGCGGGAACGAGCTGGCCTTCGAGATCGCCTTCGAGCGCCACGGCGGCGGCATCCTCGGCTTCTGCCGTCACATGCTCGGGTCGCGCGAGGAGGCCGAGGACGCGGTCCAGCACACCTTTGCGGCCGCCTACCGCGACCTTCAGCGCGACGACGAGCGCGAGATCACGCTCAAGCCGTGGCTGTACACGATCGCTCGCAACCGCTGCCTGTCGGTGCTGCGCGCCCGTCGCGAGCAGACCGCAGAGCTGGTGGAGCTGCCGACGGAAGGGCTCCATGAACAGGTCGCGCGTCGCGCCGAGCTGCGCGAGCTGCTTGGTGACCTCGGCGAGCTGCCGGAGGAGCAGCGCGCGGCCCTGCTGCTCGCCGAGGCGGCCGACCTCTCCCACGCCGAGGTGGCGGGGGTGCTCGGATGCGAGGTCGCGCGCGTGAAGGCGCTCGTGTTCCGCGCCCGCAGTGGACTGATCGAGCGCCGCGACGCGCGCGAGACTCCCTGCGCCGAGATCCGCGAGCAGCTCGCCAACCTGCGCGGCGGCTCGCTCCGCCGCAGCGAGTTGCGCCACCACCTGCGCTCCTGCCCCGGCTGCAGCGACTACCGCGAGCAGGTGCGCCAGCAGCGCCAGATGCTTGCCGTTGCACTTCCCGTCGTTCCCAGCCTGGGCCTCAAGTCGAGCGTGCTATCCGCAGCCGGCGTCGGCGGCGGGACCGCCGGCGGGGCGGCCGCGGCGGCAGGCGGAGGCGCGGCGGCCGCCGGAGGCGGCGGCTGGGCCTTCGGCGGCTCCGTCGGGTCGGCTGCGATAGCGAAGGTGGCTCTGGTGAGCGTGCTGGCTGGGGGAGGACTCGTGGCGGGCGAAGCGGCGGTCGAGCGGGCGGTTCGGTCCGACTCGTCGCCACCGCCCGCGGCTGCACCGGCTCGCGAGGCCGGGAAGGCGCGCTCCGCACCTGCGGGCGGCGAGTCCCAGGGTGCCCTGCGCGGCGAGCGCAGGAGCGCCGAGCGCAGCCACGGGCGCCGCGGAGCCGAGCGCCGCGCGGCTCGCTCGCGCGGCCGCGGGAATGCGGGCGCGAAGGCGAAGGGCAGGCCTGAGCATGCCCGGGGCGGCGAGGGCGGCCGACGGCTCGGTCAGACCAAGCGGCTTCGGAAGGTAAGGCCCGCCGAGCCGGGTGGCCGCGGTCGCGTCGAGGCGATCGGGCGAGGCCAGTCCAAGCATCCCGCCGAGCAGAGGGCCCCGGCGCAGAAGCCCAAGGCGCAGTCTCAGGCGCCGGTGGCGGACGGCGAGCCGGTCGTCGTGCCGGAGGCCGCACCGGCTCCGGCGCCTAAGGCGTCGCCTCCGGGCAAGGTCAAGCTGCTGAAGTAGCGTCCCGGGCGGGTAGCGTCCCGTCCGTGCCGATCCTGGAGGAGCTGGAGATAGCCGACGAGCCCGCCGACTGGCGCGCGCTCGGGTTCCACGTTGACGACGGTGCCTGCCGGGTGTCGACGGTTCGGCTGCGCCTGGTCGGGAAGGGCCCGCGGCGCGGGATCCTGGGCTGGACGCTGGGCGGCGGCGAGCCCGGGACCTCCGCGGTGGCGCACCCGAACGGCGTGGCCAGCATCGACCACGTGGTGCTGCTCTCACCCGACCTCGACCGCACAGTGGAAGAGCTGCGCTCGCAGGGCTTTGACCTCCGCCGCATCCGCGAGGGGGAAACGCCCGGCGGGTCCACCCGGCAGGCCTTCTTCCGGCTGGGCGAGCCGATCCTCGAGGTGGTCCAGGCACCCGAGGGCACGAGCGTGGCCAGAGACCCGGACGGTCCGGCGCGGCTGTGGGGCCTCGCGTTTCTCGTGGACGACATGGATGCCACCGCGTCCGCCCTCGGCGAGCTGCTCGGCGCGCCGCGGGCCGCCGTGCAGCCCGGCCGCGAGATCGCCACGCTCAGGCCGGAGGCAGGGCTCGGCCCAGCAATCGCCTTCATGACGCCGCGATGACCAACCTCCCGCATCTGCGGCTCTACCGGCTCGGCACGGCAGCGGCCCTGATCGCCGCGCCGCTCCTGTTCCTCGTGGACAACCTGCTGCATCCAAAGGAGCTCACGCGCGGAAACGAGCTGGAGCAGGTTGGCCTGATCGCCGACGTCTACACGCGCTGGCAGGGCGCCCACGCGATCGGCTTCGTTGCGATCCTCGCCTTCGCCCCGGCCGTGCTCGGGCTCGCATTCGTGGTGCGCAGGCGCCAGCCGACCTTCGGACTGGTGGCGGGGGCACTCGCGCTGGTCGGTGTCCTGGGGCTCGCCGCGGTCATAACGATCGACGGCTTCGCGTGGGGAATCGCGGGCGAGCTGTCGGCAGCGCCGGAGGTCGGACCGGACGGCGCCGCCGCGGTGCTGAAGGACCTCCAGGAGTCCGAGTGGGCGTACGTCTACTACCTCACGCCGCTCGGCTTCATTGTCGGGATGCTGATGCTGGCCGTGGGAGCCGCGCGCCAGGGCGCGGTGCCGTCCTGGGCGGCAGCCGTCCTCGCCCTGGCCGTGCTCATGGTCGGCACGGAGACCGCGATCGTCTCGAACGCGTACTTCATCGCGGGCGCGGCGGTGCTCCTGGTGGGCTGCGTTGCGGTGGCGCTCGCGATCCTGCGCATGAGCGACGAGCAGTTCGCTCAGGGCAGGGCGTAGTCGCGCACGTCGTCCAGGACGCTGGCCCCGCCGATCTCGACGACGCCGGCGTCGCCCGGCCGGGCCAGGATGCGCGAGCCACGCCCCTGCCGGATGTCGAGGGCGCGCCCGGCCTGCGCACACAGCTTCGTGGCGGCGGAGCCGGTGGCCTCGTCCTCCGCGATCCCGATCCGGACCGGGAACACCCGTGCGCGCATCGTGCCCGCGGCCTCGTCGAGCCACGCCCAGGTTGCGATCAGGTCGTGTCCCTCGGGCGGACCGTCGAGCGCGTCCACCTCCTCCGGCGACGCCAGCTCGGCGAGCTCGTATGGCGGCCCCCACTCGGGCTTTGCGGCCACGTAGACGAACTCACCCTCACGGCGGACGGCGAGCTCCCCGGCAGGGACGCGGAGCGTGTCGATGCCGTCCAGGAGCCAAGCCGTCCCAACGGTGGGATGGCCGGCGAAGTCGAGCTCCACGGAGGGGGTGAAGATCCGAATCTCACCGCGCTCGGCGTCGTCCACGAAGACGATCTCGCTCAGCCCGAGGTCGGCGGCGACCGCCTGACGCCGTTCCTGAGGCACCTCGGCGCCCTCGAGAAACACGCCCAGTGGGTTGCCGTTAGAGCCGTCCTCGGAGCAGAAGACGCGCAGAAGATGAAGAGCCGGCATGCGCCAACGCTACGCTCTGCGACTTCGATGCGACCGCTGGGACTCCGCGGCCTGCCCGTTGTGGCCGCGACAATGGCGGCCGTCGCCGCCGGCGCGTCCGCCGAAGTGGCCGCGGCCGAGCACCTCGCAGCGCTGTCGCCGACCCTCGAGGCGGCGAGCAGGCTGGCCACCCTCGAGAGCGTGCGCGCGCGGGCGCGGCCGGCCGTCGTGTTCCCGGTTCGGGGGCGCGTCGATTGGGGCGAGCACGACGCCCGCTTCGGCGCCTGGCGCGGTGGTCACGTTCACGAGGGCCAGGACGTGTTCGCCCCGGCGGGCAGGCCTCTGCGCGCGATCCGCGACGGCCGCGTGGTCGAGACGGGGGATGACGGAGGCCGCGGCAATTACGTCGCGATGTGGAGCCGCGAGGCGCGGCGCACGTTCGTGTACCTGCACATGCTGCACCCCTCCCGCGCGAGGGTCGGCGAGCGCGTGCGGGCGGGCCAGCGCATGGGCGCGGTCGGGTGCACGGGCTCGTGCTGGGGCGACCACCTCCACCTCGAGGTGCGCGTCGGCAGGGGCACCACCGGCAGGCCAGTCGATCCGCTGCCGCTGCTGCGGCGGCTCGCTGCCCGCCGCGCGCGCCCAGAGTAGCCTGCGCGGCCGTGGATCAGATGGAGCTGCGCAACCGCCTCGTCATGGCGACCCAAATGTGGCGCGAGGCGACCACCGAAGCGCTGCCGCGCATGCCCGCGGGTGAGCCCGCCGAGCAGCTCGCCGCGTTCGAGCTGCAGCTCATCGACATGCTCTGCGCGCAGGCCACGGCGGACACGGCCCGCGATGTGGCCGACAAGACCTGGGACCTCGTTCACGACCGGACGGACGACGATCCGGTCAAGCGTCGCGTGGTGGAGTGCCACGAAGCGCTCGCCCGGCTCTCCGCGCGAGGCGGCGGGAACGCTTTCTAGGCTGTCTCCGGTGAGGGCGCTCCCGGAGCTCTTCGACGTACGCGTCAAGGCGCGCTCGATGGCCTATCTGTTCGCGACGGGAGCGCTGCTCGGGCTGCTCACGCTGATCGTCCCGCACATGAGCGAGGTGAACGACCTCGCGCTGGCGCTGCTGGCATCGGCCGCCCTCGTGATCGCGGCGATCGTCTGGGTGAGCGGAGACCGGATTCGCGAGTGGCACATCCACGCCGTGCTCGCCACGGGCACGCTGATCGTCAGCCTGGCGAACTACTACGCGGGCGCCACCACGCTCTACCCGGTGCTCTACATGTGGGCCGCGCTATACGCCTTCTACTTCTTCCGGCCGGCGGAGGCGCTCGCCCACATGGCTCTCGTGGCCGTGTCCTACGCGGTCGTGCTCGCGATCCAGGACCCGGAGAGCGCGATCGTCCGCTGGCTGCTCGCGGTCGGGACGCCGCTGGTGGCGGGCCTCCTGATCTCGCGGCTGCTCCACAGGCTGAGCGACCGCGCCCAGCAGATCGAGCAGTCCGAGGCGCGCACGCGGATGGTGCTCGACACCGCGCCGGACGCGTTCATCACGCTCGACCGGGACGGCGTGATCATGAGCTGGAACGCCGCTGCGCGGCGGCTCTTCGGCTGGACCGCGGCCGAGGCGATCGGCCAGACGATGCGCGCGCTGATCGTCCCGCCGGAGTTCAGCGACCGCCATGACCAGCGGCGCAACGCGCTGATCGCGAGCGAGTCAGCGACTGCCACGGAGCGCTTCGAGGTGGAGTTCCAGCGTCGCGACGGCAGCCGCTTCCCGGGTGAGGCGACCGTGTCCAAGGTGGACATCCAGGGCGAGGTGTTCGTCTCGGGGTTCATCACCGACGTGACCGAGCGGCTGCGCCGCCAGGCCGAGCGCGAGGCGCTGCTTCGCGAGCAGGCCGCCCGGGCCGAGGCGGAGCGCGTGGCCGAGCTGGTGGGCGGGATGCAGGCGCTGGTGGACGCCGCGCTGGCGCACCGCACGCTGGACGGGATCCTCCGTGAGCTGGTCACGCAGGTGCGCGGGGTGCTCGACGCCGATGCGGCGACCATCTACCTGGCCGACGAGAGCGAGCGGCTGACGGTCGGCGCATCGGCGCCGGGAGACATCACCGGGGGCGACGCGTTCGCGAACAGGGTGGGCGAGGCGCGTGAGGCGATGCTCGCGCGAAACGACGCCAGCGCAAACGGCGGCGCGCTGGTCGGCGTCCCGCTGCTGGCCGAGGGCGAGGTCATGGGGGTCCTCGTCGCCTGTGCCACGCCGCCGCGCGAGTTCGGCGGGGAGGACCTCACGCTCCTGCGGCTGGCCGCCGAGAGGGTGGGCCTCGCCATCGCCCACGCGCGGGTGTACGAGCGCGAGCACCGCATTGCGGAGACGCTTCAGCGCAGCCTGCTGCCCGACCGCCTGCCCTCCCTGCCCGGGCTCGAGGTGGCGGCGCGCTATCTCCCGGCCGCATCGGAGGCCGAGGTGGGCGGCGACTGGTACGACGTGATCCCGATCGCCGGCGGCGCCGTTGGGCTCGTGATGGGCGACGTGGCCGGCAAGGGCCTGGCCGGTGCGTCCATGGTCGGGAGGCTGCGCAGCGCGCTGCGCGCGTACGCGCTCGAGGGCCACGACGGAGCGCGCGTCGTGGAGCAGCTGAACCGGCTGCTCTGGACGGAGGCCGAGGACAGCCAGATGGCGACGATGCTGTACGTGATCGTCGACCCGGCAGCGAACGCGGTCCGTTGGGTGAACGCGGGGCACCCCGCGCCGGTGATGGTCGTGGACGGCGAGCCCCGCTTCCTCGAGGGAGCCGGCTCCGTGCCGCTCGGAGTCCTGCCGTTCCCCACCTACGAGGAGGTCTCTGACCGGATGGATCCCGGCAGCACGCTGCTGCTCTACACGGACGGCCTGGTCGAGCGTCCGGGCGAGAACATCGACGACGGCATGGCCGAGCTGGCGGCTCGCGTGCGGGAGGCGCCGGAGGACCCCGACGCGCTCTGCGACCACCTGCTGGCCACGCTCGTGCCCGCGGGCGGTGCCATGGACGACGTGGCGCTCCTGACCCTGCGCAATCTCCCCGTTCCGGATCACTTCAGCGCCGAGTTCCCGGCCGAGCCGGAGTCGCTCGCGCCGATGCGGAGCATGCTCCGCCGCTGGCTGAGCCACGCCGGGGCGGGCGAGCTCGAGATCGCGGAGATCGTGACCGCCTGCGGCGAGGCGGCCACGAACGCGATCGAGCACGCGGGCGTAAGCGGCGGAACCCGCTTCGAGGTCTCGGGCGGGCGCGACGGCCGCGAGGTCGAGATCGCCGTGCGCGATCAGGGCTCGTGGCGCGAGCAGCGCCCGGGCGACCACGGCCGGGGCCTCGACCTGATGAGGACGCTGATGGATACGGTTGCGGTGGATCCCACTCCCGAGGGGACGATCGTTAGCCTCCGGCGTCGGCTTGGGGGCAACGGAGGTCCGGGTTGATGGACGACCTTGTTCACGTGCATATCGAGCAGCGGGAGGGCGATGACGTCGTCGTGGCCCGGTTGACCGGCGAGCTCGACATCTCCGGCGCGGCCTCCACCGGGCAGCGCATCGCCGACGCGGTGCCGAGCTCCGCCCGCGGGGTCGTGGTCGACATGAGCCAGCTCGACTTCATCGACTCGAGCGGCATCTCGATGCTCTTCGAGCTCGCGCGCCGAGTCGGCAGCCGCCGACAGGAGCTGCGCGTGGTCGCCCCCGCCGGCAAGCCGGTGGCACGAGTGCTGGACATCGTCGAGTTCGACAGGGCCGCGCCGGTGCACGCGGACGTGGACTCCGCGGTGGCCGAGATGGCCTAGGCCGGCGCCGCTGCCGTCTCGCGGATGAAGCCGAGCACGGCTGCGTTGAACTCCTCGGCGCGCTCCAGCGAGACGCCGTGCGGGGCGCCGGGCAGGACGGTGAGCTTCGCGCCCGGGATCAGCGCGGCGATCTCCTCCGACTTCCAGACCGGCACCAGGATGTCGCGCTCGGAGCCGATCACGTGGGTTGGCATCTGGAGGCCGCCGAGGCGGTCGCGGGTGTCGTGGCGTGCGCAGGCGGCGAGCTGGCGGCCGAAGGCGCCGGCGGGCTGTGGGTGTGGGTTCTCGAGGATCATTCCGCGCAGCCACTTGACGGTCTCGGGGTTCTCGTAGAACGACTCGGAGTGGTTCAGCAGCATCAGCTCGTCCACGTGCTGCTCGCGGCTGATCTGCTGGACGCGATTGCCCCAGACCTCGGCCATGCGCTGCGCGTAGTGGCCGCCGGCGGGGAAGGTCACCGCGAGGCTGAGCGTGCGCACGCGCTCGGGCGCCTGGATCGCGATCTCCTGCGCAATCGCGCCACCCATCGAGATGCCGACGAGGTGGAAGCTGTCGAGTTCCAGGTGGTCGGCGAGTGCGAGCGCGTCGCGCGCCATGTCGGCGATCTCGTACTCGCCGTCGGCCATCGAGGACTGGCCGACGTCGCGGTTGTCGAAGATCACGGTGCGGAACTCGGCCGAGCAGGTCGCGAGCTGGGGGAGCCACGCGAGCGTGTCGCAGGCCAGGCCGTGCACGCAGAAGAGCGGCTCTCCCTCGCCATGTGTCTCGTGGTAGAGCCGCTGTCCGTTTACCTCTGCGATCGCCATGCGCGAAGCGTACTGGCTGGCCAGCCAACCTTGGTACGCTCGGCGGCCTGATGCCTGGGGTCGCGGTCGTGACCGGAGCGGGGCGCGGCTTCGGCCGCGAGATCGCGCGTCGCCTGGCCGGACGCGGCTACACCGTGCTCGCCACGGACGTGGACGCAGAGGCGGCCGCCTCCACGGCGGAGGAGATCGGCGGCTTCTCGATGCCGCTTGACGTGCGCGACCCCGATGCTCACCGCGCGGCCGCCCGCGCGGCCAGCGAGCGCGGCCCGCTCGAGGTCTGGGTCAACAACGCGGGCGTGATGCGCACCGTGAAGTCGTGGGAGCAGTCGGACGACGATGTGCGCCTTCAGTGCGACGTGAACCTGACCGGGGTGATCTGGGGCTCGCACGCCGCGGTCGAGGCGATGCGCTCCGGGCCGGGGGACAACCGGCACATAGTCAACATCGCGTCGTTGTCCGCGCTCACGCCCGTGCCCGGGCTCGCGATCTATGCGGCGACGAAGCACGGGGTGCTCGGCTTCACCGGCTCGCTCCAGGGCGACCTCATGGACGCGGGAGTCCCGATCACGGTCCACGCGCTCTGCCCCGACGCCGCCGACACTCAGCTCCTGCGCGAGCACGACCACGAGCCTGCGGCGGCGATCAACTGGTCGGGCCCTCGGCTACTCACCCCAGAGGAGGTCGCCGAGCACGCCGTGGCTCTGCTGGACTCAAAGAAACTTGTGATGGTGGTCCCGCGCTGGCGCGGCTGGGGCGCGCGCACGACTGCGATGCTGGGGCGCGCCGGCCTCAGGAGCGCCGGGATGCTGCGCAGGCAGGGCGCCCGCCACCGGGCAAAAGCGACAACTGGAGGAACGACGTGACTGAGACGACCACAGTGCCCGGCACCGGGGCGAACGGAGCGGCGGCAGCCGCGACGATCGACGTGGAGAACCCGTCTACGGGGAAGGTGATCGCGAGCGTCCCCGTGGTGCCGCCAGAGCAGATCGCGGAGCTCGTCGAACGGGCCCGCCGCGCACAGCCCGGCTGGGAGGCGCTCGGCTTCGGCGGCCGCGCCGCCGTGCTGAGGCGCTGCCAGAAGTGGGTCTCCGACAACAGGCAGCGGGTGATCGACACGATCGTCTCCGAGACCGGCAAGACCTACGAGGACGCGCTCACTGCGGAGATCGGGTACGCGGTCGGCTCATTCGCCTTCTGGGCCAAGAACGCCGAGGGCTACCTGGCGGAGGAGCGCATCAAGACAGCGTCGCCGTTCGCGAAGGGGCGGAAGCTGTTCGTGCGCTACGCGCCGGTGGGCGTGGTCGGCGTGATCGGTCCCTGGAACTACCCGCTCACGAACTCGTTCGGCGACTGCATCCCGGCGCTCGCCGCGGGCAACGCCGTGCTGCTGAAGCCGTCCGAGGTCACGCCGCTCACCTCGCTCCTGATGGCCGAGATGCTGCGCGAGTGCGGGCTTCCCGAGCACGTCTTCCAGGTGGTGCCGGGATATGGCGAGACCGGCGCCGCGCTGATCGACGAGGTCGACTTCGTGATGTTCACCGGGTCCACCGCCACCGGCAAGCGCGTGATGGAGCGTGCCGCCAGGACACTCACCCCCGTGGCACTCGAACTTGGCGGCAAGGACCCGATGATCGTGTGCGCGGACGCCGACCTGGAGCGTGCCGCCAACGCGGCGGTGCACTACTCGATGCAGAACGCGGGCCAGACCTGCATCTCGACCGAGCGCGTGTACGTGGAGGAGCCGATCTACGACGACTTCGTCCGGCTCGTCGCCGACAAGGTGGGCGGGCTGCGCCAGAGCGCGCCCGGGGCTGCCGGTTCCACGGATATCGGCGCGGTGATCCACCCGCCGCAGTCGGACATCGTGGAGCGGCACGTGAACGACGCGGTCGAGCGCGGCGCGCGCGTGCTGGTGGGCGGCACTCGCAGCGACGAGGACGGCCACTACTTCGAGCCGACCGTGCTCGTGGACGTGGACCACTCGATGGCGTGCATGCGCGAGGAGACGTTCGGGCCGACGGTCCCGATCATGAAGGTGCGCGACGCCCAGGAGGCCGTCCGGCTCGCCAACGACAGCCCCTACGGGCTGCAGGCGTCGGTGTGGACCAAGGACGCCGGCAAGGGCGAGCGCCTGGCCCGCCGCATCGAGGCCGGCGCGGTCACGGTGAACGACGCCCAGGTGAACTACCTGGCGCTCGAGTTGCCGATGGGCGGCTGGAAGGAGTCGGGCCTCGGTACCCGCCACGGCGCGGACGGGATCCGCAAGTACACGAAGAAGCAGAGCGTGCTCGTCACGAGCTTCGCGCCGATGAAGAAGGACCTCCACATGATGCCCTACACGGCGCGGCGCACCGGCTTCATCGGACGGCTGCTGAAGCTGATCTACGGACGCTGACGGATCTGCCGATAGAGGTGGGGTGCGGCTTCGCTTCGCCCTCCTCGCCCTGATCGCGGTCATCGCGGCGCTCCCAACAGCGTCGGCATTTGCCGATGCCCCGATCGACGACTACGCCTACGACAAGGCGCGCGACTGCCGCAAGAAGCCCACGCTGGGCGCGCTCGCGCTGGTGGACTGGCTCGAGCAGAACGCGAAGGGAAGCTTCTGGGGAATCATGCGCTGCGAGCGCTGGGGCAGGAACAGCGCGTCCCTGCACGCCGAGGGCCGCGCGGTGGACTGGCACCTCGACGCCTCCCGCCCCGCCGACCGCCGCGAGGCGTGCCGCCTGATCGACCTCTGTCTCGCCACGGACAGCGACGGAAACGAGCATGCACTCGCGCGGCGGATGGGGATCCAGGAGATCATCTGGAACTGCCACTCGTGGTGGTCCGGTGCTGAGGGCATGGAGCAGTACTCGCCGTGTTACACCGAGCGCGGGAAGCTGAAGCGGAAGGTGAACCGCACCGAGGCCCACAAGGATCACATCCACATCGGGCTCTCCTGGGCGGGCGCGCGCAAGCGCACGTCCTTCTGGAACCGGTAGGGCTGTGCGTAGCATTGCGGGCGTCCGGGAACGAGCGGTACATGGACGTGACGATCATCGGTACGGGGAACATGGCCCGCGGCATCGGAAGCCGCGTGCTGGCCGGTGGTCACGGCCTGACAGTTGTAGGCAAGGACCAAGTCCGAGCGGAGAGCGTGGCGACCGACCTCGGCGGCGAGGGCAAGATCTCCACCGCCGTTGTCGGCGACGATCTTGGCGGCGATGTCATCGTGCTCGCCGTCTATTACCCCGACGCCCGCGAGGCGGTGGCGCAGTACCGAGACCAGCTTGCCGGCAAGCCAGTCGTCGACATCACCAACCCGGTCAACGAGAGCTTCGACGCGCTCGTCGTGCCGGCCGATAGTTCCGCTAGCCAGGAGCTCTCGCAGCTCGCGCCCAACGCACAGTTCGTCAAGGCGTTCAACACGACGTTCGCCAACACCTTGTCGAGCGGAGAGGTGGGCGGTCACACGCTCGACGTCCTGATCGCCGGCGACGACAGTGCGGCGAAGGAGGCGGTCATCGAGCTCGCCCGCGACGGCGGACTCAACCCGATTGACGCCGGCGGGCTGGCACGTGCGCGTGAACTCGAGGCACTCGGCCTGCTCCACATGACTCTGCAGGATGAGCTCGGGACCGGTTTCGCGAGCGCTGTCAAGCTGATCGCCTGACGGTGTGACGGATCCGGGCGCCCATGCCCCTGGCGAGCGGCGTCGTTTTCGGGGCGCGGTCGATGCCCTCGGGCGGTCTGCGAGCAGATCGGCAGCTCGGACATGGAGCTGCGCCGCCGCTGGCGCTTCAAGGCGAAGGGCGCCCCCAAGGACCTGAAGGTCTTCGTGGCCAAGCTCGACTGAAACAGTCCGATCGCTCGTGTCGTATGTGAGGCGTGGGGGGATCGTCTTCAGGTCAGGAGGTCGCTCTGGATCCGCCGGTGCGACCGTGGTACCGGGCGGCGGGTGCTCGAGACGAGGCGTTGCTCATCAGACAGGCGCGGCGGGGGTCGGCTGATGCGGTCGAGGCGCTCGTGCGCAGGCACTGGGACAGCGCCCACCGGGCCGCGTTCCTGATCGTTCACGACGCCGCAGCCGCCGAGGACATCGCCCAGGAGGCGATGCTGGCGGCGGTCCGCTCCATCGATGGGTTCGACCGCCGGAGGCCGTTCCGGCCCTGGCTTCACCGCATCGTCGTGAACCGCTCGCTCGACCTGCTGCGCGCCTGGGCGCGGCGGCCCGAGGTGAGCGTGGAGGTGGCGGGACCCGCGGCCGGCGCAGCCGCCGAGTCGGCGCAGCCCGACTCGCTCTCGGACGAGCTGATGCGCGCCCTAGGGGCGCTCGAGCCGGACGAGCGGGCGCTGATCGTGATGCGCCACCTCCTCGGCTACCGCTCCCCTGAGCTGGGGCGCATGCTCGACCTTCCGGCAGGGACCGTCAGGACACGGCTCGCGCGCGCACTCAAGCGCCTGCGCGAGCTGCTCGAGGCTGAAACGAGGGATGACTCATGAGTCCGGACCGACTGAAGGAACAGCTGAGCGAAATCCACACGCCGCCTGCCGTGCAGGCGCGCGAGCGGGCCGTGGCCGAGGCCCGTGCGGAGGTCGTGGAACGAGCCACGGGAGCGCGGCCTGCGAGCGAGTGGCGGCCGCGCCTGCTCAGCATCGCCGCCGCGTTTCTGCTGGTCCTCGTGGTCCTCCTCACGCCCCCGGGCAGGGCCGCGAGCGCGTGGGTCGGCGACCTGGTCGGGATCGGCGACGTGGGGGGCCCGCCCACCCAGGACAACCGCGGTCGCTTCGAGAAGCCGGGCACCGCGGTCGTGATCGACAACGGGGAAGCCCCTGATGGCAGCCGCTACGAGTGGGTTGCCTACGGGTGCAGCGTCGGCACCGACGAGGGCATGGGGAAGGAGTTCGAGGGAATCGGCGTCTCGCTCGACTGGCCTGGCGTCAAGGGGCGCGAGGGCGGCGGGTTCTGTGAGGAGCTGGAGGGAAGGCCGAGCGCACGCGCGTTCAGCCAGCACGGCGTGCACGTGCTTCCGTCGCAGTTCAAGGGGGTCGCCGAGCCCGACCTGGTGATCTCGGGCGTCGCGGGGCCGGACGTGCACAGGGTCAGCGTCATCTACACGGACGGCGAGGGCAGGGAGCGCGAGCTTCCCGTGGACTTCGCCCGCGTGGAGGGCAAGCTGCGCGAGGTCGCGAGCCGGCCGGAGGCGCTCGGCACGTTCGTCGCGTTCCTGCCCGGCGACATCGCCGCGCGCGACGAGCTCGCGTCGCGCCTCGATCTGCGGGCGCTGTACGGGACGGGCAAGCTGAAGCTCGGGCCGATCGGCCGACGAGAGCGGGAGCAGGCCCGAAAGGCGTTCGAGGCGTGCCCGACGACTACGCAGGGCCCGTCGCCGGCCGACGACTGTCTCGCAGGGCGCCTGCCGCCCGGCCCGTTCGAGTACGTGACGTACGACAAGGACGGGCAAGTCCTCGAGCGGATGACCGAGCCGCTGGTCGCCGCCATGGTGCGCCCGCTCGACAGCATCGAGGCCGAGGGGCGAGAGGAGCCCGGGGACGAGCGCGGGCGCCGGGTGCCGGAGTCCGGGAGCAAGGGCACGATCGAGCTCATGACCGGTCGCTCGCCCGATGGCGCGCTCTTCGAGGTCTACATCGAGCAATCCGACTACGGCACAGGCATCGGCACCTGGTGGCCATATGCGCCGTCGGCTGGCTGGGGCTACTCCGGTGGCGGTCTGCCACCGTCTACCGCCTTCGGTCGGCGACACCCGGAGCGTGTATTCACCAAGCCCTACGGATTCCTGAACGACGCCTCCGAGGCCACCACGTACCGGGTCCTGAGCGGCTTCGCCCGCACGAGCGTTGACCGGGTCCAGGTGATCTACCTGGATCGTGACGGGAGCCGGCACGAGGCGCCGGTGAAGCTCGCCCAGGCCACGGCCGAGATCGTCCAGAAGTTCGAGTCGAGCAAGCCATTCGGATACTGGATCGCCTTCGTGCCGAGGTCTGCAGGCCATCAACCGATCGAGGTGATCGCCTACGGCGGGAACGGCGAGCGGCTCGGAGCGCCGTTCACCCTCGAAAGCCCGTGAATAACGGTCTTTTGCTGAGGGTATGTGAAGCCCATCACGGTGACGCCAGAATTGGCCGATACTGTCGTATAGGCATGGATCGTCAGCACATCGACATCTCGCGTGACCTCGACGGGCACCCCGTCGTCTTCGCGTGCTTCGATCTCCGCGAGGAGGAGATCGGCGCGTCGGCGCACGCCGTAGCGGCCAGCGCCGCCGAGCGTTTCCGCAACACCGAGATGTCCGCCGACGACGTGATCGAGCTGCGCGAGCTCACCGCCGTGGCGGACGAGCTGGGCGAGCTGGCCGGCGGCGCGGGAACGATCGTGCTGCGCCCGGCCCGGCTCGCCGCGTACCGGCACGCGCTCCACTTCTTCGTCGAGTCGCGCGACGAGGGCGAGTGGATCCGCGACGAGGATCGCGAGCCGCTCGCGATCGTCCGCAGCCTGCTGTACCCGCTCGAGCAGCTCAGCGCGGAGGCGATGCGCACCGCGCTGTCGCCGGCCGAGCGCCCCGCCTAGGGGTAGAGGTCCCCGTCCTCGCCGATGACGAAGATCGCGCTGACGGGGCAGTTCCCCGCGGCCTGGATCACCTCGTCCACCGACGCACCGTCCGGATCCACGACCACCGCCTTGTCCTCCTCGTCCAGCTGAAAGACGTTTGGCGCGCTGTCCACGCAATCGCCCGAGCCGATGCAGAGGGCGCGGTCGACGGTGATCTCGATCCGGTTCTGCGCGGAGAGCTCCGACATCAGCGCCGGCGGCGGAGCACGATCAGCACGACCAGGCCCGCGAGGGCCAGCGGCAGGAGCGCACGCGGTCCGGGGCCGCTGCCACCGGCGTGCGGCTCGACTCCGGCGGGCATCGCGAACTCCTCGGCGGCGAGCACGTCGTGCGGCTCGCGGATCCCGGTGGGGTCGCCGGGGAAGCGGTTCTCGCGCGTCCCGATCCCGAACTCCTCGGCCGCCAGGACGTCGTGCGGCTCGTCGATGCCGCTGGGATCGGGCGGGACGTCGCGCTGGCTGCGTTCAGACTCACTCATCGTCCCTATCGTTCCAGATCCATGGATGAGGCCACCCGGACCGAGCTAGAGGCCGCCGCGTTCCGCGCGCTCGTCAAGCACCTGCGGGAGCGGGCCGATGTTCAGAACATCGATCTGATGGAGCTGGCCGGCTTCTGTCGCAACTGCCTGTCGCGCTGGTATCGCGAGGCGGCGGAGGAGCGCGGCATCGAGCTCGAGGACGCGGAGGCGCGGGAGATCGTCTACGGGATGCCGTACTCGGAATGGAAATCCAGGCACCAGGCGCCGGAAGCGGCGAGCTGACCCGCTCGCGCCGCGCGGCCGTGCTGGCCGCCCTCGCCTGCTTGGCGCTGCTCGCGGCTGCCTGCGGGCGCGACGAGGCGCGTGACGGCACGAACACACGCGCCTCGGAGCCCGAGGAGGTCGTGCTCACGCCGGAGGCTGCGCGCGAGGGGCTCAGGGAACACAGCGAGCAGCCCCGCGCTCCCAACTCCAAGGCCCAGGTGGTCGAGTTGCTCGGCGCCGGCTCGGCCGAGAGCATCGAGGTCGACCCGAACGAAGACGCTCCCAGCCCCAGCGCCCCAACCGACGCCGAGGTGCGCACCGAGCTGCGCGAGGCCCGCGCGTCGCTCTCCAAGTTCAAGCAACACCTCAACTCGACCGCGTACCTCCAGACCGGCCCGCGGGCACGCGTCTTGGCCGACGGGACCGCCGTGGCGCCGGAGAACGCACCGGAGGTGGTCAAGCGCGTGATCCTGGCCGCGAACGAGATCGCCAAGTTCCCGTACAAGTGGGGCGGCGGCCACGGCGCCTGGCGCGACAACGGCTACGACTGCTCGGGTTCCGTGTCGTTCGCGCTGGCGGGGGCGGGACTGCTCCGCAGCCCGCTCACTTCAGGCGGCTTCCTCAAGTACGGAGCCCCTGGCCCCGGCAGGTGGATCACGATCTACACGAGCTACGGCCACATCTTCATGATCGTCGGCGGCCTGCGCTTCGACACGAGTGGGCAGGGCCGTGCGGGCACCCGCTGGCAGGACGAGCCGCGCACGACCGCCGGCTTCGCGGTGCGTCACATCCCCGGGCTCTAGCCGCTGTACGGGGGCGCCTCGCCCCAGCCCCAGTGCGGCACGGGCGCCTTCGGGGGAGGCTCCGCGCCGGGCTGCGAGTTCCCGATGGCGAGCCTCGTGCCCCACTCGATGTACGCCACGAAGGCGGAGCGGAACTCCGGGTCGCTCGGCAGCTCTGCGTCGTCCGCGGCATCGCAGATCAGTTCCACCCAGCGCCGCCGCATCGGCTCCGTGAGGGCGAGGCCGCGGTGCTTCCCGAGCATGTGCGGGTAGCCGCCGCGTTCCTCCGTGTAGCGGGGCGGGCCGCCGAACACCTCGGCGAGCCACATCGCCACGTATCTGGGGTGGTGGGCATCCATGCCGCGGAAGACGGGCTCGAGCAGGTCGTCGGCGCGGACCTTCTCGTAGAAGAGCTCGGTGAGGCGCTCGAACGACTCGATGCCGCCCGCCCACTCGTACAGGCTCGGCGTGGAGTCGCTCACAACTCGAGCTCCGCCGGCTCGAGCTCGACCTCGATCAGCCGGCCCGCGCGCAGCACCCGGACCGTGACCGGCGTGCCGATGAGGTCGGCGACCATCAGCCGCTGGAGATCCTCGACCCGGTCCGTGCGTGTGCCGTTCATCGACAGGATCAGGTCCTCGGGGCGGATCCCGGCGCGGGCGGCCGGCCCACCATCCACGACCTCGACCACCTCGATGCAGCTCGTCGAGCCGGTCTCGGCCCGGGCGTGGGGCGGCACCGGCCGCGGGCCGCCCGCGATGCCGAGGTAGGCGCGCCGCACGCGGCCGTCCGACATCAGGCCCGCGATCACCCGCTGGGTGGTCTCGTTGATCGGCACGGCCAGGCCGAGGCCCACGCCCGCGACGGCCGTGTTGATCCCCACGACGCGGGCGCGGCTGTCCGCCAGCGCGCCACCGGAGCTGCCGGGGTTGAGGGCAGCATCGGTCTGGATCACGTTGTCGATGATTCGCCCCGCGCGACGCGAGCGCGCTGGGAGGGAGCGGCCGAGGCCGGACACGACTCCGGCCGTGACCGAGCCGCCGAGCCCGTGCGGGTTGCCGATCGCGACCACGAGCTGGCCCACGCGCAGCTCCTCCGCGTCTCCGAGCTCGGCCGGCGCGAGGCGCTCGCCCTCGGCACGCAGCAGCGCGAGGTCCGAGAGCGGGTCGCGGCCGACCACCTCGAAGCGCTCCTCGCGGCCGTCGGCGAAGGTCGCGCGCCCGCGGGCGGTCGAACGGCCCACCACGTGTGCCGACGTGAGCAGGAAGCCGTCGGGTGTGAGCGCCACCGCGCTCCCGGCCCCGGCGGGCACCTGCCCGCCGCGCGTCCGCCGCAGCACGCGCAGGCTCGCGACGGATGGCGCCAGCCGCTCGGCCACGGCCGTGACCGCGCGCGAGTAGGCATCGAGGGCCTCCGACTCGGCGGCGCTGGGTGGCTCCGCCACGTCGGGGGAGCTCACGCCGCCTCCTTCGCCCCGAAGTGCGCTGTCACGGAGCGCTCGTCCGTGCCGCGCACGACGCTGAGCTCGAGCTCACCGCCCGCGGCGGCCACCGAGTCGAGCGCCGTGTAGAGCGCCTCCACGCCGTCCACGGGCTGGCCGCCGACGGCGACGATCAGGTCGCCCGGCTCGAGTCCCGCGCCCGCCGCGGCGCTGCCGTCCTCGACCGCGCGCACGAGCAGGCCGTCGCGCTCCGGCAGCCCGACCGCGCGGCGCAGGCGCCGGGCCACACGCGGCGGCGCGATCGCCACGCCGAGCCGGTGTGGCGCGGGCGCCTCCCCGCGCGCGAGCAGCAGCGCGCGCTCCTTGACGGCGGCGCTGGCCGGCACGGCGAGGATCAGCCCGCCATCCAGACGCAGGCTGTTCAGGCCGAGGAGGTTGCCGTCCGGATCCACGAGCGGGCCGCCCGACGATCCGCGCGGCAGCGGTGCGGTGTGCTCGATGGCGCCATGCACGCGACGCCCGCGCGGCCCGCGGAAGCTGCGCTCGCCCGAGGACACGAAGCCGAGCGTGGCACGCAGGCCACGGCCGCCAGGGTTGGCGAGCGCGACCACGGGCGCGCCGATGCCCGGCGACTCCGCGGGCTCCCAGGCCACGGCCGGAGCGTCCCCGGTGGCGACGGCGAGCACCGCCAGGTCGAGGTCCGGATCGCTCCCCACGACCTCGGCGCGCTCGCGCCGGCCGTCGTGGAACGACACGGTCACGTCCTCGCGGCGGAGGTTGTGGGCGCTTGTGAGCACGTGACCGTCTCCGATCACCACGCCCGATCCGTGGCCCCAGCCGCGCCCGAGCCCGACCACGCATGGCCCCACGCTCTCGGCGGCGCCCGCGATGGTGTCCTGCAGGGTCTTGACTGCGTTCATGACGACTCCCAGAGGTCACTTGCAAATTGCTAGTGACTATACACCCGGGTACCATCGGGCTCGACATGGCTGAACCCGCCTCCTCACCGCTCGCCGCCGCGCTCGACAGCGTCGGTGACCGCTGGACGCTCCTGCTCGTGGAGGCGCTGCTCGACGGCCCGCGGCGCTTCGGCGACCTCCAGGAGGGCCTGCCGCGAATCGCGCCAAACGTGCTGACCCAGCGCCTGCGGCGGCTCGAGGGCGAGGGACTGGTGGTGGCTCAGCCCTACAGCGAGCGCCCGCAGCGCTACGTGTACGAGCTCACGGCCTCCGGCCACGAGCTCGCGGGCGCCCTGCGCCTGCTCGCCGACTGGGGGGCGCGCCACCGGGAGAGCGGCGAGCCGCCCCGGCACGACGCGTGCGGCACCCCGGTCGAGGCACGCTGGTGGTGCCCGACCTGCGAACGCCCGGTCGACGAGGACGATGCCGGCGGTCTGCACTTCGCCTAACCTTGTGCTCCGATGGACGATCAGCCCACTCGGGTCCTCGAGGGCGGCAGACGACCGCCCCCGCAGCCGCGCTCGGGCGGCCCGCCGCCGCGTGGGCCGGGACGGCCCCCGTGCCGCGAGCCGGAGTTCGTGTACCGCCGCCGGCGGCTCATGGCAGCGGCGGGCGGGGCGATCGTCTTCATCCTGCTGATCGTGCTGATCGTGAGCGCGGGCGGGAGCGATCCGGAGCCGAAGAGCACGCCGTCCGACCTGGGCGTGGGCGGCACGACCACCTTCGACCGCTCGAACCGCGACCGCACCACCACAACCCAGACCGACACAGACTCCACGGCCACGCCCGCGGCGCCCACCACCCCGCCCGCGGACGGCACGGGCGGCAGCACCGCGACGCCGGTCGCGCCGGCCCCGCAGGGCGAGGGCGGCGGCGTGGGTCAGGCGCCGGCGGCTCCCGCGCCCGCCCCGCCCGAGGGCGAGGGCGGCGGCGCCGAGGCGCCCGTCCCCTAGAGCTCCGGGCGCCGTCGTAGCCGCTTGGTCTCGCCGCGGCGGCGCTTCGACTCCGCGCGCCTGCGCCGCGAGGCACCCGTCGGCTTCGTCGCACGCCGGGGGCGCTGCACCGTCAGCGCGCTCTCGAGGCGGCCACGCAGGCGCTCCACCGCCAGCTCCCGGTTGCGCGCCTGGCTGCGCGTGTCCTGCGCCACCGCGCGCACCACCGGTCCCAGGCGTGAGCTGATCCGCTGCCGCTGCTCCTCGCTCAGCGCCTGCGAAGAGCAGACGTCGAACACGGCCTCCACACGCGAGGCCGTGACGTTCGCGTGCTGCCCGCCCGGTCCGGACGAGCGGCTCGTGCGCAGCTCGATCTCCGAGAGCGGAATCGCCGCATATCGCCCGACGCGGAGCGGATCGTCCATGGCAGCGGCACGCTAGCGCCCCGTGGTGTCAAGCTCCCGCGCCATGCGGGTAGCGGTGGTCGGCCACGTGGAATGGTGTGAGTTCGCCGAGGTGCCGCACGTGCCGCAGCCGGGCGAGATCGTCCACGCGACCGCGACCTTCGAGCAGCCGGCCGGCGGCGGGGCCGTGGCCGCGGTGCAGCTGCGCAAGCTCGCCGGTGAGGCCACGCTGTTCACGGCGTTCGGCGACGACGAGATCGGGCACCGCTCCGACGCCGAGCTGCGCGAGCACCGGGTGCGCGTGGAGGGCCGCTTCCACCCCGAGCCGCAGCGGCGCGCCTTCGTGCACCTCGACAGCGAGGGCGAGCGCACCATCACCGTGCTCGGACCGCGGCTCGGGCCGAGCGGCGCGGACGAGCTGGCGTGGCAGCAGCTCGACGAGATGGACGCCGTCTACGTGACGGCGGGCGACGTACAGGCGATCCGCCAGGCGCGCCGCGCCCGCATGCTGGTGGCCACGCCGCGTGGCCTCGCGACGCTGGCCGAGTCTGGGGTGCAGCTCGACGCACTCGTCTCGAGCGGCCGCGATCCGGGCGAGCGCTACGGCCCGGGCGACATCGAGCCGGCGCCACGGGTGGTCGTGCGAACGCTCGGGGCCGCCGGTGGCGAGTGGGAGACCGCCGAGGGCAACCGCGGCCGCTGGGGCCCGGCCGAGCTGCCCGGCCCGGTTCGCGACGCCTACGGTGCCGGCGACAGCTTCGCAGCAGGGCTCACCTACGGGCTCGGGGCGGGCTGGGACGTGGCGAAGGCGGTCGAGCTGGCGGCCCGCTGCGGCGCGGCGTGCCTCACGGGCCGCGGCCCGTACGAGGCGCAGCTTGAGCTCGCCTAGGCCACGTGGCCGTCGGCGGGCTCGATCGGCAGGCCGTCCTTGACCCATGCCTCGAGGCCGCCGTCCAGGTTGTGCGCCTCGAAGCCGGCCGCCGCGAACGCCTGCGCGGCGAGGGCGGACCTCCTGCCCGTGCGGCAGTAGAAGACCACCGCCCGCTGGCGATCGAGTTTGCCCGCCTCGGCGGTGAGCCGGTCGAGCTCGATGTGAAGCGTGTCCACGATGTGACCCGCGTCGCGCTCGTACTGCTCGCGCACGTCGACCCCCTGGGCGCCAGCGCGAAGCAGCTCCGCGGCTTGGCCGGGGGAGAGGTCCTGGGGAGCGTCGGACATCGAGAGCGAGGCTACTAGCGCTCGGTTAGGGTTCGACTGATGGAGGACTGGACGACTCGCGGAAAGACAGTGCTGATCACCGGGGCCGCACGTGGCCTGGGGGCCGAGACGGCGCGCCGGGTGGCGGCGCGGGGCGCCAACGTGGCGCTCGTGGGCCTGGAGCCGGAGGAGCTGGAGCGGGTGGCCGCGCAGTGCGGTGCGAACGCCGCCTGGTTCGAGTGCGACGTGACCGACGTCGACGCGCTCGAGGCGGTCGTGGCGGGCGCGGTCGAGCGCTTCGGCGGAATCGACGTCGTGATGGCCAACGCCGGCATCGCCCCGATGGGGATGGTGCGGTCCACGGACCCGATGGCTTTCGAGCGGACCATCGAGATCAACCTGCTCGGCGTGTGGCGCACGGTGCGCGCCTGCCTGCCGCACGTGATCGAGCGGCAGGGCTACGTGCTCGTGATCGCGTCGATGGCGGCGGCGCTCCACGCTCCCGGGATGGCGGCCTACGCGGCGAGCAAGGCCGGTGCCGAGGCGTTCGCCAACTCTCTCCGGTCCGAGGTGAAGCACCTGGGCGTCGACGTGGGGGTCGGTTACTTCGGCTTCATCGACACGGACATGGTTCGCGGGGCCGACGCGCATCCGGCGATCGGGGCACTTCGCGAGACCGCCACCGGGCCGCTCTCGAAGACCTATCCGCTGTCGAAGGCCGGCAAGGCGCTCGCCGAGGGCATCGAGAAGCGACAGCGCTGGGTGGTGGTGCCGCCGTACGCGCGGGCACTGATCGTCCTGCGCACCCTGCTCCAGCCGCTGGTCGAGCGCGAGGCCCAGAAGGCCGCTCCCGAGGTCGACGAGCTGTTCCTCGCGGACGTCAGCGAGCGCGGCGCGGCCGCGGCCTCAGGGCCGGTCGGCCCCGGCGGCCAGGCCGCCCTGCGCGTGCAGCCCGAGACCCCGCGCGGCGGCGAGGCCGACCGCGTCGACGGCAGCGGCGAGCCCGAGCGCGAGCCCGCCGCCGGCTAGCTCGTCTCGTCCTCGTCAGGCTCGTCGCCTGACGATTGCTCGTCGTCGCTTGCGAGCCGCTGCTCGTCGGGATTGGTTGCCGCGTTCGGGTCCGTGGGCCCGCCGGGGATCGGCTCGCCCTTGAACTCGTCGGGGTCGTCGACCTCCTCGCCGCCGACCTCCACCGAGCCATCCTCGCGGTGGCGCACCGAGTCGGGGCCGAGGTTCGCCTCCGGGCCCTCGTCGTAGCTGTGGTCGCCCTCCTTGCCGCCGAAGGTCTCGTACTTCGCCTGCCCGTCAGGCCAATCCTCGAGCTTCTCGGGGGGATCCTCCTCGAGCTGCTGGATCTCCTCCTTGGCCTCCTCCATCTTCTGCTGGTGCTCTGTCTTCTCGTCGTCGTCGCTCATGCTGCCTGCGCTACCCAGAGAAGCGGCCGAGCATGCGACTATCGTCATCAGACGCGATGGCCAAGCGCGACCCCCGCATGATCCCCCTGGGCTACGGGAAGTACGTGCGCGCCGACCGCATCTACGCGCTCGTGCCGCTCGAGGGCTCGGAGCGCCAGGACGGGCGCCGCACCTACGTCCACGTGGACGGTCTGACAGAGCCGGTGGTGGCCTCCAGATCGGAGCGAGCGATCCTCGCCGACGTGGAGACCGCCCTCGCCGAGGCTGCCGGGCTGCCGCGCCGCCGCCGTGTGGCGGCCGGGCAGGAGACCCTGCTGCCCTAGAGCTCCTCGACGGCCTTCAGGACCTTCTGCACCGACTCCTTGGCGTCGCCGAACAGGAGCGAGGTGTTCTCGGCGTAGAAGAGCGGGTTGTCGATGCCCGCGAAGCCGGTGTTCATCGATCGCTTCAGGACGATCACCGAGGCGGCCTTGTCCACGTCCAGGATCGGCATGCCGTAGATCGGCGAGTCGGTCACGTCGCGCGCGGCCGGGTTCGTCACGTCGTTGGCCCCGATCACAAGCGCCACGTCGGTCTGAGGGAACTCCGGGTTGATCTCGTCCATCTCCTTGAGATGGTCGTAGGGCACGTCGGCCTCGGCGAGCAGAACGTTCATGTGGCCCGGCATGCGGCCGGCCACGGGGTGGATGGCGTAGCGCACCTCCACGCCGCGCTTTTCGAGCGCGTCCGCCAGCTCGCGAACCGTGTGCTGCGCCTGCGCGACCGCCAGACCGTAGCCGGGCGCGACCACGACCTTGCTCGCGTAGCTGAGCTGGATCGCAACGTCGGCGGGATCCGTGGAGCGCACCGGCTTCTCCTCGCCGTCCGCGCCCGCACCCGGCGCTGCGCCGCCGCCCCCGAAGCCGCCCTTGAAGATGTTGAGGATCGAGCGATTCATCGCCTCGGCCATCAGCATCGTCAGGATCGATCCCGAGGCGCCCACGAGCATGCCGGCCACGATCAGCGCCACGTTGTCGAGCGCCAGACCGGCCGCTGCCGCCGACAGTCCCGTGAAGGCGTTCAGCAGCGAGATAACCACCGGCATGTCGGCACCGCCGATCGGCAGCACGAACATGTTCCCGAGGATCGCTGCGGCGACCAGGATCACGATGAAGAGGCCCTCGGACTCGCTGCCGGACGCGATCGCAACGGAGCAGCCGACGCAGATGGCGAGCAGCGCGATGTTGATGAACTGCTGGCCGGGCAGCTGCACCGGCCGGCCGGGCAGGATCTCCTGGAGCTTCCCGAACGCGATGTTCGAGCCCCAGAAGGAGACCGAGCCGATGATCGCGGCGAACAGGATCGGGATCAGGGCCTCGAGCTCGGGATTGCCGCCCACGGCGAGCGCCTCGCGGTACTCGACAAAGGAGATCAGCGCCACCGCGCCACCGCCGACGCCGTTGAACAGCGCCACCATCTGCGGCATCGCGGTCATCTTCACCGAACGCGCCGCGGGCACGCCCACGGCGGTGCCGATCGCCACGCCCAGCGCGATCAGCAGGTAGTCGCCGACCGACTCGATCAGCAGCGTCGCTATCACGGCGATCCCCATCCCGATCGCGCCGATGACGTTGCCCTTGCG
>Ga0126306_10000136_pt1 | contig 26109 bp, 23 predicted proteins | sample Plot27_FD_92592 | JGI IMG/M metagenome (GOLD analysis project Ga0126306, IMG submission 92592) | Serpentine soil microbial communities from UC McLaughlin Reserve, CA, USA - Plot27 | ecosystem: Environmental > Terrestrial > Soil > Grasslands | place: USA: UC McLaughlin Reserve, Lake County... | reverse complement strand
TCGTGGCGCCGGCCGCCTACACCGTCGCGGAGGGCAACTACGAGCCCGACGCAGTGCTGCGGGCGATCTGTCTGGGCGGACGCCCCGTCGGCGTTGCGCTCGTGGAGGTCGAGACCGGCACGCGGTACCTGGTCCGCTTCATGGTCGACGCCGCGACATCAGCGCGCCGGCATCGGCCGCCGCGCCGTCGAGCTGCTGGTCGACGAGCTGCGCGGCGCGGGCTGGCGCTCGCTCGAGACGAGCTTCGTGCCCGGCACGGGCGGTGACGCGGGCTTCTGGCGCCGCTGCGGCTTTCGCGCGACCGGCCGGGAGTTGCACGGCGAGCCCGTGGTCGTGCGCGAGTTCTAGGCGAAGCGGCGCAGCGCCAGCCGCGCGATCAGCGCGAAGGCGGCGGCGAGCGCGGCCAGGTGTGCGAGCGGCGCCAGCAGGTCCCCGCCGCTGAGCGCGGCGTCGAGGGCGCTGAGGGCCGGCTTGAACGGGAACGCGCCGGAGACGATCCGGATCGAGTCATAGAGCGTTGCGTCGACTGCGCCGGAGGGGACCAGGGCGAGCGCCGCGATCGGGAGGGCGAGCATGAACGCGAGCAGCGAGGCGGCCCGCACCTCACGCGTCAGCCCGCCGATCGCGACGCCGAGCGCGGCGAATGCGATGGCCGCGAACGCGAGCGCGACAAGCCACACGGGCGTGCGGCCCCAGCCGAGGTCAAGGAAGGCGACCAGCAGCGCCAGCATCACGGACGCGAGCGTCCAGGCGCATAAGCCCGCCAGGCCGATCTTCTCCGCCAGCAGCCCGGTTCTCGAGACCAGTCCGCGGACCAGCCGGCCGAAGGCGTGCTCCTCGCGCTCCAACGCCAGCATGCCCGCGGCCAGCAGCAGCGTCACGAACATCAGCGAGATCACGACAGCGACCTCGACGCCGAAGACGTCGAGCGACGAGCTCGAGCCGGCGATCGCCTTCTCCTTGACCCTCACCGGGCTGCCGATCGAGGCGAGGATCGGCTTGGAGACGTCGAGGTTGTCGGCGGCGAGCCGCGCGAAGCGCGAGACTTGCTGCAACGCGGCGCGGGCGCTCGAGTCCGCCGGCAAACCGGCGATCGCGGCGTCGATGATCGTCTGCGTGTTTCGCAATCCGAGGATCTCGACGTCGCCGACGACCGGCAGGGAGAGCGAGCCGCCGACCACGATCAGGTTCAGATAGCGCGCGGCCTCCTTGAAGATCTCGTCGGAGAGGGCCTTGTTGGCGTCGGCGAGCGTGGCGTCGATCGTCGCCTCGACATAACGCCGCTTCAAGGGGTTCTCGGCGCTGTAGTAGACCTCGACCGCCGGCGGTTCGCCGCCGCCGAGCGCGAGCGTCCCCTGCAGGCGCTCGATCACGTCGGCAGGGACCACGAGCGCGCCAAGCGCCTCGCCGGAGCGCACCTTCTCGATCGCCTCACGGCGCGAGTCCACGCGGATCGGATCGACTGCGTCGAACAGCTCGGATGCATACGACGTGGCGTCGAGCTGGCGGCCGCCTACGTTGATCTTGGCCTCGGCGGCCGGCACCAGGTTCGCGAACGCGACCTTCGGCTTGGACGGGCCGGACGAGAGCGCGGCGCCGACCAGCAGCGCCACCACGATCGGGTACAGCACCAGCAGCGCGACGAGCAGCGGGGAGCGGCGCAGGATCTGCAGGTCCTTGATCAGCAGCCAGCGCACTCTCAGTGGCCCCTCGCGCGCAGGAAGCGGACGAATGCGCCCTCGAAGTCGATCGCCTCGTGCTCGCCGGTCGCGCGCTCGAGCTCGGCGGGGGTGCCCGCGAACAGCAACTCGCCGTCGGCGAGGACGAGTAGCCGGTCCGCGTAGCGCTCGGCCTCGGCGACGTTGTGCGTCGAGTACACGACGGTCGTACCGCCCTCGCGCGCGAGCGCGGAGACGAACTCCCAGAGCCGCTCGCGCTGGCGCGGGTCGAGCGAGGACGATGGTTCATCGAGCAGCAGCACAGCCGGGTCGCCAAGCAGGCCCACGGCGACGTTGACGCGCTGCTGGTTGCCGCCCGAAAGCGTGCCGGTGGCGTCGCTCGCGCGGTCGCTCAGACCGGCCTGGGCGAGCATCTGCTCGACCGTGCCGTGTACGTCGGCCACCTTCTCCAGGCGCGCGAACAGGCGCAGGTTCTCGCGCACCGAGAGCTTCGAGTAGATCGCCGGCTGCTGCGGCACCCAGCCGACGTCGCGGCGTGCCAGTGACACGCTGCCTGCGGTCGGGGCGAGCGCGCCGGCAAGGATCTGCAGCAGCGTCGTCTTGCCGGCGCCGTTCGGCCCGATGATCGCCAGCAGCTCTCCAGCGGCGGCGCTGAACGAGACGTCCTGCAGCGCGCGCCTGGCGCCGTAGCACTTGGACAGCGCCTGTGCGCGCAGCGCCTCGGGTGCATCGGTCCGTGGCGCCGCCATCCCAACCCAGGCTATCTACGAGGGCGCGGCTGAGGCGGCGGCCGCGGCCTCGTCGGCGGCCGACAGCTCGGTCCCGCACGCGCTGCAGAAAGCCGCATCCGCCGCCGCCGGCGTGCCGCACTCCGGGCAGCGGCGCGACGGCTCCGGCGGGCTCTGCGCGGGCGTCACGTGGCCCAGCTCCGCGGCGCTCGGAGTACCCCATGGCTCCAGGATCAGGTGCTCGCGGAAGTACACGACGCTCTCGCGCACGACCGCCGCGAGCGGTAGCGCGAGGAATGCGCCGGCGATGCCGTACAGGCGTCCTCCCATCAGCAGCGCGAAGATGACCAGCAGGGGGTTGATCCGCAGCGCCTGCGAGAAGACGGTCGGGGCGACGATGTGGCCCTCGATCTGCTGCAGCGCGATGAACAAGATCGTCAGCCAAAGCGCGTCGAGCGGGTTGTCGCTGAACAGCGCGATCAGCACCGGCGGCGCCGCGCCGATCGCCGGGCCGACGTACGGGATCAGCTCCGCGAAGCCGTAGAACGCGCCGAACACGAGCGCGTACGTCTTGCCCTCGGGGAAGACGCCGAGCCAACCCATGACCCATAGCGCGATTCCGGCGCTTGTTCCCATGATGAGCGAGAAGAGGAGCTGCCCGCGGACGTAGCCAAAGACCGCCTGCTGAACGCGCGTCGGGTAGTCGTCGCCGGGCGTGCCGTCACCGCGCGGCACCACGGAGCGCACCGCCGCGCCGATGCGCTGCCCGTAGAGCAGCATGTAGACCGACACGACGATGGTCAGGATGAGGGCGATCGAGCCCTCGATGACCGCTGTCAGCGCCTCGCGCGTGAACGAAACGAGCTCGCCCGATCCCTCGGTCACGCGGGCGCCAAGTGTTTCGAGCGCGGTCTCGCCTTGCTTCGCGACCTCGACGTCGATGCCGTTGTCGTCGAGCCACTCCTGCAGGTCCGCGAGCGCGGCGTTCGCGTCGTCGACGATCCCCGGAACGGTGTCGGAGAACCTCGACGCCTGGTCGCCGATCGGCTCTGCGAGCACCGCGACCACCGCCGCGACGACGACGATCAGCGTTAGGAAGACGAAAAGCACGGCGACGCCGCGCGGGAAGTGGGCGCGCTGAAGCATCACCACGAACGGGTTCAGCAACAGCGCCACGAGCGCGGCGACGATGAAGATCAATGCGACCGGGCCGGCCGCACGCAGCATCAGGTAGGCGCCGACGATCGCAAGCGGGAGCACCACCGCCTGAATCCAGCGCGGGACCACCACGGGCGGGACGTCGACAGGCGCAGCCAACGGCGAGGGCGCCGGCGGATCACCCGGCGCGGGCTCGAGTGGCGGGTTCTCTACTCCGCCTGCGCCAATGTCGTCGTGGCGCTCCTGCATGCACCAAGTATGCGCGCACGCGCCGACGGTGCACTAGCGTCTCCGGCTTGACCGCGATCCTCTTCGTGGGCGACATCGTCGGCGCCGCGGGCCGCCGCCTGATCCGCTCCATGCTTGCCGACCTGCGCACTGAGCTGAGCGCGGACTTCGTCGTGCTCAACGGCGAGAATGCATCGGGCGGTATCGGCATTACGCCGAAACACGCCGACGAGCTGTTCTCCGCGGGTGTCGACGTGATCACGCTCGGCAACCACACCTATCGCCACCGCGAGGTATGGCCGTACCTCCAGGAGCGGCGCGAGATCCTTCGCCCGGCGAACTTCCTGGCGTCACAGCCCGGACGGGGAACGGCCGTCGTCGAGCACGACGGGGTGACGCTCGGGGTCGTCAACCTGGTCGGCAACCTGTACATGCCCCAGGCGGCGCCGGCCCTGCTCGCAGCCGACGATGCGCTTAAGGAGGTCGGATGGGCCGACTACGTGCTGGTCGACATCCACGCGGAGGCGACCAGCGAGAAGGTAGCCCTCGGCTGGTACCTGGACGGCCGCGTGACAGCGGTCGTCGGCACGCACACCCACGTCCCGACCGCCGACGCCCGCGTGCTGCCGCAGGGGACGGCTTACGTGACCGACGTCGGTATGACAGGTGCCCGCGGCGGCGTGATCGGGGTGCGCCGCGAACAGTCGATCGCGGTCATGCGCACGCACATGCCGCAGCGCTACGACGCGGCCGAGGAGGACCCATGGATCAACGCAGTCGTGATCCGCTGCGGCCCGGACGGGCGAGCGACGGCGATCGAGTCGGTGCTGCGGCCGCTGCCTGACTGACCAGCAGCGCTGCTCGCTCCACGACGCGCAGTTTCGCGTGAAACAAACCGGGTGGTCGAGTGTGTTCGACCAGGGCGTCGCGCGCCCCACTGCCTAACCGACCATCGCCGCTCCCCCGCGGACGCGCGTTTCACGTGAAACATCCCGGTCCCCGGAGTGGGTTCGACCGCGTGGTCGGGGACGTCCGACCCGGTCGGCGAGCCGGTCGAGCGGCCGCTGCCGACCGATCACAGCGCTGTCCGCCCCGTGCCGCCGTTTCACGTGAAACGGCCCGATCGCCGAGCCGGATCGACCCGAGTCGCAGGTGACCGAACCATGCGTGCTGCTCGCGCGTGGACGCGTTTCACGTGAAACGGCCGGGTGGGCGGAGCGGATTCGCACGGATCGCCGTGGCTGGTCGACCATGTCGGCGAGGCCGCTCGCGGCCGCTGAACTACCAACGAATCGTGCTGCTCGCCCCCGACGCGCAGTTTCACGTGAAACGGCCGGGTCGCCGACGCGGAGTCGACCAGGTCGTCACCTGCAGGTCGTCACCTGGTAGACGACCCGAGGACGATGCCGGAGCGAAGTCGACCAGGTCGCCGAGGCGGGTGGGTCGGCGACGCCGGTGAGTGGTCGCTGACTTCCCGACGATCCGTGCTGCTCGGCCCCTGACGCGCGTTTCACGTGAAACGGCCGGGTCGCCGGAGCGGAGTCGACCAGGTCGCCGAGCGCGGTCAGCCCGTGATGCCGAAGTGGTCCCGCACCATCGGCACGACGTCGCGCAGAGTCCACTGCTCGCGCGCGGTCGCACCGTCCGGCCCGGTACCGCACCACAGCAGTGAGCCAAGTGAGTCGTTGGCGTGCAGCGAGCCGTGCGAGCCGCCCCCGATGTGGTGTGCGCGACCCCAGTCGAGGAACTCCCAGCCCGGCCGCGCGGAAGCATGCACCTCGCCCCCTGTCCGGCAGCGCAGTGCCGACCACACGCGACCGAGCGCGTCCGGATAGCGCTCGGAGCGGACCTGCCCGTCACGCACCTCAAGCGCAAGCACGGAGCGATCGCCGTCCACGCTCCACGTCTGGCCGCGCAGGTCGGTCAGATCGCCGCGCGGGGCGAAGCGGAGCGCTCCGGTCCGCGAGTGCACCGCGGCCTCGCCGTCGGGGTGGTCGGTGAGGTGCATGACGAGATCGATGCCGTCGAGCGCCAGCAGCGTGCGGACGACGCGAGGGATGATGCCCGCGCGCGCATCGCGGTCGAGCACGTACACCTGTGCCGCGCGCGAACTGGGACACAGCGCAATCTCGGCCTTGCCCGCCTTCGTCTCGCGCACGCCGCTGGGGGGCAGGACGCCGAAGCCGTCGAAGGCCCGGAACAGGTCGATCTCGTCTTCGACCTCTGACTGCGAGTGGTCGGAGCAGACGATCACTGCGTGATCTTCGAGAAACGCGTCGGGTCCCCCGGCGGCGTGCATCAGGCGCTCGAGTTGCTGATCGGCGGCCACCAGCGATGTGACCTGCGCTTCGGGACCGTGCTTGTGCGAATGCGTGTCGTTGTCGGGCAGCGACAGCAGCATGAAGTCGAACAGATCATGCTCGACCATGTACGCGCCGACGCAGCCCGCGTGCTGGTCACGCACGCCGGGCAGGCCGAACTGCGAGCGGCAACCGGTGCGCCGCGAGGCGAACAGGTCGGCGTAGAAGAACTCCCGCGGCCCGTTCACCGGCTGCCTGAAGACGGTCGCGGCGATCCGCGTCAGCGCGGTCTCGTTCGTCACCTCGTGGCGGTGCCGGCCGCGGTACATCAGGTACGTCGTCCCGGCAGTCCGGACGCCAGCGTCGTCGAGCAATTCGAACACCGTCGGCGTGTCGCGCGACAGATGCTCGCCGTTCATGTTGTAGATCGTGTCTGTCAGGGACCGCTTGAACCCGAACGCCTGCGACGCCTTGAAGCTCGTGCCGTACTCGACGTAGCGGGCCTCGCCGCGGTGGTACCAGTTCATCGACGGGATCATGTGTCGATCGGGCGCCGTGCCGGTGGCGATCGAGGCCGAGCAAACCGGAGTGACCGACGGGAAGGCCGCGACGCAGTCACCGACGTGCTGGCCGCGCTCCATCAGCAGGCCGAGCGCCGGAGCGCGCCCCGACGCCACTGCCCGCTCGAGCATGGCGGGCTTCATCGCGTCTATGACCGCGAGAACGAGCTTCTTGGGGCCTTTCACGGCGGCTAGCGGAGTATGCGCAGGCCGGCGTATTTCTCGCTGGCGCGACGGCGGCCGCCAGAGAGGAGCCAGACGAGGGCGCCGAGCACGATCAGCGCGAACGGCGGGAACAGGATCGAGAGGCCGGCGGCGCCCAATGCGGCGCCCTCCGCGTAGACCGGCAGCGCTGCCGCCGCCTGCTCGTCGAGTCGGCGGCGCACGCGCCCGAAGAGCGATCGCGCGGCCTGGAAGCCCAACGCCGCGCAGGCGACGCCCACAAGCAGCCCGGCCCACCACTGGTCGGAGCGATCGGCCACAGACCCGGCGGCCTCGAGCGCGCCGAGCACCAGCGCCACGCCCGCGACGGCGTAGAGAAGCGGCGCACGCTCGGCGGCATCGCGGCCGGCGCGGCGACCGGCGAAGTCGAGCCCCGCAACCAGCACCAGAGTTCCGAGCAGGAACGGCCACGCCTCGAGGAAGCTGAAGTCAGTGCCCTCGAAGTCAAGGCCGAGATCGGCCGACGCGAGGGCGCCGGCCAAAAGCACCGGGAGGAACGGCCTGATGCCGATCGCGGCTGCGATTCCGGCGCCCTGGAGGAGGTCGAGGATGAAGTCCATGCGCGCTAGGGTGCCCGAGGCGGAATGACGATAGACGAGACGCCAAGGGGCTCGGGCTCCGCCGGCGAATCCCACCGTATGGCCCGGTCTCGGACGACCGCGCGTGACCTTGAGCGCTACGCCGGGCTGTTCGCGCGTCGCACCCAGGGCATGAAGTCCTCCGCCATGCGCGATCTCATGGCGATTACCGCCCGCCCGGAAGTCATCTCGCTCGCCGGCGGCCTCCCCGACACGAGCACGTTCCCGGCCGAAGATCTCGCGGCGCTGATGTCGCGCGTCGCGGCCGATGCATCCGCCCGGGCGCTCCAGTACGGGCCGACCGAGGGGATGGATGAGCTCAAGTCCTGCATCGTCCAAGTGATGGCCGAGGAGGGCATGGACGTCGGCGCCGACGACCTGCTCGTCACGACCGGCGGCCAGCAGGTGATCGACCTCGTTTGCAAGACGCTGATCGACCCTGGCGACGTGATCGTGGCCGAGGGTCCGACGTATCCGGGGGCGGTCCCGACTTTCGGCGCTTACGAGGCGGACGTCGTACAGATCGAGATGGACGTCGACGGGATGCGCGTGGACCTGCTCGAGCAGATGCTCGACCGGCTCGACCGCGAAGGCAGGACGCCCAAGTTCATCTACACCGTCCCGACGTTCCAGAACCCGGCCGGAGTCACCATGGCGCCGGACCGCAGGCACCGGCTGGTGCGCCTCGCCGCCGAGCGCGAGTTATTGGTGCTCGAGGACAACCCGTACGGGCTGCTGCGCTACGAGGGCGACCCGCTGCCACCTCTCTACGCGCTCGACGGCGGCGAATATGTGATCTACCTCGGGACGTTCTCGAAGATCCTCTCGCCCGGCCTGCGGCTGGGTTGGGCGGCAGCGCCGCGGCCGGTACTCGAGAAGCTCAATCTCGGCAAGCAGGGCGCGGACCTCTGTTCGTCGACGTTCGGACAGCACTTCGTGATCGAGTACTTCGCCCGGCGCGATTGGCGGGACCTCCTCGGTTCCCTGCGCGAGCTCTATCGTCGGCGGCGCGACACGATGCTTGATGCGCTGGCGGAGCACTTCCCGCGCGAGGCCGAGTGGACCCGGCCGGCCGGCGGCCTGTTCATCTGGGCAACACTCCCGGACTACATCGACACGACCGACCTGTTGGCGCGCGCCCTGCGCGAGCACGTAGCTTTCGTACCGGGGCGCGCCGCGTTTCTCGACGGGCGCGGAGCCTCGGCGATGCGGCTGAACTTCTCTGGCGTCGGTGACGATGGTCTGCGAGAAGGCGTCGCCCGGATCGGCAAGGTAATCAACGAGCAGGTGCGGCTCTACTCCACGCTCACGGCCACGGCGCCGGCCGCGCCCCGCCAGCCCGCTGCGCCAGCGTCCGAGACCGAAGCTACGCCGGCGCCCGAGAGCGAAGCTACACCGGCGGCCGGGCCGGAGGCGGCGCGAATCGTTCCGTTGCGGCGGCGAGCCGGATGAGCCGCGTCGCCGTGCTGGCCGGTGGCCAGTCGCTCGAGCGCCAGGTGTCGCTGCGCTCCGCCGCGCGCGTGCGCGACGCCCTGGAGCGGCTCGGCCACGACGTCATCGCAATCGACGTGGGCCCTGATCTCGTCGACCGGCTGGCTGAGACGCACCCCGACGTGGCGTTTGTCGCGTTGCACGGGCGCGACGGCGAGGACGGCACGGTGCAGGAGATACTCGAGCTGGTAGGCGTCCCCTACACCGCGTCGGGACCGTCTGCGTGCATGCGCTGCATGGACAAGGTGCTGACCAAGCACGCCCTGCGCGATGCAGGGTTGCCGACGCCCGACTTCTACGCTTTCAGCCAGACCGCATTCGAGTCGCTCGGAGCCGCGCGTGCGCTGCCGGCGATCGAGGAGCGGCTCGACTTCCCCGTCGTGGTGAAGCCGGCGGCCCAGGGCTCCGCGCTGGGCATTCGCTTCGCACCGACACCCGCCGACGTGCCGGCGGCGATAGTCGCAGCGTTCTCTTATGACACGAAGGTGCTGCTCGAGCGCCATGTGGCGGGGCGCGAGCTCGCCGTATCGGTGCTGGACGGCCCGGCGGGGCCCGAGGCGCTGCCGGTCGTCGAGGCGATCCCGCGTGGCGGCGACCACTACGACTTCGAGGCCCGCTACGAGATCGGTAGGACCGACTTCGTCTGTCCGGCAGCGCTCGATGACGAGACGGCACGGCGCGCCCAAGCGCTCGCACTCGGCGCGTACCGGGTGCTCGGTTGCTACGGCTTCGCTCGTGTGGATCTGATGCTGGACTCGACCAGCGGTGAGCCGACGGTGCTCGAGGCCAACGCAATCCCCGGCCTCACCGAGACGTCGCTACTACCACAGGCCGCCGAGGCGGCCGGCATCTCCTTCGCGGCATTCGTGGAGCGGGTGCTGGACCTGGCGCTGGCACGAACACCCGCGTAGGGCGGCTACTCGCTACCGCCCTGGAAGTCCTCTGGCGATACCTGGTCGAGGAATTCCTTGAACTTGTCTACTACCTCCTCAGTGTCCTCGACTTCGTGCTCAAACTCGATGGCCGACTCGGCGATCACGTCCTCTGCTGCGAAGATCGGCGCGCCGGAGCGTACTGCGAGCGCCAGCGCGTCGCTGGGACGCGAGTCGATCTCAACCTCGCGTCCGTTGACGGTGAGCGTGATCGACGCGTAGAACGTGTTCTCGCGCAGCTCGGTCACGGAGACGCGAGAGCAGTTCACGTCGAGCTCGCCCAGCATCTCGAACAGCAGGTCATGCGTCATCGGCCGCGGCGTGGACGCACCCTGGAGCTTCATCAGGATCGCAGCGGCCTCCGGGTGGCCGATCCAGATCGGCAGGAACTTGTTCGTGTCGACGGCCTTGAGCAGGACAATCGGCTGCTTGCCGACCATGTCGAAGCTCACGCCGTAGATGACCATCTCCTGCAAGCGGGGCCGCTCCTTGCAACCAGGGGGTGCCGGACGCCCCAGTATAGGCCTCGCGGCAGGGCTTCTCAGCGAGCGCCGAGCGCCGGATCGGCTGCGATGCATTCGGATCGGCGAGGTCGCGAACGCATGGGCGGGGACCGTCGCCATCGCCTTTCTCGACGCTGAAACGACCGCAGGCTCCACGGCCGTCCTCGAGGCAACGACGCGGTCAAGCTACGCGCACGACGCGGCGAAGCTATGACACGGCGGGTTCGCTTCGGGTGCCCTGGTGGCCTGGTGATCCGGGTCGAGAGCTCACCGCGCCAACACTGCCTCCGTGCCGTCCGAGCGAAGGGCAGGAAAACGAGAAGGCCCACCGTGCTAGCCGTTGGCGGCGCCCGAAGCGCAAGGAGAGCAGGGCAGCCCGAGACGACTATGCTGCGCCCGTGGCGTACGCCTTCGACCCCAGCCAGCCCGGCGCTCGCAGGCTGCTAGAACTGGCGCAACAGCTGAAGCGGCTCGACCCGCCGACGCCGGTGGAGATCCTCGCGCCCCTGTTGTTGGCCGCGGAGGATCGCCCGCTCCATCGCGGCGACCAGGTGGTTCTGCCGGCAGGGCTTGCGCGCAGGCTCATCGACGACGGTTTGGCGCGCTCGCCCGAGTAGCGTCGCCAGCAGCTTGACCCGACCGGTCAGGGCCGGAGGGGCCGTGGGCGCCGGCGAGAACGCAAGCGAAGCGAGCGCCCGCAGCGGGCGCCGCGGATCGCAGCTGAGGGCGCCGTCCGGGCCGCGCGAGACACCCGGTGTGTCCGTGGTGTGCCTGAGGAGGCCGCCACCGCTGAGGGCGCCGGTGGCTCCGGCAATAAGAAAGGCCACGAATAGCGGGGCCTTCGTGGAGGTGGGCGATCCTGGACTCGAACCAGGGACCTCTTCCTTATCAGAGAAGCGCTCTAACCGACTGAGCTAATCGCCCCGCTGGGCCGCCGATGATAGCCGAGCTGAACGGGACCTGAAGGACCGCTCAGGCGCTCGCGGTAACGCCCAGCCGCTCGGCCACCTCGAGTGCCTCTTCGAGCGAATCGAAGGCAAGCTGCACGCGGTAGCCGCCGGCCTTCGGGGTCACGCGTACGTCCGCGCCAAGCGCCCGGCCGAAGGCCTCCCCGAGCCGCTCCGCCGCCTCGATCTGGTCCGGATGGGCGACCCGTGCGCCGACTGGGGCGATCGCCGCATCTCGGCGCCCTGCTGCCGCGCGGGCGCGCTCCTCGGTATGCCGGACGGACCACCCTTTGGTCGCCGCCTCGCGCGCCAACCGCCTGCGCGAGTCGTGGTCAGGGGCCATCAGCAGGGCACGGCCGTGACCCTCGGACAGCGAGCAGTCCTCGATCAGCATCAGCGCGAGATCGGGGAGCTCAAGCAGCCGCAGAAGGTTGGAAACGGCGACGCGCGATCGCCCGACGCGGCGGCCGACCTCGTCGCGCGTGAGCCCGAGCTCCTCGACGAGCGCGGCGCAGGCGCGCGCCTCCTCAAGTGGGTTGAGGTCCTCCCGAGCCATGTTCTCGATCAGCGCCAACTCGAGCGATGCGGCATCGTCGTCCGGGCGTACCATCGCCGGCACGCTCTCAAGTCCCGCTATCCGTGCCGCGCGCCAGCGGCGCTCGCCGGCGATCAACTCGTAGCTGCCGCCAGGCAGTGGTCGGACCAGAACCGGCTGCAGGACGCCCCGCTCCTTGAGTGAATCGGCCAGTCCCACGAGCGCCTCCTCCTCGAACGCCCGGCGAGGTTGGTTCGGGTTCGGCGCGATCAGCTCTATGGGCAGCTCTCGCAGCTCGAGCTCCGCCTCGGACTGGGTCGTGGTAAGGATCGCCGCGAGGCCGCGACCCATGCCGCGGGTGCGTTCAGCCACGGGCGGCCACCTCCTTGGCTAGTTCGAAGTACGCGTCGGACCCGGCGCAGTGCGGATCGTGATGGATGACCGGGCGCCCGAAACTCGGCGCCTCGCCGAGCCGGACGTTGCGCGGTATCACCGTGTCGAACACCAGCGAAGGGAAGTGCCGGCGCACCTCGGCCTCGACGTCCTGCCCCAGTTTGGTGCGAGCGTCGTGCATCGTCAGCAGCATGCCCGCCACCGTCAGCCGTGGGTTCAATTCGCGCTGGATCAAAGCCAAGGTGTCCAACAGGCCCGCCAGCCCCTCGAGCGCGAAATACTCGGTCTGAACCGGCACGATGACGCGATCGGCCGCGACCAAGGCGTTGACGGTGAGCGGCCCCAGCGACGGCGGGCAGTCCAGGAGCGTGTATGCATATGCGCCCCGCACGGGCGCGAGCGCATCACGCAGCCGTGTCTCGGAGCCCGGCAGCCGCGGGAGCTCCATCGTCGCGCCCGCCAAGTCGGGCGTCGAAGCAAGCAGCGACAGCCGTTCCACCGAGGTGGAGCGAACGGCGTCCACGGCTTGTGCGTCGCCGCTCAGCACGTCGTAGAGGCCGAGCCCATCGTGGCGGTCAGCGCCGATGCCGACAGTGGCGTTGCCCTGTGGGTCTACGTCCACGAGCAACGTCTCGTAGCCGGCCTCGGCGATGCAGGCCGCGACGTTGACGGCGGTCGTTGTCTTACCTACCCCGCCCTTCTGGTTGGCGATGGCGTACACGATGCCCATGGCGAAGGCGACGCTATCGACGGGTGCGGCGGATTTGGCGTCTGAAGGGCGTTCTGCGCCTTGTTGGCACGCTCTCGGCCCACGGTCTTGGCAGAAAGCGGGCGTTTGGTCGCGACTCCGGGTCGACGTGGATACTTCGCCGGTGTCGGGCCGACCTTACGCAGCACATGCAGCGTGCGCCGTGCGGATCCGGGAAATGGAGTCACCGAACGGATCTGCTCGGGCATGAGTCCGAGATGCTCGGCCGCCGCGTCCGTGTCATCTGCCTCGGATCCCGAGACCTCGCCCTTCCACGCCACGAGCACTCCTCCCTCGCGCAGCAAGGGGGCCGCATACTCGCAGAGAACCGGGAGAGCGGCGAGCGCGCGAGCGCAAACCACGTCGCAGTGCCCAATGCCATCGTGCCATTCCTCGGCACGCGTCCGCAGCACGTCGGCGTTGCCGAGCCCCATGGCGGCTACCGCCGAGCGGAGGAAGTCGCACCTTCGCGCAGCCGCCTCCACGAGTACGAAATTGGCGTTCGGAAGCACGGCTGCGAGCACCAGCCCAGGCATGCCCGCACCAGAGCCGAGATCCGCGATCAGGCCGCCCGCACGGAGTTCCGCTATCTCCAGTCCCGCCAGCGAGTCGGCAATGTGGACGTCGAGTCCGCGCCCCGGATCGTGCACGGACGTCGGTGCCTCCGGCTCCGTAAGGAGACCGAGGAGGACCCTGAGCGCCCCCGCGGCGATCGGCGAGAGGTCGTACCGACGAAGCAGCGACACGATGGGCTCATCGGGGGATCGGCTCATCACGTGACCATTTCAGCGCTGCCCAGGCCGTTCCAAACCGTTTCACGTGAAACATCCGGGAGATCGACCCGCGGCGCCGGCGCCTCGAGCAATGCGCGCTGGAAGTCCGCGTGACCGATAGGAACGAACCGGTCCAACTCGGTCCTGATCGGGGAGGACTCGCGATGCGCGCGCGCCAGTTCAAGCCGGCGGCGGAGACGCTGAGAGCGTTTCACGTGAAACGCTCGACTCCCTCGCCGGCTAGCCGCGCAGCGGCGCGACCACGAGGTGGCGGTCGGGCTCTGTGCCCTCGGAGTACGTTTCCACGTCGCCGCGATCCTTGAGGTACTCGTGCACGACCTTGCGCTCCGTCGCGCTCATCGCGTCGAGCGCGACAGGGCGTGACGACCGGAGTGCGTCGGCCGCGGCCTGGTCGGCCTGCCGCTCGAGGGCTGCCCTCCGGCGCTCGCGGTAGCCAGCTGCGTCGACCTCCACCTTGGGAGCCGGGGACTGGCCGTGCGCCGCCACCTTGAACGCGAGGTGCTGGACGGCGTCGATCGTCTGGCCGTGGCGACCGATGAACAGGCCCATGTCCTCCCCGCGCAGGACACCGCGGATCTGGCCGGACTCCTCCGCCACCTCGACTTCCGCCTCCAGCTCAAGCGCATCGTTGACGCGCTCTAGCAACTCGCGGACACGCTCGGCAGGCGTCGTATCGTCCCGCGCCGTCATCGGCGCCTCCCGGATCGCTTCTTCTTCTTCCGTGGCGACGGTGGTGGTGGCCCGGCGGCGCGGCTTTTCGGGGCAGCTACGGGTGAGCCGCCGCCCGTCGCGACCTTCGGTGGACGGCTCGGCGTCGTTGCCGCACCATCTGCAGTTCCACGATGGAGCATGCGGTCCATGATCGACATGGGCGGCGCTTCCCCGTGTTCCGAGGGTGGTCGCATCGGGCCGAGCCGCTTGCGGACGATCGTCTGCTGCACGATCGTCCAGAAGTTCGTCGTGATCCAGTAGACCAGCAGGCCGGCGGGAAAGTTGATGACGAAGATCACGAATACGAACGGCAGCGCCAGGAAGATGAGCCGCTGCGTGCGATCCGTCGCGGTCGACATCAGTAGTGTCGACAGCAGCTGGGATCCCACGTAGAGCACGATCAGCGTGACCAGCACGCCGCCCGTCGCCTTGTCCGTCAGGTCCGGGATGAACAGGAACTCGGCGGGCCCACCGGAGCCGCAGGGGATCGGATCGGTCGTCCCCGGCGGGTTGATGTCTGGGCAGATATCCAGCCGGAGATCGTCCTGCAGCATGTAGAACAGCGCCAGGAACACCGGGAGCTGCGCCACGAGCGGGAGGCAGGAGGCGAACGGATTCACCTTGTTCTCCCGGTAGAACTTCATCATCTCCTGGTTGAGCCGCTCACGGTCGCCCTTGTAGCGCTCCTGCAGCCGCTTGATCTCGGGCTGGAACTTGACCATGTTCTGCATGGACTTGAACTGCTTGAGCGTCAGCGGCAGGAGTGCGGCGCGGACGACGACGGTCAGCGCGACGATCGAACCACCCCAGCCCATGCCCACGCTGTCGTGGAAGAACTGCAGGATCGCCTCGAAGAAGTCGATCAGGGGCTGAAGGACGTTCGCGAAGAAGACCACGGTCAGGGCTGGGGTGAGTCGGGCGTACGGGGCAACGAGCGGCGGAAGAGCGTCTGTGCCGACACGGGGTCATAGCCCCCGTGGCTCAATGGATTGCAGCGCAGCAAGCGCCATGTCGCGAGAACGGCGCCGCGCAGTATGCCGTACGACTCGATCGCCTGCACCGCGTAGGCGGAGCAGGTTGGGTGGTACTTGCACCGGCGCGGCAGCGCTGGCGAGACCAGTCGCTGATAGCCGCGCACCGGCGCGAGTGCGACGCGGCGAGCGGTGCCGCTCATGGGGCGCCCTCGCGTCCGGGCGGCTCCGCCTGAGCCTCCGAGCCGGCTCGGCCGGTGATGCCACCCATCAGCGCGTCGACCAGCTCCGCGAGTGCGTTGCGCACGCCCGGCATGCCCTCGCGCGAGGCGAGTTCGCGGGCATCCGGGCGCGCGACCACGACGTAGTCGGAGCCGTCGGGTAACCGCTCGACCTCGAGCCAGAACGCCTCGCGAAGCAGGCGCTTGACGCGCGTGCGATCCACCGCGCCGCCCACGCGCCGGGACACCGACAGCCCTAGCCGCGGACCGTCGGCAGACTCGTCGACGGATTCCTCCCCGCGCGGAAAGGCGTAGAGCACGAGGAACCGGTTGCTCTTCGAGCGGCCCTGCCGGTAGACCCGCTCGAACTCGGCGCTGCGCGACAGCCGGCGCCGCTTCGGGCTCCGCCCGCCACTCGGGCGCCCAGCCACTAGACGGTGAGCCGCTTCCGGCCCTTGCCGCGGCGGCGCTTGAGCACCACGCGGCCGGCTCGCGTACTCATTCGAGCGCGAAACCCATGGGTGCGGGCGCGCTTGCGCTTCTTGGGCTGGTAGGTGCGCTTCATCAGGCGAGCGGTCGACGCGCGCCGGATGCGCGCAAGGGCGACAGGATAGCCAACGACCCGCTGGGTCTCCATCGACAACCCAGTGCACATCGCACGCACACGTGTGGACAACGGCCGGAGAGCCGGCGCGAGAGGCGACGGTCACTTTTCCGCGCGTTTTGCGAGCCCTCTCCATTGCGCCCCAGACCGGCCTCCGAGGCCGTGCTATGTTCGCGTCGCCGGCGCCCTTCGGGGCCCTTGTTCGATCGCTTTTTGTTCGTCCCTCCCAGCGAGGAGGATGTTGCGCGCGCCCGTGTCCGACGACGAGCACCCACCCTGCTGGAGCCTCATTCGCGGCGAGCTCCGGCGCGCCGTCCCCGACTCGACGTGGCATCAGTGGCTCGAGCCGCTGTCGGGCCGGCGGTCCCCGGACGGAACGCTGCTCGTCGAGGCGCCGGAGCAGCTGCGCCCCTGGATCGCGAGACGTTACGGCCGCCTGTTGCGCGCGTGTGCGGCGGTGGTGCTGGGACCCGCGACGAGGGTTGAGCTCGTAGCCGGCGGCGAGTTGCTCGAGGAGATCCCCGAGGTGCGCTCGCGCCCGGACGCCAGCGGGCCCGCGAACGCCTTCAACCCTCGCCACACGTTCGACCAGTTCGTGATCGGCGACTCGAACCGGCTCGCACATGCTGCGGCGCTCGCCGTCGCGGAGATGCCGGGCCTCGCATACAACCCGCTGTTCATCTGCGGGCCGCCAGGGCTCGGAAAGACACACCTCCTGCAGTCGATCGCGAACTACGTGATGGCCTACGGTGCCGGCACGGTCCGCTACACGACGGCGGAGGCCTTTACGAACCATTTCGTCGTTGCGCTTCGGGGCAAGGGCATCGAGGCGTTCAAGGCCGCCTACCGCGGTGTTGACGTGCTACTGGTCGACGACGTGCAGTTCCTCCAGGACAAGGCCCGGACCGAGCAGGAGTTCTTTCACACGTTCAACGCGCTGCATCAAGCGGGCGCTCAGATCGTGCTCACGTCTGACCGCCTGCCACGCGACCTCGGCGCTCTCGAGCTGCGGCTGCGCGAGCGCTTCGAGGCCGGCCTGGTGACGGATGTCCTTGCACCCGATCCGGCGACGCGCCTCGCGATCCTGCGCAAGCGCGTCCAGCAGGATGACGTCGGATCGATCGACCAGGCCGCGCTCGAGCTCATAGCCGATCGCGTCGTCGACAACGTTCGCGCACTCGAGGGTGCGCTCATCCGCACGATTGCGTTCGGCTCGCTAACCGGACGGCCCGTGACCTCCGAGCTGGCCGCCGAGGTGCTGGCGGGGCTCTACCCGGAGCTGCGCAAGCGGACGAGCGCCATGACGGTTGCCGAGATCCAACAGCGCACGGCCGAGGCGTTCGGGCTCTCCGTCGAGACGCTGCTCTCCAGCAGCCGCGCCGGCGCGGTCGCCTGGCCGCGCCAGATCGCTATGTACCTTGCGCGTGAGCTCACCGGGCAGTCGCTGCCGGCGATCGGGCACGCGTTCGGCGGGCGCAATCACACGACCGTGCTGCACGCGTGCAGGCGCACGGCCGAGCGGATCGCCGGCGACCGCGACGCGTACGAGGTGGTTCGCCGCCTCACGGAGTCGCTCAGCGCTCCCCAGCGCCCGTCGTGACGCCGCAGCGACTGACAGACTGGATCGTTCGTGTGCACATCCGCCGCACAGCTTCCGAACCGCAGCTTGCGGGTTCTCCGGCGGTTGTGCACACCATCCACACCCTTTACTGCGGCTGTCTCTTCGTGAGTAGTCGTCCGAGTCGAATGTGAAGCAGGCGACGAGATGAGAATTTCCACCCCGCGCGACGCGTTGTTCGCGCAACTCCAGACGGTGACGCGAGCCGCGTCCACGCGCAGCGCCGTGCAGGCGCTGTCCGGCGTCCAGCTGCTCGCGTCCGGCACGGGTATCGAGCTGCGCGCCACCGACATGGAGATCGGACTGCGCGTGCCACTGGAGGGCGAGGTGATCCGCGACGGAGCGGTCGTGCTGCCGGCGCGACTGCTGGTTGACGTCGTGCGCTCGCTGCCAGGCGACTCCGTCACGCTCGAGCTGCGGACGGCCGAGCAGGACGTCACGATCGTCGCCGGGGCGGCCACGTTCCACATCCGGACGCTGAGGCTCGAGGACTTCCCGCCGTTTCCCGAGGCCGACGGCGACGGGCGCGTGCAGGTCCCCGGCGAGGCCTTCGTCGCCACTGTCGCCAAGGTCGCCCGCTCCGCCTCGCGCGATGAGACGCGCCCCGTGCTCACCGGGATCCTCGTGTCGGCCGCGGGTGACGAGCTGCGAATGGTCGCCACGGATTCGTATCGGCTGTCGGTCAAGGAGACCAAGCTCCAGGCGCCACTCGCCGGCTCCTTCGAGGCGAACGTGCCGGCGCGGGCGCTGCAGGAGCTGAGCCGGATCGTCGGCCAGGCCGGGGAGGCCGATCTCAGCGTCGTGGTGCGCACCAACCAGGTGATCTTCGAGGCCGGTGGCGTCGTGCTCTCGTCGCGGCTGATCGACGGCCAGTTCCCCAACCACCGCCAGCTGCTGCCGGATGCGTTCGAGCACGAGCTGCAGTTCGCCGGCGCCGAGATCACCGACGTGGTGCGACGGATATCGCTGCTGGCGCAGAAGAACGCGCCGCTGCGGCTTGCCTTCAGCGAGGGCGAGCTGACCGTGTCGGCGCGCACGCCCGACGTCGGTGAGGCGCGCGAGACGGTGCCGGTGCCATACCGCGGCGAGCCGCTCGAGATCGGCTTCAACCCCGAGTTCCTACGCGACGGCCTGGAGGCGGTCGAGTCAGGCGATGTGCTGCTGAAGCTGATCTCACCGCTACGGCCAGGGCTGATCGAGGCGGCCGACGGCAGCGGCTTCGTCTACCTGCTGATGCCGATCCGGCTGAACGTGTAACCCTCGGCGCGTCCACGGGATGATCGCCACGCGGCTCACGTTGCGCGACTTTCGCACCTACGCGGCCGCCGAGGTGCAGCTCGGCCCAGGCTTGAGCGTCGTCTCCGGCCGCAACGGTGCGGGCAAGACTAACCTCCTCGAGGCGATCTACTTGGCCTGCACCGGGCGCTCCTGCCGGACCGCCAACGAGCGCGAGTGCGTGCGCTTCGGCGCCCGGCTCACGCGGCTCGAGCTGCGCTGCGAGCACCGTGGGCTGGAGCACGAGTTGAGCGTCGGCTTCCAGCCGGGTGAGCCGAAGCGGTTGCGCGTGGACGGAGCGCCGGTCGAGCGCCTGACCGACGTCGCGAGTCGCCCGCTGGTATCCGTCTTCCTCCCCGACCGGCTCGAGCTCGTCACCGGCACGCCCGCACTCCGGCGCGCCCATCTCGATCAGGTCGTCGCCGCCCTGCGCCCGGCGCGCGCCGCCACACGACGCGCCTACGGCGCTGCGCTCGGCCAGCGCAACGCGCTCGTCGCCGCGATCCGCGCCGGTAGGGCTGGGCGGGGCTCGATGCCCGCATGGGACGCCGAGCTGGCCCGCCATGGGATCGCGCTGATGGCTGACCGCGCGGCGGTGGTCGACGAGCTGCGCCCCCGCTTCGCGGAGCACGCCGCGGGCCTGGGCTTCACGGGCGAGCCGGACGTGCTCTACCACCCACGCTCGAACGCGGAGACCGCCGAAGCGCTCGCGGCCGAGCTCGCCGAGCGGCTGGAGCCCGACATCGAGCGCGGTTTCACCGGCCACGGGCCGCACCGGGACGAGCTCGTGCTGCGGCGCGAGGGCCGCGAGCTGCGCGCCTACGGGTCGCGCGGTCAGCAGCGGCTCGGGCTCCTGGCGCTCCTGCTGGCTGAGCGCGAGGTGCTCGCGACGTCGCGCGGGACGGCGCCGCTGATGTTGCTCGACGACGTCATGAGCGAGCTCGACGGCGGCCGGAGGGAGCGGCTCGTCGACGTGCTGCTCCGCGGCGGGCAGAGCGTGATCACGACGACCGACGTCGCCTACGTGCCGAGGGCCGACGAGCCGGGCGTGACGCGCCTCGCGATCGCCGAGGGCGCCGTGCTGCAGGAGGCTGCATGAGGCGCTCCGGCCCGCGGCCCGTGGCGACGGCGCTGGACCGGCTCGCGGCGCGGCTGGCGCCGGGGACGCTGCTCGCCGAGGTCCAACGGGTCTGGCCCGAGGCCGCCGGACCCGCGTTCGCAGCGCAGTCCGCGCCAGTGTCCGAGCGCGACGGCGTGGTGACCGTGGCCTGCGCATCCGCGGTCTGGGCACAGGAGCTCGACCTGCTGTCGGAGCGGGTGATCGAGCGACTCAACGAGAGGCTCGGCCGGCCGGCGGTCCGCGGGCTTCGTCCGCAGGCCCGGCCGGCGAGCCGCTGACGCGCACATTTAGTGCGATTTTGCAGCACTTTATGTGCTCTTCGACGGTCCGATCCGGGGGTCGCTTGTGCTAGTCTTGTGAGCACTGAATCGCCACGCCCCGGCCACGGAGGCAACCCCTCCCGCCGGGGCGTCGCGTGTGTATGACACGGAGGACCCTTTGGCAGACGACCCCGAAAAGACCGGTACGCCGCGCTCTGGCTACGACGCCCAGGACATCACCGTCCTGGAGGGCCTCGAGGCGGTGCGCAAGCGCCCGGGCATGTACATCGGCTCGACCGGTGTGCGCGGGCTGCATCACCTGGTCTACGAGGTCGTGGACAACTCGGTCGACGAGGCGCTCGCGGGCCACTGCGACCACGTCGACGTGACGATCCATCCCGACAACTCGATCACGGTGGTCGACGACGGCCGCGGCATCCCCGTCGCGACGATGGAGAAGGAGGGCAAGCCGGCGATCGAGGTCGTGCTCACCGTGCTGCACGCCGGCGGCAAGTTCGGCGACGGCGGCGGCTACAAGGTCTCAGGAGGGCTGCACGGCGTCGGCGTCTCGGTCGTCAATGCGCTCTCGGAGGACCTGCATGTCGAGGTCCGGCGCGACGGATTCACTTGGACGCAGGACTACGTCCGAGGCGTGCCGCAACGGCCACTGCAGAAGGGCGCCGCGACGAAGGAGACCGGCACCACGATCACGTTCCTGCCGGACGCGGAGATCTTCGAGACGCTCGACTTCGAGTTCACGACGCTCGAGCAGCGACTGCGCGAGACCGCGTTCCTCACCCGCGGGCTGCGCATCAGGCTGACCGACGAGCGCGCCGAGGGCCACAAGGCCGAGTTCCGCTACGACGGCGGGATCGAGGACTTCGTCGCCTACCTGAACGAGAACAAGGACCCGGTTCAACGCAAGATCGTCTTCTTCGAGGCCGAGAGCGACGAGGGCGCCCTCGAGGTCGCGATGCAGTGGAACTCCTCCTACCAGGAGTCGATCTTCTCGTTCGCGAACAACATCAACACGCACGAGGGCGGGACGCACCTGTCGGGCTTCCGGTCCGCACTCACGCGCACGCTCAACCGCTTCGCGCGCGAGAAGGGCCACCTGAAGGAGAAGGACGAGAACCTCTCCGGAGAGGACGTGCGCGAGGGGCTGACCGCGGTCATCTCCGCCAAGCTCTCGGATCCTCAGTTCGAGGGTCAGACCAAGACGAAGCTCGGCAACCCCGGCATGGCCGGCTTCGTCGAGTCCGTGGTCAACTCGAAGCTCGCCGAGTTCCTGGAGGAGAACCCCGCCGAGGGCAACGCCGTCATCCGCAAGGCGGTCTCCGCCGCGCAGGCGCGCGCCGCGGCGCGCAAGGCGCGCGACCTGACGCGGCGCAAGTCGGCGCTCGAGAACTCCGCGCTGCCGGGCAAGCTCGCCGACTGCTCGATCCGCGACCCGTCGCTGACCGAGGTGTTCATAGTCGAGGGCGACTCCGCCGGCGGCTCGGCCAAGCAGGGCCGTGACCGCTCGACGCAGGCCGTGCTGCCTCTGCGCGGCAAGATCCTCAACGTCGAGAAGGCCCGCATCGACAAGGTGCTGCAGAACCAGGAGATCCAGGCGCTGATCACCGCGCTCGGCACAGGCGTGCGCGAGGAGTTCGACCCCGAGCGCCTGCGCTACCACAAGATCATCCTGATGACGGATGCCGACGTCGACGGCGCGCACATCCGCACGCTGATCCTGACGCTGCTGTTCCGCGAGATGCAGGAGTTGATCGAGCGTGGGTACGTCTACATCGCCAAGCCGCCGCTGTTCAAGCTCAAGCAGGGGCAGCGCGAGCGCTACATCGAGAGGCAGTCCGAGTTGGAGGAGATCCTCCTCGGCGACAAGTTCGAGCGCTTCGAGGTCAGCGACCGGGAGGGGGAGCGCTTCGGCCTGACCGAGACGCGCTGGCAGCGCTACAGCCGGCTGCTGAAGCAGTACGAGGGCTGGGCCTCGGCGCTGCGCGCCGAGCACGGGCACGACACCGTGACGTTCCTGGAGGAGTCGCAGATCCTCGACGAGCAGATCGCCACGGTCGAGGCGCTCGAGCAGCTGCTCGAGCGCGAGGCGCCGGAGAGCGAGCCCTACTCGGCCGAGCTGCTGCCGACCGTCGACGGCGTGCTCCGCATCAAGGCCGTCGAGCGCAAGACGAACCTCGCCCGGACGCACGAGCTGCGCCGGACGCTGTTCGAGACGAACGAGTACCGCCAGCTCGCACGGGTGCACACGGAGCTCGTCAAGCTCGCCGGCACGCCGCCGTTCACCGTCGTGCTCGGGTCCGAGCGAGCCGAGGCGCTGTCGTTCGAGGACCTGCGTCGCGTCGTGATGGCCGTTGCAGCGAAGGGCATCTCGCTGCAGCGCTTCAAGGGCCTGGGCGAGATGAACGCGGATCAGCTGCGCGAGACGACGATGGACCCAGAGACGCGCACGCTGCAGCAGGTCACGATGGACGACGCGGCGGCCGCTGATCGCCTGTTCACGATGCTGATGGGGGACAAGGTCGAGCCGCGGCGCGAGTTCATCGAGGAGAACGCTCGCGTCGCAACCCTGGACGTGTAGGGGAGGTGAGCGATGGCGACCTCTGACCTGATCGGCGGCGGCAACATCGAGCCGCGCGGGCTCGAGGAGGAGATGCGCTCCTCCTACCTGGACTACGCGATGTCCGTGATCGTCGGGCGCGCGCTGCCCGACGCGCGCGACGGCCTCAAGCCGGTCCACCGGCGCGTGCTGTTCGCGATGAACGAGGCGGGGCTGCAGCCCAACCGCGGCTACGCCAAGTGCGCGCGGATCGTCGGCGAGGTGATGGGCAAATACCACCCGCACGGCGACCAGGCGATCTACGACACGCTGGTGCGGCTCGCGCAGGACTTCTCGATGCGCAACCCGCTGGTCGACGGCCAGGGCAACTTCGGCTCGGTCGACGACGACCCGGCCGCGGCGATGCGGTACACCGAGGCACGGCTAGCGCCGCTCGCGCGCGAGATGCTGCGCGACCTCGACTCCGACACGGTCGACTTCGTCCCGAACTACGACGGCAACGACCGCGAGCCGGTCGTGCTGCCGTCACGCTTCCCGAACCTGCTGGTCAACGGCTCCTCGGGGATCGCCGTCGGCATGGCGACGAACATCCCGCCGCACAACCTGCGCGAGACGATCGCGGCCACGATCGCCTACATCGAGGATCCCGACATCGACACCGCCGGCCTGATGCAGCACCTGAAGGGCCCGGACTTCCCGACCGGCGGCGTGATCCTCGGCGTAAACGGCATCCGCGAGGCCTACGAGACCGGGCGCGGGCGCGTGCGCGTCCGGGCGCGCGCGCACACCGAGGACATCGGGCAGGGCAAGGAGGCGATCATCGTCACCGAGCTGCCCTTCATGGTGAAGAAGGGCGGCGACGGCGGCCTGATCCGCAAGATCGCCGAGCTCGTCGGCGACAAGAAGATCACCGAGATCTCCGACCTGCGCGACGAGTCGGACCGCAAGGGCATGCGGGTCGTGATCGAGCTCAAGCGCGGCGTGATCCCGAAGGTCGTGCTCAACAAGCTCTACAAGCACACCGCGATGCAGACGACGTTCGGCGTCAACGCAGTCGCGCTGGTCGACAACGTGCCGCGGACGCTTCCGCTGCGCTCGATCATCCACAACTACGTCCAGCACCAGCGCGAGGTGATCGTCCGGCGCGCCAAGCACGAGCTGCGCACGCTCGAGGCGCAGGTGCACCGGCTCGAGGGCCTGCTGATCGCGCTCGATCACCTCGACGAGGTGATCGAGCTGATCCGCGGCTCGCGTGATCGCGACGCCGCGCGGCAGGGCCTGATCGACCGCTTCGGCCTGACGCACATCCAGGCGCAGGCGATCCTCGAGCTGCGCCTGCAGCAGCTGACCGCGCTCGAGGCCGACGCGATCAAGCGCGAGCACGCCGACAAGCTCGAGCGCATCGGGGAGCTGCGCGAGCTGCTCGGCGACGAGAGCAAGGTGCTGTCGGTCATCAAGGAGGAGCTCGCCGAGATCTCCGACCGCTACGGCGACGAGCGCCGCACGCAGATCACGTACGCCGAGGACGACCTCGACATCGAGGACCTGATCGCCGACCAGCAGATGGTGATCACGATCACCAAGTCGGGCTACATCAAGTCGCTGCCGCTCGCCACGTACCGCCAGCAGCGCCGCGGCGGCGTCGGCGTGGCCGGCATGGGGATGAAGGACGAGGACTACATCGAGCACCTGTTCGTGTGCTCGACGCACGACTACCTCCTCTTCTTCACCAACCGCGGCAAGGTCTACCGCTCGAAGGTCTACGACCTGCCCGACGCGCCGTCGCGCCAGTCCAAGGGCCGGCACCTCGGCAACGTGCTGCCGCTGCGCGAGGGCGAGCGCGTGCAGTCCGTGCTGGCCACGCGCGACTACGGCGAGTCCAAGTACCTGCTGTTCGCGACCAGGTGCGGCACGGTCAAGAAGACCGAACTGCACGCCTACAACACGCCGATCAAGGCCGACGGGATCATCGCGATCAAGATCCGTGACGACGACGAGCTGGTCGCCGTCCGGCGCGTGGACGAAGGCGACGAGGTGCTGATGGTGTCGAAGGAGGGCCTCGCCGTCCGCTTCTCCGAGGACGACGCGCGCTCGATGGGTCGCGACACGAGCGGCGTGCGCGGCATGGACGTCAAGGGCGACAACGAGGTCATCGCGATGGACATCGCGCGCGACGACCAGTACCTGCTCGTCGTGACCGAGAACGGCTTCGGCAAGCGCACGCTGGTCGGCGACTACCGCAAGACGAGCCGCGGCGCCAAGGGCGTCAAGACGATCCAGCAGACCGAGGCCAAGGGCGCGCTTGCCGCCGCCCTGGTCGTGCGCGACCACCACCAGCTCGTGTTCATCTCGCAGAACGGCATGGTCCAGCGCATCGGCGTGCGCGGCCTGCGGCCGCTCGGCCGAAACGCGCAGGGCTTCCGGCTCATGAACGTGCGCGACGACGACGTCGTCTCCGCGGTCGCACTGGTCGTGGAGTCCGAGACCAGCGACGCGGTCGCCGACGAGGGCCCGGTCTCGATCGACGCGTCCGGCGTGGCCGACGAGCCGGCGCTCGAGGGCGACGCCGTCTTCATCGGCGACCCGGATGAGGAAGGCCTGCTTGCCGTGCCCGAGGTCGAGTCCGAGGAGATGCCAGACTCGGACGTCGAAGACGACGAGTAGCGCGGACCGCCGAGGACCCCGCCGACGGCCGCGGGACCGACGCGGGCGTCGAGGACTGCTTAACCGCCGAGGGCCCCGTCGACTACGGGGCCCTCGGGAACTTCTCGCTGGACTACTTGGCCGTCGCCAGCTTTCAGTCGGCCGGGGGGACTAACTCCGGCACTGATGACGGCGGCGCCACGGTGTGGATTCCGCTGACCAGCGGGTCCAGCACCAGGCTGGTACTAGCGGCCGGGCACCTCCAGGGTCCCGTAAGAACTGTCACTCAACTTCGGACCACCCCCTTTCTCTGGT
>Ga0126306_10000135_pt1 | contig 26113 bp, 27 predicted proteins | sample Plot27_FD_92592 | JGI IMG/M metagenome (GOLD analysis project Ga0126306, IMG submission 92592) | Serpentine soil microbial communities from UC McLaughlin Reserve, CA, USA - Plot27 | ecosystem: Environmental > Terrestrial > Soil > Grasslands | place: USA: UC McLaughlin Reserve, Lake County... | reverse complement strand
TGCACGCATTCCGCCACGTTGGCGGCGCTGCTCGCCCGCGGCGAGAGCCTCGGGGACGCGGCCCGGGGCGCGGCGGAGGCGGCCTCGCGCGCGGTTGCGCAGGGCCATCCCGAGCTCGGCGCGGGAGACGGCCCGGTGGACGTGTTCGGCCTGCGGGGGGCTGCATGAACACCGGGCAGGACCTCGCCGCGATCCGCGAGCGCAAGCCGCTCGTTCACCAGATCACGAACTTCGTAGTCATGAACGAGACGGCCAACGTGACCCTGGCGCTCGGGGCGCTGCCGGTGATGGCGCACGCGGTCCAGGAGGTCGAGGAGATGGCGAGCGCGGCCTCGGCGCTCGTGCTCAACATCGGCACCCTCTCGGATGAATGGGTCGAGGCGATGGTGCTGGCGGGCCGTGCGGCGAATCGCGCCAGGGTGCCGGTCGTGCTCGACCCGGTCGGTGCGGGGGCGACCGCCTATCGCACCGAGACTGCACGCGAGCTCGCGGAGGAGCTCGAGCTCGCGGTCGTGCGCGGCAACTACGCCGAGCTCGCGACCTTAGCTGGGCACAAGGCCGAGATTCGCGGCGTCGAGGCTCTCGGCGGCGGCGGCGAGCCCGAGCTGGCGCGGGAAGCCGCGCTGGCTCTCGGGTGCGTGGCCGCGGTCACCGGTCCGGTCGACCACGTCTCCGACGGCGAGCGTGTGCTGGCAATCGCGAACGGCCACCAGCTGCTCGCGGCCGTCACTGGTACCGGTTGCATGTCCACCGCGATCACGGGGTGCTTCCTCGCGGTGCGCCCCCAGGATCCGCTGGAGGCTGCCGCCGAAGCTCTCGTCGCCTTCGGCGTGGCCGGGGAGGATGCCGCCAAGAAGGCAACGAGGCCGGGCTCCTTCCACGCCGCGCTCTACGACGCGCTCTACGACCTCGATCCTTTGAAGATCGATTCATCCGCGAGATACGAGGACGCGTAGAGTTGAGACTGCACGCCGTTGTGAGCGACTTCGAGACCGCGCGCGGAGCCGTCGAGGGCGGCGCGACGGTCGTGCAGCTGCGCGTCAAGGCACCCACCGAGCAGGTCGTCGAGGCGGGTCGCGGGTTTCGGGAGCTCTCGGCGATCTTTGTCGTGAACGACGACGTCGAAGCAGCGTTGCGGCTCGGCGCCGACGGCGTCCACCTCGGCCGCGCCGACGAGGGGGCCGAACGTGCGCTTGCGGCGGGCCTCTTGCTGGGTGCCTCGGCCGCATCGGTCGCCGAGGCGCGGCAAGGCGAGCCCCTCGGTGCCTCCTACATCGGCGCGGGCCCCGTCTGGGCGACCCCGACCAAGCCGGATGCCGACCCGCCGATCGCGCTCGAGGGCCTCACTCAGATCTGCCGCGCGGTGTCGGTCCCGGTGATCGCGATCGGCGGGGTGGATGCCTCCAACGCAGGCGACTGCATCCGGGCCGGCGCCGCAGGGGTCGCGGTCGTTCGGGCGGCTACCGATGCCGCTGCGGTGCGGGCGGCGGTCGATGCGGCTCTCTGAGCTCGGTGAGCTCGGCCTCCTCGACGAGCTCGAGCGCCGAGGGCTCGCGAGCGGGATCGCGAACGACGCGGCTCAGCTCGACGGCGGGCTCGTCGTCACGCAGGACACGCTCGTCGAGGAGGTGCACTTCCGGCTCGCGTGGACGACCCACCGCGAGCTGGGCTACCGTGCCGCCGCCGTCAACCTCAGCGACCTGGCCGCCTCGGGCGCCGAGCCGGAGGCCCTCATCGTCGGGCTCGGCGCGCCCGCCGAGACGGAGCTCGACGACGTACTCGAGCTCTACGCAGGCCTGAACGAGCCCTACGTGCCGGTGGTGGGCGGCGACACCACTGTTTCCGAATGCCTCTACCTCGCCGTCACCGCGCTCGGCCGAGCGGACCGCGTCCCCGGTCGAGGCGGCGCCCGCCCGGGCGACCCGCTCGTCGTGACAGGCCCGCTCGGCGCCGCCGGCGCGGCGTTTCGGGACCAGCGCCACGCCCGCCCACCACTGCGACTCGAGGAAGGCCGCCGCTTGGCCTCGCGGGCCCACGCGCTGATCGATCTCTCGGACGGCCTCGCCCGAGACGCTGCGCATATAGCCCGCCGCTCGGGCTGCGGGCTGGTGATCGAGCTCGAGCGGGTCCCGCTCGCTTCCGGGGCCACGGTGGCCGATCTCGGCTTCGGTGAGGATTACGAGCTGCTCGCGGCGACGCCTGACCCGCTCGGGTTCACCGAGATCGGCCGCTGCGTCGAAGGCGAGGGCGTCGAGCTCTTGCTGGATGGAGAGCGGCTCGAGCTCGGCGGCTGGGAGCACTTCCGCTAACCGCCGCTCGATCGCTCGGCCGGCTTGCCGAACCGACCTCGAGCAGGCAACGTACTGACGGCAGTGCTTCCTTACGTGGTGAAGAGGCTGGCCTGGGCGGTTGTCGTCTTCGTCGCGGTCACCTTCTCCACGTACATCCTCTTCTTCGTCATCCCGACGAACCGGCCCGGCAACAGCAACGTGCAGGGCCGCGATATCACCGCGAGCGTCACGCAGGCCACCGGCATCCACGGCCCGGTCTGGAAGGAGTACGGCACCTTCCTGCGACGGATCGTCACCGGCCAGAGCCTCGGCCACTCGACCACGAGCCGTGAGGATGTGAACACGATGCTCAGGCGAGCGGCCCCGATCACCGCCTCGGTGCTTCTCGGCGGAGCCGTCTTCTGGATGCTCGTCTCGATCCCGATCGGGCTGCTCTCGGCGCTGCGGCCGCGCTCGCTGCTCGACCGGGTGGCGATGCTCTTCGTCCTGATCGGGATCTCCGTGCACCCGATCTGGCTCGGGCTGATCCTCGTCTACGTCTTCGGGTACAAGCTCGGACTGACTCCCGTCGGCGGCTACTGCGACTTCTTCTACGCCGGTTCGAGCGAGGTCTGTGGGGGCCCGCGGCAGTGGGCGTTCCACCTGGTTCTCCCCTGGATCACCTTCGGGATGCTGTTCGCGGCGCTGTACGTGCGCATGATCCGGGCAAGCGTGGTCGAGACGCTTCACCACGACTACGTCACCACGGCGCGGGCCAAGGGTGCCTCGGAGTGGCGCGTCCTGCGTGGGCACGTGCTCAAGAACGCCTTCCTTCCGGTGATCACGATGCTGGGAATGGACCTCGGCGTGGCCTTCGGTGGCTCGGTGTTCGTGGAGTCGGTGTTCGGCCTGCCGGGAATCGGGCGGCTCGCGGTGCGCAGCCTGCAACGGCAGGACCTGCCGCCGATCATGGGGATCATCGTGATGGTGACGATCGCCATCCTGGTCTTGAACCTGATCGTCGATCTGCTCTACGCCTGGCTCGATCCGCGGGTCGGGCACTCGCCGCGGGGGCTGGACGAGGAAGAGCGTGCTCAGCTGAGCGCGGGCCGAACCGAGCCTTCTGCGGCTAAGCCGGTTCGGGTGTGAGCCACCGAGCCCAAGCCTGCTCGTAGTGCGAGCGCGGGCGGGCTCCGACCACGATCTCGCGCGGCTCGCCGCCCTCGAAGAGGATCGCGGTCGGGATCGAGAGGACGTCGTAGCGCGAGGCGGTCTGGATGTTCTCGTCGATGTCGAGCTTCGCGAACCTGATCCGCGAGCCATAGTCCTCCTCGAGCTGGCGCAGAATCGGCTCCACCGCGTGGCACGGGCCGCACCAGGGAGCCCAGAAGTCCACGATCACCGGCGTCTCCGCCTGGATAACCTCCTGCTCGAAGGTCGCATCGGTCAGCTGGTCCACAGGGCCATGCTATAGGCGCCCCAGGAGGGCCTGGAGCCGCAGCAGCGGCACCTTCCAGATTGCCTCGAGGACGATGCGCTTGCTCATCTTCGAGCCGCCCCGCTCGCGGTCGACGAACGTGATCGGGACCTCGTTCACGCGATACCCGGCGCGCAGTGCGCGGTAGGTGGTCTCGATCTGGAACGCGTAGCCGCGGGCGGTGATCGCGTCGAGCTCGATCGTCTCCAGCACCTCCCGCCGGAAGCACTTGAAGCCGCCGGTGAGGTCGCGGACGTGCACGCCGAGGATGTGGCGCGCGTAGCTCGAGCCGCCGGCCGAGACGAACCGGCGCAGCCGGCCCCAGTTGCGGATCGAGCCACCGTCGACGTAGCGTGAGCCGAGCACGATGTCGGCCTCGCTCGCTGCCTGGATCAGGTGCAGCACGTCGCTCGGGTCGTGGGAGAAGTCGGCGTCCATCTCGATGATCAGGTCGGCCCCGCTGGCGAGCGCCCGCTCGAAGCCGGCGAGGTACGCCGGCCCGAGCCCCTCCTTCCTCGGACGGTGCAGCACCTCGACGTGATCGAGCTCCGCGGCGAGACGGTCGGCCAGCTGGCCGGTGCCGTCCGGCGAGTTATCGTCGATCACGAGCACGGACACGCCCGTCTCGCCGAGGGCGCGGACCATCGGCTCGAGGTTCTCGCGCTCGTTGTACGTGGGCAGGCAGACGATCGTGCGCACGTCCATATGATCGCTGCAGTGGCGAAGGCGAAGACGCTTCCTCGCAACGCGGACGTGGCCGAGCAGCTCGAGCTCTTGTCCGACCTGCTCGAGATCGAGGGTCAGCCGGCGTTTCGGGTGCTCGCGTACAGGCGCGCGGCGACCAGGATCCGCGAGTTGGGCACGCCCGTCGCACAGCTTGCGCTCGAGGGCGAGGCGAAGGAGCTGCAAGGGATCGGCGCGACGATCCAGGACAAGATCGTCCAGATCGTGAACACCGGCGAGATCGAAGCCCTGACGAAGCGGCGCTCGACGATCCCGCCGGAGGTGGTCGAGTTCCTCAACATCCCCGGCCTAGGCCCCAAGACGGTGCGCCGGATCTGGCAGGAGCTCGGGGTCACGACGCTGGTCGAGCTGAAGGAGGCCGCCCGGTCGCAGCGATTACGAACCCTGCCGGGGCTCGGCTCCAAGCTCGAGGAGAACGTGCTCAGGTCGGTTGGGCGCAAGAAGAAGGCGACCGGGCCGCAACGCACGCTGCTGGGCCGGGCTCTGCCGGCGCTGCTCGCAGTGGTGGACGTCCTGCGCGAGCACCCGGCCGCGGAGCGGGTATCGGAGGCGGGGAGCGCGCGTCGCCGCAGGGAGACCGTGCGCGACCTCGACATCATCGCCACGGCGAGCGATCCGGCCGCGCTCACCGACTACTTCACGAGCCTCGCCTGGGTCTCCGAGGTGGTGGCCAAGGGTCCGACCAAGGCGACGGTGATCTCGCACGAGGGCTTCCGCTTCGACTTGCGCGTGGTTCCGCCCGAGTGCTACGGCAACCTGCTCCAGCACTTCACCGGCTCGAAGGCGCACAACGTCGCGCTGCGGGAGGACGCGGTGCGGCGGGGGCTGTCGGTCTCCGAGTACGGGGTCACGGAGGTCGAGAGCGGCGAGGTCTTCACCACGCAGCGCGAGGAAGAGCTCTACGAGCGGCTCGGCTACCAGTTCATTCCGCCGGAGCTGCGCGAGAACGCAGGTGAGCTGGAGGCGGCGCGAAAAGGCGAGCTCCCGACGCTCATCGAGGCTTCGCAGCTACGGGGCGACCTGCACACGCACACGCACTGGTCTGCGGACGGGAAGAACACCTTGACCGAGATGGTCGAGGCGGCAAAGGCGCGTGGCTACGCGTACTACGGGATCACCGACCACTCGCACTACCTGCGGGAGGGCCGCCTGGACGCTCAGGCGAAGGAGATCGAGAAGGTCGCTAAGCGGGCCGCGCCGCTGCGGCTTCTCAAGGGCGTCGAGGTGAACATCAAGGCTGACGGCACACTTGACCTGCCCGACGAGGTGCTGGCCGAGCGCGACTGGGTGGTCGCCTCGATCCATACCGCCTTCGATCGTGACCCGACGGAGCGGATCCTCTCGACGATGGAGAACCCGCACGTGGACTGCATCGGCCACCTGACCGGGCGGAAGCTGAACCGGCGCGAGCCGATGGAGATCGACATCGAGCGCGTGGTCGTCAAGGCGATCGAGACCGATACGTTCCTGGAGATCAACTCGCAGCCGGACCGGCTCGACCTGCGTGACGTGCACGTGCGGGTCGCGGCGGAGGCGGGTGCTCGGGTGGTCGTGAACAGCGACGCGCACCAGGTGAAGGCACTCGACTACGTCGCGTTCGGCGTTGCGCAGGCGCGGCGAGCGTGGTTGACCGCCGACCAGGTCATGAACACGCGCACCTGGGCGCAGCTGAAGAAGTTGATGAAGGGCTAACCCGCGTCGGAGCGATGTCTCGCACGAGCAACCGGACACACACGTCCGTGGCTCTTAGGCGTCGAGAGCGGTCAGCGTGGCGTCGTGCAGGGCGACCCGGTAGCGCCACAGCGCCCGTCCGGTCTCGAGCATCGCGGCACGCAGCGGTCCCGCCAGCTCGGCGGTCGTGCCCCAGCGGGCGGCTGCGATCTCGCGCACGTCGATCGGGTCGAGCTCCTCCGCCTCCGTCCGCGCCGAGAAGACGTGCGTGCGCCAGTCGATCACGCCCTCTCCGCAGCGGAATTGCGCTTCCGAGCTGACGAGGAACCGTTTCAGCTCGATCTCGATCCCGAGCTCCTCGAACGCCTCGCGTCGCACGCCAACTTCGAAGGCTTCCCCCGAGTGCACTCCGCCTCCGGGTGGACGCCAGATCCCCGGGCTGTACGACGGCTTGCGGATGAGCGCCAGCCGGCCGCCCGGGTCGAAGACGAAGAACGTGACGTCGTGGCGCCGTCCGGGCGACCGACCCGCGAGCGTGAACTCCTGCGGGCTCACCGCACCGTCCCAACCCAAAGCCTGAGGCTCGCCGTAGCGCTCTCGCAGCCGCGCGAGCACCGCCTCCGTGAGATGCATGCGCCGATGGTACGGTCAGCCCGTGCCACGAGTCCGCCGCCTCCGACGAGAGGCGCCCGCGCTCGAGCTGCTCGCGGCGACCCTGCCTGAGCTGCGGCTCGGCCTCTCCGAGGCCGCCGCGCGCACCGTCGCCTACGAGGTCTTCGAGAAGCTCGGCTACGGCGCCGTCGCCGTCACCGACACGACTCGCGTGCTCGCGTTCACTGGCGCGGGAGCCGACCACCATAGGCCCGGCGACGAGCCGATCCGGCCCGTCTTCGAGGCGCTGGCCGAGCGGCGGCCGCTGGTCGCGCCACTCGCGCTGCGGGTCGCGTGCGGTCATCCCGAATGCCCACTCGGCGCGGCTGCCGTCATTCCGCTTCGCCTGTCCGAGGGCCCGGCCGGCGCGCTGGTCGCGTACGCAACCGACGGCGCGCCACTGGACGAGGACGACGTCGACCTGCTCATCCACCTCGGAGAGCAGCTCTCGGCGCAGCTGCAGCTCTCGGAGCTCGCCGGCTCCGCGCGCGCTGCGGCCTCCGCCGAGCTTCAGGCGCTACAGGCGCAGATCGAGCCACATTTCCTCTTCAACTGTCTCAACACCATCGCCAGCTTCACCCGCACCGAGCCGGAGCGGGCGCGCGAGTTGATCCTTGCCTTCGCCGACTACTGCCGCTGGACTCTGGCACGGCCTGGAGAGTTCATCTCCCTCGAAGAGGAGCTCCGCCACGTGCGCAGCTACCTGGCGCTCGAGCAGGCACGGTTCGGGCCGCAGCTCCAGGTGACGATCGACGCGACGCCGGAGGCGCTCGCGGTACGGCTACCGCCGTTCCTCGTGCAGCCGCTCGTCGAGAACGCGGTCAAGCACGGCAAGACGGAACGACCCCTCGGCCTGCTGGTCCGCGCTCGTGTCCGCCGCGGCCGCCTGAAGGTGACCGTGCGCGACAACGGTCGGGGGATTGCCCGCGAGGCTCTCGAGCGCGTGCTCGTCGGGGAGGACGAAGGACTCGGCCTCGCGAACGTACACCAACGCCTGACCGCGTTCTACGGTGAGGGTGTGCGCCTGAAGTCCGGCGTCTTCGGCACGGTCGTGCGGCTCCAGGTTCCCGCGTGATCCGGGCGCTGCTCGTTGACGACGAGGCGCCTGCCCGCTCCGAGCTGCGCTACCTCCTCGCAACCCATCCGGAGGTCGAGGTCGTCGGCGAGGCGGCCACAGCGGTGGAAGCGCTGAAGCTCGCGGCGGCGGTGCCCTACGACGTGGTCTTCATCGACGTCGAGATGCCGGCCCTCTCGGGCCTTGACGCCGCCCGCCTCGTACACGGGCGAGCGGGTGCGGGCGCCCCTCAGCTCGTCTTCGTGACCGCGCACGAGCAGTACGCAGTCGAGGCGTTCGCCGTCGAAGCGCTCGACTACCTTCTGAAGCCCGTGGACCCGGAGCGGCTGGCCCAGGTGGTACGGCGGCTCGGCAAGAGACCTGACCCACCCACGCCGATGAAGAGGATCCCCGTCGTGAGCGGCGGCGAAACCGTCCTGCTGGACTGGGACGACGTGCACTACGCCCGTGCCGACGGCGACTACTGCCGCGTGCACACCTACGACCGCTCCTACCTCTGCACGCGCTCACTGCGCGAACTGGAGGAGATCCTGCCGAGGGATCGGTTCGCCCGCATCCATCGCTCGTACCTGGTCAACCTGGGCAAGGTCGCTGCGGTGAAGCGGCCCGGTGCCGACCGGCTGCGACTCGCCCTCGACGACGCGGAGGGAACCGAGCTCGACGTGGCTCGCCGCCAGAGCAAGGCCGTGCGCGCGCGGCTGCGGGTGTAGAGCGATTGCGATGGTTTCGTCTGCCTGGACGGATCGGTTCAGAGGGACGCGCGTGCGGAGCACGCACGTCCTGGCGACGGCACCGCAAACGGTGCCTTAGGTGCCCGCAGCAGCCCTCGGTCTCGCGCTCGCCGCCGCCTTTCTCCACGCGCTCTGGAATCTGCTGTTGGCGAAGGAGGAGGACACCGAGGCGGCGACGGCCGTCGGGCTCCTCACGGTCGTGGCTGTCCTCGCTCTGCCGGCCGCGCTTACCTGGCGCGTCGAGGCAGCGGCAGTCCCGTACGTGGCGGGATCGGCCGCGCTCGAGCTCGCCTACTTCGCGCTGCTCGCCGCGGCCTACCGCCGATATGAGCTCAGCCTCGTCTATCCGGTCGCACGTGGGTTGGCACCCGTTCTCGCCCTCGCGCTCGTGGTCGCGACCGGCGGCGCCACCCCGACGAGGCTCGGGGTCGCCGGGGTCGTGGCGGTGACCGGAGGCGTCCTGCTCATCCGGGGCGCACGCGGGAGCATCTTCGGGCTCGCCTTCGGCGCGGTGACTGCGGCGACGATCGCCGGCTACACCGTCCTCGACCGGCACGGCATCGGGCATGCGGCGGCGCTGCCCTACCTGCTGCTCGTGCTCGTCGGGCCCGCGCTCCTGTACTCGCTTGCGATCGGGCGGTCACGGCTCGCCACGGCGCTCAGGCCGGCAACCGCGGCCCTGGGTATTGCGGCCGGCGCCGCCTACGTGCTCGTCCTGCTCGCCCTCCGGTTGGCCAGCGCGCCGGCGGTCGCGGCCGTGCGCGAGACGAGCGTCGTGATCGCGACGGCGCTGGCGGCCGCCGCCCTGGGCGAGCGCGTCGGCCCCGCCCGTCTGGCCGGAGCGGTTCTGGTCGCCGGGGGCGTCGCGCTCCTCGCGCTTTCCTAGAGCCCTCGCAGCAGCTCGAGTAGCTCCGCCGGTGAGGCGACGACGAGATCGGCGGCCTCCCGCAAACCGGGCGGAGCCTCGGCCGAGTCCACGGCGATCCGCACTCCGATCTCGAGACCGTCCAGGCCCCGGAAGGCGTCCAGGTCAGTCGTGTCGTCACCCGCGTAAAGCGCGCGCCGCAGGTCACGCTTCTCCAGCAGCGTCCTCACAGCCGTCCCCTTGTCCGCCTCCACCGGCGGGCGCAGCTCGAGCACCTTCCGTCCCCAGCGCGCCTCGAGCCCCGCTTCCTCCGCTCGGGCGGCGACGTCCTCCAGCTCTGTCCGCGCGGCCGGTTCGTCAGCCGCCTCACGCCAGTGCAACGCGACCGTGAGGCCCTTGTCCTCGAGCCACGGCCACTCGAGCCGCGCGAACGGGCGCAGCGTCTCGCGCCAGCGTTCCGCCTCGGGCGCGAGCTCGAGACCGTGTACGCCGACGTAGACGATCCCATCGACGCGAACCAGGCGCCGCGCCTCGTCGCCGTCGCGACCGCTGATACAGGCAACTAGCGCATACCGGCCAACCAGGCGCTCGAGCTCCTCGCGCGTCTCCTTCGGCACCTCTGCCAGCTCAGGGCGCTCGACGACGGGCGCGAGCGTCCCGTCCACGTCCAGAAGCACGGCCGCCCGGGCCGGGTCCTGCCTCAGCCGCACCAGCGCATCCTCCACAGGCCGCAGAATACGGCGGTGCGGCTCCTCGTCATCGGCCTCCTTGCCGGCGTCTTCAGCGCCCTCTTCGGTGTGGGCGGCGGGATCGTCGTCGTCCCGCTCTTGATCCTCCTGGCCGGCTACACCGAGCGGCCGGCGATGGGGACCTCGCTCGCGGCGATCCTTCTGATCGCCCTCGTCGGCGCGGTCACCTACGCGCTGCACGGCGAGGTGAAGCCGGGAGCGGCGGCGGTCGTCGGCATCCCCGGCGCGCTCGGTGCAGTGGCGGGTGCCTCGCTCCAGCAGCGGCTCGCCAACCGGACTCTCTCGCTCGCGTTCTCTACGCTGTTGGCCGTCGTAGGCATCTGGTTGCTGGTCTGATGTGGGCGCTATTCGCAGCGGGAGCCCTCGGCCTCGCCGCCGGCATGCTCGCGGGGCTGTTCGGGGTCGGGGGCGGCATCCTGTTCGTGCCGACCCTGGCCCTCGTGCTCGGGCTCACCCAGCTCCACGCAGAGGCGACGTCGCTGCTCGCGATCCTGCCGACCGCGGCCGCCGGCGTCTGGCGGCAGCGCGGCTACGGCAACGTGCGCTGGCGCGCCGCGCTGACCCTCGGCGTTGCGGCAATCGCGGGCGTCGAGGGCGGGGTCCAGCTGGCCGAGGCGCTACCCGAGCATGCGCTGCGGAGGCTGTTCGGGCTGCTCATGCTGGCAGTCGCCGCCCAGATCGCGCTACGCGCCTCGCGCACACGGGCCTATCCTTCCTGACGTGCCCGGTCACGAAGAGGTCTGGATCCCGCTTGTCGACGAGCCGATCGGCTCGATCGTCGGCGGCCTCCAGCGCGAGCACCCGGAGATCGAGGCGCTCGTCGACTCGCCGCGCAAGCTGCTCGCCTTTCGCACGTTCGCCTACATTCGTGTGGGAATCCTGCTTGGGCGCCTGCTGGTCGAGAACGACACGGAGCCCGACGACTCGGCCACGTGGGCCGAGCAGCTGCTGCAGGATCCCGAGCATCGCGAGGAAGTCGTGAACGAGGTGCGCGCGGTCGCGCGGGAGATCGCCGACGACCCGGCCTACGCCGATGACCCGCCCCTCGGGCCCGGCGAGGACGAGCGCGCGCGCTTCATCGAGTTCGCGAAGAAGCGGCTGGCGACAGATGCCTAGCGGGCGACGGCGGTCAGCCGGACACCGAGGTAGGCCGCGAGCGTGATGCCCGCGACCGAGGCGCCGCCCGCCGTCTCGGCGTAGTACGAGAGGTAGAGTCCGCCGGCGCCGCACGCGATCGCGATCACGGCCGCGAGAGACATCATCGGCAGCAGCCTGCGAGTGAGGACTCGCGCCGTCGCGGCCGGCCCGATCAGGACCGCGAGAACGAGCAGATTGCCGAGGCCCTGGACTCCGATCACGATCGCGGCCGCGAGCAGTCCGAGGAGCGAGAGGTCGACGAGGACCGGCCGCGCTCCGAAGGCAGCCGCGTTGACGCGGTCGAACCCGACGGCGAGCAGCTGCCGGTGCAGCAGCACGAGGCTCGTCAGGACGATTGCGCCGAGGGCGGCGGCGATCGCGAGGTCGGTGCCGGATACACCCAGCAGGTCGCCGAAGAGGAGCTCGTTCAGGCCTGGGGGCGACGCGGACGCGAGAGCGAGGAGGACACCCAGTCCGAAGAGCGTCGTGATCACCACGGCGATCGCGGTGTCCCGTCCGATCTCAGGCGTGCGCCCGAAGGCAGCGACGGCCGCGGCCGCCACGAGCACGCCGCCGACGGCGCCGAGCACGAGCGGCGCTCCGGCCAGCGCCGCCAAGACGAGGCCCGGGAACAACGCGTGGGCAAGTGACTCGGCGCCGTACGAGAGCTCGTAGAACAGCACCCAGCAACCGAGCGCGCTTCCGACGATGCCCAACAGCGCGAGCTCGAGAAAGGCGCGCTGCACGAAGCCCTGCGACCACGGATCCGCGAGCGCGTGCGCCATCAGTGGTGATGCGGCGGCAGGATCCCGACCGGTTCGCCGTTCGCTGGGGGCAGCGCCACGATCTCGCCTCCGTACGTTTCTTCGAGCACGGCCCGGGTCAGCACCTGCTCCGGCGGCCCGAACGCGATCTGACGGCGATTGAGGCAGAGCACCCGGTCCCAGCGCCGCGCCTGCTCGAGGTCGTGCGTCGCGATCAAGACTCCTCGGCTCTCGGCCGCCAAACCGTCCAGGAGCCGGTCGAGCAGCTCGGCGCTCGGCTGGTCCACACCCGTGAACGGCTCGTCGAGGAGTAGAACCGAGCCGTCCTGCACGAGCGCCCGCGCGACCAGCACGCGCTGGCGCTGACCGCCCGAGAGCTCGCCGAACTGCTCCTCGGACCGGTCTCCCAGCCCAACTCGCACCAGCGCCGTCTGGGCAATGCGACGCTCCGCCCGCCCAAGCGGCCGCCACCACGTGACACGTGAGAGCGCGCCCATCAGAGCGACGTCGAGCGCGCTCACCGGATAGTCGAGTCGCGAGCGCTCGGTCTGCGGCACGTAGCCGAACCGGCCTGCGCTGTCGACCTCCCCGGCGAGCCGCGGCAGGATTCCCAGCAATGCCTTGAAGAGCGTCGTCTTGCCTCCGCCGTTGGGGCCGAGGACTCCGATCCGCTCTCCGGGCTCGAGGTCGAATGAGAGGCCCTCAAGCACGGGCTCGGAGCCGTAGCCCGCCGCAAGCCCGCGTACGGAGAGGAGCGCGCTCACGGAATCCCCGGAATCACGCAGCCATGCGCTCCGCCGGTGAACCCGCGCACCATCGCGTCCGCGTTCGCTCGTTCCATGCCAAGGTACGTCGCGCCGGGCGACCCGCGCGGGCCTAGCGTGTCGGCGTAGAGCGTGTGCGAGGAGACGGCGCCGGTCTCCCGGGCGATCGTCTGCGCGAGGCGCGGGCTGAGCGAGCTCTCTGGGAACACCGCCTTCACCTTCTCGCGCCGAATGAGCGCGATCAGGTGAGCGATCTCTCCCGCCGAGGGCTGAGCCTGAGTCGATTGGGCCGGGATGACCGCCCCGACGACCTGGATCTCGTAGCGACGGGCGAAATAGCCGAACGCATCGTGGTCGGTAACGAGCTTTCGCTGGCTGGGCGGCACATGTGCGAAGCAGGCCGCGATGCCACGATCGAGCGTGCGAAGCTGCGCGAGGTATGCGTCGGTGCGACGCTGGTAGCCCCGGCGATGGCTTCCGTCCACCTGAGCGAGCGCGGCGCCGATCGACCGCACGGCTGCCTCGGCGTTGCGCGGGTCGTGCCACCAGTGGGGGTCGTGGCGTGAAGCCCCCGGCCCGGACCGCTCGCCCGGCAGTTTGAGCGGGACCCGCTGACCGAGGACGATCTGATCCGGGTGGCCCCCACTTTGCGAGACGACGGTCGTCATCCAGGTATCGAGCCCGTCGCCGTTCTCGAAGACGAGCTTCGCATCCGCGGTGGCGAGCACGTCCTTGGGCCGCGGTTCGTACTCGTGAGGGTCGGTGTTCGGCTGGAGGACCTGGTGGACCGAGGCGTCGGGCCTGGCGAGCACGCGCAGCCAGTCCCCGATTTGGGTCGTCGTCGCTAGCGCGGAGGCGCCGCCGCTGCCGGAACCGCAGCCGGGCACGAGCAGCAGCGTGACCGCAGCACCGGCGGCGAGGAGGGGGCGCCGCCCGACGCGCGGCGCAGCGGCCCGCGCTGCCACTACGAGCGCGAAGAAGCCTCCACCTAGCACCGCGATCGCTGCGCCTGGAGGGGCGTTCGTCTCGACGGAGAGCCAGAGGCCCGCGACGCCCTCGCCTGCGGCCAGCAGCATCGAGCCGAGCTGCCAGACACGGAGTCTTCGCGTCAGCAACCGCACTGTTGCTGCCGGCACCACGAACAGCGCTGTCGCCAGAAGCGTGCCGATGGCCGCGAGAGCCGAGACGACGCTGAGCGCCGTGAGGCCGAGGAGGACGGCGTCGGGCAGCGGCGACCGCAACCCAAGGGCGGGCGCGGTTTCAGGGTCGAATCCCCTTGCCAGCCAGCGCCGGCCCAGCAGGAGCGAGCCGGCGAGGACCGTGGCGCTCGCAACAGCCGCGAAGACGATGTCGCCCCGGTCGATCAGCAGGAGGCTGCCGAAGAGCAGCGTCTCGACGTTGGCGCCGGAGTGGAAGACGTCGCTCGCGAGGATGACTCCCGACGCCAGAGCGCCGACGAGGACGAGGGCCGTCAGGCTGTCGTAGCTGCTACGCCGTCCGGCGGCGAGCCGCTCGACGCCGAGAGCGAAGAGGGCGGCCGCCGCAAATGCCCCGAGTGGAGCCGAGAAGCCCAGGCCGTCGGCGAGCACGAGGCCGGGGAAGGCAGCTGCTGCGACGGCGTGCGAGTAGAACGCCAGCCCGCGCATTACGATCCAGGTGCCGAGCAAGCCGGCTCCGACCGAGAGCATAAGAATTTCAAGCACGCCCCGCTGAACGAAGGCGTAGTGAAACGGCGCAAGCATCTCGGGCGAATAATACTCATTACCAGTATGAGACTCGGTATCATCCGATCCATGACATGCGGCTGGACCAGCGACACCATCGAGGCGCTCGGCCGGGCGGGTTATCGCAGCGGCGGCGCCCGCCGGGCGGTGATCGAGCTGCTCGGCCGCCAGGACTGCTGCCTCACGGCTCAGGAGATCTTCGACGGGCTCCGTGCGGAGGGGCGCGCCGTCGGGATCGCGAGCGTTTACCGGGTGCTCGATCTCCTCGGTGAGCGAGGCTTCGTTCAGCGGATCGACGTCGGGGCCGGGATGGCTCGCTTCGAGCCCGTGCACTCCAGTGGCGAACACCACCACCATCTCGTCTGCGAGGACTGCGGCAAGGTCGAAGCGTTTGCCGACGACGGTCTGGAGCGTGCATTGCACAAGGTCGAGGGCAGCACGGGCTACTCGGTCGCAGGCCACGACGTCGTGCTGCGAGGCGCCTGCGCCGACTGCTCGGCCTGAGCCCGCAGCCTGGGGCCCGCGGCCCGTACAGAGGACAATTCCCGAGGATTGTCAATAATGCGGAGAGGTGGGGAAGCGGCTCACAACCACATTGCTGCTCGCCGGGCTACTTTTGCTCGCCGTCGGGTCTTCCGGTGCGGGTGGAGCACGCTCGGCGGCGGGTGCCTCGGCACGCGCTTTTGCGATTCGCATCAGCGCTCCGGGCCAGGCCGGGGCCGTGGCCGGCTCGATCTCGGCGCCGCCTGAGCACGTCGCCTTCGGCTCGAGCTTCGCCTACCCGGCCGACGGCTCGGTGGTCACCACGGGCTCGATGACCGCCTCGGCCTCGACCGATACGGGCTCGACGGCCGTCGCCAGCGCCTCCAGCGAGGTGCAGTCGCTGATCGTCTTCGGCGGCGAGATCATCGCCTCGGCGGTCAACGGCGACGCGAGAGGGGCGACGCGTGGAGCACGCGCGAGTGGCGACTTCTCCGGCGCGGGGGTCTCGGGCTTGACCGTTCTGGGCCAGCCGGCAGCGGCAGGGGCAAACGCACGAGTCAGCCTCGCGGACTGGGGCTACCTGATCACGCTCGAGCAGGGGACCGACACGAGCTCCGGCTCCGGGGGCGCTCAGGGCTACCACGGTTTCGTGACCGCGCTTGCGATCCACCTGACCGCTCCGCACGGCGGCCTGCCGGCGGGCTCGGTGATCGAGATCGGCTACGCCGAGGCGAGCGTACAGGCGAGCGTCGCGCCGCCGCCGCCTGTCGACTCGGGCCTGACGAAGAAGAAGCGCAAGACGCCGACGACGTCGAGCGCGCAGAGACAGACGCGTCCCAGCCACGCCCAGCCGCCGCTGTTGGGAGTGCCCACCGGGCTTCAGCCGAAGCTCACCGCCGGCGGCTACGTCTTCCCGGTGTACGGACCTGCCTCTTTCAGCAATACGTACGGCGCCTTCCGAGGTGACGTGTCCGGAAACTGGCACCACGGCGACGACATCTTTGCGCCCCTCGGCGCACCGATCCTCGCCTGCGCCGACGGAGTCGTCTTCTCGGTCGGCTGGAACGACGTGGGCGGCAACCGGCTCTGGCTGCGCGACTCAGAAGGGAACGAGTTCTACTACGCGCACCTCTCGGCGTTCACGCCAGTCGCCAGGAACGGGCACCGCGTGAACGCAGGCGACGTGCTCGGTTTCGTTGGGAGTACCGGGGACGCGGAGGGGACGCCGCCCCACCTGCATTTCGAAGTGCATCCGTCCGAGCTGCTCTTCATGGGCTACGACGGCGCGGTCGACCCGACCTCCTACCTCGAGGCCTGGAGGCGCTTGCGGGACGTGCCTTTCCTGCCGAATGTCGCCGGCTGGTTCGGCGTCGTCACCAACCCGGCCCCCCGCCCGGCCGCGATCCTGCTCCAGGTCTCCGACATCTCGGAGGCGAGCGGGCTAGAGCCGGGCTCGCTGCGGCGCGCGATGGCCGCCCGCGGCGCCAGGGGTGCCGAAGGGCAGCTGCTCAGATCACTCGGTTTTCGCCCGCCGCGAGACGCGGACTCGAGCGCGCCCTAGCCCGGGACTAGGAGCCGTTTCCGCTCGAGCTGCCGCCGCCGTAGCCAAACTCCTCTTCCTCGCCGAAGACCTTGTCCTTGAGCCAGCGCCTGGTCTCGGGGCCGGTCATCGGGTTGAAGAGGATCCCGAGCGCGATCCCGGCCAGAAGCAGCGTGCTGTTACGGCCCTTGTGGCCCTCGGTGCCCTGGATGCGGTTCGCGGCGGAGCGGAGGTCGTCGATCGCGGAACGAAGCTGGTCCTGGATCTCCTTGTCGCTGGCGACCTTCGTGGCGACGCCGGTGACGCCGCGCTTGCCGATCAGCTCGTCGTAGACGCCGCGGGCGGTTTCGAAGGCGCTGCGCAGGTTGTCCCGCAGTTCCTCGTCCTGGAGTGCCCGCTGCACGTAGGGCTTCGCATCGGCAACCCTGTCTTTGGCCTTGGTCATGAGGCAGGCCGTCCTTTCAGTCGCGTGTGTGAGGGGATTCTCTACCCTTCGCGCGCGCGGTGCTAAACGCTACGCGGGCAACGCAGCCTGGCGCTCCGGGCGGGGCGCAGGCTCGGCTCTGACAGGGCCAGGCTTCTCGAACGCGACCGCCAGGACTTCCTCGATCGAGTCGACGAGGACGAACTGCAGCTCAGTGCGCGCCTCGGGCGGAAGCTCACCGAGATCGGGCTCGTTCTCGTGCGGGAGCACAACCCGCTTGAGACCGTAGCGCTGGGCGGCGAGCACCTTCTCGCGCACGCCGCCGATCGGGAGCACCTGTCCGGTGAGCGTGATCTCGCCGGTCATCGCGAGGTCGTCTGCGACGGGCACTCCGCGCACGAGAGAGGCGATCGCAGTCGCGATCGTGATCCCCGCAGACGGACCGTCCTTCGGCACCGCCCCGGCAGGAACGTGGATGTGCACGTCGTGCTCCGCGAACCAGTCGTCCGGCAGTCCGAGCGACTCGGAGTGCGCCCGCACCCACGAGAGCGCCGCCTGCGCCGACTCGCGCATCACGTCGCCGAGCTGCCCGGTGATGGTGAGCTTGCCCTTGCCGGGGTAGGCGGCGGCCTCGATGAAGAGTACGTCGCCGCCGACGGGCGTATAGGCGAGGCCGGTCGCGACTCCGGGATCAGCGGTGCGCTTGCGCGGGTCCGAGGGCACGCGCCGTGGTCCGAGCCACGAGCGCGCCTTACGTGCGTCGATCCGCACCTTCTCCGTCTTGCCCTCGGCGAGCTGGCGGGCGGTCTTGCGGCACAGATCGGCGATCCGCCGCTCGAGGTTGCGGACCCCGGCTTCGCGCGTGTACTCGCGGATCACGACCCGCAGGGCCCCGGGGCTGATCGTCAGGCGCTCCGAGTTGAGCCCGTGCGCCTCGAGCTGCTTGGGCACGAGGTACTTGCGCGCGATCCCCAGCTTCTCGTCCTCGGTGTAGCCGGAGAGGTGGATCACGTCCATCCGGTCGAGCAGCGGGCCGGGGATCGTGTCCAGCTGGTTGGCGGTGCAGATGAACAGCACCTTCGAGAGGTCGAACGGAAGGTCGAGGTAGTGGTCGCGGAAGTTGTTGTTCTGCTCGGGGTCGAGCACCTCGAGCATCGCGCTCGCCGGGTCGCCGCGGAAGTCTGCGCCCATCTTGTCGATCTCGTCGATCAACAGCACCGGGTTCTTGGACTCGGCATCGCGCAGCGAGCGGATGATCGTGCCCGGCATCGCGCCGATGTAGGTGCGCCGGTGGCCACGGATCTCGGCCTCGTCCCGGACGCCGCCCACGGAGATGCGCAAGAACTTGCGCCCGAGCGTGTTGGCGATCGAGTGCCCGAGCGAGGTCTTCCCGACTCCGGGCGGACCCACGAAGCAGAGGATCGGCCCGGAGAGGTCGTTCTTCAGCTTCGAAACCGCGAGGTACTCGATGATCCGATCCTTGACCTTCTCGAGGTCGTAGTGATCCTCGTCGAGGATCTTGCGCGCGTGGGAGAGATCGAGGTTGTCCTCGGTGGTCTCGTTCCACGGCAGCGAAAGGATCCAGTCGACGTAGGTGCGGATGACTCCGTACTCGGCGGCTGCGGGAGGCAGCTTCTCGAGTCGGGAGAGCTCCCGGTCGACGGCCTTCCGTATGTCCTCGGGGAGATTCTTGGCCTCGATCTGCTCGCGCAGCTCGGCCAGCTCTGCCTGCTGGTCATCGCCCTCGCCGAGCTCGTCCTGGATCGCCTTCAGCTGCTGGCGGAGGAAGAACTCGCGCTGGCCCTTCTCCATCTCGGACTGGACCTGGGTCTGGATCTTCGTGCCGAGCTCGACCACCTCGAGCTCCCGGTTCAGGATCCGAAGCACGTCGCGGAGCCGCTCGTAGACATCCGCCTGCTCGAGCAGCGCTTGCTTTTCCTCGGTCTTGAGCCGGAGGGTGGAGGCGACGAGGTGCGAGAGCGCGCTCGGGTCGTCCACGTTGGCCGCAGCGAGTTCGAGCTCGGCGGGGAGGTACGGCACGAGCGAGATCAAGCGTCCGAACTCGTTCTGGACGCTGCGGGTCAGAGCCTCGAGCTCGGGCGTCTCCTCGACCACGTCGGGCACGTCGGTGAACTCGCCGACGAGATACGGATCGTCCTGGATTCGGCTGTCCAGCTCGATCCGGCCCACTCCCTGGACGAGGATCCGCAGCGTCCCGTCGGGCACGCGGATCATCTTGTGGACGATCGCCGCGGTGCCGACCTCGTTCAGGTCGTCCCAGCCAGGCTGCTCGATGTCCGCGTTCTTGACGGTGACCAGGGCGAGCACCCGCTCGCCGGCGACGACGTCGTCAACCAGCTTGATCGAGCGCTCCTGGCCGATCGCGAGCGGCGACACCGACTGCGGGAAGATGACCGTGTCCTTGAGGGGCAGGACGGGCAGCGCCGAGGGGATCTCGACGTCGGCCGGCTCGAAGGGCTCTTCGAAGTTCAGGTCGCTCATGACCTTGCTCCGATCGTGATCGTGACGCGCTCGACCTTCGGCGGGCTCGCGGCGATCGGGAGCACGACCGTCAGCATTCCGTGCTCGTAACGCGCAGTCGCGGTGTTCGTGTCCACCGGCTCGTCGAGCTGGATGCGGCGCTGGAACGGCCCGTACTCGACCTCCATCTGCTGATAGCGGCCGCGCAGCGGTGGGCGGCGCCTGACGCCTGTGACCACGAGGACGCGGTCGGCGGCGACCACCTGCAGCTCGGTCGGATCGACCCCGGGCAACTCGACGATGACGTGCAGTGCAGGCGGGTCCTCGTTGCGAATGCAGTCCGCCTGCGGCCTGAAGCCGCGACGGCCTCCTGCGAAGCGGGGAACGTGCCAGAGCTCGTCGATGAGCTCCTGCATCTCATCGTGCAGACGGTCGATGTCGTTGCGTCGTCTCATCGTCCTCTGGGGTAAACGTTAGTGAAGCCCGCGCAGATCCCGCTTGAGCCCCGAAGGGGGCGCTGATAAGTTAGCAACCGCTAGCTTCGTTGCCGCTGACGGGCCCGGAAGGAGGAGCCGCCGCAGATGGAGCGCTGGACTCGCTGGATTCTTCGGCACCGCTGGCCGGTGCTCGCGCTCTGGCTGGTGGTGCTCGTGGGCGGGGGCTACTCGTCGTCGAAGCTGCCCGCGCTGCTCTCGAACACCTTCACGATGCCCGGCACGGACTCCGAGCGGGCCCGCACGATCCTCGAGCAGCACTACGGCGATCGCAGCGACGGGTCGTTCACGGTCGTCTTTCGCGTGAACCGGCCGGATCTGGGGAAAAAGTCGCTACAGCGGGAGCTGGCACGTGCGGCGAGGCAGGTGCCGACCGGGCAGGCGCGGCCGCTGATACAGGCCGGCGACCACATCCTCTACGGCGACATCGTCTCGACCCTTGACCTCGCCGACGCGAAGGGCTACACGGATGACATCCTTCGGGCGCTGCCGCAGCGGCGAGAGGCCGGCGATAAAGGGCTGCTCGAGTCGTACGTCACCGGCCAGGCCGCGATCCAGCACGACCTCGACCCGATCTTCGACGAAGACCTGCAGAAGGGCGAGTTCCGGATCGCAATCCCGATCGCGCTCGCCGTGCTGCTGCTCGTCTTCGGGCTGTCCTGGTCGGTGACGATTCCGCTGCTCTTCGCGGCCTGCACGATCATGGGCACGCTCGGAGCCGTCTATCTGATCGCACACGGCTTCACGATGGCCACGTACGTGACGAACCTCGTCCAGCTGATCGGTCTCGGGATCGCGATCGACTACTCGCTGCTGATCGTCTATCGGTTTCGCGAAGAGCTCGAGCGCTTCGGCTCGAAGGACGAGGCGATCGTCCGCACGATGGCGACCGCCGGACGGGCGGTCGTCTTCTCCGGTGTGACGGTCGCGATCGGGCTCGCGCTCCTGCTCTTCATGCCCTCGCCGTTCATGCAGTCGATGGGGATCGGCGGCTTCCTGATCCCGCTCGTCTCGATCCTGGCGGCCCTGACGCTCCAGCCCGCGCTGCTGTCGGTCTACGGGCGGCGCGGGATCCGGCGCGTCCCCGTGCTGCGGTTCAGCCGCCGGGAGCCGAGGCGTGGCTTCTGGGAGCGCCTCGCCCGAGCGATCATGAAGCGGCCCGCGGTCTTCCTCGCCGGGGGCGTCGCGCTGCTGGTGGCGGCCGCGCTGCCCGCTTTCGCCCTCAAGCTGACCCCCGGGTCGGCAAAGGGAATCCCGCAGAACCTCCAGTCCGTACGTGGCTTCAACATCCTCTCGTCCGCGGTCGGCGCGGGCGCGCTCTCGCCAACGCAGATCCTGGTCGACTCGGGCTCGCCCGGAGGTGCGGCGTCACCTTCCCTGCAGCGCCCGATCCGCGCGCTGATCGACCGCGTGCGTCCCGATCCTGAAGTCGCTTTCGTCCGCTACAGGCCCGCGCGGCCCTTCATCGATCCGAGCGGTCGCTACGCCCAGATCGTCGTGGCCGGAAAACACGAGTACGGCGAAGGCACGGCCCAGAGCTTCGTGCACCGGCTTCGCGACGACATCATCCCATCGGGCTCGTGGCCGGCGAATGTGCGCGTGCTCGCAGGGGGCGGCCCGCCGCAAGGAGTGGACTTCCTCGACCGCTCCTACGCGGTCTTCCCCTGGCTGATTCTCGGGGTGTTGGTGCTGACCTATTTGCTGCTGATGCGCGCCTTCCGCTCGCTGCTGTTGCCGCTGAAGGCCGTCCTGCTGAACCTGCTCTCGGTCGGAGCGAGCTACGGGATGCTCGTGGTGGTGTTCAAATGGGGCGTCGGGAGCGATCTCCTGGGGCTCTACGAGTTCGAGCAGGTCGAGGGTTGGATCCCGATCTTCCTCTTTGCGATGCTCTTCGGCCTTTCGATGGACTACGAGGTCTTCCTGGTCTCGCGCATGCGCGAGGCGTGGGACGAGACGCGGGACAACGGGAGTGCGGTCGGCCTCGGCCTCGAGCGGACGGGTCGGATCGTTACGGCCGCGGCGATCGTGATGGTCGCCGCTTTCTCGGGGTTCGTCGCCGGGCGCGTCGTGGGCTTGCAGGAGTTCGGCATGGGCCTCGCGGTGGCGATCTTCGTCGACGCGACGCTCGTGCGGGCGCTGCTCGTGCCCTCGCTGATGGCGCTCTTCGGTCGCTGGAACTGGTGGCTCCCGCCGAAGGTGGCGAGGGCCGCGCGCGTAGAGGCCTCGCCGCTCGAAGCGCCGACCTCGTAGCATTCGACGCCGATGACGACGCCTCTCAAGGGCGTGATCCTGGCCGGCGGCACCGGCTCGCGCCTGCACCCGCTGACGCAGATCACGAACAAGCACCTGCTCCCGATCTACGACCGGCCCATGATCAACTGGGCGATCGAGGCGCTCGTGAATGCGGGCGTACAGGAGCTGATGCTGGTCACGGGCGGCACCCACGCGGGCGAGTTCTTCCGGCTGCTCGGCAACGGCCACGAGCACGGGGTCGACCGGCTCCTCTACGCCTATCAGGAGAAGCCGGGCGGGATCGCCGAGGCCCTCGGCCTCGCGGAGCGGTTCGGCCGCGGCGGGCCGATCGTCGTGATGCTGGCCGACAACATGGTCGAGCAGTCGCTGGCCCCGGCGGTCGCCAACTTCAAGGCGCAGGACGGCGGAGCGCGCATCCTGCTGGCTCACATCGACCAGCCGGAGCACCTGCGCCACCTGGGCGTCCCGGAGCTGCAGGAGGGCCGTGTCGTGAACATCGTCGAGAAGCCGGATGACCCGCCAAGCGAGTACGCGGTCACCGGCGTCTACTTCTACGACGAGCAGGTCTGGGACGTGATCCCGACCCTCGAGCCTTCCGGACGCGGGGAGCTCGAGATCACCGACGTGAACAACTGGTACGTCGCCCAGGGAACGATGGAGTACGACGTGCTCGACGGCTTCTGGGGCGACGCAGGCGAGTCGATCGACGCGTACTACGAGGTCAACGACTTCGTGCGCGCCAACGGCGCCAACAAGGACGAGGCGTGGTCGACGGCATCCGGGTGATCCCGCTGCGCCGGTTCGAGGACGAGCGCGGCTGGTTCTACGAATTGCGCCGCGAGAGCCTCCTGCCCAAGCCGACGCGTCAGACGAACGTCTCGTTCTCACGCCAGGGGGTGATTCGCGGGCTCCACTACCACGAGGGCGGCCAGGACGACCTCTTCGCCTGCCTGGAAGGAATGGCCCGCGTCGTCGTGCTCGACCGGGAGAGCGGCAACACCTTCACCGAGGACATCGGCGACGACAACCCGGTCGCGGTCTACATCCCGGGGCGACACGCGCACGGCTTCGAGGCGCTTACGGATCTCCTGTTCTGCTACCACGTCACCGAGGAGTACGATCCGGCGGCTCCGGACGAGCACGGGGTCTGCTGGAACGATCCGCGCGTCGCCCACCTTTGGAGCACGCACTCGCCGATCCTCTCGGAGCGCGACCTCGCGGCGTGCTCATAACGGGGGCGGGTGGCCAGCTCGGGGCCGCGCTGCGCGAGGTTTTCCCCGAGGCTGACGCGCGCACGAGCGCGGAGTACAACGTCGTCGCGCCGCCGCCACTGGAGCCGCCGCCGGATTTGGTTCTCCACGCAGCGGCCTGGACCGACGTGGACGGGGCCGAGCAGCGGGAAGCGCTCGCGGCCGCCGTCAACGTCCGCGGCACGCGCAACGTGGTCGAGCTGGGGGCTCCGGTCGTCTACTACTCGAGCGACTACGTCTTCGACGGCTCGAAGCGGGAGCCCTACGTCGAGTCGGACGAGCCGAATCCGCTCTCGGCGTACGGGCGCACGAAGCTCGCGGGCGAGCTCGAGCTGCGCGACGGCTGGGTCGTGCGCAGCTCCTGGCTCTTCGGTGCGACCGGTAGGAACTTCCTGCGGACGATGCTCGCGCTCGGGCGAGAGCGAGACGAGGTCGCGGTCGTCGCGGATCAGATCGGCTCGCCGACCTTCGTCGGCCATCTGGCCGAGGCCACGCGCGAGCTGCTCGACCTCCCCTATGGCACCTGGCACCTCGCCGCCGAGGGACAGTGCACCTGGGCGGAGTTCGCGGCGGCGATCTTCGAGGAGGCTGGGCTCGAGACCCGCGTGCGCGAGATCACGACGCAGGAGCTCGGCCGGCCTGCCCCTCGCCCGCCGTACTCCGTCCTGCGGAGCGAACGCGAGCGAGCTCCCCACCTCCCGCATTGGCGAGAGGGGCTGCGGGCCTGCCTGGAGCGCCTGATCTAGGCTTCGCTCGATGCGCGTCCTCGTCACGGGAGGAGCCGGTTTCATCGGCTCGCACTTCGCAAAACACCTTGCCGCGGCGGGTGAGGACGTCGTCGTGCTCGACAAGCTGACCTACTCGGGAAACCCCACGAACCTCGAAGGGGCGCCGGTGGAGCTCGTGGAGGGCGACATCTGCGATCCGATCGCCGTGACGGCCGCCGGCGAGGGGTGTGAGGCGGTCGTCAACTTCGCGGCCGAGACCCACGTCGACCGGTCGATCCACGGGGCCTCCGAGTTCATCGAGACCGACGTGCTCGGCACCTACATGCTCCTGCACTGGGCGCGCGAGAACGGCAGGCGGCTGGTGCAGGTCTCCACGGACGAGGTCTACGGCGACGTGCCCCCGGGCGCCTCGTCTCGCGAGGGCGACCCGCTGCACCCGTCGAGCCCGTACTCGGCCTCCAAGGCGGGCGGCGACCTCCAGGTGATCGCGGCGGTTCGCACCTACGGCGTCGACGCGTGCATCACGCGCGGCTCGAACACCTACGGGCCGAACCAGTACCCGGAGAAGATCATCCCACTCTTCGTGACCAACGCGCTCGACGGGGAGCCTCTGCCGCTCTACGGGGACGGTCGCCAGACGCGGGACTGGCTCCACGTCGAGGATCACGGCGCTGCGGTCGAGCTTGTGTTGCGGCGGGGCGCGAGCGGTGAGATCTACAACGTCGCCGGCGGCGAGGAGCTCGAGAACCGCGACCTGACGCGGCTTATCCTCGAGCTGACCGGCGCCGACGAGTCCCTCGTCCGCCACGTGGAGGATCGCCCCGGACACGACCGCCGCTATTCGATCGATGCGACGAAGCTCCGTTGGCTCGGCTGGGCCCCGAAGCGGATGCTCGCGGACGGCCTGCCCGAGACCGTGACCTGGTACCGCGAGAACCGCGACTGGTGGGAGCCGATCAAGTCCGGCGACTACCGCGCCTACTACGAGAAGCAGTACTCAGAGCGGCTCGGTTAACAGCGCTCAGCACGCTTGCGGATCTGCGTCGGCTCATGGCGCTCGGGCTCCAGCTGCTCCGCGCGCCGCAGATAGGTGACCGCCTCCTGGCAGCGGTCGAGCCGGTAGAGCGTGTAGCCGAGGTTGTAGTTCGCATAGCCCTCGTAGGGGTCGCCCGGCCCCGTGCCTTGGAGCTTCTGGACGGCTTGCTGGAAGAGCGGCAACGCGCTCGAGTAGCTGCCCTGCTGCATGAGCCGGTAGCCGCGGTCGTTGAGGGCGTGCCCGCTCGCGCCGAGGACGGCAGCAGGTGGTGGCGGAGGCGGTGGTGGCGGAGGCGGTGGCGGAGGCGGCGGGGGCGCGGGCTCCCGGGTAACGGTCTGGAGGACGGTGGTCGGGCCGGCGGAGCCGACGACTGTCCTCGTCTTCGGCTCTCCGCCTGAGGCGAGGAACGCAGCGATCGACGCTCCGACGGCCGCCGCAACGAGGAGCAGCGCCGCGGGGATCAGGAACCTGCGCGGGCGGCCGCCCGGCCCAGACGACTCCGGAAGCCTCGGCGGCAGCTGCTGCGTTGTGTTCGCCGAGCCTTCGAGCGTCTCCCGCAGGTCCGCGACGAAGTCCGAGGCGGAGTCGAAACGCGCCGCCGGGTCCTTCGCCAGCGCCCGTCGGAAGACGCCGTCGAGCTCGGGCGGAAGATTTTCGCAGAGCGCTGCGATCGAGGGTACGGGCGTGTGCACGTGCGCTACGGCCTCCGCGGTCGGCGAGTCGTTCTCGAACGGCCGCCGGCCGCTCAACAGCTCGTAGGCGACGACGGCGAGTGCGTAGAGGTCGCTCGCTGGGCCCGCCC
>Ga0126306_10000134_pt1 | contig 26187 bp, 24 predicted proteins | sample Plot27_FD_92592 | JGI IMG/M metagenome (GOLD analysis project Ga0126306, IMG submission 92592) | Serpentine soil microbial communities from UC McLaughlin Reserve, CA, USA - Plot27 | ecosystem: Environmental > Terrestrial > Soil > Grasslands | place: USA: UC McLaughlin Reserve, Lake County... | reverse complement strand
TACTCAGGCGGGCGGCGCGGGCCGGGTACATGGAGGTCGAAGAATTGAGGCTCGAGAGTCGTCCGGGGGAGATCTCCCTGATAGCCCGCGTCTACGAGCCGGAGGAAGAGTATGAGTAGTACGACACAGGCGACGCCCATACCGCTCTCCAGAAAGCCTGCAGGGCGGTCCGCATCCGGTGCGAAGACCGCCTGCATCAGGACCTTCGGCTGCCAGATGAACGTGCACGACTCGGACCGCATGAGGCGGATGATCCAGGACGCAGGATACGCGGAGGTCCAGCGCTACGAGGATGCTGACCTCGTAATTCTGAACACCTGCTACGTCCGCGAGAACGCCGTGGATCGCGTAAAAGGACACCTTGGAGAACTAAACCGTCTCCGCCGCGAAGGCCGCGTGAAGAAGGTTGCCCTCACCGGCTGCATCGGCGCCGCCGAGGAGTCGGCCGCACTTCAGCGGACCTACGATATAGACCTTGTCTTGGGCACGCATAATACGTACGAGCTGGCGGAATTCGTTGGCTTGCCGACGATGCGGGAGACGTACACGCCGGAGTTGCCTGGCACGGAGGGCGAGCACAACGCCTTCGTCACCATAATGACCGGGTGCAATTACCAGTGCAGTTACTGCATAGTCCCGAGCGTAAGGGGGCGGATGATCTGCCGCCCGATGGAAAGTGTGACCCGGGAGGTAAAGAACCTCGTCGCCGGCGGCACCGGGTACGTAACGCTGTTGGGCCAGACGGTCGACGCGTGGCGGCACGAGGGCAGGAGGTTCTGCGATCTGCTCGAGGCCGTATCGGAGATCGCGCCCCGCGTGTGGTTTACGACGAGCCATCCTTCCAACATGGAGGAGCGTACGCTCAGGGCCATCGGGGAGAGGGATACCATCGTAAAGCGCCTCCACCTGCCCGTGCAGTCGGGGTCGGACAGGATGCTAAAGGTTATGCACCGCGGGTACAAAGCGGAGAGGTACAGGCGCAAGATCGAGGTGTTTAGGGAAGCGACGCCTGACGGCACGCTCAGCACCGACATTATCGTTGGCCATCCTGGCGAGACCGAGGAGGACCACGAACAGACGCTCAGGCTCGTCGAGGACTGCGCTTTCGACTCGGCCTACATCTTCAAGTTCTCTCCGAGGCGGGGCACCGAGGCCGCAACGCTACCCGGAACCGTGCCAGATGCTGTCGTTCAGCGGCGCTTCCTCGAGGTGCTGCGGCAAGTAGAGCAGAACGCCTTCCTGAGGAACCAGCGCAAAGTCGGGGAGGTAGAAGAGATCTACATCCGCCACGGTAGCACGGAGGACGGCAAGGCCATCGGGGAGACCTGGAGTGGTCACGCTGTTCACGTCAATACCGGCGCCGCGCCGGGGAACTACGTGAAGGCAAGAATAGAGTCCGCAGGGCCACACGTGCTATACGCGAGAATTATGAATTAGGAAGACGTAATTGTTGGTCGCGGATCCCACTCAAAATTCGCAATTCCCAATTCATAATTTATGAAGAATGCACTTGTGGTGTGCGGGCCGACGGCGGGTGGCAAGAGCGAACTGTCCGACGACCTAGCCGATAGCCTCACCGAGGCTCAGGGCCATCACGTACCCACGCTCGCCGTCGACTCCATGCAGGTCTACAGGGAGCTGCCAGTTATAACCAACCAGGTCCGCAGGCGGACCGCCGAGCTGGCAGGCATTATCTCCGTGACCGAGGAGTGGACCGTCGCCAGGCACAGGGCGTCTGCCGGGGAGATCATCTCATCAGAGGCTACCTTCGTCCTCGACGCGGGGACTGGCATGTACCTGAACGCGATACTGCTGGATTTCCCGCTCGCACCCAAGGTACCTCCCTCGCTGCGTGAGCGGGCGCAGGAGGCGACCGCAGGAGAACCCAACCCGCGGAGGGCTGCCCGGGCGAAAGAGCTAGAGTTGGCAAGGGCCGGAGACCGGGGTTCTATCTGGGAAGGAGATCTTCGCTACGATACCGCCATCATCTACCTGCGTCCGGAGAGACACGCGGTCGACGCCGCCATCGAAAAGCGGTCCAGGAGGATAACCAGGTACGGCCTGCAAGAAGCCGAGAGACTCACGGACATGGCCGCAGCCGGAGCGCGGATAAGCCCCCAGGTTATGGATTCAGTCGGCGTTCGCGAGCTCTGTGGGCATCTCTCAGGGACGCTCTCACTGCAGCAGGCGCAAGAGCTAATCTCGACCCGGACCAGGCGGCTCGCCCGACGCCAGATGCGCTGGTTCGACAAGCTGGCGCATACCCTCGAAGGTCGAGCCAGGATCACAGTCGTGAACAGCCCGGATCAAGAGAATTTGCATAGAATGCATGATATAATCGGGCTATGAGCGAGGAGAGGGCGGTACTGGTTGGCGCGGGGGAGAGGCGCCACATGGCGGAGCTGGGGCGGCTGGCGGGCACCCTTGGGATCGAGGTCGCTGGCGTACTGGAGCAGAATCGCAGGGACGGCACCGGTTACCTCGGACGTGGCAAGCGCGAAGAACTGCGGGAGTTGGTAGAGGAGAAGGGTGCACGTTTTGTCGTCTCCGACGACGAGTTGACGGCCTCTCAGGCCAGAGTACTTGAGAAGGCATGTGGTGTCTCCGTCGTCGACAGGACGGAGTTGATAATCCGCATCTTCGAGGCGCATGCGAGGGATGCGGCGAGCCGGCTGGAGGTGGAGCTCGCCGACCTCGAGTACCGTTTGCCGCGGGTCAAGGGCAAGAACCCGGAGTTGAGCCGCCTGGGAGGAGGAGGCGTCACCACTAGGGGCCCTGGCGAGCAGCAGCTCGAGTACGACAGACGTGTCATCCGCGAGCGCATAGCGACCATAAACCGCAAGCTCGTGGAGGAGAAGGCGGGCAGGACTGTCCGGGGCGCGCGGCGGAGGGAGGTAGGACCGCCGACCGTCGCGCTGGTTGGCTACACGAACGCCGGGAAGACTACGATCTTGAACGCCCTCAGTGGGGCGAGGAGATCGACCAAGGACAGGCTCTTCGAGACGTTGGAGACCACCACGCGTCGCGTCGAGGGGAACAGTAAGAACGGGCCGGGCGGTGCGTGGCCCGACTTCGTAGTCACGGACACCGTGGGGTTTATAAGGAAGTTGCCGACCCAACTCGTGCACTCCTTCGCCTCGACGCTCGAGGTGGCGCGCGATGCCGACGTGGCGGTCGTTTGCGCGGACGCCTCGAGCGAGGAGTTGGAGGAGGAGATCGAGACCGTCACGCGCACCCTCTCGGGGGCGGTCGAGAATGGGGCCGGTTCCGCCACCCTCGTGATGTGCCTCAACAAGATGGACCTAGTCTCGGAGGAACGTGCCGCTGAGCTGCGCAGGGATCACCCACACGCCGTCACGATAAGCGCCGCCCTGGACTGCGGGCCGCTGGTCGGGGAGATCTACCGCGCCATAGCCTCCAGGAGGGAGAGGATGAGAGTCTTTATTCCCCACGCGGACTATGCGGCGGCGAGCAGGCTCTACGGCTTGGCGGAGATCCACGCCCAGGAGAACACCGACTCCGGCCTGTGGATGGATGTCAGCCTGCCCCACTCGGCCTCGGGCAAGTACGCCGCCTACAGGGTTTGAGGGCACTGAGGCTCTACCCGCCACCCGGGCGGGAGGTGTCCGCCATCTACCATGACCTAAAGTTGCCGCCGACCGGGCGTCACGACGCTGGAAGGCCCTACGTAGTCCTCAACATGGTCAGCTCCGTGGACGGAAGGACCGCCGTGGAGGGGAAGGCCGGAGGCATAGGAAGCGGCGTCGACCGCCGGGCGATGCGGACGCTCCGTTCGAGGGCCGACGCTGTAATGATCGGCGCCGGCACACTGCGCGCCGAGAAGCTCTCCCTTGGCCTGGATCCTTCGGAGGGCGTACCACAACCACTCGCGATAATCGTCACAGGCACGGGCGACGTGCCGCTGGAGGAACACCTGATCATCCCCGAAGGACAGGAAGTCCTGATCCTGCTGTCCGATGCGGCTCCCAGAAGGGTGGTAGGAAGGCTCGGCAAGCTCGCGCGGGTGGTGAAGGTGCCTGCCGACTCCACAGGCGCTGTTCACCTCGAGGAAACCTTGCGGGTACTCAAAGCCGAGCGTGGTGTCGAGCTCCTCCTGGTCGAAGGCGGGCCCGGTCTCAACCACGCCCTGATCTCAAACAACGTTGTCGACGAACTCTTCCTCACCGTGGCACCTGAACTACGCGGCGGGAGCATGGATCAGGCCCTTAGCTTGCTCAAGGGTCCCGAACTCACTATCCGTCCTACCCTCGAACTACTGTCCATCTATTTGGCGGAGAGTGAGTTGTTCCTGCGATACTCGTTGATCCGCACTCCCCCGAACTCTGCATAGGCTTCGGCCAGCGATCAGACTACCGAACCGCGTAGGTCAGCTACCGAGCAGGGGAAATGGAGCATCAGCATGACTGAACAGAAGCGCCATCGTCTCGACGAGTACGCCAGCGACCCTGACAGACCGCGGCCCCTGCCCTACTGCGCTTATCCGAAGGCCGCAGATGTCGCCCTGCACGGGATACAGCCCCTGCCGGCGTACTTGCCGCTCGTGGATTTCACGCAGGCCGAGCCCTACCGTAGCAGCCGGTACAGTACGGTCCTCGCGCCGGAACTGACGAAGGAGCAACTCTTGCAGATGGCGTGGGTGATAGCCACGGGGTTCGCCCGCCGCGAGCCGCAGGCCCGCCACCTCAGGCCGCCCAAGCATCCGCCCGCGGGGCTCATGGAAGCGTGCCACACCGACCCGTTTGGTACCGACTCGTTCGGTTCTTGGGATACGGAGACACATATGTACTGGATCGTGCGCCTCACCGCCCTGACCGACCCCACCAGTCCAGCAGACGCCATCGAGGTCAACGAGGAGACACTGGCCCAATCCCTTGCCATATTGGATGGGGAGGAGCGCGTCATCGGGGCCGCGTTCAACCAGACGATGCCGCCCTTCGGCGCGGAACCCGCGCTCAGGGAGGGTGATCCGTTCCTCGACTCTGTCGTGGGGGTCTGGGAGCCGGTGTACGGCGCGTTGGGCGCCCAGGATGCTGAGGCGCTGCTGGCCCTCTCCGAACGGTACCCGGAGTTCCGGGAAGCTTACGCCCAGGGCAAGGTCAGCCACCATCTCTTGATCGCCCGCTCCAACGATCTCCCGAAAGGGGACACCTTCGAGCTGGTGGCGGCGAGCGCGGAGCGCTGCCGGGCGCTCGGCTATAAGTACATGGTCGCCGAGGCTACCAACCAGTGGACCGGGGCGGCCTTCGAGGCCTTGGGCGGGGTGCGCGTACACTTCCGTCCGTTCAAGGTTGAGCCCGCCGTTCCCATGAGCGACGAACCGCTCGAAGACGTCACGACGAGCCCGAACGGGTTCCTCGCCGACAAGGACAGCGGGGGCATGTTCTACGTGATCCGTCTCGCCTAAGTCGGCTTGCATTTTTGGCTCAGCGGCCCGTTCTGTGGCAAGCTGAGGCGCTGTGGGATACATGGAAAGGAGAGTTCATCGAAACCAGAGCACATCCGGCCGGCCTGCAAGACATCCCCGCCGAAGAACCTTACATGGAGGGGCATAATACCTGGTGCGCCAACCGTCCGGGGAGCACCCTGCTCATTCCGGTGGGGGACATAGCCCAGCACATGATCGCCGTTTTGTGCTTTATGGTCCAGAACGGATACGGGATGTACGACGACGTCAACGGGGAGCGGATACCGGGCCTCGAGCGTTTCTCTCACCTCGTTGACCTGGCCGAACCCCTGCCACTGACTTTTATGGAGACATATTCGATCACCGAGTGCACCGCCGAGCTCTCGAGTTGCTGCTACGCGGGCATGCTGATGCTGCAGGCGATGGGCCTAGGGGGTTGGATGTTCGACGGCATCGACCGCTACACCGTACTCGGGGCCAGCGGCGATCCCGAGGTGCCAGGACTGGGGTTCCGCTACGACACCGACGAGCGTTGGCCCTTGCCGAACCCTACCGGTCTAGCAGGGATCTTCGAGGGCTACTGTCCGCCACACTACCCCGACATGCGGGCCGCAGTCGAAGCCTTCGCCGAGCGGAAGTTCGGTCCAGGGGGACCCTTCCACCCTGAGACGCCCGGTCCCTGGAAGGAGAGCAGCAGGGTGCGCAGCAGCGCAAGGGTCCACACCGAGGAGTTCAAGGAATGCGTCGCGCTCATGGCGCAGTATATCTACGACCGCTTCGGGAAGTTCCCCGGTACGGTCCCGAGCATCTTCGTCCTGACCTACCTGCAGGCTCACCACCTGGAGCTGGAATTCTACGACCACCACTTCGGTCCTGGGGCGTACCTTCGAACCCACAGCGACCACATGGCCCGCTGGCACCAGGAAGGCGGGGCGTCACCCGAGTAACACAGGAGCGCCCGCCCGAAGTTAGCCCGAGTAATCGATCTTTAAGCATTCAGCCGTCAGCCATCAACTAGGCTCATGCCTTATGCACGGCGCCGTCAGGAGGCTTCTTCCCTAGCGATGCGAACCAGGTCAGTGTCCTCGCTAGGCCGTCGCGGGCCTGCGTCCGCGGCTCCCAGTCCAACACCTCCCTGGCGCGGGTTATGTCGGGGCATCGCTGTTTGGGATCGTCTTCGGGGAGTGGCTCGTGCACGACCTTGCTTTGCGAGCCCGAGAGTTCCACGATCATCTCGGCGACCTCATGCACGGAGTACTCTATGGGGTTGCCGATGTTGACCGGGCGGATCTCGTCGCTCCTCATAAGGCGGATCACACCTTCGATCAGGTCGTCTACGTATTGCAAGCTCCTGGTCTGGGTGCCGTCCCCGTAGACCGTCAACGGCTCACCGAGGAGGGCCTGTCGTACAAAATTCGGCACCATCCTGCCGTCATCTTCCCTCATCTTAGGACCGTGAGTGTTAAAGATACGCACGATCTTCGTGTCCAGGCGGTAATGGCGATGGTAGGCCATGGTGAGGGCCTCGGCGTATCGCTTGGCCTCGTCGTAGACGCTTCTTACACCCGTGGTGCTCACGTTGCCGCGATAATCCTCGTGCTGGGGGTGCACGAGCGGGTCGCCGTAGACCTCCGAGGTGGAGGCGAGCATAAAGCGGGCCCCTTTGGCATGGGCCAGTTCCAGGCACCTGTGGGTGCCCAGGGAGCCGGCCCTGAGTATCTCTACGGGGATGCGACGGAAGTCGGCGGGGCTCGCCGGGGAGGCAAAGTGGTAGACCTCGTCGAGCTCTCCCGCGAGGTCTATAGGGCCACTCACGTCGTGATCTATGTACTCGAAGTTTGCTTCGCGGAGGAGGGGGGCCACGTTCTCGAGGACACCCGTACTTAGGTTGTCGATGCAGACGACCCGGTAGCCCTCGGCGAGGAGCCTCTCGCAGAGGTGGCTACCGATAAATCCAGCCCCTCCCGTGACCAGGGCCAGCGCCCTTCTGGTGACCGGGCTAACCCCCGACATTGCCACGTCCGAACCCTCTGTAAAGGAGGCCTGCGTCCCGGGAGGCGTACGCATCGAGGGCGTTACGGCCGTCCACTATGAGCTTCGGCTCACGCATTAGCGAGGCGGCCTTCTTCGGGTCCAGCCCCCTCACCTCCTCCCACTCGGTGACCACGACGGCTGCGTGAGTGCCACTCAGCGCCTCGTAGGGATCGAAGACTACCCTGATGTCGGGCGCGAGCCGTGCTGCGGCCTTGCCCGCCACGGGGTCGTAGCCCAATACCGTCGCCCCGAGGGAGGTGAGGCTAGTGGCTAACGTCAAACTCGGGGCACCTCTGAGGTCGTCGGTGTTCGGCTTGAACGAGAGCCCGAGCAGGGCCACGCGCTTGCCTTCGAGTACGTGTAGATCTTGATGGAGCTTGTGGATAACCTGCGCGCGCTGCCGATCGTTTACGGCGACGGCCGCATCCAGCAGCGGGGTCTCGTGTCCGAGCTCGCGTGCTGTTGCCCTGAGGGCGGCGACGTCTTTGGGGAAGCACGACCCGCCCCAGCCCAAGCCCGCGGAGAGGGAGCGGGACCCTATTCGGTCGTCTAGTCCGATGCCGTAGGCCACCTCCGACACGTCGGCGCCGACGAGCTCGCAGAGGTTCGCGACCTCGTTGATGAAGCTGATCTTGGTTGCGAGGAACGCGTTGGCGGCGTACTTGATCATCTCGGCGCTAGCAAGGTCCGTCGGCACGAACGGGACTGCTACCTTGGGGCGTGGATCCCACTCCGTGGGGAAGCTCTGTTCCACTATTGGACTGTAGAGTGCCCTGAGCACGTCGAGGGCCTCCCTCGAGTCCGCACCTACCACCACGCGGTCGGGGAAGAGGGAATCATGAACGGCGCTGCCCTCCCTCAGAAACTCCGGGTTGGAGGCGACTCTGAACTCGGCGCCCTCGCTTCCTGCCTCGTTCTTACCCTCGCTGACCAACTGGGAGACGTAGTAGATGCCTCCTACAGGCACCGTGCTCTTGTTGACCACGACCAGCGGATGCTCGCGCGGCATGGACCCACCGAGCGCCCGCCCGATCCCGCGCGCCGCGTAAGCCACCTCCGAGAGGTCGGCCGACCCGTCTTGGCCCTGCGGCGTGCCGACGGCGACAAACAGGAGATCGGCCTCTCCGACGACTTCGGTGAGCTTCTCTGTGCCGGCAAACCGTAGCCTCCCCGCGCTTCTGGCGATGAGCTCTGCGAGGCCGGGCTCGTAGAAGGGGACTCTTCCCTCTTCGAGACTCGCCACGCGATGCTGGTCTTTGTCCAGGCATATCACCTGGTGCCCGACGTATGCCAGGCACGCCCCGGTAGCCAACCCGACGTAGCCCGTCCCGACGACACCCGCACTCAAGGGCTGCATGCGCCCACGCCCTTCTACACGCTTTCTGAGTCAGGCACTAAGTCCATAGCAGAGATGTTACACGACCTCTTACTGCACGCAATCGCAGGGAGGGTGGGGATCGGTTACGTATACCCGGACCACCAGGGTAGCAGCGAAAGCAGGTTCTGTTCTGACGCAGGGTAGATGCGGCGAGCAAATCTATGCGGGGCCTCAATGCCACCAGGCCCTACAGGCGAAAGATATACTTATAATAGATCGATGTCACAGGTTCCCCCGACATCGACCGGTACAGCTGCAGATTCAGCAGGAGCGTACGAAGAGGACAGATAAGTATGGGCTTCAACACGGCAGCGCGCTCGGGCAGTCTTGTCCGCCGATTGTGCGGGCCAGGGTTCGATCGCTCCGATCCATTGCGCAGCTTTCTTATTTACGCTGGGCGTCTTCGTCTTCGGGATCCTCTTCGTAACTGTTCTCTCTTGAGGCTAGCGCCGGCCCAGTCGAACCATGAACGCGAACTTCCGAGAATTCCCGTTATGCGAAGTTCGAGGCTAAAAAGGCCGCTACCAAGGCTGCTACCTGGCCTCTCTCATCCCTGCGTTAGACGGTATGCGCTGGCGCAGGCATAGACGAAGGCGGCGCACGCGGTACCCGCGGGGGGAAGCCGCGGCTTCCCCGAGGAGCCCCGCTCGCGTGTAGAGATAACCTCCCGCGAGTGCGTAGAGCAGAGCGTAGAGAGCGGGCAGTCGCAACGCGATGGCATCCCGGCTCTCCCCGAGTAGTCCCGCCTGCCCTTGGGCGGCTTGTTTATTGCGTCGGGAAGGTATGCCGCCAGCTTCCACCGCGTGCTATGTTTTCGGCGAGTATTATGCGATTATTGTGTTCAGGCGGACGACATGCTGGGTAGCACAGATCGCAAGGGGTTCAGGGTGAGCACCAGCAGACGGGCCAGAGGTCGGAGGGACGCTTGCGGAACTGGGCTTCTAGCAAGACCCGTGCCTCTCCCCCGCCTGGTCTACAGTCGGCGAAAGCGCAGTCGAGTTCTTGAGTGCTTCGTCGGGCAGCGCCCATGAGGCTCCCGCTGCTCGAACGGACCCCCGGAAGAGCTATGTATCCTCGCGTTGAACTCCGCCACCGCTTCGGTGTCGTACTCCCTCACCCGGCGCTGGATCAATCCAGCGCCTAGATCTCGCCATACGCCAGAAACTAGGGCCGTACAGGGATCCTCGCGTCAGCGGGTCAGTGTGACACCGTTATCAATCACCTCTATGTATTATGCATGTATTTGGAGCTAGACTGCGGGTTACAATAGTGTTTCTTGCTGAGAAAGATCCCGAGGGGATGCTTACGGCTTCTGGAAGACGACGGGTGGAGGCGCGGTGTATTCGGGCTACGGGTGCCGGGGTGAGGTCCTCAGGGTTGGAAGGGGCATGATGCGGGTCGAGCGTCTCCGGGGGATCGAGGGAGTGGACGTGGAGAGATGGCGCGTGCTCGAGCCGGCGGGGTTCCCTTTCTTCGACTTCGAGTTCCTGCGGGCGCTCGAGCGCTCCGGCAGCATCGGCCAGCGGAGCGGATGGTCGCCCGCTTATCTGGTATGTAAGGAAGGGTCCCACTTCCTGGGTGCTCTGTGCCTGTATGTGAAGACGGATTCGTACGGGGAGTACATCTTCGACTGGGAATGGGCGCGGGCTTACCAGCACTACGGGCACTCATATTACCCGAAGCTGGTTGCCGCTGTGCCATTTACACCGGCTACGGGGCCCAAACTCCTCCTGCGTCCGGATATAGATGGTGCGACCGGTGCCAGAGTCAAGGATGCGCTCCTCGACGCGGTGGAGGACCTTGGCGCCGATTACGGCGCGAGCTCTTCTCACGCGCTCTTTGTGCCTGAGGAAGAGCTCGGCGAGTTTGTGAGTCGGGGCTATGCGGTAAGGCACTCGCTCCAGTTTCACTGGCACAACCGGGGCTACGATACGTTCTCGGACTACCTCGGGGCGCTCTCGGGCAAGCGACGGCGGCAGATCTCTCGCGAACGGCGCCAGCTCCAAGGCGAGGGCCTGGAGATCGAACACCTCACCGGCGACGCACTCCTCCCCGAACACGCCGTGTCGATGCACCGATTCTACCTCTCCACGCTAGACGGCAAGTGGGGCGTCCCCTACCTAAACCGGGTGTTCTTCGAGGAGGTCTTCAAAACCATGGGCGACCGGACGATGCTCGTCCTCGCGCGCGATGGGAATGGTAGCCCCATAGCAGGGGCGCTTTTCTTCTTCAAGGACCACTCGCTCTTCGGGCGCTACTGGGGGACCGTCCAGCAGAGGCGCAACCTTCACTTCGAATTGTGCTATTACCAGGCCATCGACTTCGCCATCGAGCGAGGTTTTGGGCTCTTCGAGGCCGGCGCCCAGGGCGAGCACAAGCTCGCGCGCGGGTTCCTACCTTCTCTGACGTACAGCACCCACAAGATAAGGGATCCTGCCTTCGGGCGTGCAATCGGCGAGTACATCGAGTCGGAGAAGGAATCGATCGCCCTCATCATCAGGGAGTACGCGACGCATGATCCTTACAGATCGTGATGGCGTAAGGAGACAGTCAAGTTTCCTTCCGCATCCCGCTGTAGGGAACGCTGGCAAAATATCCGGATGAGATTGCTTGCGGCCAGAGGCCGATGATCGCTCTGCGCGGCGACGGTCTCGGGTACAATGTGTCGGGGAGCAGGAGGAGGCGATGAAGCCAGGAACGCGCGTTCTAGTCGTCGAAGACGACTACTCCATAGCCAGGCTGCTAGAGCTCGAGTTCGAACACAACGACCTGGAGGTCCGGTGCGCTTACGACGGCCGATCCGGGCTGGCCGCCGCAGAAGAGTTCCGACCCTCCGTTATAGTCCTCGACATAATGCTGCCCGTTATCGATGGGGTTCGCATCCTCGAGCGGCTCAGAAGGCGGGGGAACAGGGTAGCAATCGTAATGCTCACGGCCAGGGACGCCATCCCCGAAAAGGTCAACAGCCTCGACCTCGGGGCCGACGACTACCTCACCAAGCCCTTCAGCACCGCGGAACTCCTCGCCCGCATGGAAGCGCTGCTCAGGCGGACCGAGGGGGAGGTAATCCTGAATGTGGCCGACCTTAGAATCGACACGTCAAACCGGGAGATCACGAGGGACGAGAGGCAAATCGAGCTGACCGCAAGGGAATACGACCTCCTCGAGTTCATGGCGCGCAACCCCCGCCGGGTTCTCTCGCGGAGCCTCATTATGAACAGCGTCTGGGGGCGCGAGTCCGGCGTCCAGGCTAACGTCGTCGACTTGTACGTGGCGTACCTGCGCAAGAAGCTGGATGCCGCGGGGGAGGTCCCTCTGATACGGACCGTCAGGGGCGTGGGGTACGCGCTAGGAGGAGACTAGCGTGCCGATAAGGTGGCGCCTGACGATCTTCAACACTCTGGTCATAGCCACGATGCTGACCCTGCTCGGGGTCTCGGTCTTCTTCCTCGTGCGCGACGCCCTCCTTTCCGGCGTCGAATACACGGTCAGGGACAGCGCCGAAAGCGTCGCCCGCACCGTGGAGTTGGGACAATCCCTGAGCGCGGGCGAGGTGGACCGGCTCACCCTCGAAGGGGTGTTCGTGGTGGTGCGCGACCGCGAAGGCAAGATACTGGCCCGCACCGTGGACACCGGGCCAACGGGCACCTTCGGGAAGCCATTCTGGCGAGGCGCGATCGAGAGCGGCAAACCGGTGGAACGACGGGTGGAGGTGTCGTCGGGCGAACGGGGGTACGTCTACTCCGTGCCCGTGGACCCGCCCGGACTCGATAGCCTCTCGCGTTCCCCCTATCTTTACAAGGCGCTCGCACAGGACAAGCGAAGCCCACAAGCAGGGCGCTCGGTCGTGTTGGGCGAGGCGGACACGATACCCTTCCCTAGCGATGCCAGGGCGATCGAAGTCGGTAAGTCATACGAGGCGGTGGGAGATACCGTCTCTACCCTGGCCGCCATGCTCGCCAGCGCGTTCTTCATCTCACTACTGATCTCAGCAGGAGGAGCCTACCTGCTCGCGCGTACGGCCCTCTCGCCGGTGGAGCGGGTGGTCGCCTCGGCGCGCACGATTACCGCAGGAGATCTCTCCAGGCGTGTCCCCGTCCAGCACCCGAAGGACGAGGTGGGAAGGCTCGCCGCGACCGTAAACGACCTTCTCGCCCGCCTCGAGGGGGCCTTCGCCCGCCGCGAGGAAACGCTCTGGCACCAGCGCCGCTTCGTCGCGGACGCGAGCCACCACCTCCGAACCCCAATTACGTCGATAGAGGGTTTCGCGCGTATGCTCGACGAGTGGGGATTCGAAGAACCCGATACCGCAAGGGAGGGTGCGGCGACGATCCACAGGGAGGCTCGTTACATGAGAAAGCTGGTCGAGGACCTGCTCTCACTGGCCAAGGGCGACGAGGGTGCCCCACTGAACCCCCGAACCCACGACCTGGACGCCGTCGCGGCCGAGGCGGTCGGCGCCGCGAGGCTCTCCGCAGGCACCACGCACTCCATACGTCACGTGCCCTCACGAGAACCGGTGCGCGCCAGCTTCGACCCGGAACGCGTCGAGCAGGCCGCGGCCATCCTCCTCGACAACGCCGTCAAGTACACACCCGAAGGAGGGGTTATCCAGGTGAGCGCCTCCCGGCATGACGGCCGGGTGCGCCTCGAGGTCTCGGATACAGGTATGGGCGTGCTGCCCGAGGAAACCTCCCATATCTTCGAGAGGTTCTACAGGAGCGAGGCCGCAAGTACCGTGCGCGGCACAGGACTCGGCCTTTCGATAGCATGCCAGATCGCCGAAGCCCACGGAGGGAGCCTCACAGTCGAGAGTAAGATGGGGAAAGGCTCAACCTTTATCCTGCAACTATAGGGGTAAGGTATTATATTGATACGCCCGTGTGGCGAGCTCTTCTGCGCGGCGGATATAGCGCATGGTCGTCTTGGGATCGGAGTGGCCCAGGAACTGCTGGATGACGAGGAGTGGCGCTTCGTTCACGGCCATGTTGGTGCCAACGGTGTGGCGGATGGAGTGGGGTGAGATGGCCTTGGTTATGCCCGCGGCCCGCACGTACTTTTTCACGATGTTCTGGACGGAGCGGGTGGTGAGGGGCTTGTCCTTGCCGACCCTCGAGGTGAAGAGGGGTTTGCGCGAATCGGGGTGGGAGGTGAAGCTCCTGCCGGCGAGCAGAACGTAGCGTTGGATCAGGCGCCAAAGATCGGGTGACATCGGCACGTTGCGGACCTTATCTCCCTTGCCGAGGACGCGCAGCTGTACCTGGTCCGCCGACGCTTCGCGGAAATCACCGACCTTGAGGCCAACGATCTCGGCCTCCCTCAGCCCGCAACCCGCCATTACGGCAAGCAACACGTAGTCGCGGTAGTTGGAGGCGCGGGCCGCGTTTAGCATGCGCGAGAGCTCCTCCTCCGTGAGCACGTTGTAGGCCGGGTCCTGGCGCACGCGCGGGCTCTTGGCGAAAAAGCGTAGCGACTCTGGGTTCACCGTCGTGGCGCCAGCCATGTACGTGAAGATCAAAAACCTTCTCAGGACCGCAAGCTTCTTCGCCACCGTCGCCGCCGCGTACGTCCCCAGCAGGTGCTCCCTATAAAGCGAGATGTCCTCAGCCGTCAATTCCCCAAGCCCCTTCCCCATCTCACTCCCCAGAAAAGAGATGAATAGGGTCAGTTCTGTATTATAGGTTTTTATGGTCTGAGGGCTGCTGAGGGTACGGAGGTAGACTGAGACCAGTCGTTCTGGTTCTGGGAGGTGGGGCTGGGGAAGTAGGGTTATGTCGTGTAGTGGTTCGGGGAGGTCAGTCTTGTGGGTCATCGTAGGTGATGAGGGAGACGACCTGGTATGGCCTAAGTTTCTCGCGTCCGCCCAGGTAGGCGAGTTCTATGAGGAAGGCTACGCCTGCGACCGTGCCGCCTGCGTTCTCGACCAGCTGGCACATCGCGCGAGCTGTGCCGCCCGTGGCGAGCAGGTCGTCTGCGACCAGGACGCGCGTACCTTCGGGGATCGCGTCGATGTGTGCTTCGAGGGCGTCGACACCGTACTCGAGGTCGTAGCTGGCTGACATAGTCTCCCTCGGGAGCTTGTTCGGCTTGCGGGCGAGGATAAGGCCCTTCTTGGCGCGGTAGGCCAGGGCCGTGCCGAACACGAAGCCGCGGGCTTCGGCCGAGAGTATGCGGTCGTAAGAGATACCGTCGGCGACCTCGGCGAGAGCGTCCACAGCCTTGTGCAGTGCCTCTCCGTCCTCCATGAGGGGGGTTATGTCCTTGAAGGAGATGCCCCGGCGCGGGTAGTCCGGGACAGTACGGATGTGGTTCTGAAGTTCTGCGGCGGCGTCCTGGGTCCTGCGTTCGGTGCCGCTCACGGGGCGAAGGTATCTATCACGTTGGCCATCATCAACTCCTTTATGCGCGAGTCGACGGCGGCGAGGTGGCGGGCCTTGTTCATCGCCTCCCCGACGCGTCCGTCGTCGCCGCTACGGAGCTCGGGGTTCAGGACCTGTTTGAACAGGGCGGCCTCGCGGTCGACGGCAGCCATTATTCCGCGAAGGTGGCGGGGTTGTATGGAGTACTTTGCCATCTCGAGGGCCATGCGCGCTATCTCGGCGTCGCGCTGCGTGAGCTCGCCGCTGCGGCCTATCACCCCGACGCTGATGAGCTCTTCGACGAAGCGGATCTCCGTCTCGAGGGTATCGGCCAGCTCCTCGCGCGTGTAGGTCCGCTCTTCGAGGACCCTGGAGAGATCCCCCGCCGAGTCGCTGGCAGTGAACGCGCCGCCACCCTCTATGCGCTTCTTTATGACCTTGAGCGGGAGGTATTCCTTGTCCTGAAGCGTCAGGATGTAGCGAAGTAGCTCGATATCCTGGGTGGAGAACAACCTGTACCCGCCGCGGGTGCGGCTGAGGTTGATCAGACGCCTTCGCTCGAGGTACCGGATCTTGCTGACCGATAGGGTCGGGAATTCGGGCCTCAGGCGCTCGACGACCTCGCCGATGGTGAAACTGTCCTTGGTCGCGCTGTATCTTTGTGGCGCGTACTCTTCGGTTGTTTGGCCTTCTCTAGTCTCTCTATCGATACCGTCGTTCTCCACCTATTCACTCCCATCCTCTCGCCTTCAGTGCCTGCCGCTCTAGGAGAACACGAACCTGAACCGGTACTTTCCGACCTGTATCTCGTCCCCGTTGCGCAGGTCGACTGCGTCGATCCTGACCCGGTTGACGTAGGTCCCGTTCAGGCTTCCGACGTCGCGTATCCTGTACCCGCCCTCCCCGTGCACGATCTCGGCGTGTTTCCTCGAGACTGTTACGTCGTCCAAGAAGATGCTGCTCTCCTGCCCGCGGCCGACCGTGACGACCTCATCGCCAAGGTCGTGCATCCTGCGCCCAGCCGTGCCCTCTACCTGATCCATCTCGATCAAGGCGGCCCCTTCGGCGCCGCCCGCGGTGCCAGGCTCGAGGTCCTCGCCGAAACTCGGCGCGTAGGAGACGGTGCTCTGGCCGAAGTCGAGCTTGGTACCACACTCCGCGCAGAACCTCATCGCCGCCGTGACTTCGGCCCCACACTCGGGACACTCGCTCACCCACGCTCCTCATCCGAAAGCCCGCCGAGCAGCACCCGCGCCAGCTCCCCGGCAGGGAGCGCCGCCGCGCCCCGCTCCACGAGCTCGGCACGGATCAGGTCCATCCTCCCTTGCAGGACCCGCAGCCTGTAATCGACCAGACGCTCCTCCTCCGAGAGCGCCCTTAACGCTTCCCTCAGATCCTCCTCAGAGAGGGCCGTGATGTCCTCAGCACCCTCCCAGTCGAATCCCCCGTGCAGCCCCGACTCATCCATGGCCGGAGTATAACCTACCCTGAACCTGAAGTGCAATCTCAGCTTGAGAGCACCGCCTGGTCAGCGATAAGGGACTTCACGAGGTCGACGTACTCCTCCATTATCTCTGCCGTAGCCCCGTCGCCGGATTCGGCGTAGACGTAGAACATCGGGCCGTCGGGGTCGGGGAGCATCAGGACCCATCCGTCCTCGACGCCCAGGAGCACGCCCTCGGCAAGTATGGCATCGGGGTCTCCGCCAAACTTCTGGGCGAGGCCCCGCATAACGCGTCCCTTGGCCGACCAGGGGCACTCGATATGTTCTCTCGCAACGTGGTCGAAAGTGTCTCCGAACTTCTGGCGCACCTCGGAGAGGGGGGTCTCGCGGAACACTTTCAGGGCGCTGGCAAGCGTCATAAAGCAGTCGGGGGCTGGAAGGAAGGCCGGGAAGATGTAGCGGCCGTCGGCGAGGGAGGCGAGGTCGGCACCGATGCTGGCCGCCTTTATGGCGACGTTGGAGAGGCCTGTGCGGCTCATCTCGACCGAGCCTCCGCCCTCTTCAACCAGCCTCTCGTATCTGCGGCTGAGGTTAATCGGGAGCGCCACGCGCTCGGGGTGCATTTGGTCGATGAGGCAGGCGAGCATGACGTCGGAGGGTACAGACTCGCCCTTGTCGTCGACGAACTGCACATACTCGGCCTCGGGGCCGACAACGGCGCCGAATGCCGCGTCGACCGTCGGCACGATGCGTGCGACCCGCTCGATGCTCTCCTCGAGGTTCATTCTTCCGGCTTCACCGACGGCGTTGGCGTTGGCGAAGCCTTCCATGACGACGGCGCTGATGCCGAGTCTCGAGAAAACGCGGCTCGCCACGAGGCCGGCGACTCCTCCGCAGAAATCCACGACGATGGTAGCGCCCTGTGTTTTTTCTCTATCCACGGCACGTTCGAGGCGTTCCACGAACTGCTCCACGACGCGGCCCGGGTAGATCAACTCCCCGATGTCCTCGCCGTAGGCCCTCCGGTACTCCTCGCGCACGAAGGCCTTCTCGACGGACCTCTCATCCCCCTCCGACATGGGGGTCGCATCTGCGGAGAAGAAGAGGATCTCGACGTCGTCGGGGTCGCTGCCGGCACGCACGTGCGCCCCGGCCGAAGACTTGCCCGAGAGCACGTCGTGGCGGACGACCCCGGCGTGGGCGGCTCTGAGGTCCCTGATGTTGATCCCTGTGCCAAGAAGCGCAGCCGTCATCGCCCTCTTGGCGACCTGGGCCGAGAGCGTTGAGTCGCGTCCGAGGGTTAAGACGGCCCCTGGGTCGAGCGTCGTACCGAACGATGAGGACAGGCGGGTGACGAACTCCGGGGTGACGTCCACGTTGAACTTGCCGCTGACGACGCCGCGCCTGAACACCGTACGGAGGCCCATGGTCTCGTAGATCAAAGACTGCGTGACGTTCGCCCCGGTCTCCACGGTCTTGTGGGGGTACACCTTGACCTCGGGGGCTATGATCGCACCCTCGCCGACGATCACATCGTCACCCAGCGCGCTGCGCTCGAGGATGCGGGCACGCGCCTGCACGTAGGAGTTACGGCCGACGAGGGTGTCTAACAACTCGGCGCCCTCGCCTATGTAGGTCCCTTCAGCGATTACGCTCCGCTCCACCCTAGCGCCGGCCGAGACGACTACGTTGTCGGCGATGACCGAGTAGGCGCCGATCCTGGCGCCCTCGTCGACACGGACGTTCTCCCCGATCACGACGGGCCCTTCGAGCTCGTCGTCGTCGACCATGGCCCTGCGCCCGACGTAGATGTTCTCCCTGAGGCGCGTACCAGGGGGTCTGACTCCAGAAACGCGGCCGTCGAGGACGTCTCGCTGCGCGCTCGCGAACTGCTCGAGGGTGCCTATGTCCTCCCAGTAATCTTCGGTGACGTAGCCGTAGAGCGGACGCCCGTCGTTGAGAAGCTTTGGGAAGAGTTCCTTGGAGAAGTCGTACTCGCCCTCCTCGGGGTCCGGTATCTCGGCCGTAGCCGAGGGCTCGAGCAGATAGATGCCAGTGTTTACGGTGTCCGAGAAGACCTGTCCCCAGGCCGGCTTCTCCAAAAAGCGCGAGATGCGCCCGTCCTCCTCGGTTATGACGATGCCGAAATCCAGGGGGTTCTCGACGCTCTTCAAGACCATGGTGGCCTCGGAGCCCTTCTCCTCGTGGAACTCGACCAGCCGGCTCAGGTCGGCGTCGGTCAGCGCATCGCCGCTTATGATGAGCAGCCGCTCGCCCTCGAGGCCTAGTTGCTGCTCGGCCATCTTCACCGAGCCCGCGGTTCCAGCAGGCGCGTCCTCGACAGAGTAGCGCATGTTAACGCCCCACTCCGACCCGTCGCCGAAGTAGTCTACTATCTCATCGGGCAAGAACTGCAAGGTCACGGCGATGTCGGTGAAGCCGTGGCGCTCGAGGAGCTTCACGATGTGCTCCATGCAAGGCGCGTTGACGATGGGGATCATGGGCTTGGGCTGATCGCTCGTCAGCGGCCTCAGGCGCGTGCCCTGACCTCCAGCCATGATGACAGCCTTCATCGAACACCACCCCGTCCGGGAATGCACCTCGAGTGCCTCGCCGTCGCGTCGACCATGTTCTCTCCTCTTTCTCTCCTGAACCTTCCCGCCTCTGGCGGCCTTGCTTTCCCAACAAGAGTTTACCAGCACGCTCCGGATTCGCCTCCGCTCGTCAGCATGGCGCTTCGCGCCTTGTTAGCATGTCGACCAGGCCTTGCGTGGACGAAAGCTGAAGTGCTGACAAGCGTTCAAGAAGGGATTCACCCCCTCTTTGACTGCCTACCGGCTGCTCTTAACCCTTATTCTGACGCTGACGCCCCACAGTCCGTACTTTTCGCGCAGTGAGTTCTCGACGTAGCGCAAGTAGCTCTCGGGTAGATCTTTCGGCCTGTTGGCGAACAGCGTGAATCTAGGGGGCGCGGTGCCCATCTGGGTCGCGTAGCGGATCTTGACGCCTTTTGGCGGAGCGCTGCGCCCGACCACGTCACCGACGAACTCCGCCACCTCGTGGGTCGGCGCTCGAAGACGGTAGGCTCGCCCCACTTTGGCCGCGAACGGCAACACCTGGTCCACCCCTGCGCCCGTTAGCGCGGAGACGTAGACGGCCCGCGGCTTGAGGTCGGTCAGGCGGGCCGAGATGAGTTCTTCAATCTCCCTCAGCCGTTCAGGGGGTACGAGGTCTCGCTTGTTGACGACGACACCGCACGAGGAGCCAGCCTCTTCTATCTCGCGGGCGATCCTGAGGTCCCCAGCCACGACGCCGTCCGTGGCATCGACCAAAAGCAGTGCGACGTCGGAGCGACGTATCGCCTCCGAGGTCCGTAAGGATGAGTAGTAAGGCACCCCACGGGCCCTCCTTGCGCCCTTGCTCACCCCTGCGGTGTCGAGCAGGAGGTAGCGTTCGATCTCTCCCTCAACTTCAAGTGTAATTTCGGCCGCGACGGCGTCGGTTGTTGTGCCAGCCTTCTCCGAGACGACGGCCCTGTCGGTGCCGAGCAGTCGATTTAGGAGCGTGCTCTTGCCAACGTTCGGCCTGCCGACGATGGCGAGCTCTGGCAGATCCTCCTCCGCACCGGGGTCTGTTTCCGGCAGCAAGGAGACGACGACGTCGAGGAGATCGCCGACACCGAGGCCGTGCAGCGCCGAGATCGCATACGGCTCGCCCTCGCCCAGGGAGTAGAAGCTATGACGCTCCGTATCGTCGGCGGGATTATCCAGCTTGTTGACGGCGAGGACGGACTTACCACGCGCACTCCTAAGTTCCCTGGCTATGACGGCGTCGGCCTCGGTGACTCCGAGCCTGGCGTCTGTCAGGTGCAATACCACATCTGCTTCCTCGACCGCGACCCTGGCCTGCAGCGTCACGAGGGCCTCGAGGCCCACCCTCGCCCGTGGCTCCATCCCGCCGGTATCCACCAGCGTGAATTCCCTGCCCGCCCACTCCGCCCGGTTGTATGCTCTGTCGCGCGTCGTTCCCGGCTTCTCCGAGACGACGGCACCACGGTGGCGCATGATCCTGTTGACCAGCGAGCTCTTCCCGACGTTAGGAGCCCCGACGACGGCGACCACGGGGAGCCGGTTCAAGGAGACCCCTCCTTCCGTACGTCCCCTTCTGGAAGGGCGTAGATGGTGTGCATGATCTCATCGGCCGCCGCGCGGTAGGCCTGACCACCACGCATCGCTGTGTCCAGCTGTATCGGTTCGCCTACGAAGATGTGGAGCCGCTGGCCCCGCAGGCGGGCGAGGGGTCCTGGCACTCTACCCACGTGAACCGGTAGTACGGAAGCGCCGCTTCGGACCGCGAGCACGACGACCCCGCTCTTGGCTTCCCTGGATGACTCGGCGTCCCTGTGGGTGCCCTCGGGGAAGATCCCGAGCGCCCAGCCCTCGGCCAGGTAGGCAAGGGCCGCGCGTATGGCGGCCCTTCCACCGCCCTCGCGGTCGACGGGGAAGGACCCGATGAACTCGAAGAACTTCCTGAATGGGAAGACGAAGAGCTGCTTTTTCGCCATCCACTGAAGTCGCCTCGGGACGGCCACGCAGACCAGGACCGGGTCGGCGTACTGGCTGTGGTTGGAGGCGACTATCATGGGGCCTTCTGAAGGCACTTTGTCTCCGCCATGCAACGTGTACCCGAACAGGATGCGACAGAGCAGTGTCATCGCCCGTCGGAACAGCCGGTATCTCCTCGACATCTCACCCGGTGTACGCCTGCCATCGAAGATCAAGGTGGCGCCCCTCACAGTTCCTCGCGCAGTCTATTGGCGAGGTCCAATACCCGCGAGATGACTTCTTCGAGGCTCAGCGAGGTGGTGTCGAGAACGACGGCTTCCACGGCCGGCTTGAGGGGTGAGATATCACGCTCCGAATCCTGGCGGTCGCGCCTGGCTATGGCGGCCCTTATCCGATCGAGCTCCGCCTCCCTGCCGGTCTGGTATGCGCGCCTGCGCGCCCGCTCTTCCGGGGCGGCGGATAGGTAAACCTTCAGCTCAGCGTCAGGAAGGACGACGGTGCCAATGTCCCTTCCTTCGACGACGGCTCCACCCTGGGCCTTCGCATTCTCCGCCGCTGCCCGCTGGATGGGTAGCAAGACCTCCCTGAGGGGCGCGTGGGCCGAGATCTTCGACGCGGCTGCGGAGACCTCGGGGGAGCGGAGTTCCTGCTCCCCTACACGACTCCCGTCGATGCTCGCCCCGTCGGGGTCGAGCCCCACCCGGCGCGCCAATGCCGCGAGCCCCTCCCCATCGTCGAGGTCCACGTTCTCGCGAATGGCCAGGAGCGCGGCGGCCCTGTAGGCTGCGCCGGTGTTCAGGTTGACGACCCCAAGGCGGCCGGCGACAGCCCGCGCGACCGAGCTCTTCCCGCTCCCCGCGGGTCCGTCTATGGCTACGAGAATGCCTCCCATGGACGCAGGAAGTATAGCCGAAAGCCCCGGCGCTTCACCCCAACGATTCCAACAGCCCGAAGTACCCAGGGAAGGTCTTGGTCACGCACCCAGGGTCCCCGATCCGGACGCCAGGCGCCACAAGACCCGTTACCGCAAACGCCATCGCCATCCTGTGGTCGCCGTACGTCCGTACGACCCCAGGCCGTACCTCTCCAGGTATTATGCGGATAGATGAGAAAGTGGTTTGAGTTTCGATGCCGAGGCGGCCGAGTTCGGTTGCGACGGCGGAGAGGCGGTCTGACTCCTGCAGGCGGGTATGGGCTACGTTGTTGATGGTGGTAGGGCCTTCGGCGAACGGGGAGATCGCGGAGAGTGTGATCATGGTGTCGGAGAAGGCATTCATGTCGACTTCTACGCCCTTTAGCCGGTCGGGTCCGATCACTTCCACGAAGTCCGAGGCTAACTCCACGTCACACCCCATCTCGCGCAGCACCCCCGCGAAGCGGAGGTCGCCCTGCGGCGAGGCGGAGCCGAGACCGGGGATCCTCACCCGCCCTCCCGTTACGGCCGCCGCCGCCATAAAGTAGGATGCCCCTGAGGCATCCGGCTCCACTTGGTAGGTCCGCGCGGTGTACGTTGCAGGTTTGATAGCAAAGCGGTTACGCGCTTCGTCTACGTCGACGCCGAATTCCCGCATCAGCGCCACAGTTATACCGACGTAGGGCCATTGATCTCTACCGTCGGCCAGCAGGGTGACCTGACGCCAGGCGTAGGGTGCCGCCATGAGCAGGCCGCTGATGAACTGGCTGCTCTTGCTCGCGGAAACGCGCGCCTGACCGCCAGGGATGCCGCCGCCCATTATCGTCAGGGGAAACCTACCTTCTTCTCCGGCGTACCCCACTGCGGCGCCGAGCTCTCTCATCGCATCCACGAGATCCGCGACCGGGCGCTCGCGCATCCTGGGTACCCCGTCCACGGTGTATGGTCCTCTGCCGAGAGCCAGAACGGGCGGCAGGAAACGGGCTACGGTGCCCGCGTTGCCGACGAAGAGGTCGATATCCGAGGCACCGATCACACCGCATTGCCCGTTTACGCGGACCTCTCTCCGTCTGCTGTCGGCGCTGACCTCGATGCCGAGCCTGACCAGAGAGTCCATGAGCCAGTACGAGTCGTCGGCGAAGAGCGGGTTCGTGATCCTCGAGGTGCCGTCGGCGAGGGCGGCGATGATTAGGGCGCGGTTGGTAACGCTCTTGGAGCCAGGAACGCTTATCGTCGCGTCCGGGGGCTTCTTCAGGGGCGTTATCTCGAGCACTTCGGGGAACGCCGGGCGCACGTCATCGACGGTGAAATCCACACCAGGCACACCCCTGATGTGGTTCACCGCATGGCCCCAAGCTCAGAAGGCGTCAGGGTCCGGTACTCGCCCTCGGGGAGGTTACCGAGGCTCACGGGACCGACGCGCGTCCTCTGAAGTGAGATAAGACGCAGCCCCACCTTCGCACACGCCCGGCGTATTATGCGGTTACGGCCCTCGTGGATGGTCAGGTCCAGGGTCGTTTTGCTCCCTGCGCGCCTGAGGTTGGCCAGTTCGGGGGGATGCATCTTGCCGTCTCCGAGGATGGGGCCCACTGCCAATGCTTTGAGGGCGGATTCGGGAGCTGGGTTCTCGAGGGTGAGGCGGTACTGTTTTTCGATCTCCGATGAAGGGTGAGTGATGTGGTGGGCGAGCGCGCCATCGTTCGTGAGGATCAGCAAGCCCGTCGTATCCACGTCGAGGCGGCCGGCGGGTACTAGCCCTGGAACGGTGGGCATCAGATCGGCGACGGTTCTGCGGCCAAGGTCGTCGTTCATGGTGGTCAGATATCCCGCCGGTTTGTTCAGGGCGAGGTAGGTCCTGGATCCGGGCAGACGGACGGGGCGGCCGTCGAGTTCGACCTCATCTTCTGGGGTGACTGACGTGCCCAGGGTCGCCTTCTCGCCGTTCACCGTCACCCGTCCGGCCAGTATGGGCATCTCGGCCTTGCGCCTCGAGGGGGCCGCGCCGGCGCGGGCGAGGAACGCCTGCAGGCGCACTAGGAAGGCTCGCTGCCGGCGTCTGGCGGAGTCGTGCCCGACACCAGACGCTCGCGAACGCGGGCGAGCTCCTCCCGGGTCACGAGCGAATCGACGGGCGGGAAGTCCTTGTGGGAAGTAGCTCCGGTGGCCGCCAGGAACTCGTCTGTAACCCCGAGGAGCGCGGGTGTGCCGGGGGCGTTGCGGTCAGAGCCGACCTCGATGATGAGGCCGCGTTCGATCAGGCTGCGCACCACCGCGTCCGAATTTACGCCGCGCACGCGGGAGACGGCGGCGCGGGTAAGCGGGCCAAGGTACAGCGCGCAGGCCAGGACCTCGTGGGCCGCTCCGGAGAGCGGAGTGGGACGGGCCTGCTGGCGGAAACGCTCCACGGCCCCCGAGCAAGCCGGATTCGTCGAGAGTAGGTAGCCGCCCGCGATTTCTCGCAGCACGATCCCTGATGTCTCGGGGGCGTAGCGCTCCCTTAGGCCGGCAAGGGCCTCCTCCATACTTTGCTCAGGGAGCCCTGTAGCCGAGCGGAGATCCGAGGCACGGATGGGGCTGGCGCTCACGAGGAGGACGGCTTCGACGAGGTGGGCGGGCGTGGGCCGGTGTTCCTGGCCTCTCACCCCGGCGGCTCCAGGGTCAGCTGGCCCAAGGGCTCGGATTGGGCGAGTGTGAGGCTGCCCTCCTGGGCGAGCGAGAGCGCGGCGGCAAACGCTACGGCCCTGTTCATGCGGTCCATATCGCTCGTGAGCGTTTCGTAGGAGATCGATCCGCGGGCGAGGGCCTTGCGGATGATCCGTGCAAGGTCCTGGAGGGTCACCGTGATCGGGCCGAGGTGCCTCACAGGCGGCTCGATGAGGCGAGAGAACGCCTGACGCGCGGCCAGTGCGACGCGGTCGGGCTCTATGACGAGGCTTCCTCGTCTCGGTGGAATGGAGTGGGCCGAAGGGTAGTGGCCCGCATTCGAGGCGAAGCGCTCCCTGAGGTGCTCGGCCGCGCGTCGGATCTTCAGGTACTGGGTGAGCCTCTCGGCGAGCTCCTCCGGTGAGAGGGGTTCGTCGTCGACGTTTTCGGAATCCGCATCCATAGCTGGTGAGAGTGTGCGGCTCTTCAGGAGGATGAGGGCCGCAGCGGAGCCTGCGAAGTCGGTATCACGCTCGAGGCGGTTCGCCGCGTCGGGCTGACGAACGCGCAGGTACGACTCGACCAGATCGCGCAGCGGGACCTCGAAGATCTCCAGTTCGTCCTTGAGGATCAGGGCCAGCAGCCACTCGTAAGGACCCGAGTAGACGTCGAGCTCGACGGTGAAGTCCGAGAGGGAGCGCCCGAGAGGTTCTAACGTCACCTGGCCTCCGAGTGGAGCGGCAAGACGGAGGAGAGCTGATTGTACTCCATGCCCGTGTCCCGGGCGAGGACGGGGTCGACGACCCGTCCCTCAGCGACGGCGACGCCCCTAGCGAGCCCCTCGTCGGCACTGAGCGCGTCGGAGAGGCCGACACCGGCCAGCCTGCGAACGAGCGGCAGGAGAGCATTGCTGAGAGCCCTGGTGGCCGTAACCGGCACCGATGCGGGCACGTTCTTCACGCAGTAGTGGGTGACCCCGTACTCGACGAAGGTCGGGTTGGCGAGGGTGGTCGGGCGGGAGGTCGCGACACAGCCGCCGTAGTCGACGTCGACGTCGACTATCACGCTCCCATTTTTCATCTGCGAGACCGTCTCGCGGTCGACGAGTGCTGGTGTGCGGGTGCCGACGACATGGACCGCCCCTATAAGGAGGTCCGAGCGCAGCACGGCGTCCCTGATCCCGAGGCTGCTCGCCGCAAGGGTAGTCGTATTGGGGAGGCGGCTATCCTCGATGAGCCTCAGACGGTCGAGGTCCCTGTCTATGATGACCACCTCGGCCCCGAGACCGCTGGCCACCCTCGCGGCTCCGGCTCCGACGATCCCCGCGCCGAGAATGACCACGCGTCCTGGCCTAACGCCCGTCGAGCCGCCGAGGAGTATCCCGCGTCCACCGAAGGGGCGTTGCAGGTAATGAGCGCCTATCTGC
>Ga0126306_10000133_pt1 | contig 26425 bp, 23 predicted proteins | sample Plot27_FD_92592 | JGI IMG/M metagenome (GOLD analysis project Ga0126306, IMG submission 92592) | Serpentine soil microbial communities from UC McLaughlin Reserve, CA, USA - Plot27 | ecosystem: Environmental > Terrestrial > Soil > Grasslands | place: USA: UC McLaughlin Reserve, Lake County... | reverse complement strand
TGCAGCGCCTGGTCGAGCTGGCGGTCGGCGAGGATGCCCGGCCGCAGCCCGAAGATGTAGTTGCGCAGGTCGCGGATGACCCGGTCCAGCTCCTCGACGGCGTTCTGGAGGCGGGCCCGGAGCTCCTCGCTGCCGGCGATCTGGGCCGAGCCCTGCAGGCCTATGCCGACCGCGAACAGGGCCTGGATGGCCCCGTCGTGCAGCTCCTTGGCGATCCGCTCGCGGTCCTCGAGCACGGCCAGCCGTTGCAGCTCCCGCTGCAGACGGGCGTACTCCAGGGCCACCGCGGCCTGCTCGGCGAAGGCCTCGGCGCGCTGGACGTCGGCGTCGCGGAACGGCGGCGCGCCCCTGGCGTTGGCCACCACCAGGGAGCCGAGGGTGCGGTCGCGTCCGGCCAGGGGGACGAACAGGGCCGGGCCCAGGCCGGCCCAGACCACCGGCTGGGCCACGCGCCCGTCGCCGGCCGCGTCGGCCAGGGCGATCGTCTTGCCGGTGTGGACCACGTCGCCGGTCACCGAGCCCTCGACCGGGAACTCGCTGCCCAGGAGCTGCTCGGCCCCGAGGCCGTCGGCCGCCTCCACGGCCAGGCGGTCGCCGCCCGCGGGCAGGGCCATGGTGGCCAGGTCGGCGTCGAGCAGCTCCCTGGCCTGGCGCACCACCAGGGCGAGCAGCTCGCCGGGCTCGGTGCCGGCCAGGATGGCGGTGGTGACGGCCCGGACGGCCTCCAGCCGCCGGGCCCGGTCCTGGGCCTCCTCGTACAGCTGGGCGTTGCCGATGGCCGCGCCGGCCTGGGCGGCCAGCAGGGTCAGGGTCCGCTCGTCGTCGGCGTCGAACTCGCCGCCGGCGGCCTTCTCGCTCAGGTAGAGGTTGCCGTAGACCTGGCCGCGGGCCATCACCGGGACGCCCAGGAACGACCGCATCGGCGGGTGGTTGGGCGGGAAGCCGACCGAGCGGGGGTCGTCGGCGATGTCGCGCAGCCGCAGCGGCCGCGGGTCGTCGACCAGCACGCCCAGGATGCCGCGACCCACCGGGATGTGGCCGATTGCCGCCCGCTCGGCATCGCTGACCCCGGTGGTGATGAACTCGGCGATGGCCCCGTCGCGGCCCAGCACGCCCAGCGCCCCGTAGCGGGCGCCGGTGAGGTCGGCGGCCAGCTCGACGATGCGCTGCAGCACGACCGGCAGGGCCAGGTCGGCGGCCAGGGCCAGCCCGGCGTCCAGCAGGCGCTCGTACCGGTCGTGGATCCCGGCCATCGCCGCAGCGTACACGGGAGGGACCCCGGGGCGGCGCCTCCGGGGTCCCTCGGGATCGGGCGGTGGGGCTCAGGTGGTCCTTACCTCACTGCTGCCGGTGCCCTGGCGGTCGTCGAACAGCTCGCCCCGGTGCCAGGGGGTGCCCAGCTTGGGGAGGACGAACCGGTCCAGGCCGTACCAGCCGGCGTTGCGCCAGGCCAGGATCAGCAGGCCAGAGACCAGGATCATGGCCGGGTTGACCCCGGCGGTGCCGGCGAACACGAACGAGAAGTTCAGGATCGCGCCCAGGAACGCCATGATGCCGGTGAACAGACCGAGGATCAGGCAGATGCCGATGACGACCTCGCCGATGGCGACCAGGGGCCCGAAGAACGTGTGCCCGCTGTCGCGCAGCCACTCCAGCCAGGTCACGTACCAGGAGTAGGCGATGTCCGGGTGGTCGCCGGCGGTGCCGCGCTCCAGGGCGCCCCGGGCGAACCCGGCCACGGCGTCGCCGACCTGGAGGGTCCGCTGCTGGCCGTCCTCGGCGACCACGGTGCCCGACCGGACCCAGCCGATGTTGCCGTCGCCGGACAGGCCGTAGGCCGAGTTGCCCCAGTCCCAGACCTTCCAGGTGATGTTGCCGCCGAAGACCTTGCTCCAGCCGGCCTGCAGCCACTCCCAACCCAGCCACAGCCTCGCCACCAGCCAGATCCAGGCGGCCGCGCTGGAGCCGAAGAGCCACTTCGAGAACCGCGGCTCCTCGATGTACACAGGTGCGTTGGTGGACCGCCCACTGGCCTTGCTCGCCATGGCCGACCCGCCTCCTTTCTCCGCATCGGGCGACCAGCTGTCGCCCGCTACCACGAGGATGGCGAGGGGAGACGGGCCGGACATGGGCCGGACGGCCGGTCCTGGACGGGACCTCCGGCCTACCCGTCCAGGTCCTCCAGCTCCACGCCGTCGGCGGTGGCCCGGAGCCGGACCCGGCGGCCGCGGTAGCGCAGCCGCAGCTCGACCGCTCTCCACGACACGGGCAGCTGGGGGTCGGCCTCCAGGGTGTCGCCGGCCGGCCGCAGCCCCAGGAAGCCGCTGGCCAGGGCCTGCCAGACCCCGCCCATGGTGGCCACGTGCAGGCCGCCGGCGCTGGTGGCGGTGAGGTCGTCCAGGTCCAGGCGGGCGGCCAGCCGGAACAGCACCAGCGCCTGGTCGGGGTCGCCGGCCCGGGCCAGCATGGCCGCCTGCACGGCCGGGGACAGCGAGCTGCCGTGGGCCGTGCGGGGGCCGTAGAAGGCCAGGTCGGGCTCGAGCGAGCCGGGCACGAGCTCGTCGGGGACCAGCAGGTGCAGCATGACCACATCGGCCTGCTTGACCACCTGGGTGGCCTCCACCCGCTCCCGGCCCAGGAGGGCGTCGGCGATGATCGGCGGCCGGGCCAGCTCGGCGATCAGCAGCGGCTCCAGGTCGTCGAAGCCGTCGTACTGCCGGTAGCGGCCGCTGGCCGGGTCGTAGCCGTCGACCAGGGCGCCGGCCAGGCGCCGCCAGGCCTCGACCTCGTCGGCGGGGGCGCCGCCGGCCCGCTCGGCCAGGGCCGCCGCCCGGCGCAGGTTCCAGCGGGCCATCACGTTGGTGAAGGCGTTGTCGTCCACCTCCACGTGGTACTCGTCGGGGCCGATGACCTTGTCGATGTGGGCCCGCCCGTCGCCGTCCCAGCGGGCCCGCGACACCCAGTAGCGGGCCCCCTCCAGCAGCAGGTCGCGGCCGGGCCCCTCCAGCAGGGCGGTGTCGCCGGTCCAGTCGGCGTAGCGGCAGGCGGCCCAGGGCACGTCGGCCACGATGTGGTCCTCCTGCTCGCCGGTGAGGACCCGGATGGGCCGGCCCAGCTTGTCGGTGGTCCACTGCGGGGTGACCTCGCTGCCGTCGGCGGCCGACTCCCAGGCGAAGCGGGCCCCGGCCAGGCCGCGCTCGGCGGCCAGGCGCCGGGCCGGCTCCAGCCGCCGGATGCGGTACTCGACCATCGCCCGGGCCGCGGCCGGGTGGACGGCGGCCAGGGTCGGCAGCACGAACACGTCGGCGTCCCAGAACACGTGCCCGGCGTAGACGGGGCCGCTGAGCCCGCGGGCGCCGACGGCCGCCTCGCCGCCGCCGGCGGCCGAGCCCAGCAGGTGGAACAGGGCGAAGCGGACGCCGAGCTGGCTGTCGGGGTCGCCCTCGATGGTCACCTCGGCGTCGGCCCAGCGGTTGGCCCAGGCGGCCTGGTGCTCGGCCAGCAGCCGGTCGAACCCGGCCGCCTCGACCTCGGCCAGCCGCTCCGTGGCCGCCTCGGGCGCCGGGGCGGCGTCCTGGTCGGCCAGGTAGACGGCCAGGCGCTCGACCACCCGGGTGCCGTCGCCGGCGCTGCGCTGGCGGGCCGCGGCGGTGATCCCGCCCCCGCTGCCGGACCGGGTGCGGGCCCAGTGGACGTCGCCCTGGCGGCCCTCGGTGAAGTCGGCCCCACCGGCGGCGGGGGCGAGCAGGGCCGGGCCGGCGGCCAGGGCGGCGGCCGGGCCCTCGGCCCGCAGCCCCACCACCCCGGGCCGGGCCATGGACGCGAAGCGAAGGCTGCGCAGGGTGCCGGCGCCGGCCTCCCAGGTCCGCCGCAGCATCCCGCCGCGCAGGTCGAGCTCGCGGCGGTCGCGGCCCTGCGGAGGCGCCGCCTCCAGCCCCGTCCACACCGGCCCGGCCAGCAGGATGGGCACATCGGCGTCGGAGTAGACGCCGGCGGCCACCGCGACCGGGCCCGACCCGGCGCCGGCCTCCTCGCGGACCCCGCGGGTCCCGAAGCGCCCGTCGGCCAGGGTGCACAGCGACTCGGTGACGGCCTCCCGCCGCGGGTCGGCCCGGACCACCACCGTCCAGTCCGGGTCGGGGCGTCCCCCCATGTCGGTCGGCTCCATGGCGGTCAGAGGGCGAACTCGCGCATGCCGCCGGACGGGATCTCGACGACCTGGCCGTCGACGCCGACCTTGATCGGGGCGGCGTCGGAGGCGGCCACCTGGACACGCAGCCGGCGCCGGGTGAGCTGGAGGTTGACTCCCCAGTGGCCGCGGTAGCGGACGTCGAAGCCGAGGCCGTCGAGCCCCTCGGGCAGGCTGGGGCTGAGCCAGAGCACGTCCTCGCGGGTCTCCAGGCCGGTGTAGCAGCGCTGGGCCAGGTCGACCGTGCCGGCCATGGCGCCCAGGTGGATGCCCTCGGCGGTGGTGCCGCCCTGGAGGTCGTGGAGGTCGGAGGCCAGCGCCTCGGTGAAGAACCGCCAGGACCGCGCCCGGTCGGAGCGGGCCAACACCCAGGCGTTGACCACCCCGGAGAGGGTCGAGCCGTGCGAGGTGCGCTTGAGGTAGTAGTCGACGTTGCGGGGGATGGCCGCCGGCTCCAGCCGGTAGCCGAGCCGGTCCAGCAGCCCGCGCAGCTCGTCCGCGGACAGCAGGTAGAACAGCATGAGCACGTCGGCCTGCTTGGAGGCCTTGTAGCGGTTGGTGGTGTCGCCCTCGGCCTCCAGGATCCGGTCGAGGCGGCGGATGTTGCCGTGGCGGGCCGCCAGGCCCTCCCAGTCCAGCTCCTCCAGCTCGTCGTAGCCCTCGAACTGGCTGATGATGTCGCCGTCGTGGAAGCAGACGCGCAGCTTGCGGCTGACCTCCTCCCAGCGTTCGACCTCCTCGCGGGCCAGCCCGAGCCGCTCTTCCAGCTCGGTTCGGCGGTGGTCGGGCAGCAGCTCCAGGGTGTCCAGGGCCCGGCACAGGACCCAGGCGGCCATCACGTTGGTGTAGGCGTTGTTGTCCAGGCCCGGCTCGTCGCGGTCGGGGTAGCCGTCGTGGTACTCGTCCGGCCCCATCACCCCGCGGATCTCGTAGCGGTCGAGGGCGTGGCTGTAGCTGGCGATGCTGGCCCAGAAGCGGGCGATCTCCAGCAGCATCTCCGCCCCGTAGGCCGACAGGAAGGCCAGGTCGCCGGTGACCTGGTAGTACTGCCAGACGTTGTAGGCCACGGCGATGCTGACGTGCCGCTGGCGGTGGGAGCGGTCGGGCAGCCAGCGGCCCGACTTCGGGTTGAGGTGCAGCAGCTGGGTCTCCTCGCGGCCGTCGCTGCCGCTCTGCCAGGGGTACATGGCCCCCTGGTAGCCGGCCGCCCGGGCGGTCTCGCGGGCCTCGGGCAGCCGCCGCGACCGGTAGCGGAGCAGGGCCCGGGTCAGCTCGGGGAAGCGGAGGTTCAGGAACGAGAAGATGAACAGCTCGTCCCAGAAGATGTGGCCCCGGTAGGCCTCGCCGTGCAGCCCCCGGGCCGGCACCCCGACGTCCAGGTCGATGGTGTGCTCGGACACGGTCTGGAGCAGGTGGAACACGTGCAGGTTGAGGGCCAGGGCGACCTCGGGGTCGCCGTCGCCGCCCAGGTCGATGGCGCAGCGGCGCCACAGCTGGTCCCAGGCCAGGACGTGGCGCTCCAGCCGCCCGTCGAAGCCGTCCCGGAGCCGCCCCACCCGCTCGCGGGCGGCGCCGCCGGCCTCGGCGATGGCCCGGTCCTTGGAGGTGAACAGGGCCACCAGCTTCTCCACGGTGATCGGCTCCCCCTCGGTGGCCTCGACGGTGAGGAGCTGGGCGACGTAGCCGGGCTCCCGCTCGGTCCGCCGCGGCACCGACAGCGCCTGGCCGTCGCGGACCACCCGGGTGGTGGCCGCCTGGGCGATCCGGATCGCCGACGACCTGGTCTGGGCCTGCAGCCAGACCAGGTCGTCGGCGGCCTGGCCGGTCTCGACCGGCTCCAGGTGGCGGCCGTCGAGGGCCCGGTAGCGCTCGACCCCGGCGTTGACCACGCGGCCGTCCAGGGCCGAGCGGACCTCCAGCGGCCCCGACCAGTTCTCGGCCACCACCGTCGTCTCCAGGCCGGCCAGGTGGGGGTCGTCCATGGAGACGAAGCGGCGCTGGGTCAGCCCGGTCACCCTGCCGTCGGGGTCGCGGACCCGCAGCCGGCGGGTGAGCACGCCGCGGCGCAGGTCCAGCTCCTGCCGGTAGGCCAGCAGCTCCTGGGCTCCCAGGTCGAGCCAGCGGCCGCCCTGGGGCCGGACGGTCAGGGGCAGCCAGTTGGGCGCGTTGACCAGGTCCTCGTTCTCCACCTCACGGCCGGCGACCCGGCTGACCAGGCGGTTGTAGCAGCCGGCGACGTAGGTGCCGGGGTAGTGGACGGCGTCGGCGTCTGCCTCGGGCGCGGCCCCACGGGTGGCGAAATAGCCGTTGCTGAGCGTGCACAGCCCCTCCCGGAGCCCCTCGTCGGGCGGGTCGAAGCCGTCGTAGGCCAGCACCAAGGGGTTCATGGGCGCTCCGGCCGGGCCGGCTCGCCCTCCAGGGCCAGCTCGCCCAGGTCGGCCACGACCACGTCGGCGCCCCGCTCGGCCAGGGCGGCGGCCTGGCCGCCCCGGTCCACGCCGACTACCACCGCGAAGCGGCCGCGGCGGCCCGCCTCCACCCCGGCGAGGGCGTCCTCGACCACCGCGGCCCGGTCCGGGGTGACCCCGAGCCGCCGGGCCGCCTCCAGGAACAGCGCCGGGTCGGGCTTGCCGGGCAGGCCCAGGCGGGCCGCCTCGATCCCGTCGACCTCGGCGTCGAACAGCTCCCGGAGCCCGGCCGAGGACAGCACGGCGACCATGTTGCGGCTGGCCGACACCACCGCCGTCCGCAGCCCCCGCTCCCGCAGCCCGCGGACGAACGCGACCGAGGTCGGGAACGGCTCGGCCCCGTGCTCGCGCAGGTGGGTGACGAAGTAGCGGTCCTTGGCGTTGCCGAGCCCGCAGACCGTCTCGCGGTCCGGCGGGTCGTCGGGGTCGCCCCAGGGCAGCTCGATGCCCCGGGAGGCGAGGAAGCCGGCGACGCCGTCGTAGCGGGGCCGGCCGTCGACCGAGCGCAGGTAGTCGGCCTCGGTGAAGGGCCGGAAGGGCTCGGCGTCGCGGGTCGACCGCAACTGGAGGTACTCGTCGAACAGGCGCTTCCAGGCGGCGGCGTGCACGCTGGCGGTATCGGTCAGCACGCCGTCGGTGTCGAACACGACGGCCTCGAGGCGGTCCAGGGAGAGGGCAGGGCGGCCGGGCTCGGTCACGTCGGCGATCCTACCGTCTGTCCGGGCCGGGAGGGCGGAGGGCCGGACGACTCCCTTCGGGCGGGACCTCCGCCCCTGGCCGGGGCGGTGGCCGGCGGCCACGATCGCGAGACGCCGACATCGCCGCGAGCGCTGGAGCAAGAGGAGGACGTCATGGCCGACCTGCGGACCCGCTACCTGGGGCTGGAGCTGCGCAGCCCGCTGGTCGCCTCCGCCTCGCCGCTCACCGGCAGCCTGGACGGGCTGGCGCGGCTGGAGGCGGCCGGGGCCGGGGCGGTGGTGCTGCCGTCGCTGTTCGAGGAGGAGCTGGACGAGGAGCCGGGGCGCGCGGCCACGTCGCCGGCCGCCGCCCAGGCCGGCTACGGCGCCGGCCCGGCCGCCTACCTGGCCCTGATCTCCCAGGCCAAGGCGGCCCTGTCCATCCCGGTGATCGCCAGCCTCAACGGGGTCTCCCGGAGCGGCTGGGTCCGCTACGCCACCCGCATGGAGCAGGCCGGCGCCGACGCCGTGGAGCTCAACATCTACTACGTGTCCTCACGGCCGGGCCGCTCCGGCAGCGAGATCGAGTGGCACTACCTGGACGTGGTCCGCTCGGTGCGCCAGGCCATCCAGATCCCCCTGGCGGTCAAGCTCAGCCCCTACTTCAGCTCCCTGGCCAACATGGCCGGGCAGCTGGCCGAGGCCGGCGCCAGCGGGCTGGTGCTGTTCAACCGCTTCTACCAGCCCGACGTGAACATCGAGGCCCTCGAGGTCGCCCCCCGCCTGGAGCTCAGCACCTCGGTCGAGCTGCGCCTGCCGCTGCGCTGGGTGGCCATCCTCCATCGCCGCTTCGGGGTCTCCCTGGCCGCCTCCACCGGCGTCCACACCGCCGAGGACGTCATCAAGACCCTCCTGGCCGGCGCCGACGTGGCCATGATGACCTCGGCCCTGCTGCGCCACGGCCCCGACCACCTGCGCCTGCTGGAGAGCGGCCTGCGCGACTGGATGGACCGCCACCACTACGAGACCGTCGACCAGCTCCGCGGCCTCCTCAGCCAGCGCTCCATCCCCGACCCGGCCGCCTTCGAGCGGGCCAACTACATCATGACCCTGGCCTCCCACCCGGCCCCCAGCCACTGACCGGCGCCACCCGGCGGCGGATGCCGGCCAGCATGCCGGCGGCCATGACGTGGGCGGCGGTCAGCCACCACGGCCGGGTGCGGCCGCGGACCCGCAGCTGCAGGCGGGTGCCGCCGTCGCCGGTCCCGGTCAGGAGGAAGGTCCAGGTCCAGTCGATCGAGGCGCCCAGCCGGGCCCGCCAGGCGCCGGGCAGGTGGGTGGTGGAGCGCAGCACCAGCAGGCGCGGAGGGTCGACCCGCTCCACCGCGAACCAGGCGGTGCCGGGCGGGCCGTCGGGGATGGTGCCGCCGGCCCGCAGGGGCCGTTGCAGCTCGGGGAGGAGCCGGGTGGCGCTGGGCCAGTTGGCCGGGAACAGCAACCGGTCGACCCAGCGGGGGGTGTACCAGCCGGCCCGGTGCCAGCCCATCTGGACCAGCCACGGCCACACCCGGTCGGGTGGGGCCGGGATGGTGACGGCGTGGTTGGTGACCACGGTGGGGTGGCCGACGAGCTCGTCGCCGGGCAGCCGCCGGCGGCGCTCGGCCCGGGTCGACCCGGAGGTCCGGCCCAGCCACTGGCCGGCCGCCAGCACCGCCCCGCCGGCGAGGGCGACCGCGCCAACGCTTGCCTTCATGGCGGAGCGGGCCCTAGCGGCGCCGGCGCAGCCCGGAGGCCCGGTCGACCCAGCAGGTCGGAGGGACCATGATCGGGAGGTCGTCGATGGGAACCACCTCGCCTCCAGGGTGACCGTCCGGCGGTGCCGCCGGTAGGGCCGAACGGCCGTCCGGCGGGGGAGCCGAACGCCTCATGTGGCCGGGTGGGCGCAGGGGCAGACTGGTCGGGCGGCGGGGCCTCCCGCCATCACCCGCGGGATGCGAAGGAGACGTGTCGTGAACGGCAACGCGGACGGGTCGGTGGTGGTGGTCGGGGCCGGGATCGTCGGCTGCTCGATCGCCGTCCACCTGCTCGACCGGGGGGTGCGGCCGGTGCTGATCGACCCCGACCGGCCGGGGCAGGGGGCGTCGGCGGGGTCGTTCGCATCCATCTCGGCCTTCGGCAAGGACCCGGCGGCCTACTTCCAGCTGGCCGTGGCCGGGGTGTCGGGGTGGTCGCGGTTCGCCGAGCGGCTCGGCGGCGAGGTCGGGCTGCGCCGGGACGGCGAGGTCCGCGTGGCCGGCGAGCCGACCGGCGGGCGCGTGCTGGCCGCCCGGGTGGAGGAGGCCCGCGGCCGCGGCTACCCGGTCCGGATGGTCGACCGGGACGAGCTGGGCCGGCTGCTGCCGGACACCCGGCTCGGCCCGGAGGCCGTGGCCAGCTACGCCCCCGGCGACGGGCAGGTGGAGCCGCCGCTGGTGCTGGCGGCCTGCCGGGCCGAGCTGGAGCGGGCCGGGGCCCGGCTGCTGCTGGGCCGGCCGGCCCGGGTCCGTCTCGAGGACGACGGCGTCCGGGTCGAGGTCGGCGACGAGCGGCTGCGGCCGCGGACCACCGTGCTGGCCGCCGGGGCCGAGGCGGTGCAGGTGGCGGCGGCGGTCGGCCTGGACATGCCCACCGTGGCCAGCCCCGGCCTGCTGGTCGAGACCAGGCCGCTGCCGCCCCTGACCGACAAGGTCGTCTACCTGCCCGGCGAGCCCGGGCCGCCGGTCCATCTGCGCCAGCGCGCCGACGGGCGGGTGCTGGTCGGGGAGCGCAGCCAGGAGACGGTGGCCAGCGACCCCGGCCGGCGGCGGGCCCGGACGCTGCTGGCCCAGGCGGCCCGGTTCTTCCCGGCCCTGGCCGGGGTGCCGGTGGAGCGCTGGTGGCTGGCCTGGCGGGCCATGCCGGCCGACCGCCTGCCGATCGTCGGCCCCCTGCCCTGGCTGGACTCGCTGTACCTGGCCGTGACCCACAGCGGGGTCACCCTGGCCCCGGTGCTGGGCCGGCTGGTCGCCCGGGAGGCCGCCGACAACCTCGCCGACGGTCTGCTGGCCCCGTTCCGCCCCGGCCGCTTGGCCGAGCGGACGACCCGGGTCATGCTCGAGGTCGAGTCGGTGTTCCGCGAGCCGACCCGCCAGGACCGCTCGACCTGAGATGACCTGGCCGGGGCACCGCGAGGCCGACGTGGCCCTGCGCGACGGGTCGACCGCCCACGTGCGCCCGGCCAGGGCCGGGGACGCCGCGGCCGTCCGCGCCTTCTTCGAGCGCCTGTCGCCGCAGTCGACCGCGCTGCGGTTCTTCTCCGGCTTCCCCAACCTCGACCGCGCCGTCGCCTGGGCCACCGAGGTCGACTTCGAGCGGCGCTACAGCCTGCTGGCGACCGGCGGCGACGGCCGGGTGCTGGCCCACGCCGGCTGGGAGCGGGAGCCCGACCGGCCCGAGCGGGCCGAGGTCGCCCTGGCCATCGCCGACGCCATCCAGGGCAAGGGACTGGGCACGATCCTGCTCGGCCAGCTGGCCGAGGCGGCCGACCAGGCCGGCGTGCAGGTGCTCGAGGCCGAGGTCCTGGCCCACAACCACCAGATGATCCAGGTGTTCCGCGACAGCGGCTTCCCGGTCACGACCCACGCCGCCCCGGGGGTGCTGCTGGTCGAGGTGCCGACCCTGCTGACCCCCGAAGGGCTGGCCCGGTTCGAGCGGCGCGAGCAGGCCGCGGCCGCGGCGGCCCTGCGCGCCTTCCTGGCGCCGCGGTCGGTGGCGGTCGTCGGCGCCTCCCGGCGGCGGGGCACGGTCGGCGGCGAGCTGTTCCACAACCTGCTCGCCGCCGGGTTCGCCGGCCCCGTCTACCCGGTCAACCCGAAGGCCCCGGTGGTCCAGTCGGTGGTCGCCTACCCGTCGGTCGGCGAGGTGCCCGGCCCGGTCGACCTGGCCGTGCTGGCCGTGCCCGCGGACGCGGTGGTGGCGGCGGCTGGGGAGTGCGCGGCTGCCGGGGTGCGGGCGCTGGTGGTCATCTCGGCCGGCTTCGCCGAGACCGGCCCCGAGGGCGCCGAGCGCCAGCGGCAGCTGCTGGCCGTCTGCCGCGACGCCGGCATGCGGCTGATCGGCCCCAACTGCCTCGGCGTCGTCAACACCAATCCCGGGGTGCGGCTGGACGCCACCTTCGGGCCGCGGCCGCCGCTCCCCGGCAAGGTCGGGTTCCTGTCCCAGTCGGTCGGGCTCGGCCTGGCCGTGGTCGACTACGCCACCAAGCTGGGCCTGGGGCTGTCGTCGCTCGTCTCGGTCGGCAACAAGGCCGACATCTCCAGCAACGACCTGCTCGACTACTGGGAGGACGACCCCGACACGGCGGTGGCCCTGCTCTATCTGGAGTCGTTCGGCAACCCGCGCCGCTCGGCCGCGGGCGCCCGGGCCAGCTCGTCGCCCGCCGGGGCCCTGCTGGCCGCCTCCGACGTCACCGTGGACGCGCTGTTCCGCCAGGCCGGGGTGGTCCGCACCGACACCCTGGCCGAGCTGTTCGACGTCGCCCGCCTGCTGGCCAGCCAACCCCACCCGCGGGGCCGGCGAGTCGGGATCGTGACCAACGCCGGCGGGCCCGGGAGCCTCTGCGCCGACGCCTGCGAGGCCGCCGGCCTGGAGGTGGCCGAGCTGTCGGTGGCCCCGGCCAAGCGCTACCGGCGCGCGGTGGAGGCGCTGCTGGCCTCCGGCGAGGTGGACGCGGCCATCGTCGTCTTCGTCCCGCCGCCGCTGGGCGAGCCGGCCGAGGTCGCCGGGGCCATCCGGGCGGCGGTCGACGCCGCGGGACAGACGATTCCGGTCCTGGCGGTGTTCATGTCGGCGGCCGGAAGCCCGCCCGAGCTGCGCGCCGGCGGCTCGGCCATCCCCAGCTACGCCTTCCCCGAGGACGCGGCCCGGGCCCTGGGCCGGGCCGCCGAGTACGGCAGCTGGCGCGAGCGTCCCGAGGGCCAGGTCCCCGACCTGCCCGACGCCCGCCGCGACGAGGCGGCCGCGCTGCTGGCCGCCGCCCTGGCCGAGCGGCCGGCCCCGGCGTGGCTGCCGCCCGACCAGGTGGCCGCCCTGCTGGGCTGCTACGGCATCGCCATGGCCCCCGCCGAGGCCGGCGGGGTGGAGCTGGTGGTCGGGGTCGTCCACGACCCCTCGTTGGGGCCGGTGGTGGCCTGCGGGGCCGGCGGGGTCGCGGCCGAGCTGCTCAACGACGTGGCCGTCCGCCTCACCCCGCTGACCGACCGGGACGCGGCCGAGATGGTCCGCTCGCTGGCCAGCTTCCCGCTGCTGGACGGCTACCGCGGCGCGCCCCGGGCCGACGTGGCCGCCCTCGAGGACCTGCTGCTGCGGGTCGGCGCCCTGGTCGAGGCGCACCCGCAGGTGGCCGAGCTCGACCTGGAGCCGGTGAGGGCGCTGGCGTGTGGGGTGGTGGTGGTCGACGCCCGGGTTCGGGTGGAGACGGCCAGCCCGCGGCCGCCGCTGGCCTCACGCCGCCGGTAGCGGCCAGCTGTGGACCGGGTCGCCGGTCCGTTGGAGGCAGAGGTACCGCTCCAGCATGGCCGCCAGGGCCGCCTCGCGGCCCCCGAGCCCCCCGGACCCCCTGCCCTCCGGGGGGCTAGGCTTGAGTCCCCCGGACCCCCTGCCCTCCAGGGCGGCCAGGGCCCGGCGCTGCCAGACGGCGCCGGTCTGGCCGGCCGCCACCCGGGCCTCGATCACCGCCAGCCGCCGGCCGGCCTCCTCGGCCGCGACCCCGGCGTCCTCCAGGCCCTGGCGGGCCACGGGCAGCAGCCGCCGCACCAGCTGGTGCGCCGGGACCGTCACCACCCGGCCGCCGGGGCCCAGCGGCCAGGCCAGCTCGGCCCCGAGGCCCAGCTGGGCGGCCCGGTAGAAGTTGTGGTGGGCCTGCTGGAACGCGACCCGCCGGGTCCAGTGGCCGGCCTCGGGGGCCAGGGCCAGGGTCAGGCCGAGCGCGAAGGCGGCGTTGGCCAGCATGTCGACCACGGTCGGCCCGGCGGGCAGGGCGCGCAGCTCGACCCGCAGGTGGCCGCCCTCGGCCGGGTCGTAGATGGCCCGGTTCCAGCGCCACACCGTCCCCTGGTGCAGGCGCAGCTCCTCCAGGGCAGGGACCTGCCCTGCCTCGACCAGCTCCAGCGGGCGCTCGGGGCCGAGCACGGGCAGCACCGGCTCGTGCAGGCGCACGCTCTCCTCCAGCAGCTCCAAGGCGCCGGCGCTGGTCCAGCCGGTCCCGAAGGCGACCCGCGACACCCGCCGGCTGGACCGGCCGGCGGCGTCGCGGTCGTCGACCGCCTGCTTGAACAGGGCCACCCGGGTCTCCTGCCACAGCCGGTGGCCACAGAAGGTGGGGGAGTTCCCGGCCACGGCCAGGGCCGGGCCGGTGGCCAGCTGGGCGGCGTTGAAGCTGGACGCGAACCGCTCGGGGTCGACCCGCAGGTGGACCTGGAAGGAGGTGTTGGCCCCCTCCAGGCCGACGTCGTCGGCGACCAGCTCCAGGGGGTCGGCGCCGTCGATCCGGATGCGGAACGGCTCCTGGCGCAGCCGGCGGATGCCGTTGTTGAGCGCCCGGTAGCGGGCCGCGTCCGAGAGCGCGGCCAGCCGGAGGTCGTCGGGCCGCAGGGTGGGCAGGATCCCCACCATCACCACCCGGCCGTCGTGCCAGGCGGCGGCCCGGCGGACGATGGCCAGGGCCTGCTCCAGCTCGCTGGCGAAGGCGGCGAACGGCCGGCCGGCCAGCGGCGCCGGGGTCAGGTTCAGCTCCAGGTTGAAGCGGTCGATCTCCAGGACCACCCGCGGGTCGGCGGCTTCGTCGCGCACCGCCTGGTTGCGGGGCAGGGCCCGGCCCTGGCCGTCGACCAGGAACAGCTCCAGCTCGGCCCCGACGGTGGCCGGCCCGGTCCCGAAGCCGGGACGCTCCAGCATCCGCTCCAGGGCCGCCAGGCACTCGTCCAGGCGCCCCGAGAACCGCTGGTACTCCAGGGCGTCGAACTGCTCACGGTCGATGGCAAGGCCCATGTCGGCGCCGACGCTAGCCGGCGGGCGCCCGCCCGGCGCAGGGCCGAACGGCCCGGCCGGCGAGGGGCCGAGCGACCCTGAAACGGGGCCCGGGTGGCCGGGCTACGGTGCCGGCACGACAACAAGGAGGCACCGATGAAGGTCTCCGACCTGTAGCCCCACGAGTTGTTCACCGCCCAGGCGGACGAGGGCCTGGACGTGGCGGCCGACCGCATGAACTGGCACCAGGTCGGCGCGCTCCCGGTCCTGGACGGCCAGCGCCTGGCCGGCATCATGGTGGTCGGCGGGCGCGACCCTGTGCCTTCTCCGCCGTCGGTATAGGCTCACAGAACAGACAAAGCCGGACGGCCAGGGGGCTTCGGGGGGGAGGTCGAGGTGGACAGGTCGGGGAGGCGGGATACCCGCCGGTCGGTCACGCTGCGGGACGTGGCCGCCGCGGCCAGGGTGCACGTGGCCACGGCGTCGCGGGCCCTGGACGCCGAGACCGCCCACCCGGTCTCGCGGGAGACGCGGGCCCGGGTCCAGCGGGTGGCCGAGGAGCTCGGCTACCGGCACCACATGATGGCCAGGGGGCTTCGGCGGGGCTTCAGCTCGACGGTCGGGGTGGTCGTGGCCGACCTGGGCAACCCGTATACCGCGCCGGTCCTGCGGGGGCTCCAGAGCAGCCTGGAGCAGGCCGACCACATGGCCCTGGTCACCGAGTCGCGGGACGACTCGGAGGCGATGGAGCGGGCCGTCGGGCACCTCCTGGCTCGGCAGGTGGACGGGCTGGTGCTGCTGGCCGCCCGCTCGGGCGACCAGCCCCGGATCCTCGAGTGGGCCGTCAGCGTGCCGGTGGTGCTGGCGGTGCGCGGCCTGCCCGGGTCCGGGATCCCGGCGGTGACCCACGACGACCTCGGCGGGGGCCGGCTGGCGGCCGAGCACCTGGCCGAGCTCGGCCACCGGCGGGTCGTGCAGCTGCCGGGGCCGCTGGACGTGCAGTCGTTCAAGGACCGCTTCGAGGGCTTCGCCCAGGTGGCGGGCCGGCTCGGGCTGGAGGCGTGGTCGGTGCCGGCGGCCAACCGGCCGACCTTCGAGGAGGGGCGGCGGCTGATGGAGCAGGCCCTGGCCGACCCGCGCCCGGCCACCGCCGTGTTCGCCCACAACGACCCCATGGCCATGGGCGCGGTCCGGGCCCTGCGCGACACCGACCTCACCTGCCCCGGCGACGTCTCGGTCGTCGGCTACAACGACGTCCCCATGGCCGACTGCCTCGACCCGCCCCTCACCACCATCCGCCTCGACGGCGAGGAGGTCGGCCGCCGCGCCGGCGACGCCGTCCTGGCCGCCATCCGCGGCCTCCCCCTCCCCGACCCCGGCCCCCCGGTCCCCGCCGAGCTGATCGCCCGCGCCAGCGCCGCCCCGGTGGACTAGTCCGAGGGCGGGGTTTCCGGCTGGCCGCGGGGCGGGCGGGTCGCCTGGTCGTCGAGGAAGCGGGCGACCAGGCCGCGGAGGACGACGGCCATGGTGAAGCCGTTGGTCTGGCACCACTGCTTGAGGCGCTCGTGCTGGTCGGTGGAGAGGCGGACGGGGACGCTCTGCCAGGGGCCGCCGGTCTCGGGGCCGAGGGGTGGGAGGGTGACCCCGTAGCGGGGGTCCTGGCCGTAGGCACGGTGCGCCGCGGCCTGGGTGGCCAGCAGGTCGGGGGAAGGGAGGCTGGGGCCGCCGGGGGCGGGCCAGGGGGCCAGGCGGGGCTCGAGCATGGCCTCGAGGAGGGCGTCCTGCTCCTCAGGCGGGAGCGAGCGGACGGCCTTCAGCATCAACTTCGACAACTCTGACATCGGCGTGCCCCCCATTTTGATACCGTAGCTGATACCGAACGATATCAGAGGATGCGCCGTTCCCGCCGCAGTTGTCGAGCCGCGGCGTGCGACATCACATGCCGGCCCCGGTAGGGGGCCGCGCCCAGCCGGTCGCGACCGGCCAGGGCGACCAGCAGCCCGGCGGCCACGCAGGCGCACGCCACGGCCAGGGTGGCCGACACCCCGACCCGGTCGACCAGGGCGCCGGCCACGGCCAGCCCGGCCGCGCCGGTGACGTTGATGGCGGTGGTCATCCAGGTGCCCGACTCGGTCAGGGTCCCGGGCGGCGCCAGCTCGGCGGCCAGCACGTAGGCCGAGCTCTCCAGCGGGGCCAGCACCAGCCCGACCAGCGCCACCACCGCCCCCAGGGCCAGCAGCGAGCTGGTCGCCGCCATCGGGGCGCAGGCCAGGACGAGCAGGGCCAGCAGGGCCAGGTAGCGCTGGCCGGCCGGGCGGCGCCAGGTCCGGCTCCCGTACCAGAGCCCACCCACGGCGCTGGCCGCCGCCCAGGCGGCGAGGGTCAGCGAGGCCGCCTCGGCCGAGCCGGCCTCCCGGGCCGCTCCGACCAGGCCGATCTCCCAGATGCCGATGGCGGCGCCGACGCCGGCCAGGGACAGGGCGATGGTCCGCATACCGGCCCCGCTCAGCGCCCCCGCCCATCTGGCCCGGCCCGGGGTCTCGGCCGGCCGGCCGGCCTGCGCCCTCGACACCGGCGAGGTCACGAACCCCAGCGTGCCGGCCACGGCCAGCCCGGCCGTGGCCAGCATCCCGGCCGCCGGCCCGTACAGCGTGGCCAGCCCGCCCGCCAGCAGCGGCCCGGCCACGAACAGCAGCTCGTCGAGCACAGCGTCCAGGGCGTAGGCGGTCTGGAGCCGCGGGCCCTGGCCGATCATCGAGACCCAGAGCACCCGCATGGAGGCCCCGAGCGGTGGGGCGGAGGCGCCGGCGGCCGCGGCCAGGCCTATCGTGGCCACGACCGCGGCCGGGCCCGGACCGGCCACGGCGACCATGCCGACCAGCGCGGCCGCGAAGGCCAGGGCCATCGGGGGCAGGCAGCGGCGCTGGCCGTAGTGGTCGACCAGCCGGCCCCGGACCGGCGCCAGCAGCCCGCTGCTGAGGGCGATGGTGGCCGAGGCGATCCCGGCCCGGGCGAGCGAGCCGGTCTCCTCCTGGACGAACAGCACCACGCTGAGCGGCCCGGTGGCGGTGGGCAGGCGCCCGACCAGGGAGGCGAGCAGAAGCGGCCGGGCGTGGGGGAGCCGCAGGATGCCCAGATAGGAGGAGCTCACGGCGGAATCCTACGGCTTCCACCGGGTCGAGTGGTATGGCCCTCCTGCACCGTACGCACGCCTCTGCGCGTAGGTCCGCTGCCGATTAGTGGTTCGTGAGCGGCGAGAGGTAGAAGAAGGGGATCGTGAGGCAGAACCCCCGGATTGCCGCGAACGAACCACGACCCGGAAAGGAGTGGATTCGGTTGCCGTCGCCTCGGCATGTCCGTTGGTAGTACTAGTAAGAATGAGCCATCAATACGTACCCCGAGTGCACCGACTCGGGGTACGCTTGTGGTAGTTTCTGCTGATCTTGGGGCCCGCCGCGGAGAAGGGCGCAGAGATGCCGGCCAGGCTCAAGTGGTACATCGGTGCGGTTGGCATCGCTGGCCTGCTCGTCCTGGTGGCCCTCGTGCCGACGATCGACCTGGACCGGGTCCGCGAGGTCGGCGGCGCGATCGCACTGTTCGCCGGCTTCGTGATCGGCGGTGAGCTGGTCTCGCTGCGGCTGCGGCACAACAACCGGGTCAAGGACCTGGCCGTCACCACCACCTTCGCCTACGGGCTGGTGCTCCTGGCCGGCACGGCCGTCGCCGTGCTGGTGTTCATGCTCGCGTCGATCGTCGCCGACCTGAGCCGTCGCAAGCCGGCCTTCAAGACGGTGTTCAACGCCGCCCAGTGCGTGCTCGCGCTGGCCGCCGGCGGGCTCATCTACCATGCCCTCGGCGGCGGCTACGAGATCACCACCGGCACGCTGCCGGCCCTGGCCGCCGGCGGGCTGGCCTTCATGCTGGTCAACCACCTGCTGGTGAGCATCGCCATCAGCCTCGACCAGGGCCTGCCCGTCGTCCAGGGGCTGCGTCGCGACGACCTGCGCCTGGAGCTGGGCAGCTCGGCCATGGTGCTGGCCCTGGCCCCGGTGGCGGTGGTGGTGGCTGAGGAGAGCCTGCTCCTGCTGCCGGCCCTGATCCTGCCGCTGGGCGCCGTCTACCTGGCCTCCAAGGCCGAGGTGCGGGCCAAGCAGGACCAGGCCGAGGCCGAGGAGGCAGCCGAGCGCCAGCGCCGCCTGACCGTCCAGGAGCAGGAGATCGTCCGTCGCCTCCAGGAGACCGACCGTCTCAAGGCCGACCTGATCTCGACCGTCTCCCACGAGCTGCGCAGCCCGCTGACCACGATCGTGGGCGTCTTCGGGATCCTGCGGGTCCGGCGCGACCGGGTCAGCCCCGAGGAGCGGGACGAGCTGGTGGCGATGGGCATCCAGCAGAGCGAGCGGCTGCACCGCATGATCGAGCAGCTGCTGCTGACCGCCCGCTTCGAGCAGGCCGACGGGGTCGCCTCGCTGGAGGCGGCCCGGGTCGAGCTGGACGCCACCGACCTGGTCCGCCAGGCCGGAGCCGAGGCCAGGGCCCGCCACCACGACCGGCGCATCGCCATCGAGACCAACGGGGCCCTGCCCGTCCGGGTCGCCCACGACGCGGTCGTCCAGGTCCTCGGCAACCTGCTCGACAACGCCTGCAAGTACTCGCCCGACGGCGAGCCGGTGCGGCTGTCGGGCGACCGGGAGGGCGCCGAGGCCGTGCTGGCCGTCGAGGACGCCGGCCCCGGCATCCCCGAGGCCGAGCGCCAGCGCATCTTCGACCGCTTCACCCAGCTGGAGCGCTCCAGCCAGCGCCGGGAGGGCGGGGTCGGCCTCGGCCTCTACATCGCCCGCCAGCTCGCCCGCAGCCAGGACGGCGACCTGCTGGTGGTCGACCCCGCCGATGGGCGCGGGGCCCGCTTCGAGCTGCACCTCCCCCTGCTGGCCGACGGCGCCGGCTCTTGATCGATCCACCCAATCTGGGATAGAGCGTTTTCTCGGCCGTCTCCTGGTTATTCAGCCGTCTGCTGCCAGAGAACCCGGCAATCAGGGCAAGCGGGAAGGAGACGCCATGAGTCAGTACGGCACCGAGCCGACGTACGGAACCGAGACGACCGCGGTCGACATCGGGTCGACCAGCGACGGCGGCACCACCGAGCAGGTCAAGGACCAGGTCCGCGAGAAGGCCCAGGTCGCGCAGGACAAGGCCAGGGGAGCGATGGGCCAGGCCAGGGGCCGGCTCAGCGAGCAGGTGGACCAGCGCTCGACCCAGGCCGGCGAGCGCATCGCCGGCACGGCCAGCGACGTCCGCTCCATCGCCGAGGAGCTGCGCAACCAGGGCAAGGACGGCCCGGCGACCCTGGCCGACCAGGTCGCCGGCCAGGCCGACCGCGTCGGCGACTACCTCAAGGGGGCCAGCGGCGACCGCATCCTGCGCGACGCCGAGGATTTCGCCCGCCGCCAGCCCTGGCTGGTCGCGGCCGGCGGCCTGGCCCTGGGCTTCGCCGCCTCGCGATTCCTGAAGGCGTCCAGCAGCCGCCGCTACCAGTCCAGCCTGGGTGACTACGGCGACGGAGGCTACGGCCGGACCTACACCAGCCCCTACGACACCAGGACGGCATACGGGACCGGGACGCGCTACGAGACCGACCTGCCCTACGCGCCCTCCACCACCCCGGCCACGGGCACGCCGGCGGTCGGCACCTACGACCCGGACCCGGTCCAGGGCGAGCCGCTGCGCGACGCCTACGACGAGCGGAGGTCGTGATGGCCTCCCACGACCCGGGGGTCGGGGACGTGCGCGACCGGTCCCTGCCCGAGCTGCTCAAACAGCTCTCCCAGGAGACCACCCAGCTGGTCCACCAGGAGCTCGAGCTGGCCAAGGCCGAGCTCCAGCAGAAGGGCAAGGAGGCCGGGGCCGGGGCGGGCATGTTCGGCGGGGCCGGGGCCCTCGGGCTGGCCGCCCTCGGCGCCCTCACCGCCTGCTTCATCCTCGCCCTGAACGCGGTCATGCCGGCCTGGCTGGCCGCCCTGATCGTGGCCGTGGTGTACGGGATCATCGCCTTCGTCCTGGTCAAGCAGGGCCAGGCCAGGGTGAAGCGAGCCGTCCCGCCGATCCCCGAGCAGACCATCGAGACCGTGAAGGAGGACGTGGAATGGGCCAAGACCCAGATGCGATCCGACAGGACATAGAGCAGACCCGAGCCGAGATGAGCGAGACCGTCGAGGCCATCGGCTACAAGGCCGACGTGCCCTCCCGAGCCAAGGACGCGGTGAGCGAGAAGGTGGAGAACGTCAAGTCCGCGGTGTCCGGCACCGCCACCCGGGCCAAGGAGGCCGTGACCGGAGCGACCGACCGGGCCGGCGACGCCACCCCGAGCAGGGGAGAGGTCAAGCAGGCCGGCCGGCAGGCCGTCGGCCTGGCCAAGGAGAACCCGCTCGGGCTGGCCATCGGGGCGGTCGCCGTCGGCTTCCTGGCCGGCCTGGCCGTCCCCTCCACCCGGGTCGAGGACGAGCGTCTTGGGCCCGTGGCCGACCAGGTCAAGGAGAAGGTCAGGGAGACCGGCCAGGAGGCCGTGGACCGCGGCAAGCAGGTCGCCCAGGACGTGGCCAGCACGGCCGCCGACACCGCCAGGTCCAGCGCCCAGGGCCACGGCCAGCAGCTGGCCGAGAGCGCCAGAGAGGGCGCCCAGGACGTCAGGTCCCAGGCGGGCGGCTCCTCGCCGGGCACGGGACTGTAGAGGAGCGGCATGTCCCAAGCCAGCGACGCCCAGGCGGCCGGCAGGGAGGCCGAGCGCCCCAGCGAGATCCCGCCCCGGGGATGGTTCGCCGTCCTCAAGCGGGTCAAGGCTGAGGTGAAGGAGGACAACGTCCCCCTGCTGGCCGCCGGCGTCGCCTTCTACGCCATGCTGGCCATCTTCCCGGCGATCATCGCCGTGGTCACGGTCTACGGCATGGTCGCCGACCCGGCCCAGGTCCAGTCCCAGGTGAACGAGCTCGCCAAGAGCCTGCCCGCCGGCGCCGACCAGCTGCTCATCCAGCAGCTGACGAACGTCGTCAACGCCGGCCGCCAGAGCCTCTCGATCGGGCTCGCGCTCAGCCTCCTGGCCGTGCTGTGGAGCGTCTCCAGCGGCGTCCAGGGGCTGATCAAGAGCCTGAACGTGATCTACGACGAGCGCGAGAGCCGCGGCTTCGTCAAGCTCCGCGGCCTGTCGCTGCTGCTGACCCTGGGGGCGATCGTGGTCGCGGTGATCGCCCTGGCCCTGATCGCGGTGTTCCCCAACTTCGTGGAGTCCCTCGGCCTCGGGCAGGCGGGCGAGCTGGCCGCGTCCATCGGCCGCTGGGTCTTCCTGGCCGCGCTGGTGCTGGTCGCCCTGGCCGTGCTCTACCGGCTCGCCCCCGACCGGGCCAACCCGCGCTGGCGCTGGGTGAGCTGGGGCGCGGTGGTGGCGCTGGCGCTGTGGCTGCTAGGCTCCGTCGGGTTCAGTTGGTACGTCGACAACTTCGGCAAGTACAACCAGACCTACGGCGCCCTGGCCGCGGTGATCATCTTGCTCCTCTGGCTCTTCCTGTCCGCGTTCGCGATCCTGCTCGGCGCCGAGCTCGACGCCGAGACCGAGCGGCAGACGGCCAGGGACACCACCACCGGGCCGGAGCGGCCGCTGGGGGAGCGCGATGCCGAGGTCGCCGACACCCTCGGCGAAAGCCCGCCGCGCCGGTGACGGCGCCGCTGGTCGCGATCCCCACCTACCACCTGGGCCCCGGGAAGGTCGGGAACTGGGAGGGCGCCTACGCCCTGCCCGAGCCGTACGTGGCCGCGCTGCGGGCCGCCGGGGCCCGGGTCGCGCTGCTCCCGCCGGGCTCGCCCGGCGGGGCCGAGGAGCTGCTGGGGCGCGTCGACGGGCTGCTGCTGGCCGGCGGCGGGGACATCGAGCCGGCCCGCTACGGGGCGAGCGACCACCCGACCCAGTACGGGACCGACCCCGACCGCGACGAGCTGGAGCTGGAGCTGGCCACGACGGCGGTCCGGATGGGGATGCCGACCCTCGGCATCTGCCGCGGCACGCAGCTGCTCAACGTGGCCTTCGGCGGCACCCTGGTCCAGCACCTCCCCGACGGCGACGGCGACGGCCGGGTCGTCCACCGCGACGAGGCCAAGCCGGCCATGCACGGCGTCGAGGTGGAGGGGGGCAGCCGCCTGGCCGAGGCCCTGGGCCAGCTCCAGGCCCAGTGCCGCTCCCACCACCACCAAGGCCTCGACCGGATCGGCGACGGCTTCCGGCCGGTCGCCTGGGCGCCGGACGGGCTGGTCGAGGGGATCGAGCGCGACCAGGGCTGGACGGTCGGCGTGCTCTGGCACCCCGAGAGCACCGCCGCCGCCGACCCGGTCCAGCACCGGCTGCTGGCCGCCTTCGTGGACATGGCGTCCCGGCGTGGACACGCGTTTTGGCGGCGAAGCTGGGAGCCGGTAGGGTTTGGCGGACCCGGGAGCGCCGTTGGGTGAACCGGGTCGGCCGGTCCACGCGAACCTCACGGTGAGATGCTGTTCTCCAATCTGCTGGTCGCGATCGCCCTCACGGTGCTGTTCCCGCTGGGGCTGATGGGCTTGCTGGCCGCCGGCGAGTGGCTGGAGCGCCGCACCCTGGCCACCGAGGAGGTCCTGCCCCGGCGGCTGCGCCGTATGGACGCCCAACCGCCCGAGGAGGTCGAGGCGATGGTGCTGGAGGAGACCGCCCACGTGGTCGCCCAGTACTGGTCGGCCACCGGCCGCCCGGCCTCGGCCCAGAGCAACGGCGACGGGCCCGCGCCCGTCACCCGCAACGGCAGCGGCGGCCGCCACCTGCGCCGCCCCGCCCAGGGTCGCGGCGGCCGCCACGCGCGCCGCCGCTAGCTCGTATCGTTGACGCATGAGGTTGCGCGCGTCAGCGGCCTTCGTGGCCGGGGTGGCCGCGACGGTGGTGGCCACGGCCATCTTCGGGCTCGTCCACCTGGTCCAGGCCAGCTTCCCGTTCCCGCCTCTGGGGCTGGCCCAGCGGCTACTGCGGCTGATCCCCGGCCCGCTGGCCGTGTACTTCATCGATCTGCTGGGCCACTGGGCGCTGCGGCTGTTCGCGGTCGGCTTCACCCTCGGCAGCATCCTGGCCGGCGGGGCCGCGGCCGTGCTGGTGGCCAGGGCCACCCATCGGACCCGGGCGATCTGGCTGGCCGCGGGCGCGCTCGGGGTGGCCGCCCTTGGCGGCTACAGGGGGCAGCCGGGAGCGCCGTCGCTGCTGGTCTACGGGGCGGTGGTGGCCGTGGCGGCGGTCGTCTGGGTCAGCGTCCTGCGGGGCGCGCTCGGCCGCCTGGAGGCCGACCCGGTCCCGGCCCCGGCCAGCGGGCTGGGCCGGACCCGGCGGGAGCTGCTGCGGGCGGCCGTCGGGGCGGCCGGGCTGCTGGCCACCGGGCTGCTGGCCCGCCGGCTCACCGGCGGCATCGGCGACGCTGGCGGGCAGCCCCTGGCCCGCCCGGCCGGCGCGGCCGCGGTCCGCCCGCCGCCACCCCCGGCGGCCGGCGACGACCCGGCCGCCTGGGACATCCCCGGCCTCACCGCCGAGGTCACGCCCAACCGGCTCCACTACACCGTCGACGAGTCGATCATCGACCCGGTCGTCGACCGGGGCTCCTGGCGGCTGCGGATCGACGGCCTGGTCGGCCGCCCGGCCAGCTTCAGCTACGACGAGCTGCTGAGCATGCCGGCGATCGAGCAGTACGTGACCCTCCAGTGCATCTCCAACCTGGTCGGCGGGGACCTGGTGGGCACGGCCAAGTGGACCGGGGTGCCGCTGCGCCGGGTCCTGGAGCGGGCCGGCGGGGCCGGGCCGGGGGCGGTGCGGGTGGTGTTCCACGCCGTCGGCGGCTACACGGACTCCCTGCCGCTGGCCAAGGCGCTGGAGCCGACCACCGTGGTCGCCTACGGCATGAACGACCGCAGCCTGCCCCGCGCCCACGGGTTCCCGGCCCGGATCATCGCCCCCGGCATCTACGGCATGAAGAACGTCAAGTGGCTGGAGCGCATCGAGGTGGTCGACTACGACTACCAGGGCTACTGGCAGCGCTCGGACGGCTGGGACAACATCGCCGAGATCAAGACGGCCAGCCGCATCGACGTCCCCCGGGAGCTGACCGCGGTCTCCGGGGTGGTCGCCGGCCTGGCCTGGGCCGGGGACCGGGGCATCCGCCGGGTCGAGGTGTCGCTCGACGGCGGCGCCACCTGGGTCCCGGCCACCCTCCGGCGCCAGCTGGCCCGGGCCGCCTGGCGCCAGTGGCGCCTGCCCCTGCCCGCCGGCGCCCAGGGCCACCGCAGCCTCGAGGTCCGCGCCGTCGACGGCCGCGCCGACCTCCAGACGGCCGGGCAGGCGCCCCCGCACCCCTCGGGGGCCAGCGGTTACCACCAGGTCGACGTGGTATCCAGCTAGGCGCGGGAATGCCCGCCAGCGTGGCTCGGTTGCACCCTCCGGAGGGACACGGAACCGTTCGAGCTACGGAGGTCTGAGGGTGCGCTATCCTGCCCCGGTGGCGACTCTTGTCCCGATGCCACAGTTCCTTGGAGTGGAGGACCTCCTGGTACAGCCAACAAGCTCGGCTTCGGATCTCGGCGGCGAGATCATCCCGGCCGCGCCCGACGGCGCCCGGGTCCCCGCCGACGAGACCGAGGAGGAGCGCCGCCAGCGGTTCTCCGACTCGGCCATCCCGCTGCTCGACACCATCTACGCCGGCGCGCTGCGCCTGACCCGCAACCCGGCCGACGCCGAGGACCTGGTCCAGGAGACGTTCCTGCGCGCCTACAACGCCTTCCACCAGTTCGAGCCGGGGACCAACCTGAAGGCGTGGCTGTACCGCATCCTCACCAACGCCTACATCAACGCCTACCGCAAGCAGCAGCGCAACCCGCAGTCGGTGCCGACCGAGGACGTCGACGACTTCTCGCTGTACCAGCGGATCGCCAACGCCAACCCGTCGGGCGCCGAGACGCCCGAGGAGCTGCTGCTCGACCAGATCCCCGAGGAGGAGGTCCGCCAGGCCCTCGACGCCCTGCCCGAGCAGTTCCGCATGGCGGTGCTGCTGGCCGACGTCGAGGGCTTCTCCTACAAGGAGATCGCCGACATCATGGGGACCTCCATCGGGACCGTGATGTCGCGCCTGCACCGCGGCCGGCGCCAGCTCCAGCGGAGGCTGTGGGAGTTCGCCGCCGACCGCGGGCTGCTCGAGGAGGGACAGGAATGGGTTCGCCCGAAGTAGGCGGCGACGCCGGCGCCTGCCGGGACTGCCACGACGTGCTGGGGTTCGTCTGGCTCTACCTGGACCACGAGGCCCCGCCCACCACCTGCGCCGAGCTCGAGGCCCACCTGGCCGAGTGCCAGAGCTGCCAGCGGGCGGTCCGCTTCGACCGGCGCTTCAAGCAGCTGGTCCGGCGCTGCGCCGACCCGCCCGAGCCGGTGCCGACCACCGTGGTCGAGTCGCTGCGGATCCGGGTCGAGCGGACGATTCTGCGGGGGAACAGCTCGCCGTCGTGAAACCGTCTTTATGTCCACCGGCGTATAGATGGTGGCGGAAGGACGGTGAAGCACACGATGCGCTCCGACAACGTGAAGGGCCACCGGCCCGGCAGCGACCCGCAGCCTTCCAAGGTCGAGCGGGTCGGCCGCATCTGCCGGGAGCAGGACTGTGACACGCGCCTGTCGATCTACAACAAGACCGGCATGTGCTGGCAGCACCAGCCCCTGATCTTCCCCAACTACCGGGGCAAGCGGCTGGCCAACCCTAGCCACTAACCACGCCGCGAAGCGGCCGGCCCGTCCCCGGGCCGGCCGCTCGACGTCTGCTCAGCCGCTCTTCGACTTCTGGAAGATGTCGTCGATCTCGCCGATGAGGTCCAGCAGCTTCTGCTGGTCGGCCGGGTCGACCGAGTGCTTGGCCTGGCCGGCCGCCTTGGTCGCCTGCCAGAACAGGTCGTGCAGGTTGGGGAACTGCTCGAGGTGCTGGGGCTTGAAGTAGTCGGTCCAGAGCACCCACAGATGATGC
>Ga0126306_10000132_pt1 | contig 26429 bp, 26 predicted proteins | sample Plot27_FD_92592 | JGI IMG/M metagenome (GOLD analysis project Ga0126306, IMG submission 92592) | Serpentine soil microbial communities from UC McLaughlin Reserve, CA, USA - Plot27 | ecosystem: Environmental > Terrestrial > Soil > Grasslands | place: USA: UC McLaughlin Reserve, Lake County... | reverse complement strand
GCTACCACGGCATCGCCGATGTGCTGGTCGTCGGGCAGTCGACCATCAGCTTCGTGACCAACACCGTGCCGCCCGGGGTGACGCCGGGCGTCGCGCAGGACGTGGTCGAATTCCCCTACAACGACCCTGACGGCGCCGAGGAGGTCATCGAGCGCGAGAAGGACAACCTGGCCGCAGTCATCATCGAGCCGATCATGGGGGCGGCCGGCATGGTGCCCGCCACCAAGGAGTTCCTGCACCGCCTGCGCGCGGTGACCGAACGCCACGGGATCGTCCTCATCTTCGACGAGGTCGTGACCTTCCCGATCGCCTACGGCGGCGCGCAGGCGCACTTCGACGTGATGCCGGACCTCACCACCATGAGCAAGGCAATCGGCGGCGGACTCCCCCAAGCGATCCTGGGCGGCCGCGCCGAGCTCATGGAACTGCTCGACCCGGAGCGCCACGGCGGCAGCGCTCCGGTCACCGCCGCCTCGACGTTCGGCGGCAACGTCACCGCGCTCGCGGCCGGTATCGCCTGCCTCGAGCAGCTCACGCCGGCAGCGCACGAGCGCGTCCAAGGCCTGAGCGAGCGCGCCCGCGACGGCATCGACGCACTCGGCGAGAAGTACGGCATCCCGCTGCACGCCACCGGCTTCGGCCACATCTTCGCCATGCACTGGGCGCCCGAGCGCGTCGTGGACTATCGGACCCGCATGCGAGACGACAGCGAGAAGATCGTCAACCTCGGCATCGCCCTGATGAACCGCGGGTGCTACCACTTCTCCTTCGGCTCGTTCCTGATCTCGACGACCCACACCGAGGACGACATGGACTACCTCGTCGACGCCATCGACGAGTCCCTCCATGCCCTCGAGTACGTCTAGCCGGGTCCGCGGAGCCTGTCGGTGACCATGTCGAGCACTGAAGCCGTCGGTCGTTCGGACGCCGGTTCCCGACGCGAATCCATGCGAGCCGTTCGGCTCGTCGAGTGGCAGGCGCAGCCGGAGGTCCGTGAGGTCCCCGTGCCGGTCCCAGGACCGGGCGAGGTCCTCGTCAGGGTGACCGCAGCCGGGCTCTGTCATTCGGACGTCCACCTGCTGGAGTGGCCTGAAGGCACGCTCCAGTACCGGTTGCCGTTCACCCTCGGTCACGAGACCGCGGGCGTCGTCGCCGGTCTCGGCCCCGGAGCGGAGGGATTCGCGGAAGGCGATGCCGTGCTGGTCTACGGGTGCTGGGGCTGCGAGCGCTGCAGGCACTGCCTGTCCGGCGAGATGAACCTCTGCGAGAACGCAGAGCGGCGTGGAGGCGTCGGCGGCGGGTTCGGACACGACGGCGGGCTGGCGGAGTACATGCTGGTGCCCTCGGCGCGATACCTGATCCCCATCGGGGATCTCGATCCGGTGCAGGCGGCGCCGCTCACGGATGCGGCGCTGTCGCCGTACCGGGCGATCAAGGCGCGGTTGCCGACGCTGACGCCGGGGACGACGACCGTCGTCATCGGCATCGGCGGACTCGGCCATGCCGCGATCCGTCTCCTCGAGGCACTCACGCCGACGCGCATCGTCGCCATCGTGGGATCCCGAGCCGATGCGGTCGAGCGCGCACTGGCCCTGGGGGCGCACGCGGCGTTCCGCTCGGAGGGCCTCGACCTCGACGCCGTCCGTGCCGAGACCGGATCCGCCGGAGGCGCGGCGCTGGTGCTCGACATCGTGGGCACGGACGAAACCATGAGGATCGCTGCCGGCCTCCTCGCCGTCGGCGGGCACGCAACATTGCTGGGCATCGCCGGCGGCAGCTTCCCGATGAGCTTCGGCAGCGTCCCCCTCGAGTGCTCCGTCAGCATGAACTGCTGGGGCAGCCTTCCCGAGCTCAACGAGGTGGTGGCCCTGGCGCGCGCAGGGCAACTCCACATCGACGTCGAAACGGTCGAGCTCGACGACGCGATCTCGGCGCTGCGGCGGCTGGCCGAGGGCAAGGTCAACGGTCGGGTCGTCGTCGTCCCGCAGGACCGCGGCGTTCCCGTTCCCGGGCGGAAGTAGTGCTTGCGGTCCGCCAGCTCCAGTGGCAGAGCCGGCCCGAGCTCGTCGAGCTGCCGAGTCCCCGGCCCGGGCCCGGCGAGGTGCTGCTGAAGGTCGAGGCGGCCGGCCTCTGCCACACCGATCTGCACCTCATGGAATGGGCGGAGGGCACGATGCCCTACGACCTGCCCTTCACGCTCGGGCACGAGACCGCCGGCACGGTCGCTGCACTGGGTCCGGGAGCCTCGGGAGTCCGTGAGGGGGATCGGGTGCTCGTGTACTCGAGGTGGGGATGCGGCGTCTGCTGGCACTGCCTGCAGGGCCGCGACAACGTCTGCGAGCGACCGGTCGCCGAAGCGCGCGCACACGGCGCCGGACTCGGCCGCGACGGGGGCCTGGCGGAGTACATGATCGTGCCTTCGGTGCGCCACCTCGTGCCGATCGGCGACATGGATCCGGTAATGGCCGCGCCGCTTGCGGACGCCGGCCTCACGCCGTATCACGCGATCAAGCGGTACCAGGACCTGCTGCGACCGAACGCCTCCGCCGTGGTCATCGGCGTCGGCGGGCTCGGTCACATGGCCGTGCAGATGCTCCGAGCCCTGAGCGCGGTCCGAGTGGTCGCGGTCGACATGCGCGAGGAGGCGCTGCAGATCGCCCGTGATGCAGGCGCTCACGCCGTCCTGTCCGCCCGCGACCTCACGCCGGAGGCACTGCGGGCCGAAACCGGCCGTGGGGGTGCAGCGCTGGTAATCGACTGCGTCGCCGCGGACGCCACTCTCTCGCTGGCGGCCGGCGTGGTCGCGATGGCGGGCGCCATCCAATACGTCGGACGCGGTGGAGGCACGCTGCCCGTGGCGGCGTACGGGCTCCCGTTCGACTGCTCCGTCACCGTCACGACGTGGGGAAGCGTCCCGGAGCTCACGGAGGTGGTCGGACTCGCGCGCTCTGGGGCGATCCATTCGGAGGTGGAGCGGTTCTGCCTGGCGGATGCCATCGACGCCTACGCCCGCTTGGACGAAGGACACGTGCTCGGCCGCGCGGTCATCGTTCCCGATTGAGATCAGCCGCCTGGGGGAGGAGTGGATCGCAACGCCCAGCCCGTCACGGCCCTCGATGGCGTCGCCCTCGTCACCGGCGGCGGCCGCGGCATCGGCGCCGCCATCGCACGCGGCCTCGCGGCGGCCGGCATGCGGGTCGTCGTCACCGGCCGGACCGCCGGCCCCCTAGAGGCGCTGGCGAGCGAGGTCGACGGTGAGGCGCTCGTCGGCGATGTGTCGAGCGCCGACGACGTCCGCCGCTGGTTCGACGCGGTGGGCGGTGTCGACCTGCTCGTCAACAACGCCGGTCTCCTCGGGCCACAGGAGGTCGAGTGGGAGGCGAACCCGCAGGCGTGGTGGCGGACGTTCGAGGTCAACGTGCGCGGCCCGTTCCTGTGCTGCCGGGAGGCGGTACCGCGCATGGCCGCTGCCGGCGGGGGGAGGATCATCAACGTCACCAGCGGCGCCGCCTACATGTCGGGGGGGCCGTCCGACGGCGCTTACGGGCCCAGCAAGGCCGCGCTGCACCGGTACTCGGAGATCCTCGCCACTCAGGCGCAGCCGCTCGGCGTGCACGTCTTCTCGATCTCCCCGGGCCTGATCCGCACCGGCATGAACTCGGGGTTCTTCGGCGACGACGCCCCGTGGGCGTCGCCGGAGGTCCCGGCGGCGCTCGTCCGGCTCCTCGCCTCCGGGCGGGCGGACGCGCTCGCCGGCCGGTTCCTGCACGCGACGCTGGACGACGTCGAGGACCTGATCCGGCGGGCGGACCAGGTCGAAGCCGAAGATCTCAACGCGATCCGGCTGCGCCGCTGAGGCCGGGACGCGACCGATTCCGCGATGCGCGATGACGCTGCCGCGGGCGCCGGCGGCGGGCGGGCTGTCGTGGACCTGCTCGCGGTCGCTCAGTCGCCCGGTGTCGTCCGCCGCGTCATGGCTCCGGGTACTCGTACTCGGGGACGGCCATGACGAAGCCGGGCGGCGCGTGTGCGAGCTCGAGGATGAAGCCCAGGTCCTCCGTCGTGTCGACGTATCTCGCCACGAGCCGTGGGCTCTCCTCGGTCCCGCCGGCGAACCGTGCGTGCATCACGCTGGACAGCCCGAGTCCTTCGAGGTGACCGACGGCCCGGTCGTAGTCCGCGACGTCGAGCCGGACGTGGTGGATGTGATCGGCGCCGCCGTGGCGCTCGAGGGACGGCGTGTACGGGTTCTCGCCCTCGAGCGGCTGGATGATCTCGACGCGGAAGTGCGGACCTACCTGGGCCAGAGCCGCCCGCATCCCGAACTCGGTCGGCGTGCCCTCGAGCTCGGCGGACACCGTCGACGGGTCGTAGTTGTACACGCGCCACGGGCCAACGCCATACCGGTCCCACCAGATGCGCACTGCCCGGTCGAGGTCACGGCTGACGATGCAGATGTGGTTGCCGCCGGTGAACAGCTCGTCGGGCACGCGTTCCTCCTCTCTCCTGGGTGGGCGGAACGGGGAAAAGCTATATCCTGAACTGATGTCATGTCAAGGTGACGGGATTGATCGGAGCCGCGTCGGCGCCCTGATCGGCCGAGAGGAGCGCCGGCTCGCCGAGACGACTCCGGCCTCCTGCGCGATGTTCGCGCGCGCACGCGAGGTGCTGGTCGGCGGCGTCGCCTCGAGCTACCAGCGCGGCGACCTTTGGCCGCTCTACCTGACGCACGGCGAGGGACCGGCCGTGTGGGATCTCGACGGGACGCGGCGCGTCGACTACCACAGCGGGTTCGGCGCCATGGTGCAGGGCCATGCGAATCCGACCATCGGACGCGCGCTGCAGCGGCGCTACGGGCTCGGCACCCACTTTGCGGCGCCGACCGAGGACGCCGTCGTGGTGGCCGAGGAGCTCGGCCGGCGCTGGGGCCTGCCGCGGTGGCGCTACACGAACTCCGGTTCCGAGTCGACCATGGACGCGATCCGGATCGCGCGCGGGGTGACGGGGCGCGACGTCGTCATGAAGGTCCTCGGCTCCTACCACGGGCACCACGACGCGGTGATGATCGCCGTCGGCGGCGGCGACTCCGACGATCCCAACGACCTCCCGTCCGTGCCGTCCGGCGCCGGGATCCCGGCAGCCGTCGTCGACCTCACCGTCGCCGTTCCCTTCAACGACGCCGAGGCGATGGAGCGGCGCATCGTGCGACTGGACGGCGACGGGCGCAAGCCGGCCTGCGTCATCGTGGAGCCCGCGATGATGCTCGGGCTCGTCCTGCCCGAGCCCGGCTACCTGGAGGCCGTGCGCGACATCACCCGCCGCCACGGGATCGTCCTGATCTTCGACGAGGTCAAGACCGGGCTCACGATCGCCGCCGGCGGAGCGGTCGAGCGCTTCGGCGTCACGCCCGATCTCGTCACGCTGGCGAAGGCGCTCGGCGGCGGACTGCCCTCGGGCGCGATCGGAGGCACCGAGGAGGTGATGTCCGTGGTCGAGGACGGCACGGTCGTCCAGGTCGGGACCTACAACGGCAACGCCCTGGGCATGGCGGCGGCCCGCGCCAACCTGCTCGAGGTGCTTACCCCGGAGGCCTACGAGCGGCTCGAGCACCTCGGTGCCCGGATGGTGGCCGGCTGCAGCGCGGTGCTCGAGAGAGAGGGCCTGCCCGGCTACGCGCTCGCGGCCGGCGGGCGCGGCTGCGTCACCTTCTCGCCGGTTCGCATCCGCGACTACGCGACGATGCGCGCCCACCAGGACGCCGATCTCCTGCGGCTCACGTGGCTCAACGCCACGAATCGCGGCCTCTACCTCACCCCCGCGCGCCCTGAGCAATGGACGCTGTCCGTCGCCCACACGGACGAGGACGTCGACGCCTATGTGGACGCATTCGAACACCTTGCGCGCGACGTCTCCGGCTGATCATCACCGCCGTCTGAGCCCTGAACGCACGACGCCGGCCCCGCCCGCAGGGCGGGGCCGGCGTCGTGCTCCTGGAAAGGTCAGCTCAGCTGGACTGCTTCCCCCAGATCTTGGCCCACTGGGCCTTGTAGTCCTCGACGAGCGGGATCACGGCGCCGCCGTCGGCCGGCACGGCGTCCGAGGTCATGAGCCAGATGTCCGGCAGCGGGTCCTCGTCCACCGCGACGCCTGCCCACTTGCGGGCCAGCGCATCGAGCATGTTGTAGTCGTAGCTGTAGAGCGCCGCCGGGGTGATCGCCAGCCACGGGTCGCCCTGGCTGAGCTCCTGGTGGATGACCTCGTTGCCACCCTGCTCCGAGATCTTGACCTTGTCACCGAGCCCGGCTGCCTGTAGCGCAGGCTTCACACCGGGCGCGAGGGCGCCCTCGACCAGGAACACGTAGTTGACGTCGGGATGGCTGCGCAGGTACGACACGATGCGGTCCGGCACGTCCTTGCCGATCGCGGTCAGCGGGATGTCGATCGTGTCGTGCTTGCAGTCAGGGCACAGCTCCTCCAACGTCGACTTGAAGACCTTCCCGACCTCCTCGAGGATCGCGAACGCCGTGAGGTCGGCGATGAGCACGTTCGCCTTACCGCCGCTGTCGACGACCATCTTCGCGGCGTGCATCTCGCCGACCCTCCCGCCCTGCTCGGGCGTGCCCGTGTTCGCAAGGAACGACCCGGGCGGCGCGGTCGAGCAGCAGGTCACGAACTCGATGCCCGCCTCTTTCGCGTCGGCGAGTGGCTTGGCGATCTGGTCCTTGTCCGCAGCGGCCAGGATCACCGCGTCCGTGCCGTCGCGGATGGCCGCTTCGAAGGCGTTGTTGACCTTCTCGGGCGAGCCGTCGGTGTTGACGGTCTTCACGCTCCAGCCAAGCATCGCAGCACCCTCGGAGAGGATGGAGCCCTGAACCGCGCACGCCTCGACGCCGCAGCTGATGTAGGTGATCTTCTTCCCCGGCGGGATCGGCTTGTCGATCGGCTTCGTCTGACTGATCTGCGTCGGTCGCGTCTCCGCCTTCTCGACGATCTGCTTCGCCTGGTCGAGTTGGGCGGCTCCAGCGCTCGCGCTGCTACTGCCGCCGCTTTCGTCGTCGCCGCAGCCGGCCGCCGCCAGCATCATCGCGGCGACGGCGACCAGCACCGCGACGGCGCTGCGCCCGCGGACGGCCGCACCTCGTCCCGTTCCGTCGGGCATGGCGCGTCTTCCTCTGTGGGACATGTGCTCTGCTTCCTCCTCGGTGGTGTGAAAACGACGTGGTGACGGGCTCGGCTCGTCGCACGGAGCGCCGACGCGCTAGTCCTCGGTTGTGACTGGCGTTGAAGTTCCGACGCCCGGTTGGTCGGTGCCGGCCACTCCGCCGCCGTGGACGCCGCTGCCGCGACCGCGGACCGTGGCGCGACGCTGGATGCTCGTCACAGCGAGGGCCGCGATCAGGACGATCCCGACGAACATGGCCTGCGACCACTGCGGCGCGGCGGCAAGCGCGAGCCCCGTCGTGCCCGTGCCAAGCAGCAGTACGGCGATGATCGTGCCACCGGCGTTGAAGCGGCCGTTCTTGAGCTGCGTAGCGCCCAGGAACACCGCCGCGAACGCGGGCAGCAAGTACGGGGTCCCCGCGGTCGGCGAGCCGCTACCGAGCGTCGACGCCAGCACGATGCCGGCAGCGCCCGCCAGGCCACCCGAGATCAACAGCGACACGAAGCGCAGCTTGTTGACCGGCACGCCGGCAAGGCGCGATGCATCCGGGTTGAAGCCCGTCGCGTACAGCCGCCGGCCTGTCGCCGTGTGCTCGAGCAGATACCAGATGGCGACTGCCACGAGCGCGCAGTAGATGACCGGCAGCGTGATGCCGGCGATGTCGGTCTGGCCGATCTCCGCGAAGCCGCCCGAGAGCTCGACACCGCTGACGGTCGTGTCGTCGGTCACCATCGTGATCAGTGCCTGGATCAGCGACCCGGTGGCGAGCGTCCCGATGAACGAGTCGATCCTCGCGACGACTACGACGACGGCGTTGATCAAGCCGATGAGCAGCCCGGCTCCGAGCCCGACCAGCAGCGCAGGCACGAGCGCCATCCCGCCGACCATCAGCTCGGCGACGATTACGCCGCACAGCGTCATCACATACGCGAACGACAGGTCGAAGACCCGCGCCGCGAGCGGGATCGTGATCGCCAGCGCCGCCAGGCCGGTGATCGCGTTCGTGTTGAGGATCTGCTTGGCCGTGTCGAGCGTCGGGAACGTTTCCGGAACCCAGACGGAGAAGACGATCACGATCGCGATCCAGACGTAGACCGCTCCGACCTTGTCGAACGCCATCGCCCCCGCGAGCCGCTTCGCAAGCGGCGGGCCTCCGGTCGGCGCCCTCCCCGCCTGCGGGGGCGTGGTCGTGAGCGCCCCACCCGATGATCCTGTTGTCATCAGTTCTCTCCCTCGATTGCGCTCACCAGCGCTTGCTGACTGAGTCCGTCGCCGTCCAGCTCCTGGGCGACCCTTCCGTTTCGCAACACCACGACCCGAGTGCACATGGCGAGCAGATCGCCCTCGTCCGACGACGAGACGATCACCGTCAGGCCCTCCCTCGCTAGCCGTGCAATGAGGTCGTAGATCGACACGCGGGTGCCGATGTCGACGCCCGCCGTCGGCTCGCAGAGGACGAGGATGTCGGGCTCGCTCACGAGGCAGCGAGCCACCAGCACCTTCTGCTGGTTGCCCCCGCTCAGGGTCGATATCAGAGCACCGGGGCTCTCGGCCTTGATCTCGAGCCGGTCGCTCCACTCTTCGACGGCCTTGGCCTCCTCGCGCTTTCCGAGCTTGCCTCGTCGCCCGAGTCGATCGAGGATCGACAGCGACAGGTTCTCGCTCACCGCGAACTCGAAGATCACGCCCTCGCGCTGGCGATCCGCCGGCACCAGCGGGATGTTCAGCTTGTCGGCTTCGGTGATGTCCCGCCACTCGCTCGACTCCTGCGGGAGGCGAAGCTCGCCTGTGACCTTGTCGCCGCGCGGCGCATGGCCGGTGAGCACGTACGGCAGCTCGAGCACGCCGGCCCCGGCGAGCCCCGCGATGCCGAGAATCTCTCCCTTGTGGATCTGCAAGTCCACGCCGCGCAGCCACCTTCCGGCCACGTTCCGCGTCTCCAGCACGACCGGTGCCTCCGGCTTCCCGGCGACCGGCGCGCGATAGTCCGGGTCCACGTCCTCCCCGACCATGAGTCCGGCAAGAGCGCGCGGATCGATCTCGGCGATGTCCTTGGTCGCCACGAGCTTGCCGCCGCGCAGGATCGTCACCCGGTCGGCGAGCTCGAAGATCTCGTCCATCCGGTGCGACACGTAGAGGATCGCCGTGCCCGCGTTGCGGACCTCCTCGACGACCGCGAATAGCCGCTCGACCTCGTCGTGAGGGAGCACGGCCGTCGGCTCGTCGAGCACGAGGAGCCCGCCGCCGCCGTGCCAGCCCTGGAGAGCGGCCGCGATCGCGACGACGGTGCGCTCCACGGGTGTCGCCGCCGCGAGCGGCTGGTGGATGTCGATGTGCACCTCGAAGCGCTCGAGCATCCGATGCGTCTCCTTCTCCTGCTCGCGCCAGAGAACCCGGCCGCCGAACCCCTTGGCGAAGCCCCCGTGCAGCGCCAGGTTGTCCTGGGCGCTCAGCTCGAGCACCAGTCCCAGGTCCTGGTGCACGAACCGCAGGCCGTCCGGCACCGCGTGCCCGATGTTGAACGACTCTCCGTCGAGCTCGGCGGAGTCTCCCCCATCGGGCTGGTGGTAGCCCGCCAAGCACTTGATCACCGTCGACTTGCCGGAGCCGTTCTGGCCCATCAACGCGTGGATCTCTCCCGCGCGGACGTCGATCGAGACGTTCTGCAGCGCGCGCGTGGCGCCGAACGTCTTCGAGAGGCTGAACACGCGAAGCGCGTACTCGCCCGCAGTTGCGGCGTCACCGCCGTTGCGCGCGGCGGCCCCAAGGGGTCGCGCGGCGCGCGGTTCATTCGTTACGAAATCGCCCATTTCCCCGTTCCCGCCGCCCACGAGCGGCCAAGCTCTCTCCTCAACTGACTTCAGGTGAGGACTATAAGGGCGCCTTCACCGAATTGCAAGCAGAATTGATCTGACGTTGCTTCAGGACGGTCAACGCATCGGACGCGCCGCGCAGAGCGCCGGCACCGCTCCCGCGATTCAGCGCCCGCCGGGCGCCGCGATCGTTCGCGACCACAACAAGGGCGCATGGCCCGTGTTGAGCGGCCTGGCGGAGAGGACTGGCCGGGACCGGTTGCTCTTCCCGTGAGGGGGAGGAGAGAGGGGCCTCACGGGTCGACCCACGCGGTGTGTACGGTCCCGGCCAGCCGTTATGATGACATGAATTCAGTTTGTCTCAAGTCTGGGTTGCGCGTACCCACCGCAGAGTCCCGGCCGGCCAGGCTGTCCGACGCGTAGCGCTCGTCCTCGGCCCAAGCGAAGCGCCCACCGGGAATCTGGCCGGCGTGACGAAGGCCCGGCGGCCGACTCGGCCGCCGGGCGTGGAACCGCTCGCGTCCTAGACCGGCGACGCGACGCGAGTCGCGGACGCGACCGCCTCGCTCGGCAGCTCGGTGTCGGGGTCGACCGAGATGGTCCTGGGCCGCAGGTACTCCTCGATCGCCTCCGGACCGTGCTCGCGGCCGATCCCGGACTCCTTGAAGCCACCGAACGGGGAGTTGAAGTCCGCGGCGAAGGTGTTGACCGAGAAGGTCCCAGTGCGGACGCGGCGGGCGATCTCGAACCCGTGCCCGGTGTCGCTCGTGAAGACGCAGCCGGCCAGGCCGTACTTGCTGTCGTTGGCGATCCGCACGGCGTCGTCCTCGTCGTCGAACGGGATCAGCACGACGACCGGGCCGAAGATCTCCTCCTGAGCGACCGTCATGTCGTTGCTCACGTTCGTGAGCAGCGTCGGCTCCACGTAGTAGCCATCCTCGAGGCCCTGGGGAGCCTTGCCGCCGGTCGCAACCGTCGCACCCTCCTCGACTCCCTTGCGGATGTAGCCGAGCACGCGCTCCTGGTGCTGCTTGGAGACCACGGGCCCGATGACGGTGTCCTGCTCGAACGGGTCGCCGACCTTGAGGGAGGAGAACGCGTCGGTCAGCTTCGACGCGATCTCGTCGTAGCGCGACCGGGGCGCCAGGAACCGGCTCATGCACACGCAGCTCTGACCCTGGCTGGTTCCGACGCTGATGCCGACGAGCGTGGGCAGGATCGCGTCGACGTCCGCGGCCTCGAGGATGATGGCGGCGGACTTGCCGCCGAGCTCGAGCACGCAAGGCTTGACCTGCTCGGCGCAGGCCTTGCCGATCAGCTTGCCGACCGTGGTTGATCCGGTGAAGCTCACCATGTCGACGTCGGGATGCTTCACGAGGTGCTCCGACGCCTCCGGTCCTGCGGCGATGATGTTGATGACCCCGGGCGGGAAGCCCGCCTCGGAGATCAGGTCGCCGAGCGCGAAGATCGCCAGCGGGTCGGGATCCGGCACCTTTACGATCACGGTGCAGCCCGCCATGAGCGCGGGCCCCGCCTTCTGGCCGACGCACGGGAACGCGAAGTTGTACGCGCACAGGACCGCCACCACGCCGACCGGCTCCTTGACGACCAGGCTCTTGCTGGCGAACTTCACGATGCCGGCGCCGGCGCCGCCTGCGAGCGGCGAGAGGTCGGCCTCCCGCACCTCCGCGAAGCGGGTGTTGCGTCCGACCGCGGCGGCGTAGTTCCAGTGCAGGGTGGGCGCGACCGAGTGATAGAAGTCGGCCAGTGCGTACGTACAGCCGAGCTCCTCGACGATCAGGTCGCGGAACTCCGGCCTGTGCTCGAGGATCAGCGACCCCAGCCGCTCGAGCAGCTCCGCGCGCTCCTCGACCGGGCGGTGTCGCCAGTCGGTCTCCCAGAACGCCTTGCGAGCGGCGTCGACCGCGCGGTCGACATCAGCGTTCGAGGCCTTCGGCACATAGCCGATGGGCTGGCCGGAGCGCGGCGACAGCACCTCTAGCCGCTCCTGGGAATCCGGCTCCTGCCACTGGCCGTCGATGTACAGGCTCGGGTATTCGCGGGACAACATCAGAATGATTCTCCTCTCGCTGCGAACGCCGAGGACGAGCGGCCGCTTGACCTGACTTGAGTTCAATCAACAGTAGCTTGACCTGAACCGAAGTCAAGCGGGCCGGCCCGAGCGGCGGCCGCGACGGGCGCGACGGCGAAGGACAATCTCACCCCGCCGCTAACCCTTCTTGACCGTGTTGCCGGCGTCGATCGGAAGCGCGATGCCGGTGATGTATCGCGCGGCGTCCGAGCACAACCAGAGCACGGCCTCCGAGACATCGGCGGGCTCGATCCACGGGACATCGGGCAGGATGTTCAGGGCGGCGAACGGCTCGCGCACGTCGTCTTCCGTCGGGTTCTCGACGTCCGGCGCGAAGAGCTCGAACGTCGCGTCGTTCACGACGAGCGGCGTGTTCACCGTCGTGGGGCAGATCGCGTTGACCCGGATCCTGTGCGGCCCCAGCTCCTGCGCGAGCACCTTCATCAGGCCAATTACCCCGTGCTTCGCCGCGGTGTAGTGCGCGGTGTTCATGTAGCCGATCAACCCTGCTGTCGAGCTGGTCAGGATGATGCAGCCGCCCTCCCCCCGCTCGACCATCGAGGGCAGCGCCGCGCGCGCGGCGTTGAAAATGCCGGTGAGATTGATGTCGATCATGTCGTTCCACTGCTGCTCCGACATCTCCCAGCTGACGGCCCATGTGCCGATCCCGGCGTTGGCGCAGACGATGTCGATCCTGCCCAGCTCGGAGAGCCCGGCGTCGACGACGGATTGCACCTGCGAGCGGTCGCGCACGTCCGCCAGGCCCGTGACGGCGCGCCGGCCCTTGGCTTGGATCTCGGCGACCGTCTCGTCGAGGTCGTCGCGGCTCGCGAGTCTATAGGCCACTGTGTCGACCGCGTCGTCGCAGATGTCGAGCGCGATGATGTCGGCCCCTTCGCCGGCGAGCCGGACCGCGTGCGACCGTCCTTGGCCGCGGGCTGCGCCCGTGATGAACGCGACCTTCCCGTCGAGTGCTCCCATGTCCCGCCGCTCCTTGTCTTGCTGCACCGGTCCTACCCGGCGCCGCGTCCAGGCCTGAACTGACCGTAGCTTAAGTCGGCCTGATGCAACGGGGCAGGATCAACTTCTATAGGCTGAACTCAGGTCAGCGTAGGGGGATCATGAGCGACGCCGTCAAGGCCTCTGCGAGGTGGACATAGCCGGTATGGAGATGGGCCCGAAGGCTCTCGTCGGGATGCATGACCCACTGTGCGAACGCGGCCATCGAGGTGGCGGGCGCCATTTGGCCGTTCATGCGCGGAACGAGTGTTCCGGCTGGTCTTCGGCGGCGGCCGCGGCAAAGCGCTGGCCTGCTCGCCCGATGTGTCGGCATGCCGGCGCGCAGTCTGATCGGTCCTTGAAATCCGGCACCCAGAGCGATAATCGTGCCGCAGCTCAGCAACCACGAGCGAGGAGAGCCTTCGAATGCCTGAGATGACTTCCCCGTCGGCGCCTGCGTCGGCGAGCCCGGACGTCAGCCCGCCGGTGGAGATCACGTCCCCCAGCGAGGCGACGAACCGACCGGCCCGGGAGCTCGTCGAGGAGGACCTCCTCGTCGAGGACGTCTCGATCGACGGCATGTGCGGCGTCTACTGATCGCATGACCTTCGACCTCGAGCGCCCCTGGCGGCTGGGCCCCCAGGTCGCCCTGCGCCCGGAGCCGTTCGGTGCGCTCGCGTATCACTTCGGAACGCGTCGGCTGTCGTTCCTCAAGACCCGCAAGCTGCTGGCCGTCGTGGAGGCGCTGAGCGAGCACCCGAGCGGTCGGGACGCGTGCCGATCGGCAGGCGTTTCCGACGAGGAGATGCCGGCGTACGAGCGGGCGCTCGGGACGCTCGTGCGATCCGGCATGATCGTGGAGCGCCAGGCCCGATGACTGCCGTCGCGGCTCCCGCCGGCCGCCTCGTCGACCACTTCGAGACCGGACTCGACGCTCCCATCTGCTTGACGTGGGAGCTCACGTATGCGTGCAACCTCGCGTGCGTGCATTGCCTCTCGAGCTCCGGACGCCGCGACCCCCGCGAACTGTCGACGGCGGAGTGCTTCGACGTCATCGACGAGCTGCAGCGGATGCAGGTCTTCTACGTCAACATCGGCGGCGGCGAGCCGACCGTCCGGCGGGACTTCTGGGAGATACTGGATTACTCCGTCGCCCACGACGTAGGCGTGAAGTTCTCGACCAACGGCTCACGGATCACGCCCGCAGTCGCCGCCCGGCTCGCGACGAGCGACTACGTCGACGTGCAGATCTCGATCGACGGAGCGACCGCGGAAGTCAACGACGCCGTCCGGGGAGCCGGGTCGTACGCGACCGCGCTGCGCGCGATGGAGCGCCTGAGTTCCGCCGGATTCTCCGATTTCAAGATCTCCGTCGTGGTCACGCGCGAGAACGTCGGGCAGCTCGACGCCTTCAAGGCGATCGCCGATCGTCACAGCGCGCAGCTGCGGCTCACGCGGCTGCGGCCGTCCGGTCGCGGCGCCGACGTGTGGGACGAGTTGCATCCGACCGCCGCGCAGCAGCGCCGGCTGTACGACTGGCTGCTCGAGCACGGCGACGACGTCCTGACCGGCGATTCGTTCTTCCACCTCGCCGCGTATGGCGAGCCGCTTCCCGGCCTCAACCTCTGCGGCGCCGGCCGCGTCGTGTGCCTGATCGACCCCGTGGGAGACGTATACGCCTGCCCGTTCGCGATCCACGACGCATTCCTCGCCGGCAACGTCCGCAGCGAGGGTGGGTTCACCACGGTCTGGCGCGAGTCCGAGCTCTTCCAGGACCTGCGCCGGCCGCAGACGAGCGGGACCTGCATGTCCTGCTCGCACTTCGACGCGTGTCGCGGCGGCTGCATGGCGGCGAAGTTCTTCACCGGCCTGCCCCTCGACGGCCCGGACCCGGAGTGCGCGCTCGGGCATGGCGAGTCGCTGCTCGACCTCCTCGGCGAGCGCGACCTCCCGCGGCCGTCGCCCGACCACTCGCGCCGGACGCCTGCCCCGCCGGAAAGGCCGTGCGTCGAAAGCCCGCTCGCCGGCCTGGACCTGCGCATCTCGCGAGACGGACGCTGATGGCCGGCGGCTGGTTCGAGACGGTCGCGGAGGCGCAGCGGCGGGCGAAGCGGCGACTGCCCGGATCGGTCTACATGGCGATCTGGGCGGGAACGGAGTTCGGCCTGACGCTCAAGGACAACGTCGAGGCCTTCGGGGAGCTCGGCTTCGCGCCGCACGTGGCCGGCCTGTCGACCGAGCGCGAGCTGGCCACCACGGTGATGGGTCAGCCCATCTCCCTCCCGGTGATCATCTCCCCGACCGGTGTCCAGGCCGTGGATCCCGACGGTGAGGTCGCGGTCGCCCGTGCCGCCGCCGCTCGCGGCACGGCGATGAGCCTGAGCTCGTTCGGGAGCAAGCCCGTCGAGGAGGTCGTCGCCGCGAACCCGCAGACCTTCTTCCAGATCTACTGGGCCGGATCGCGCGAGCAGGTCCTGCAACGCGCGCAGCGTGCGAAGGCGACCGGCGCAGTCGGATTGATCGTGACGCTGGACTGGTCCTTCTCACATGGCCGCGACTGGGGCAGCCCGTCGATCCCGGACCAGCTGGACTTCAAGACGATGCTGAGGTTCGCGCCTGAGGCGCTCACGCGGCCGCGCTGGTTCTACCGCTGGGCCAGGACGGGCCGGCCACCGGATCTCACGGTGCCGAACATGGCCGCGCCGGGCGCACCCGCGCCGACGTTCTTCGGCGTCTACGGCGAGTGGATGCAGACGCGGCTTCCGACGTGGGACGACCTGCGGTGGCTCTGCGAGCAGTGGGACGGACCGGTCATGCTCAAGGGCGTGATGCGCGTCGACGACGCCCTGCGCGCGGTGGACGTCGGCTTCAGCGCCATCTCGGTGTCCAACCACGGCGGGAACAACCTCGACGGCACACCGGCCTCGATCCGCGCGCTGCCCGCCATCGCCGAGGCGGTCGGGGATCGGGTCGAAGTCCTGCTCGACGGCGGCATCCGGCGCGGAAGCGACGTCATCAAGGCGCTCGCGCTCGGCGCACGGGCGGTCCTGATCGGACGCGCCTACCTATGGGGCCTTGCGGCGAACGGTCAGGCCGGCGTCGAGAACGTGCTCGACATCCTGCGCAGCGGCATCGATTCGGCGCTCCTGGGGCTCGGCCACGCCTCGGTCCACGACCTGAGTCCGACCGACGTCCTCGTGCCCCCCGGCTTCGAGCGCCGGCTCGGAGTGTCCGACGAGCTCACGAGCCGCGGCCCGATCGGGTGAGGCTCGGCTCGTGCCGCTGGCCCGACCTCGATCCTGACGCCCGGCGCTTGCTCGTCATCCCGCTGGGCGCCACGGAGCAGCACGGGCCACATCTGCCGCTGGAGACGGACACGCTGATCGCGAGCGCCCTCGCCGAGGCGACGGCCGCTCGCCGTCGCGACGTCGCGGCCGCGCCGGCGGTGCCGTACGGCTCGAGCGGCGAGCACTCCGGGTTTCCCGGGACGCTGTCACTCGGGCAGGCCGCCCTGGAGGCGGTCGTAGTCGAGCTCGTACGCAGCGCTGACCACTTCGAGGCGGTCGTGCTGGTGTGCTGCCACGGCGGAAACGCGGAGCCCGTCGCCCGCGCCGTCACGAGGCTGCGCCGCGAGGGTCGCAGCGTCGCGTGCTGGCAGCCGTCGGTCGAAGGCGGCGATGCCCACGCCGGACGAGTCGAGACATCTTTGATGCTGGCCATCGCGCCGGAGCTGGTCGGCGAGGAGCGGCCCGTCGGGGCGACTCCTCGACTTGAGAAGCTCCTTCCGGCGCTCCGCGAGCACGGCGTCAAGGCGGTCTCGCCAAACGGCGTCCTCGGCGATGCCAGAGGCGCCAGCGAGCAGGAGGGTCGCAGCCTGCTCGAGGACCTCGTCGCCGATCTCAGCGGCTTCCTCGACGCTAACCGACCCACACGGTCCGCAACGTGAGGGGCCTCAGAATCCCGGCCGCCCCGGACGCACCGCCGCCGGTCGACCTGATCGTGTCGCTGCATCCCGCGGTGCGCGCCCTCGCAGGGGGTCGCGTCGTCGCGGGCGGCTCGCCTTTCCGCCTCGTCCAACTCACCGACGACGGCGCACGGGTGGTCGCCGGCTGGAAGCGGCCCTCGCCGATCGGGGCGGCACCCGGCCACCGCCGCCTGGCCCGGCGGCTGCTCGACGCCGGCATCCTGTCGCCGCACCCGCCGCCGACGCCGTCGACCTCGGACCTCACGGTCGTCGTGCCCGTTCGCGACCGCTCGGTCGAGCTTGGGCGCTGCCTCGAGGCGGTCGGCGCAGCGTGTCCCGAATCACCGGTCGTCGTGGTGGACGACGGTTCCACGGACCCGGCCGCCGTGGAGGCGCCGTGCGCCGGCCACGGGGCGCGGCTGCTCCGCCTCGCCTCCTCCCATGGACCGGCTGCGGCTCGCAACAGGGGGCTGGCTGCGTGCTCGACCTCGTACGTGGCCTTCGTCGACTCGGACGTCGTGCTCCCAGCGTCGTCGCCGGGCCGGCTGCTCGGCCACCTGTCGGATCCCTGCGTCGCCGCCGTCGCACCGCGAGTACGTGCCCTGCCGCCCGGCCGCGGCCTGATCGGCGGCTACGAGCAACGCCACTCCCCGCTCGACATGGGGCCGACCGGCGGGCTGGTAGCTCCCGGCCTTCCGATCTCGTACGTGCCGAGCACCGTGCTGTTCGTCCGGCGCAGCGCCATGGGCGACGGCTTCGACGAGTCGCTGGTCGTCGGCGAGGACGTCGACCTCGTGTGGCGCCTCTCCGCGGCAGGTTGGCGGGTCAGGTACGCGCCTAAAGCGGAGGTGTGGCATGACCATCGGGTCCACGTTGGCTCGTTCGTCGCGCGCCGGCACCTCTATGCGCGGTCGATCGGAATGCTGGCCCGGCGCCATCCCCGCGCGCTTCCGGCGATGTGGGTGAGCCCGATGCTGGTGCTGCCGTGGGGCCTCCTCGCGGCCGGGCGTCGCCGGGCGGCGCTCGCGGCGGCGATCGCGACGACGTTGCGCACTGGCAGGCAGCTACGCAGGCTTCGCGGGCAGCCCTATCGTCTGGCGGGCGCTCTCGTCGCTCGTGGACACCTGGCCACGGGCTTGGCGCTAGCGCATGCCGTCAGGCGGTCGTGGGCGCCACCGCTGCTTGTCGTCGCGATCCGGCGGCCCGACGCTCGACGCGTGCTGGTCGCTGCGTTCGCGACCTCGGTCGTGCAGGATGCGCTCTCCACGCGCGAGCCTCGAGCTGTCATCGCCGATGTGCCGATACGACTCCTGGACGAGGTCATAGCGGCTGCCGGTACGTGGGACGGCTGCGTGCGAGAGCGGACGATCCGTCCGTTGCTGCCGTCCTGGCGTCTGCCTGACCAGGGGGCGACCTCGTGACGCGCGTTGCGGTCGTCACCGGTGCCGCCCGTGGCATCGGGGCAGCTACCGTGACCGGCCTGGCGGCCGCCGGATGGAGTGTCGTCGCGCTCGACCGATGCACGGACGACCCCCGCCTGCCATACCACCTCGGGACGGAACAGGAGCTCATGGCTATCGTCGAGCATGTTCGCGGCCTCCCTAGGGGGAACGAACGCGTCCGTCCGATGATCGGCGACGCTTCCTCGACCGAGGACATGACGAGGGTCGTGGCCCTGGCCGAACAGGACTTCGGCGGCCTGGACGCCGTCGTTGCGGTGGCGGGTGTGATCGCCGGTGGCGTCCCGCTCTGGGACATGCCGGCCGACCAGCAGGAGGCCGTGCTCGACGCCAACCTGAAGTCGGTCCTCGTCGCAGCACGGGTCGGCATCCCAGCGCTGCTGCGCCGGCCGGAGCCGCGCGCCGGGCGCTTCGTCGCCGTCGCCTCGGCAGCGGCGACCCGCGGCCTGCCGCTGCTCGCCGCCTACTGCGCTGCGAAGGCCGGCGTCACCGGCCTCGTGCGCGCTCTGGCCGCCGAGCTCCGCGGGAGCGGCGTGACGGCGAACGCCGTGAGTCCGGGCTCGACCGCGACGCCGATCCTCGACGAAAGCGCTCGCTTGTACGGTCTCGAATCGGCGGAGGCGTTCTCTTCCCAGCAGCCGATCGCACGGCTCATCAGGTCCGAGGAGGTCGCGGCGACGATCATGTGGCTCACCGATGCGGCGACCGACGCCGTGACCGGAGCAACGATCCCGGTCGATGGCGGCCTGTCCCTCTGATGCGAAATGCGCCGCACCCAGCGGCGTACGGTTGCGAGCGTGACCGCTCGTCACACCGGGTAGCGGCGGATGCGGCTCCCACCGCCGACCGGCCGCCGTCCGGCGGGTGGTGGGTCCCGTGGCGCGGAGACGGAAAGCAGCCCTGCGATGTTCGGTTCGCGCCGTCAACCACCGGACCAGGAGCGACTCTTCTCAGACGCTGAGTACCGTGCAGGCGCTGACGCCCGGGGCGCCGTACACCTGCGTGAAGCCGACGCGGGGGGCGCCCGGGATCTGCCGCTCGCCCGCCCCGCCACGCAACTGCAGGACGACCTCGTGCACCTGCCGCAGTCCGGAGGCGCCGATCGGCTCACCGCAGGCGAGGCATCCGCCGTCCGTGTTGACCGGAAGCCGGCCGTCGATCCCCGTCGCGCCGCCCTGGATCAGCGACTGCTGCTCGCCGTGCTGGCACAGCCCCGTCTCGGCGAGGTGCATCACCTCGGCGCCGGACTCCGTGTCCTGCAGCTGCGCGACGTCGACGTCCTCCGGTCCTATGCCGGCCTGCTCGAACGCGGCGGCCGCCGCCTCCGCCGTCGGAGAGGGAGCCGCTTCGAGCGGGATGGAAGGGCTGAACACCTCGAAGGAGCCGAAGCGGCGCGTGCGGAACGCCACGGAGCGCAGGTAGACGGGTGCCCGCACCAGTTCTTTGATCCGGCTGCCGCGCGCGAGCACGAGCGCGACGGCTCCCTCGCCGGGCGAGCAGAACATGAATTGCGTCAAAGGCGGGTTCACCATCTTCGAAGCCAGGATCTCGTCCTCCGAGAGCGGCTTGCGCCGCCACGCGTTCGGGTTGCGCGAGCCGTTCGCGAACGCCTTCGCGGCGACCTTGGCGAGCGTCGACGCGCTGATCCCGTGCTCGGCCATGTAGCGCTGGATCTTCATCGCGAAGAACTGCGTCGTCAGCATCAGCCCCGTCTCGCCGTACCACGAGCCGAGTCCCCACTCCTCGGGAAGTGGGTTGAACGCGCCCGGGGGATGCTTGTCGAAGCCCACCACCAGCGCGATCTCCGCCGAGCCCGCGGCGAGCATGGCGTGGGCGGTCGTGAGTGCGGACCCGCCGGTCGCGCACCCGTTCTTCACGTTGATGAACGGAACGCCGGTCAGGCCGAGGACGGACACCGACGTATCGGCGTTGCCGGCGGAGTCGGAGCCGCCGGCGGCGAAGTCGACGTCGGCCCAGCGGATGCCCGCATCGTCCAGAGCGCGGCGCGCGGCGATCGCCGCCATCTCCAGTCCGGTGACGCCCTCGTGGCGGCCGAAAGGATGGATGCCGAGGCCGACGACCGCCATGTCGACGTCGGTCACGCTTCCTCCTCGAGCGGCCGGAACGCATACGTCATCGCACCGGACGCTCCCGGCGCGGGGATGAGCGTCAGCTCCATCGGCATGCCGATGCGCAGCCGCTCGGGGTCGCTTTCGGTCAGCCGCGCCTCGACGCGGACCTCGCCCGGCAGCTCGACGTAACCCACGCCGAAGGGCGCGAACTCCTCGACTGCGGGCACGGCATACGGCGGGGACTTCGGCGGGAAGCACTGCACCGTCCAGGTCCACAGCGTCCCCCGCCGCGCCAGCCTCCGTTCCTGCACGTCCTCCGACATGCAGCGCGGGCATGACCCCTGGTGCGGGAAGGTCACGGTGCCGCAGCGCGCGCACGCTGACCCGAGGAGCACCGGCTCTGCAACGGTGCCCGCGATCAAGCCCTCGGCGACCGGCACGAAGTCACGTTGCCCGAGCATCGCCGGCGCGCTCCTTGAAGGCGAGGGCCGGCGAGCGCGCCACCATGTAGCGCCGCATGCGGCCGTTGTCGTCGAGCTGGGCGACCGCCAGAAACGTTCCGATGCGCTCACCGCTGTCGTAGCGCGTCTCCCCGAGGGCGAACTCCACGTCGTCGTCGACGCCGGACCAGAGGACGTAGTGCGCCCAGCCGGCCATGTCGCCAGCATCGATGAAGCCGCGCAGCTCGTCGAGGCCCCCGCGGAACTGGCTGCTCTTGCGGTCGGCGCCCGGCGCCCACTGGATCGAGAACTCGACGTCCGGTGCCACGAGCTCGAGCGAGCTGTAGGGCTGTGGTCCGTCGAGCGCGTCGAAGTACCGCTCGAAGAAGGTCATGCCACCATCCTGAGCTTGCTCACCCCTTCCGGCGCCACGCCCATCATCGCAAGCGCGCGCTCGATGAAGAAGTCGGCCGCCCGGGGCAGCGGAAGCATCCCGTTCGGCCGGTACCACTGCCAGATGCTGTTGTAGAGGCCGAGAATCGCCCGCGTCAGAAGCCGCGGGTCGCTGTCCGGGATCGCCCCTTGCTGCATCGCCTGCGACAAGGAGGTCGCCCATTCGAGCTGCAGCTCCTGCACGCGGCCGCGGGCGGCCTGGCGCGCCTGCTCCTCGCGCGGAGACGTGCGCGGCGTCGCCAGTAGGCCTTGCTCGGCGACGAGCACCCGATTGCGCAGGATCTCCTGCTCGGTCAGATCGAAGCAATCCTGCAGAACCGCGGCCAGGGCCTGCAGCGGATCCGCGCGATCCGTCGTGCGTGCGACGAAGCGGGCGCGAAAGTCCTCGATCGCCTCATCCATGATCACGAAGAGGCAGTGCTGCTTGGACTCGAAGTAGTGGTAGAGCGCCGTTGGACCGACACCCACGTCGGCGGCTATGTCAGCCCACTTGGTGTGCTCGTACCCGTCGCGGCCGAATCGCTCTGTTGCCGCCGCCATGATCTCCTTGCGCTTCGCGCCTTCGGACCGGACGCGGCCACTCTTGCTCGACGCCTCAGCACGCCGCTTCCCGCGATTCGGGCGGCTCTGATTCGAACTCATGTCAGTAACAGGCTAGCAGGAGCGGGAGAGGAGGCGCAAGTCGCGAGTTCTGCGCCACCACGGCAATTGCGCGTCCTCATCGGCCCAATCTAGGTACTGCCAACTGACATCAGTTGTCCTGCATGGCTGAACCCCTGGTGCCGGCAACGCTTGTGATCCTGACGCTCAACGCGCCCCGGTCTGCCCGCAACCGCCGCGGACGCGTGCGGAGACGCCGCAGGCCGACCGCCACGACCACCCCGTCGCCGGTGAACGAGTCGCCCAACGCTGGCGCCCGGCGGGCGAAGCAGGCGCCTGCGATGCTGACCAGCACGTCGTCCTCCTGGAGCGCTGGCTGCCGACCACCCGGCGGCCTCCATCCGGCCGCGGTGCGGGCCTCTCGCCTCGGGTGCAGCCGCCGGCGAACCTCGTCAGCCGCTAGGCCCTGCTCAAACTTTCGCCGCCGCGCCGGTTCACCCCAAGTCGAGCTGCGATCCAAATTCTCGGCGCACACCGATAACGTCGAAGGACGCCCTGACAGTTCATCAGCCCTCAACAGACGAATGGCTCGTCAGGCACATAGGAGCGGGCCCAAGCACCCGACCGGTGGGGGGCGCCGGGTGTATGCTGCCCAACCCCCGACGTCGTCGAAGAAGGATGGGTGGTCCAGAAGCCAACTGTCCCAGGCTAGATTCGTGAACAGACTCACTAAGAGGCGAACTATGGACAGGCGTTTCGACGGCAAGGTGATCATGGTGACTGGGGCGGGCACCGGCCTGGGGCGAGCCGCGGCGCTCCGGTTGGCACGGGAAGGCGCACGACTCTCGCTGATCGACGTCAACGCGCGAGCCTTGGCGGATTCGCGGGAGGCGATCCTCGCACTCGCACCGACCGCGGAGACGCTGCTGATAACCGCGGACGTCTCGAACGAGGAGGAAGTGAAGTCGTACGTCGAACAAACGAAGCGTCACTTCGGCCGTATCGACGGCCTCTACAGCAATGCTGGAATCGAAGGCAAGCAGAATCCGGTGGAGGCGTACGACAGCGAGATCTTCGACAGGGTCATCGACACCAACCTGAAGGGTGTCTTCTATGGGATGAAGTACACATTGCCGCACCTCAAGGCCCAGGGGTCAGGTGCAATCGTGAACGCGGCATCAGTTGGTGGCATTCGAGCCGTACCGAATCAGGTGGCCTACGGCGCGAGCAAGCATGCCGTAGCCGGGATGACCAAGGACGCCGCCATCGAGTACGGCCAGTACGGCGTCTCCGTCAACGCGGTCGCCCCAGGCGCGATCATGACCGACATGGTCAAGGGCTCACTGATCCAGATGGCGGGCGACGAGGGCTGGGAGGAAGCCGGTGCCGACTTCGTGAGCGCGAATCCGAAGAAGCGATTCGGTGAACCGCACGAAGTGGCGAGCCTGGTCGCCTTCCTGCTGTCGGACGAGGCGGAATTCATCAACGGCTCGGTGGTGCCGATCGACGGGGGACAGTCGCAGGCCTACTGACCGCCCCGCAGAGTCCGCGGAGCACCGCCTCGGGGCCGTCGTCCATGGCACGGGTTCAACAGGTGATGCAATCGTTTGCGCGCGTGGTGCACCTTTCGAGAACGGCTCACCCGCGGCCACTGAGGCCCCGGTGGCGCGCCCACACGGCGGCAGTCAGAACGCCCGCGAATCCGTCGAGCAGCGCTTCGCCGCTACGGCCGTTCCCGTCTCCGCCCTTCACAACCCCGTTATCCGGGGCAGGCAATGCTCAGCGCGACAGCGCGCCCGCCCGCTCGGCCGCCGCGGCGGCCGACGTCGGGGTGCGCGGTTCGTCGAAGCTCAGCAGGCCGCGGAGGTTGACGCCCGCGTGCATGTCGGCATAGCCCTGGTTGAGCTCGTCCAGGCCGTAAGACCTGGTGATCAGCTCCTCCAGCTTCAGCTGACCGCTCTGCCACAGCTCGAGCAGCCTGGGAACGTCCTTGGAGGGGGACATCATGCCGTAGATCGAGCCCTGGATCCGCTTCTGGAACATCGTCAGTTCGAGCAGTCCGACCGGCATCCGCACCTCGGTGTCCGGCGCGGCGGCGGTGACCACTACTGTCCCGGCCTTGCGGATCGCCGAGAACGCCGCCGCGACGTTGTCGCCGCTGAGGACCCCGACGCAGATGATGGCCGAGTCGGCTCCCTGCCCGTTGGTGAGCGAGCGTGCGAGCTCGGCCGACTCTTCGTGGTCGGCGAACGCGTCGGTGGCACCGAGCTCGAGCGCGGCGTTGCGCTTCATCTCGACCGGGTCCACGGCGATGATGCGCGAGGCGCCGGCGTGCTTCGCGCCCTGGACGGCGCTGATGCCGATGCCGCCGATGCCGACGATGATGACCACGTCGCCGGGGCGTACCTGGGCGGCGTTGACGGCGGATCCCCATCCGGTCGGTACGGCGCATCCGAGGAGCGCGGCGACGTCGAGCGGGATGTCCTCCGCGATCTTGATGCAGCTCCACTCCGGCATGACGCTGTACTCCGCGAAGGTGGACACGAGGCCCGCCTGGGCGACGTCCTCGCCCTCGAAGTGCATCCGGTAAGTGCCATCGAGTTGATGGCCCTCGAGCATCAGCGCGCCGTTGTCGCAGAGGGCCTGCATGCCGCTGGCGCACCACCGGCAGCGCCCGCAGCCGGGGACGAACGACGTGACGATGTGATCGCCCTCCTTGAGCCCGCGAACTCCCGGTCCAACGGCCTCGACCACGCCGGCCGCCTCGTGGCCGCCGCAGAACGGAAGGTGGCCCACGGTGATGTCCCCAGTGCAGAAGTGATCGTCGGAGTGGCACAGCCCCGCGGCCACGATCCGCACCAGCACCTCGTGGTCGCGGGGCGGGTCCAGCTCCACCGTGTGGATCTCCCACTTGCCCGGGACCTCTCGCAACAGCGCCGCTCTCGTCTCCATGTCGCTACTTGTAACACCGGAAGCGCCGTTTTTCAACCGAGTTCAGTTCGATTGGAAGCGGGTCTGTCAGCTCCTGACCCGGCGGAGTTGCCCGCGGCGAGCGCGCCGGCGACGAAGCGCAGCGTGAACGTGCGCCCATCCGACCGCGAGATGAGACCCGGCACACCGATCGGCTGCGGACGGCGTTTACCGCGGACTCGGGCGGCACGCGCGGGGAGCATCGCGTCAGGGCACGATGACGGCGCGCCCGAGGACGCGTCCGGCTTCGAGCGCGGCGATCGCCCGGCCGGCGTCCTCGAGGCGGAAGGTCTCGACGTGCGATTGGACCTGCCCGGCCTCGGCGAGCGCCAGCGCCTGGCTGAGATCGCCCCGCGTCCCGCCGAACGTGTGGATCATGGTGACCTCGCGCTCGGGGACGCGGCCGGCACCCATCGCCGCGGTGATGCACAGCCGCCCGCCGCCCCCGCCGGTGACGACGATCGCCCCGCCGCGGCCCGTGACCTGCGCGGCGAGGTCGAGGCTCTCCTGGGAGCCGACGAAGTCAAACGCCACGTCGACCTGGCGCCCGCCGTTCGCTTCGAGGATTCGCCCCGAGGCGCCCTCGCCTGATCGGACGCCGTGGGCGGCGCCGAGCTGCGCAGCGAGCTCCAGCCGGGGCCCGTCCACATCTACGGCAATCACACGGGCCTGAGTGCTGGCGGCGACGAACTGAACCGCGAGGTGGCCGAGCCCGCCGATGCCGATGACGACGGCCGCGGCGTCCTCGCTCAGCCACGCCCCGCCGCGCTCGACCGCGTGCAGCGCGGTCATGCCAGCGTCCGTCAACGGCGCGGCCGCGACCGGATCGACGGCGCCCAGGTCCACCAGGTTTCGTGCCGGCACGACGACGAACTCCGCCATGCCGCCGTCCCGAGTGATGCCTGGCACGGCAGGCGGCACCTCGCGACACAGATTGTCCTCGCCTCGCCGGCACGCGGCGCACTCGCCGCAACCGATGAGCTCGTATACCGCGACAGTCGCGCCGGCCGACCGACCGCGAATCGCGGAGCCCACCTCGACCACCTCGCCCACGATCTCGTGTCCGAGCGTCACGGGAAGCGTGGATGCGCCGGAGCGCAGGAGGGTCAGATCGGTGCGGCACACGCCGGCGGCGATCACCCGCAGCAGCACCTCGTCTGGAGCGGGCCACGGTTGATCGACGTCGACGACCTCGGCGTGGCCGGGCCGGCTCAGCCGGTATGCCCTCACGGCGAGGGCACCTCTCGCCGGTCCTCCATCACGGCCGCGCGGCTCTGGTTCCACGCCGTAGCAATTCAGTGCACTCCTCGGCGCCCGCCGGTGCCGCCTTCACGCCGTGATGGCCGAGCGCTCCAGCAGTTGCTGCACGACGTCGCGCTTGACCACCTTCAACGACGGCGTGCG